>Ga0134125_10001957_pt1 | contig 24809 bp, 18 predicted proteins | sample KB31751_FD_96464 | JGI IMG/M metagenome (GOLD analysis project Ga0134125, IMG submission 96464) | Terrestrial soil microbial communities with excess Nitrogen fertilizer from Kellogg Biological Station, Michigan, USA - KB3-175-1 | ecosystem: Environmental > Terrestrial > Soil > Unclassified ...
ATGCGCGGCTCGGCGCAAGAGCGCGTCGCACTGCGGCCTCCGGACTTGACGGCGCGCCACCGCCACTTCATGATTCCGAAACGCCTTGAATGCCTGTTCAAGCTACTGCTCGCCGCAGCGAACGACGACAGCAAGTCACTGAATCACCATAACATATCCCGTAATGCGCGGCCGCGACCGGCTCTACGACACCTCTAGGTAGCGTCTTCCAGAGCACTGAATTGAACAAGCAATCAAGCTCGCGCCGCGAGGTGCCCGAGGAGGCGCGCCGGCAACAGCTCGTCGAGGTGACCATCGACAGCCTGGCCGAGGTCGGATACGTCGGCAGCACATTGGCGCAGATCGCGCAGCGGGCCGGCGTTTCCCCCGGGCTGGTCGCACATTACTTCGGCGACAAGGACGGCTTGCTCGAAGCCACGTTCCGCACCTTGGCGCGCGGAATCGGCGAGCGCATGCGAGAGCGGCTCAGACGTGCGCGTACGCCGCGTGGGCGCGTGCAAGCGGTGATCGATACCAACCTCGCGCCGGAGGAGTTCGATCAGCGCACTGGCACGGCGTGGCTCGCGTTCTGGGGACAGGTCCTGCACGTCAAGGGCCTGAGGCGCGTGCAGACCGTATATCAGCGCCGCATGCTGTCCAATCTGCGGCATGCGTTGCGGCGGCTGTTGCCGGCCGATGAGGCGCGCAGCCTCGCCGCGATGATCGCCGCGATGATCGATGGCGTCTGGCTGCGCGCGGCCCTCTCGCGCTGGCAGGAAGCCGACAGCGAGAGTGCGCGTGCGATGCTCACGGACTTCGTCGACAGCCGATTGCAGAAATCCCCGCCAGCCGACGCGGCGCCACCCGCGGCAAAGACCGGCGGGTCCGGCCCGGCCGCGGCGCGGGGGGCCAGCTCGGGCCGAGGCTCTTTCAAGACGATCAATCCGGCAACTGGCGAAGTGTTGGCCCAGATCGCGATCGACGGTCCTGCCGAGGTCGCAGCGGCCGTCGCCAGGGCATCGGCAGCGCAGCAGGAGTGGGCGAGCCTGCCGGGAGTTGCACGCGGCCGAATTCTGCGGCGTGCCGCCGACATTCTCCGGGCCCGCAACGTCGAGCTGGCGGTGCTCGAGACGCGCGACACCGGAAAGCCGATCCAGGAGACGAGCGCGGTCGATGTGCTCTCGGGCGCCGACTGTCTCGAATACTACGCGGGCCTCGCTGCAACGCTCGCGGGCGAGCACCTGGACCTCGGGCCGCAGGCATTCGGCTATACGCGCCGCGAGCCACTCGGTGTGGTCGCAGGCATCGGCGCCTGGAATTACCCGCTGCAGATCGCCTGTTGGAAAGCGGCGCCGGCGCTCGCCTGCGGCAATGCCATGATCTTCAAGCCCGCCGAGCTGACGCCGCTCACGGCCATGAGGCTGCGCGACGTTTTCACCGAGGCGGGCATACCGAAGGGAGTGTTTCAGGTCGTGCAGGGTATGGCGGATACCGGGCGCCTGCTCACGGCGCACCCCGGGATCCGCAAGATCTCCCTGACCGGCGAGGTCGGCACGGGCAAGGCGGTGATGGCGGACTCGGCCGCCTCGCTGAAGCAGGTGACGCTCGAGCTCGGCGGCAAGTCGCCGCTCATCGTTTTCGACGACGCGGTCCTCGAGAACGCCGTCGGCGGCGCGCTCCTCGGCAATTTCTACTCCGCCGGCGAGGTTTGCTCGAACGGTACGCGCGTGTTCGTCCACCGCGCCATCAAAGCCGCGTTCCTGGAGCGGCTCGCGGCGCGGGTGAGCGCCATGCGCATCGGCGATCCGCTGGATCCGGCAACGCAGGTGGGTGCCCTGATCTCGGAAGATCACATGGGCAAGGTGCTGACCTACATCGCCCGCGGCAAGGCCGAAGGCGCGCGCCTCATCACCGGCGGTCATCGCGTCACGAGCGCTGACCTCGCGAACGGCTTCTTCGTCGCGCCGACCGTCTTCGACGAGTGCCATGACGACATGGCCATCGTGCGCGAGGAGATCTTCGGACCGGTGATGTCGGTGCTCGAGTTCGAGGACGAGGAGGAGGTGATCGAGCGCGCCAATGCGACCGAGTTCGGTCTGGCCGCCGGCGTCTTCACCAATGATCTGACACGGGCGCACCGGGTCATCGCCCGGCTGCAGGCCGGCACCTGCTGGATCAATCACTACAACGTCACCCCGATCGAGCTGCCGTTCGGCGGTGTGAAGCTTTCCGGGCTCGGGCGCGAGAACGGCCGGGCGGCGATCGAGCATTACACGCAGCTGAAGAGCGTCTACGTCGCCATGGGCGACGTCGAGGCGCCGTACTAGTCCTCGCACCGGCCATGGCTCAAGAGAACTTTGACTATGTGATCGTCGGCGCCGGTTCCGCGGGCTGCGTGCTCGCGGATCGGCTGACCGAGAGCGGCGAGCATTCCGTGCTGCTGCTGGAATACGGTGGCTCGGACCGCTCGGTCTACATCCAGATGCCCGCGGCGCTGTCGATTCCGATGAACATGCCGCGCTACAACTGGTTCTTCTACAGCGAGCCCGAGCCGGGCCTCGGCGGACGGCGTCTGCATACGCCGCGCGGCAAGGTACTGGGAGGGTCTTCCTCCATCAACGGATTGGTGTATGTCAGGGGCAACCCGCTCGATTTCGTGCGCTGGGCGTCAGAAGGCGCAACCGGATGGGCCTACCGGGACGTGCTGCCTTATTTCAAGCGGACCGAGCGGCGCGCGAAGGGCGGCGACACATATCGCGGCGGCGACGGCAAAGTGCATACCCGCTACGGCCCGCTCGACAATCCGCTGAACGCAGTGTGGCTCGAGGCCGGCCGCCAGGCGGGCTATCCCCTCACCCAGGACATGAACGGCTTCCAGCAGGAGGGCTTCGGCCGCATGGACATGACGGTGGGCGGCGGCCGCCGCTCGAGCGCCGCAAACGCGTATCTTCGGCCGGCGATGCGTCGGCGGAGCCTCGCGGTGCGCACTCATTCGCTGGCGACGCGCATCCTCTTCGAGGGCCGCCGGGCGGTCGGAGTGGCGTACCGGCGTGGAAACGAGGAGCACGTCGCGCGGGCGCGCCGTGAAGTGATCGTGAGCGCGGGGCCCATTCAGTCGCCGAAGCTGCTGAAGCTCTCGGGCGTCGGGCCGGCGCAGGAGCTCGCGCAACACGGCATCGGGTTGATCCACGATCTGCCCGGCGTCGGCGAGAACCTCCAGGACCATCTGGAGTTTTATTTCCAGATGGCATGCACGCAGCCTGTCACGCTCTATTCACAGACGACTCGCTTTCGCAAAGCGCTCATCGGCATGCGCTGGCTGCTCACCAAGGAGGGCCTCGGCGCGAGCAATCACTTCGAGACCGGCGGCTTCATCCGCAGCCGCGCCGGCGTTCGCTACCCCAACATTCAGTATCACTTCCTGCCCATGGCCGTGAGCTACGACGGCTCTTCTCTGGCCCAAGAGCACGGCTTCCAGGCCCATGTAGGGCCCATGCGCTCGCAGAGCAAAGGCTGGGTGCGCCTCGCCTCCGCGGACCCCAACGAGAAGCCGAAAGTGTTTTTCGACTACCTGTCGCAACCGGAGGACTGGGAGGAGATGCGGGCCTGCGTGCGTCTCACTCGGGAGATCTTCGCCCAGCCGGCGTTTGCCCCCTACCGGGGCAGGGAGATTCAGCCGGGCCCCGGAGTGCAGAGCGACGCGCAGATCGACGAATTCATCCGCAATCACGTGGAGAGCGCCTATCACCCCTCCTGCTCGTGCAAGATGGGAAGTCCCGAGGACCGGCAGGCGGTGGTCGACCCGGAAACGCGGGTGATCGGACTCACGGGACTGCGGGTGGTCGACTCTTCGATCATGCCATCGATCACCACCGGGAATCTCAACGCTCCCACCCTCATGTTGGCGGAGAAGGCGGCCGACCACATCCGCGGCAGATCCCCGCTGCCGCCGGAAGACGCTCCCTTCTACGTCGCGCCGAATTGGGAAACCTCTCAGCGTTGATTGGCGCAAATCGCTCCCGGCGATTTGCGCGGCCAGCCGTATAGCCCGGTCGACCCAGCGGCCCAGGGAGCGGCCCTGGGCCGCTCAATCAGGTGCTTTTGTACGGGGGGAGTCTCGATAACCGTCCACGGCATCCCCCAGGGCTTCGCGCAGGGGCGCGAGCCAGCGCTCGTAGTGCCGCCACTGCTCGAGCGCGTCGCGATAGATCGGCTGGCGCACTTGCTCCGAGCTGGGCGTCCTCACGCTGCGCACCGTCCGGTGGAAGGCGAGACATGCGGGCTCGAGCTCGAGGCCGCAATGATCCAGTAGCCGCCGGACGCTGCCCTCCAGGTCGTCCACCACATCTTCGTAGTGAATGCGCAGCACCCGTCCGGGAAGCACCTCATCCCAGTGACGCATGAGCTCCAGATAGTTACGGTAGTACCTCGCGATGTCCTGAAGTCCATACGTGAACGTCTGTCCCTGCGCGAAGAGCTGCTTGAAGTTGCTGAAGCAGCAGGCCATCGGCTCGCGCCGTACGTCGATGATCGTGGCGTTGGGCAGGATGAGATGGATGAGCCCAATGTGCCGGAAGTTGTTCGGCATCTTGTCGATGAAACGCGGCCTGCCCGTGGCCCGAAACGAGTGGGTATCGCGCAGGTACTGCTCACCGAGCCGGCGGCAGTCCGCCGCCGTCATGCGGGCCAGTATGCGCGGATAGAGCGCCTGGCCGTGTGGTGCCTCGCGGCCCTGCAGGCCGTTGACCATGCGCGGCAAATCCGCGAGCTCCTGGGTGCCTTCGACGGCGGAGTGTGAGGACAGGATCTGCTCGATGAGCGTGGATCCGGAGCGGGGCAGCCCCACGATGAAAATCGGGTCCGTCGCGGGCGACCCGGAACCCGAGTGCCGGGCGAACAACGCCCGGGTGCAGACTTCCCGCTGCAGCCGTGCGCCGGTTTCGAGCTGCTGCGCGTCGTAGCCGCTCGCGGCGCGCTTGAGCGCATTGCCGCGACTGTAGTACGCGAAGGACTGCTCGAACTCCCCGCGGTCCTCGAGCGCCTTGCCTAGCGCGAAGCACAGGTGATACCGGTCGACCGTCGCTGTCTCCGGGGCCGATTCCGCGGCACACATGCGGTCGATTTCCCCCTCCGTGAAGCGATACCTCTTGAGGTTCGCCAGGCTCCAGTAAGCCTCACCATACCCGGGACGAGCGCTCGCCGCGGCGCGATACTGCGTCACTGCCGCCTCGGTGGCGCCCACAGTCTTCAAACAGTGCGCGATGGAGAGGTGCAGGTCCGCCGGTTGCACGGCTCCTACCAGCAGATTGCGGTAGAGCTCGAGGGCCTGCTCGTGCTGCCCGAGCCCGACGAGCGTCAGCGCGTAGAGCGTGCGGTAATTGCGATTATCGCGATCGATTTCGAGCAGCTGCTCGGCGTGGCTGCGCGCCTTGAGGAACAGGTGGCGCTTCGCGAGCACCTGCGCATACTCGAAACGTGCCAGGTGGTAGTCCGGCGCAAGCTCGAGGACTCTTTCGAGGAGCAATTGCGCGTCGTCGAGAACGTCGCGTTCCAATCCAATACGGGCCAGCAGACGCATTCCCTCGACGTGATCACCGTGCCTGCGGAGATAATCGCGGATGAGTTGTTCGGCCGGCGCGATCTCGCCGTCGGAGAACAACGCCGTCGCCGATACTATCTCGGGAGGCAGTTTTCCCAGCGTCGCCACGTGATCAGCCGCTTGCTCGGCTTCCTGCGTCTGACCCGCCATCCGATAGAGGCTCTCGAGCAGGCGCCAGCTCGCGGGAAGGGCCGGATTGATGTTGACCGCACGCAGAAAGGCGTCGATCGCCTCGGGAGCCTGCCTCAGCGCGACATGGCAGTGCCCGCGCTCCTGGTACAGGCCGCTGAAGCGCGGGTAGAGGCGCTCCAGCGCCGCGAGCGTGTCGAGCGCGGCGCGGATATCACCCGCGACGCGCTGCGCAACCGCCCGCAAATAGAGGAGGTCACGATTCTCCGGCACCGTGAGCAGGAGCGCGTCGGCCGCACGCACGGCAGCCGCCGGCTGCCGCTGCTTGAGCAACTCGCGTACGCGCTGAACTTCCTGCTCCACCTAGTGGAAATCGTATCCGAACGAGATTCCGATCACCCGCGGCCGCAGCGGTGTCTGCTCGATGATGAACTGGTCGGTGCTGGTGAAAGTGCTGGCGTTGGAATTGGTCAGATTCTCGCCATGCACGTCGACGTGCCAGTCACCCCTGGTAACCCCAATGGATGCGTCGAAAGTGGAGTAGGCGGGATTCTCGAAGCGGCCCCGAGAGGTCGTGATCGACCCGCCCACGCCGATCTCGGGGTTCGCGCCTGCCTGCGAGAACGAGTGTGCGGTGTGCCGGACCCCGACCTGGACGTAGGGAATGTAATCGCCGGCCACCCAGTCATAGCGCGCACGCAGGCTGAACTGCATGGGCGGCGAGTTGGCGCTGGGGGCGCCGATCGGCCCGAAGGGGTTCGTTACCGGGACGCAAGTGCCGGTGCCGCAGACCTGCGTGATCGGCTTACCGAAATTCGCCGCGTCCGCGGGGTTGTTGTCGATCAGGGCAGGGGAGTTGGTCTGGCTGCTCTTGTTCCAGTCAGCCGCGCCCTGCACGGTGAGCCCGGCCACGACGCGGGCCACGAAGGAGGTCTCGATGCCCTTGATGAGGAAGTCCTGACCGTTGGTGTCGTAGAAGATATTGCCGACCACGCCGGGATTGAAGAACTCGACCTGCACGTTGGTCCACTTGTCGTAATACACCGCGCCGTTCCACTGCAGCCGGTGGTCGAAGAACTGGGCCTTCCAGCCGATCTCGTTGTTCGTGAGGTTGTCGGACGAATACGACCGTGGAACCACATACTGTGGCGTGCCGTCTGGGCCGACACCGTGCAGGGCGCCGCCGTTCTGGTTGAAGCCTCCCGGACGAAAGCCCTGGGAGAAGGTGTAATACAGCATTACGTCCGGACGCGCGTGCCAGGTGAGGTTGGCGCGTACCCTGTTACCGTCCTCCGTGTCGGACAAGCCCTTCGCGTTGAGGTTGGTGCTCGAGCCGGACTGGCAGCCGCCGGCAGGCGCGCCTCCCTGGAAACAGCCGAAGCTCGAGAGGACGCTGCCCGCTTCGGAGTTGAGGAAGCGGAAATGACGCAGGCCGCCCGTCAGGGTCAGCACCTGCGGCAGGAGATCGTAGCTGGTGGAGAAATACTCGGCCAACTGCCGGGTCTGGCGCAGCTGATCCTGGTAGAACGAAGTGGTGTCGTTCTGCACTCCGGGATTCTGCACGTTGGTTCCGGGGAAGGTTCCGACGTTCGACAGGCAGCCCGTGTTGCCCAGTGACCCCGGCGGCTCGTTCGAGGTGCACGCCGGAACGCTCTTGTAATGCCAGCCCGTCTGGTCATACAGCGCATTGTTCTCGTAGTACAGGCCGGCGATTGCCCGCAATCGCCAGCTATCCGGTGTGCTGAGGCGCAGCTCGTGCTGCTGGTGCACGTTGCGCTCCACCGAGCGCCAGATGGCGCTCGGTGAGAAGCAGGTCGACGGCAGCGGGTTCGCGGCGGAGTAGGGCCCGTAGCACTGATAGTAGTCGGCGTAGAAGCCCCGCGCGTAGTTGGTATAGTCGCCGACCTGCTCGACGTTGCGGTCGAGGTAACCGCCGGTGTAGACGAAATCCAGGCTCTTCACCTTGCCGTGCACCGTCCAAGCGGTGTTCTCGAACTTGTCTTTGTCGTACGCGTTGTTGAACAACGTCACCTCGAGGCGCGACAGCGGCGTACCGTCGGAAGCATAGGGCTGCTGGTAGAACACGCCCTGCGAGTTGAGGTCCTGGTAGGACTGCGTGATCAGCAAGTCCCAGTCGTCGTTGAACTTGTAGAGCGCCTCGACGCGTGCGCCCTGGTATTCGGCCGGGTTGATCGCCCGACGCGCGATCTGGGCATTGCTGACGGTGGGACTGCCGGGTGGGACGCAGTAGCCGTTGTTCGGCTGCCCGTCCGGACACTGCCCATTCACCGCCGCGTACCCTGCGTAATGGATGCCGACATCCGTGTTCGCGCGCGCGAAGGTCGCCGGTACATTGTCGATATAGCCGCCGCGCCGCGAGTCATAGATCACCCCGCGTACCGCCATGTGCCCGGCGATCACCGGCAGATTCAAAACAGCCGTCACGTCGGAGTTGTTGTCGCCATGGGCGGTCGTTCCGTACCCGGCGTCTATGCTTCCGGAAGTCGTGTCGAGCAGCGGCTTGTTGGTGATGTAACGGATGACTCCGGCCTGGGCGCCGGCACCGAAGAGCGTGCCCTGCGGTCCTTCCAGGACCTCGATGCGCTGCAGGTCGGCCGCGTAGATATCCAGGTTGCGGTTCGGCAGCTGCACGGACTGATCGTCCAGGTAGACGGCGACGTTCGGCCAGAGCCCGGTCGAGCCGCTGCCCTGGCTGGCCTGCGAGCCGGCGCTCACACCGCGCATGAAGATCTCGTTCTGCCCCGGCCCGTTGTTCGCGGCCGTGACGTTCGGTAGATACTTCACGTAATCGTCGAAGGTCTGGATGTTGAGCTCGCGCATCGTCTGCGAGGTGAGCGCCTGCATCGAGATCGGCACGTCCTGGATGTTCTCGGTGCGCCGCTGCGCGGTGACGATGATGGTGGCGAGCTGACTGGCGTCGGTTTCGCTGCTTGTCGCTCCATCATTCGACGGCGAAGGCGGGTCTGCGGCGAACGCGCGCAAGGCCGCGCCGGCAAGGATGACGGCGACGGCGTAGGGAACACTCGACTTCATGACGAACCCCTCCTGCTATCCTCCGATTAGAGCCGACGGCATGGGCGCGGGATTGAACGGAAGCGCCATCATCGTGTTATGTAGTCGCCGCGCGCAAGCGCGCGGACGGATCAGTCGAATACTCGCGAGCGAGCGGCGTCAGAGTTGGCGATGCGATTGGGCTGCAGACGGTGCGTGGAGGGAGAGATTCCGTAGGCATCCTTGAACTGCCGCGAGAAATGCGCGCAGTCGGCGAATCCTGTCTCGATGGCGATGTCGGTCATCGAGCGGTCCGTATTCTGGATCAGCCAGCTCGCATAGCGCATGCGCAGTTGGCGGTAGAGAGAGGCCGGTCCCACGCCCACGTTCTCGCGGCAGAGCCGCTCGAGCTGTCGGGTCGATACGCCGAGCTCGTCGGAAATCGTCCCGATCGAGATGGGCCGTGTCAGGTTTTGCTCCATGAGCAGCAGTGCCCGGCGCACGCGCGGCTCGCTGATCCCCTCCGAAAGCGGCGGATGCGGCTGCGCGTCGCTTCCCTGGCGCGGTCGATCGAACAACAGCACCTGAGTCGCCTTCTGCGCCTGCGCCCGGCCGAGGTGCTGCTCGATCAGGTGGGTCGCCAGCGCGGCGCTCCCTGCGCCGCCTGCGCAGGTGATACGCGGGCCATCCGCGACGAACAGCCGGTCGGCAACGACGTCATGATCCGGGAAGGCCTCGCGGAAGTCCTGATAGTGATACCAGTTCACACAGGAGCGCCGGCCCTCCATGAGGCCGGCGCGACAGAGAACGAAACTGCCGGTACAGATCCCGATGAGCGGGGTACGGGTCGCGCCGACCTCGCGCAGGTAACGGACGGTCGCCTCGTCGATCTGCGGCCCGGCGTGGAGTATTCCGCCGACGACCACGACATAGTCGAGCGAGGCGGGCGGCAGCAGGGCACTCGTCGGCTGCAGGGTCACGCCACAGCTCGCGCGGACCGGGTCGCGGCGGCACGACATGATGGACCATTGCACGTGTAGCGGGCGGCTGCGGTCGCCCTCGTCGGCGGCCAGGCGCAGATGGTCGATGAATACCGCAAAGGCCGAGAGCGTGAAGTGCTCGGCCAGAATGATGCCGACGCGCAGCGGCGAGCGCATGGCTCGCTCTGACAGTGACGGCTTTTGCGACCCCAAGGAGTGCGGCATTGAACAGCCACTCAACGGACTGGCGCTACTCTTGTCAGTATCTTCCGCCAAGTGTTGGCGCGATGCAAGAACAAGTTGAAAACCTAGAATGAATCTTTAAAAAACAAATAGTTACGGCGAATAAGAGCCGTGGCTTCGAACGGACGCCCGGTCGCCCGTCATTGAACGATCATTTAGAGGCGACCGCCGGTGGGCGCCGCTCCTGACTGGGAGGGTGGCCGAAAACGGCGCGGTACGATTTGCTGAAATGAGCCGGAGAGCGGAAGCCGCAGGCCACGGCAATGCTCGTGATCGGCATGGCGGTCTGCTGCAGCAGCTCGCGGCCGCGGCGCAGGCGCAGAGTGACGTAATACTGCGCCGGGGTGAGGCCCAGACTGCGGTGGAAGAGCCGCTGCAACTGGCGCTGCGAGACCTCCGTCATCCGCGCGAGCTCCTCGAGAGACAGGGGCTCTTCGACGTTGGCTTCCATCAGCGCTGCGGCCTGGGTGATGGACGGATGGCAGCCGCCGAGGCGCGCGGCGATCGGAATCCGCTGGCGATCCTTGCTGTCGCGGATGCGCTCCACGATGAACTGCTCGGAGATTCCGGCGGCCAGCGTCCTGCCGATGCGCGGGGTGATGAGATGCAGGATCAGGTCGAGGGGAGCGATGCCGCCGGTGCAGGTGCAGCGGTCGCGATCGACCACGAACAGGTCGGGAGTGAAGACGATGCCGGGGAAGGTCTCGCGCAGGCCCCAGAGGTTCTCCCAGTGGATGGCGCAGCGGTAACCGTCGAGAAGCCCGGCCTTGGCGAGCGCGTACGCGCCCGTGCAGAGGGCCCCGAGGTTCATGCGCTCGCGGGCGAGGCGGCGCAGCAGCTGAATCAGCCGCTCGTCGACCGCATGCGGCACGTCGATGCCGCCGCATATGAAGAGGATGTCGAGCGGTGGCGAGTCCGCGATGCGCGTAGTGGGAGCTACGCAGAGGCCGTTGCTCGCCTCCACGGGAGCGCCGTCCAGGGAGCACACCGACCAGCTGTAGATGTTTTCCCGGGCCAGATAGTTGGCCATGCGCAGCGGCTCGATCGCATTGGTAAAAGCGATCATCGAGAAGTTGCGCAGGGTCAGGAACCCGAAGCGCGTGAGCGGTGCGGTCATTCGGTCCGATGACAGCATCAATTGCGTCGGCGATCAAGGGCCGCATGTCGGACGCAGTCACGGCTGACGGCGGTTCGATGCTGGCCCGGATCCGGCCCGGCGGGTAGGATGACCCGCATGGTGGAATTCAGTTGCCTATCGACTGATCTCGACCCCGTAACACAGGCACAGGGAGGTGCCCCGCCGCCGCAGGTGGCGGAGTCTCGAGCAAAAACCACGCTTTTTGCTCGGGACGGCGCTGGGCCGGGCACGATGCCCGGATCCAGCGCATGAACAAGGCCGCCGATAGCGGCATGGAGCACTTCGGCTACAAGGAATCGCTCGCCCGCAGCATCGGGTCGTTCGGCAGCTTCGCGGCCGGCGTCAGCTACATCTCGATACTCACCGGCACCTTTCAGCTGTTCTATTTCGGCTTCGGCACCGCCGGGCCGGCATATCTCTGGTCCTGGCCGATGGTGCTCGTCGGCCAGCTCGCAGTTGCGCTGTGCTTCATGGAGCTCGCCGCCAAATACCCCATCGCGGGGTCGGTCTACAACTGGTCGAAGATCCTGGGCAGCAGGCTGGTGGGTTGGTCGTCGGGCTGGCTGATGCTCACCGCATCGATCGTCACCCTGTCCGCCGTGGTGCTCGCCCTGCAACTCAACCTGCCGCGGCTGTGGAGCGGCTTTCAGATCATAGGCAACGGCAGCGGGACCTACGATTTCGCGACCAACGCGGTGATCCTCGGCACGGTGCTGATCGTGTTCACCACGGTCGTCAATGCCCTCGGCGTCAGGTTGATGGCGATGATCAACAGCGCGGGCGTCTTCATCGAGCTGATCGCCGCCTGCCTGATAGCGCTTTTCCTGGCGATCCACATCAAGCGCGGTCCCGAGGTCTTCTTCTCCGCCCACGGCTACGGCGCGGGCAAGAGCTGGGGGTACCTGAGCGATTTCCTGGTGGCGTCGCTCGCCTCCGGTTACGTCATGTATGGCTTCGATACCGCGAGCTCACTCGGTGAGGAGACACTGGAGCCGCGGCGCACGGCGCCCCGGGCCATTCTGCGCGCCATCCTTGCCTCATTCGTCATCGGCGGCGCCATCCTGGTATTCGCCGTCATGGCGGCGCCCAATCTGGCCGATCCCGAGATCGGCACCAGCAACGGCGGCCTGCAGTACATCGTCGAGCAAGTAATGTGGGGTCCGCTAGGCCGGATCTTCCTGGTTTGCATCGTCGTCGCGGTGACGGTGTGCTCTCTGGCCGTGCACACGGCGGCCATCCGTTTGACCTTCGCGATGGCGCGCGACAATGCACTGCCGTTCGGCGAGAAGCTTGCGCGGGTGAATTCACAAACGCAGACGCCCATCATTCCTGCCGTCCTGATCGGCGTGATCGCCGAGCTGATCCTCATCCTGAACATCGGGCAGCCGAAGATCTTCACGGTGCTGACCTCGATCGCCGTCATCATGATCTACATGGCCTACCTGCTGGTGACGGTGCCACTGCTCAGGAAGCGCCTGGCGGGTCAATGGCCGCCGGCGGATCTCGCGGCAGGCGGCTATTTCAGCATGGGCAGATGGGGACTGTTGGTCAACATCGTTGCCGTCCTGTGGGGCGCGGGAATGGCACTCAACCTGGCCTGGCCGCGCGAAGCCGTTTATGGCACCCCGTGGTACAACACATGGGGCGCCTTCGTCTACATCGCCATCATTCTCGGAGCAGGTCTGTGGTGGTATGCGGTCAGAGGCCGCCATCACATCGGCACGCTGGCGTCGCACACCTTAGCGGCGTCTGAACACCAGGTATCCCACGAAGGCCACGGCGATGGAGATCGCGCTGGCCCAGAACTCGCTCGCCATGTCCTTGTCGAGAGCCATCGCGATCAGCACTAGCACCATGGCCGTGATGGCCGCGTAGCTGGCCCATGGAAACAACCACACCCGCAGCTCGGGTGCGCCCAGGCCCGCCCGCTCGCGCGCCAGCCGCAGTCTGATCTGGGCGGCACAGGTCACCCCGTAGATCACGACGATCAGCGCACCGGATGCGTTCACCAGAAACGCGAACACCGAGGAGGGCGCGAGATCGTGCGCGAGGATGCCGACGAGCCCGGCGACACTGCCGATGAGGACCGAGCGTGCGGGCACACGTCGCGAATTGAGCCGCACCAGTGCGCGTGGCGCATCACCGTTTGCCGCGAGCACGAAGAGGACGCGTGAAACGACATAGAACGAAGAGTTCAAACACGACAGCACCGCCGTCAGGATGATGGCGGTCATGATCGGGGCCGCGTAGGGCACCTTGATCGAGTCGAGTGCGATGACGAAGGGCGATACTCCCGGCGGCACCTTGTCCCACGGCACGATGCAGACGATTAACGCGATCGACCCCAGGTAGAACATGAGAATTCGCCCGACGACCGATGACACCATCCGCGCGACGGCCCGGGCGGGATCCGGCGATTCGACGGCCGCAATGGTCGCGATTTCCGAGCCCATCATCGAGAAGAAGACCGTCGTAATCGCCGTCACGATGGCGAAGGGGCCTTTCGGGAAGAGTCCTCCGTGGTCCCGCCACATCTGCAAGGTGCCCTGATGCGGGCCCATCGCCCCGAACAGGAATGCGGCGCAGACGGCAATGAAGACGAGAATCGCAGAGACCTTGATCGAAGCGAACCAGAACTCGAATTCCGCATACGAGCGGGTGGACATCAGATTGACCGCAGTCATCGCCGCCATCAATACCGTGCCGATGACAGCCTTGGGTATCCCCGGGAACCAATGCTGCAGAATCACGGCGCCGGCGATGGCCTCCACCGGAATCACGATGATCCAGAAATACCAATACAGCCAGCCGACGGTGAAGCCCGCCCAGTTGCCGAACCCCGCGCGCGCGAACTCGGTGAAGGAGCGGATATCGGGTCGCGACACCGCCATCTCGCCCAGGCATCGCATCACGATGAGGACCATCAGGCCGGTGAGCACGTAGGTCACGATCACCATCGGGCCGGTCGCGGCGATGGCGACGCTGCTGCCCACGAAAAGTCCGGCGCCGATGATGCCGCCGAGACTGATCATCGTGACGTGCCGCGGGCGCAGCGTGCGGCTGAGCTCCGGGACCTGATCCTTGGCCAGAGAGTCGGCTACGGTGCTCATCGTGGTCTCCAGAGCCCCGCTGCTGTCTGCTGACGTATTCACGCCCGCTACTTGAGCATCAGTGGAGCCGGCGATCAAGTGCCGTCATGTCGCGTCCATCATGGCGGCTGTCGTGAGCCTTCTAGCGTTTATGCCTGCGCCTCGGCGCCGAGCACTGCCTTGACCTCGAGGAAGTCGCGCAGCCCGAATTCGCCCCACTCACGCCCGTTCCCCGATCGCTTGAAGCCGCCGAATGGAATGTTCATGTCCCCCGACGCGCCATTAATCGTCACCCGGCCAGCGCGGATCCTGCGGCCGATGCGATTGGCGTGCGCGAGGTCGCCCGACCAGACGTATGCCTGCAGGCCGTAAGGCGTGTCGTTGGCAATGCGGACCGCTTCCTCTTCGTCGCGATAAGGCAGGATCGCCAGCACGGGTCCGAAGATCTCCTCACGCGCGATGGCCATGTCGTTGCTGACATTGGAGAAGACCGTGGGCCGGACGAAATAGCCCTTGTCGAGCCCCGGCGGGCGCCCCTCGCCACCGGTCACCAGATTGGCGCCCTCGCTGATGCCTTTGGCGATATAGCTCTGCACGCGCTCGAACTGGATCTTGGACACCACCGGCCCGACCGCTGTCTCCTCCGAGGCAGGGTCGCCCACGCTCACCGCTTCGGCCGTCTTCTTGGCCAGCGCCGCGGCCTCCGCGATGCGGGCGGCGGGTACCAGCAGGCGAGTCGGAGCATTGCAGGACTGGCCCGAGTTCTCGAGCACGTGCCGCACGGTGGCCTTCACCGCGCGATCGAAGTCGGCATCATCCAACACAACGCTGGGAGACTTGCCGCCGAGCTCCTGGTGCACGCGCTTGACGGTTTCCGCCGCGATCCTCGCGACCTCGGTGCCGGCGCGGGTCGAGCCGGTGAAGGAGACCATATCGACGTCCGGGTGGGCGGCGAGGGCGGCGCCGACTTCGGGACCCGTGCCATTGATGAGATTGAATACGCCCGCCGGAACTCCCGCTTCGTGCAGGACCTCGGTCCAGATCGCCGCGCTGAAGGGGGAGAACTCCGAGGGCTTGAGCACCATGGTGCAGCCGGCGGCGAGTGCGGGCACGACTTTCGCCGCGACCTGGTTCATGGGCCAGTTCCAGGGCGTGATCAGTGCGCATACGCCGACCGGCTCCAGGGTCAGGCGGCTGGCGCCGCGGCGTTCGTCGAATTCGAATGTCTTCAGCAGTTCGATCATGGCCGAGATGTGGCCGATGCCGATACGAGCCTGTGACCCCTTGGCGAGGCTGGCCGGAGCACCCATCTCGATGCGAATGGCGTCGGCGATGTCCTGATAGCGCTTCTTGTAGACCTCGAGCATCTTCTCGAGCAGCGCCCGCCGCTCTTCGCGGGAGGTCTGCGCGAAGGATTCGAATGCGCGACGCGCGGCGGCGACGGCCCGGTCCACGTCCTTGGCCGAGCCCATGGAAATAACGCCTGCCGGCGCCTCGGTCGCCGGGTTGATGACCGTGAATTCCTTGGGGTCGACGGGATCGACCCAGCGACCGTCGATATAGAGCTTACGGTACTCGTACGCCATGGCATTCCCGCTGATCGGTGGACGTGATGCTGTGACTCTACTAATCGCGCCATAATGCAGCAAATCCCGCAGCAGGGGTGCGCCATGCTCTTCCCGACGACGCTCGTAGGAAGCTATCCGCAGCCTGAGTGGCTGATCGACCGCGAGAAGCTGGCCGGGCGTTTCCCGCCGCGAGTCCGTATGCGCGAGCTCTGGCGGATCCCGGAGCCCTTCCTGGCTCAGGCGCAGGACGATGCGACGGTACTGGCCATCAAAGCGCAGGAGGATGCCGGGCTCGATATCGTGACAGACGGCGAGATCCGACGGGAAAGCTACTCCAACCGCTTCGCCACGGCGCTCTCTGGAGTCGACCTCGACAACCCTGGCACGGCTCTCGACCGGTCTGGACACCCGAACCCCGTGCCGCGCGTCGTCGGCAAGGTCCGCCGTCTGCGCCCGGTGCAGGTCGGGGATCTCGGCTTCCTCAAGCGCCACACCCGCAGCACCGTGAAGATCACCGTTCCGGGTCCCTTCACCATGAGTCAGCAGGCGCAGAACGATTTCTACGCGACCGAGGCGGAGCTGGCGCTCGACTATGCCGCGGCCGTCAACGAGGAAATCCAGGATCTCTTTGCCGCGGGTGCGGACATCGTGCAGCTCGATGAGCCCTACATGCAGGCCCGCCCCGAAAAGGCGCGTCAGTTCGGCCTGCAGGCGCTCAATCGGGCGCTGGAGGGCGTGACGGGACGCACCGCCGTGCACATCTGCTTCGGCTACGCAGCAATCATTCACCAGCGCCCTTCCGGCTATTCATTCCTTCCGGAGTTGGCCGCGTGTCGATGCGGGCAGGTCTCGATCGAGACCGCGCAATCCCGTCTCGACTGCGAGGTGCTCGCGAAGCTCGCCGGCAAGCAGATCATGGTGGGCGCGATCGATCTTTCCGACATGACGGTGGAATCGGCGGAAACGGTCGCGAACAGGGTGCGGCGCGCGCTGCAGTATGTGAGCCCCGAGAATGTGATCATCGCTCCCGATTGCGGCATGAAGTATCTGCCGCGCGAGGTCGCCTTCGGCAAAATGAGGGCGATGGTGGAAGCGGCGAAGATCCTGCGCAAGGAGTTCGGCGGGTAGCGGCGCGGCTACGCTCAGGCGTGCCGGCGGTGTTCCGTGTAGTGACGCAGGTGATAGACGCGATGGACGTGGTGTGCGCCCATCCAGCCGCCGAGTGCGGACGTGATGAGCGACACGACGGCGCTGCCGAATGCCGCCCACATCAAGGCCGCAAGGTAGTGCGCGGCTCGCGCAGGATCGACTGCCGGACCGCCGGCTTCCGTCGCCGTAGAGATGAACGCCGCGTGTGTCAATCCACTGACGATCACCAGTCCCGTCGCCGCCATCGATACGCCCCAGACGGTCAGTCCCCTGACCACTCCCATCTCCGTGTCATTGCGGCCGTCGAACCAGCTCGCGAACATTCCTCCGGTCCATAGTGCCGCTCCCCAGGTGAGAATCGCCCAGACGATCGCGCCGCCCGATACGCCGTGAGCGACTGCCGCGGCGTTGCGCGGGTCGAACGCCGAGAAACCGACGGCCATTCCGAACGCATACAACAGCAGCGCGGTGCCTGTGGCGACGAACCATCCGGCGAACACCGCGCCCCATCCCATCGCCGGATGCTCGCGGACGACTGCGTGGGTGCGGTGTTCCGCGGTAGTGCTTGCCATGGTCTCGCCCTCGACAGTGCTGATCAGGAGCAGCCGCGCAGAAGCGCGACGATGATCAGGATGGGTATCGGAACACCGAGAAGCCATGCCAACACATAACCCATGGTGCCCTTCTGCCTGCCCGGGCCAAGCTTTTCTCTCAGGTTGCGTCTGAGGCGTGTCATGGGCTACTTCTTCTTGCGGCCGGTGGTCTTGCGCGGGACTTTCGCGCCAGCGCGGCGCGCCTCGGACAGGCCGATGGCGATCGCCTGTTTGCGGCTCTTCACCTTGCGCCCGGAGCGGCCGCTGCGCAGCGTCCCCTTCTTGCGCTCATGCATCGCGCGTTTGACTTTGCTCTGGGCTTTCTTCCCGTAGCGTGCCATGGAGTTTCCTCCGGCTTTGACTGTGCCCCGTAGCAGCAGGAAGCGCGCCCGGGATCGCACTGATGCCGTGCTGCTCGAGCTGCAGGCAACTGCGCCTTCCCGCCGGGAGTAGAATCGCGGGTTTTGGCGAGCGCATCGGGAAGGAGTTGATCATGGCTACGACCCAACGTTCTGCGACAACGATGAGAGTGGTGCAGGTTCCCGCGGCGGGCGCGGACTTTCAGCTCGTCGAGCGGGAGATTCCCGAGCCCGGCGCGGGTCACGTGCGCATCAAGGTGCAGGCCTGCGGGATCTGTCACAGCGACGTGCTGACCAAGGAGGGCCACTGGCCCGGCATCCGTTATCCGCGCGTGCCTGGACATGAAGTGGCGGGAGTGATCGATGCGCTGGGCGGGGGCGTGTCAGGCTGGAGCGCGGGGCAGCGGGTCGGGGTCGGCTGGCACGGCGGCCACGACAACACCTGCCCGGAGTGCCGGCGCGGAGATTTCCGCAACTGCCGCAACCTGAAGGTCGCGGGCATCAGCTACGACGGCGGCTATCAGGAATACATGATCGCGCCCGTGGAGGCGCTGGCCGCGCTGCCCGAGAGCTTGAACGCCGCTGAGGCGGCGCCGCTCCTGTGTGCCGGCATCACCACATACAACGCGCTGCGCCACAGCGGCGCGCGGCCCGGCGACCTGGTCGCGGTGCTCGGCGTCGGCGGGCTCGGTCACCTGGGCATCCAGTTCGCGAGCAAGTTCGGCTACAAGGTGGTCGCGATCGGGCGCGGACGGGAGGATGCTTCGCTCGCGAAGAAGCTCGGCGCGAGCCTCTACATCGACAGCAGGGCGGAGCGCGCGGCGGAGGTGCTGCGCAGGCAGGGCGGCGCCCAGGTGATCCTGGCGACGGCGCCGAGCTCTAAATCCATGTCGGACGTCATTGACGGGCTCGGGCCCAACGGCAAGCTCCTCGTAGTGGGCGCCGCCGCCGAGCCCATCGAGGTCACGCCGCTGCAGCTGATCATGGGCAGCCGGACGATCCAAGGCTGGGCATCGGGCACTCCCACGGACTCGGAGGATACGTTGCGCTTCGCCGAGCTCTCAGGAGTGCGTCCCATGATCGAGACCTATCCGTTGGAAAAGGTGGCCGAGGCCTATGCGCGGATGATGAGCGGCAAAGCGGAGTTCCGGGTCGTCCTGACGATGTGAGTGGGCTCTACCCTTCCCGCACGGGGCGCAAAACCGGCCGCCTCTGCCGTTTCTGGCGCCATGTCCGCACCGCCCGGTAACCGAGGAGAAGCGCGAGTCCCGCGGCGTAGAGGAGGGGCTCGCGCACGTCCTTCTTTTCCTGCCAGTAGAAGTGCCAGACGCCGAATGCGGCGATGACGTACACCAGCCGGTGCAGCTGCGTCCACCGCCGGCCGAGCCGCCGCATCATGCGGTTGGTCGAGGTCACCGCGAGTGGAATCAACATGAGGAATGCCGTGAAGCCCACGGTGATGTACGGGCGTTTGGCGATGTCGGCCCCGAGCGTATGCCAGTCGAACTCCAGATCGAGGACGACGTACACCGTGAAATGCAGGGCGACGTAGAAGAACGCGAAGAGCCCGAGCATCCGCCGCAGGCGCGGGAGGTGCGGCAGACCGGCCAAGTGGCGCACCGGGGTCACCAGCAGGGTCAGGAAGATGAAGTTGAGCGCCGTCTGGCCGCACTCCAGCTCCAGGAACTTGACCGGATCGACTCCGGCGCTGAAGCCCAGCCAGCCGAAGAGGCAGCAGGTGAGCCAGGCGAAGGGCACGAGACTCGCCGCGAACACCGCCGGCTTGTAGACCAGCCGGTAGCGCCGCTCGACATTGAGTCCGAGGAAAGGCCGGGAATCCCTCATCTCTCAGTAATAGCGGTGGAGGTCCATTCCACGGTAGAGGTCCGCCACCTGGTCCGCATAGCCGTTGAACATCAGGGTCGCCTGGCGCTCATGGAAGAGCGGCGCGCCGATCCGTCGCTCGGTCGCCTGGCTCCAGCGTGGGTGCGGTACCTCGGGGTTGACGTTGGCATAGAAGCCATACTCGCTGGGAGTGGCCTGATTCCAGGTGTTGACCGGCTGGATCTCGGTGAAGCGGATCTTCACGATCGACTTTATGCCCTTGAATCCGTATTTCCACGGCACGATCAGCCGCAGCGGCGCACCGTTCTGGTTCGGGAGCTGCCGGCCATAGAGGCCCACCACCATCAGGGTCAGGGGATTCATCGCCTCATCGATCCGCAACCCCTCCCGGTAGGGCCAGGGGAGGATCGGCGGCCAGGAGGCCTGGCCGGGCATCTGCGCGGGCCGGTAGACGGTCTCGAAGGCGACGTACTTGGCCTTCGAGGTCGGCTTGAAGCGCTGCAGCATGCTCGCGAGGGGAATTCCCACCCACGGGATGACCATCGACCAGGCCTCCACGCAACGGAAGCGGTAGATGCGCTCCTCGAGCGCGTAGGGCTTGAGGAAATCCTCCAGATGGAAGGTACCGGTGACCTCCGCTTCACCCGCCACTGCGATGCTCCAGGGACGGGTCTGCAGCTGGTGGGCATTGACCGCCGGATCGGTCTTGTCGACCCCGAACTCATAGTAGTTGTTGTAGTTGATGATCTCCTCGTAGGTGTTCGGCTTCTCGTCCTGGCCGCTCGCGTGGACCAGCGCCGCGACGGACTCCCGCGGGTTCGGGGTGAAGGCGAGGGGTGCACCGGCCTGCCCGGGCAGGACGGCCGCGCGCGCGACCCCGATCGACATGCCCACCCCTGCGGCCATGGCCCCGGCGAGGAAAGACCGGCGATTGAAATAGACCTCCGGCGGGGTGATCTTTGAGGGGGGGATTCGGGGAATGCGGGGCGCCATGGATGCCTCCTAGGGGGAATGAGACCGCCAGGCCGGCTGAGGATTCCGTTTCCCTGGGTCTTCCATGGATTCGGGGGATCCGGGGCGTTCGTTACAGCGCGTCTCAGAGCGTTCTCCGCGTCGATTCCGATTATAGTACGCACATGAGATATGTCTTCGCTCCGCCGCCGCATGCGGCAGTGCGGATCGTCGGCTCGACCGGGTGGTTCCCCGTGCACCGCGTGTACTGTGTCGGACGGAACTACGCTGACCACGCGCAGGAGATGGGGGCCACCGGCCGCGAGCCGCCGTTCTTCTTCATGAAACCCGCCGATGCCGTCCTCTCGGTCGCCGAGGGTGAGACGGGCGTACTGCGCTATCCCAGCCTCACGCGCGAGCTGCACCACGAGGTCGAGCTGGTCGTTGCCATGCGCGAGGGTGGCACCAACCTGAGTCAGGACGACGCGGAGCGCTGCATCTACGGCTACGCCGTGGGGCTCGACATGACACGGCGCGACCTGCAGAGCGAGGCGAAGAAGCTCGGCCGACCGTGGTGCATCGCCAAGGGATTCGACCGCTCGGCACCCGTGGGCGGCATTACCCCTGCGGCATGGATCGAGGACATCTCGAAAGTGGAGATCACTCTGGATGTGAATGGCATTCGCCGCCAACAGGGCAGGGTCGCCGATCTCATCTGGAAAATTCCAGAGGTGATCGCGCACCTCTCGACGGCATGGGACCTCAAGCCCGGCGACCTCATCTTCACCGGGACCCCCGCGGGCGTGGGCCCCGTGGGGCTCTCCGACCTCATGACCGCCAACGGGACCGATCTCGCGGAGCTGCGCGTGCGCGTCATGCGCGCCTGACCTTCCGGACCATGGATAGCGAGGAGTTCCGCCGGCTGGGGCACGAAGTGGTGGATTGGATCGCGGACTACCGCGCGCGCGCCACGCGGGGGGAGTTTCCCGTGATGTCACGCGTTGCCCCGGGTGACGTCCGCGCTGCACTGCCCACGGCACCACCGCTGGAAGGGCAGTCGCTCGACGGTATACTCGATGACGTGACTCGCGTCATTCTGCCCGGCTGCACGCATTGGCAGGACCCGCGCTTCTTCGCTTATTTCCCTTCCAACAGCTCCCTCGCCGCCGTTCTGGGCGACTTCCTGAGCACGGGGTTGGCGCAGCTCGGCCTCAACTGGCAGGCGAGCCCGGCGCTCACCGAGCTCGAGGAGCTGACCACCGACTGGCTGCGCCAGATGCTTGGACTCTCGGACGGCTGGAGCGGCGTAATCCAGGATACGGCGTCCACCGCTACTCTGGTGGCGCTGATCTGCGCGCGGGAGCGCCTCACCGATCACGCCGCCGCCCGCGGCGGCCTGCAGGCGAGCGAGCGGCCGCTCGTCGTCTATGCCTCAAGCCAGAGCCACAGCTCGGTGGACAAGGCCGCGCTCCTCGCCGGCTTCGGGCGCGAGAACCTGCGTGTCATCCCGGTTGACCATCGCTTCGGCATGAGCGCCGATGCGCTGCGCCGTGCCGTGGAAGCGGATCGGGCCGCCGGCCATGCGCCATGCGCAGTCGTGGCTACGGTGGGCTCCACTGCGACCACCGCCATCGATCCGCTGGAGGCACTGGCGGATGTCGCGCGCGCAGACGGATTGTGGCTGCACGTCGATGCCGCCATGGCGGGCTCGGCCATGATTCTCCCGGAATGCCGGCCGCTCTGGCAGGGGATCGAGCAGGCGGACTCGCTGGTGTTGAATCCGCACAAATGGCTGGGGGCTTCGTTCGACTGCTCCACCTACTTCGTGCGCGATGCGCAGCACCTGGTGCGCGTGATGTCGACCAATCCCAGCTACCTGCGCACGGCCGCGGATGCGAAAGTCAGGAACTTCCGCGACTGGGGCATTCCACTCGGCCGCCGCTTCCGGGCGCTCAAGCTCTGGCTCCTCATCCGCGAGCAGGGCGTGCAGGGGCTGCAGAAGCGCTTGCGCCGCGACCTCGAGTACGCGCGCTGGCTCGCCGCGCAGGTCGACGCCGCACCCGGTTGGCAACGGCTTGCGCCCGTACCATTCCAGACGGTGTGCGTGCGGCATGTGCCGCCCGGGCTCACGGGTGAAGCTCTCGATGCGCACACGCTCGCCTGGGTGCGCCGCATCAACGAGTCGGGCCGTGCCTACCTGACTCCCGCGGTGCTCGGCGACCGCTGGATGGTGCGCGTATCGTTCGGAGTCGAGGCGACGGAGCACGAGCACGTCGCGGCGCTCTGGGACCAGATGCGCGCCGAGGCGGAACGAGGCGGCTGACGCTCAGCTCTCCCGCAGCTTTTGCGCAAGCGGTGGGGAACCGATCGCCTGCGCCAGCTCGAGCGTGCAGCGGGCGACGCGCTCCCGATCCCCGAGCGAGCGCATCAACGTGTCGCAGACCCGGACCGGAATGCCGGCCTCCTTCGCCAGCGCAGCATCGCGCTCATCGAGTACGAAGCCGTCGACGAGGCCGTTGTAATGTTGGAGTATGCTGAGCGGGGAGGGCGGCACCCCGAGCTCTCTCATGATCTTCGCCGTCGGCCCCTTGACGGCGGACTCGCCGATGAGCGGTGTCACGGCGATGACCGGAGCTGCGCGCGCACGCAGCGCAGTGCGCATGCCCGGCACAGCCAGCAGGGGATCGATGCTGAGGTAGGGATTGGAGGGAGCGATCACGATCGCCCGCAGCGCCGGGTCCTGCAGCGACTGCGCCGCGGCGCTCGAGATGCGCGCGGAATCCGCGCCGGCGTAGCGCAGTTGCGCGACCGCGGGGGCGCAGCGGTCCCTGACGAAATACTCCTGGAAGCCGAGCTCGCCGCCGCCGGCGACGGCCACGATGGTGCGCACCGGGTCGTCGCTCATCGGCATGATCCGTGAGGAAATGCCGAAGCGGCGCGCGATGTCCGCGACGATTTCCGTCAGGGTCTCGCCGGCCGCGAGCCGGCGCGTGCGCTCGACGTGCAGCGCGAGGTCACCGTCGCCCAGCCTGAACCAGGTGGGACCGCCGAGCGTTTCCAACACGCGCATGAACGACCAGGTCTCGTCCTGCCGGCCCCAGCCGAGCTCCACGTTCGCGAGGCCGGCGAGCGTGTAGAGCGTCGTATCCACATCGGGCGAAATGGCGAGCCCCAGGTGCTCGAAATCGTCCCCGGTATTGACGATGATGCGCAGTCCCCCTGCCGGCAATACCCGCTGCAACCCCAGACAGAGCTTGGCGCCGCCGATGCCCCCCGTGAGCGCCAGCACGAACCCATCTGCAGCTGCGCGGTTGCGCGTGTTCAACGGAAGAGATCCTCCGCGAGCGGCCGGATCAGGCGCGCCGCCGGCACCGCGGCGCCGGTGAGTGTCAGGCCGCGGATCAACACTGCCGGCCGGCTCTCCGCGCCTTCACCCATGAGCAGTCCGGCCGCCGACGCGAGCTGGTCCGCCAGTGCGATCTCCGTGACCTCCAGCCGGCGCCCATGGCGGTCCGGCTCGCCGCGACGGTCGAGCAACGCCGGGACTCCGGCGGCGCCCAGAGCCACGTTGGTGACGCCCTTGCGCCAGGGGCGGCCAAAGCTGTCGCAGACGATCACGCCAACGTTGAATCCATACCGCTCGAGGAGCGCGCCGGCCAGCGCTTCGGCAGAGCCATCAGGGTCGACCGGCAGCAGCAGCACGCGGTCGTTGCCGCCAACGTTGGAACGATCGATGCCGGCATTGGCCATGACATAGCCGAGTCTATGTCTCACGATGAGCACGTCGGGCTTCGCACGCAGAACTTCCACGGATTCCCCGAGGACCAGCTCGACGACGCGTGGATCCTTGCGTGTCAGCGCCGCGAGCTCAGCGGCGCGCGGTGAAACCGTTACGCTGTCGAGCTGCACGTAACGGCCCTCGGCTTTCGAGACGATCTTCTGTGCGACGACGAGGACGCTCTGCGGCTGCGCCCCGTTCCGGCGCGGCGGCAGGACATCCAGAGCGCGCAGCGCCTCGCCGAGGATGCGGGCGAGATCGTCGCCGGGCGCGATTTCGCGGATACCCGGCAGGGCAGTGAGGGTCAGCGTATTCAATGTGGCGTCCCGACGCGCGTTTTGCCTCGCGCTGGGGTGCAGTTTAGTCTGCAACCAGGCATCGTAGTTTTGGGGCGCCC
>Ga0134125_10001958_pt1 | contig 24800 bp, 24 predicted proteins | sample KB31751_FD_96464 | JGI IMG/M metagenome (GOLD analysis project Ga0134125, IMG submission 96464) | Terrestrial soil microbial communities with excess Nitrogen fertilizer from Kellogg Biological Station, Michigan, USA - KB3-175-1 | ecosystem: Environmental > Terrestrial > Soil > Unclassified ...
AGAAATCGATGGATATCGGCGATTTGAAAGCCTTCGATGCCGGCGGAAAAATGATCCATCCCGAGCGGCTCGCGTACGTTCTCGATCGCGATGTAGCGCTTGCCCCCGAGCTTCACGTACCGCCGGGCCGTCTTGTTGTTCTTCCAGATCGGGCCGCCGAACACCGCCGCATAGAAACCCGCGGACTTCGCGGCGTCAGGCGCGGAGGTCTCGATGTGATCGAGAGCGGTGAAGCGAAGAGGAGTTTCCTGCGCGCGGGCCAGCGTGCTCGCGCCGAGCACGCACAGTGCTTCGCGGCGGCTGATCATTCGAGCGACAGTATATCGCGGAATCGCGGGCTTAATACCCCGCCCGCTTGTTCACCAGATTCTTCAGCGGCTCACCCTTCCGCCAGCGCGCGAACTGCTCGAGAAAAAACACTACCGCCGACTCGACCCACCCATCCACATGGTCTGCACAGTGCGCCGTCAGCAGAACATTCTCCAGATCCCATAACCTGCTATCCGCCGGCAGGGGCTCCACATCGAACACATCCAGCGCCGCCCCGCGAATCCGCTTCGTCTCCAGCGCCTCGATCATCGCGGACTCCTGAATCACCGGACCGCGCCCGACATTCATGATCACTGCAGTCCGCTTCATCAGCTCGAATTCGCGCGTGCCGATCATGCCGGTCGTCTCAGCCGTCAACGGCGCCGTCACCGCCACATAGTCGCAAAGCGGCAGCATGGTGTGAAGCTGGTCCGCCGCATAAACCCGATCGACATCCTCATCGCCCGCCCTCGGCGACGGATCGCGCCGCAACGCCAGAACCCGCATTCCCATAGCCTTCGCACGGCGCGCCACCGCACGGCCGATATCGCCATGCGCGACGATGCCGACCGTTTGTTTACTCAGCTCGACGTTGTCGAAGACGTCCCAGCGATGTTCGGCTTTCGCTTTTATCCGCCGCGGGACATCCTTGGCGAAATACAGCATCCCGAGAATCATGAACTCGCCCAGCGATTGGCTGAAGACGCCGGACCCGTTCGTCAGCGGAATCGGGTGCTCCACCAGTTCGGGAAAGAGCGACCGGTCAAGGCCCGCGTACATCGCATGGATCCACTCGAGCTTCGGCGCGGTTTCGAGGATGCGTTTGACGTCCGGCTTCGAGCCCGTCCAGTTGAACAGGACGCGCGCCTCCGGGAGCGCATCGGCCACGGCATCCGCCGTCTTTCCGATTTTCAGTGTGACGCCGTCGCCAATCGCGTTCAGTTCGCGCAGGGCCGGAGCCGCCGGGTCCGCCAGCACCAAAACCGTGATATTGTCCATGAAAAAGCAAAGCTACCACGCGCGCCGTGCTCGCCGGTGCGATTTTTGCGAACGAGCGGAATCGCCAGCGCGTATAGCAGTCAGGAGCGGGACCATGAACCACCCGGATTCACGCCAACGCGGCCAGCACGCACATTCCCCCCGCGAGCACGGCGGAATTCTATCCGGCCTGCTCATTACGGCGCTGGGCATCGTCTGCCTCGCCATCATGTGCGGGATGTATATCGCGAGGAACGTCCACGTCACCACCAGCAGCAACCATTTCGGCGGCGATAACGTGTCGATCGATACACCGGCGGGGCGTTTCTCCATTCACGCGCATGACCAGCCCGGCGGAATTCCCTCCGATATCCCCATTTATCCAGGCGCATATGTCCGTCACGATTCCGGCGGCGGCGCGGAGTTCCAGTGGAATTCGAACGACGGGAAAGATCACGGTTTCTCCGTCTCGGCCACAGAGATGTTCACGCCGGATTCCGCCTCCAAAGTGCTCGCCTTCTACCGCGCTCAACTGCCGAACTGGATCGTCGTCAACGAGCACGACGGCAAGACGCGCTTCGAGTTTCACGAAGGCGGATACAAGCGCATCATCGGGATTCACGGCAAGTTTGACGGCACCCATATCGGAGTTGCCTCTGTCGGGGAGCCTGCGTCAAACTAAAGGTCTGGACCCCACTACTCCCACATCGTCGGAACCGGTCCGGCCTGAGTATTGCACCTGCGGTGCTCGCCTCGCGGAAAATGCCCGGTTTTGCCATCTGTGCGGACGCCCGGTGTTTGAACCGGTCGTTTCTACAGCGGGTGCGCCCACCGAGAATGCCCCGCCAGTTGCGACCGCGCCTCCCGGCCGGACTGCAAGCGCACCGAACGGATTACGCGCGGCGCAGCTTTCCGTAAACTTCAGCAACCCGATCGCCCGGCGTGTGGCTTTCCTCATGTCACTGGCCATTTTGCTGGTGACTCTGATTCCGGGCGCGAGCCTTCTTTCACCTCTGTGGTGGCTGGTGGCAGGGTCGGGGGCGGTTCAACTGTATCGGCGAATTACAGGGTTGTCGCTCAGCGTCCGGGCCGGTGCGCGGCTGGGATCGCTCACCGGCGTTCTCGCGTTTGTCAGTTTTGTAGTCATCACCGGCCTCTCGTTCGTGGTATCCGGAAACGAGCTCAAGCAGGCCTTGATCAAACAGAACCCGCAGGTAACGCAGATTTTCGAGAATCCCGCGGAGTTGGCGATGGGCATAATTCTCTCGCTCGTGCTCCTCTTCGCCATCGTCGTGGGTATCTGCGCCGCCGGCGGAGCGCTTGGCGCGCGATTCGCCAACCGCAATGCCGGGGCCTGAGCGCCGAGCGACGCGGGCGCGCGTTTCATCGCTCGCGTGGATCGCGATAGCTTCCGCGCTGCTCTCGGGGCAAACCAAACCGAATCCCGACGACGGCTTCACCGATACGCCGATGCTGCCGGGACTTCCCTGGCACGTCCACGATCCGGCGCGTCCACACCCGAAGGTTGTGACGCCGGGACTCCAGCCGGGCCAACCGCCATCCGATGCCAACGTGCTGTTCGATGGCAAGGACCTTTCGAAGTGGACGTCGGCGAAACTCGGAACCGCGGCCGCGCCGTGGAAAATTCATGACGGGTACTTCGAGGTGTCGCCCGGCAGCGGCGACATCGCCACAAAAGAGAAATTCGGCGACGTCCAGCTTCATGTGGAATGGATGGAACCGCCGGAGATCAAGGGAACAAGCCAGAACCGGGGAAACAGCGGCGTGTTCCTGATGGGGCTTTTCGAAATCCAGGTGCTCGATTCTTACAACAGCCGCACTTACGCCGATGGGCAGGCCGGCGCCATCTATGGCCAGTGGCCGCCGCTGGCCAATGCCGTGCGCCCGCCGGGTGAATGGCAAACGTACGAAATCGTTTTCGAAGCGCCCCGGTTTCAGGGCGATAAGCTGTCGAAGCGGGCGGCGGTTACCGTTTTCCTGAACGGCGTGCTGCTCCACAATCGCAAGGAAGTTATGGGACCGACGATCTACCGGCAGGTTCCAAAGTATGTGAAAGGGCCGTCCGAAGGCCCGCTCGTTTTGCAGGACCACGGTCACCCCGCTCGCTACCGCAATATCTGGATTCGCAGTATTGGGGGCTACGACCGGTAGCTTTCGAATCCTCGGTTGCATACGATGATGGAACAGGCTGCAGCCTGTTGCCTGCGTGCCTTCCATCCAATGGGCAGAGACGCAATGCCACTCCGCGACCCGATGGTACACTGACAACCGCACGAGCATTTCGCACGGGCCTTTCGGAGGATATGGATCCGCAATCGCGAATAACGGTGGTGTGCGGCAAGGGCGGTGTCGGCAAGACAACCGTCAGCCTCGCGCTCGGTCTCAAGCACGCGAACCGCGGGCGAAGGGTCGTCATTGTCAGCTCACATCCTCTTCCAGAACTCGCCATTGCCGTCTCGCTCGAAGGCATCGCCACCCGCTTTCCCGTTGCCGCTAAAAATTTATTCGTCGTGCATCTGGATCCACGCGAAATGCTGCAGGATATTGTCAAAGACAATTTCCCCATGCAGATGATGGCCGACGCCATCCTTAACAGTTCGATCTTCCGCAATCTCGTCGAGGTCGCTCCCGGACTCAAGGAGTTCTACTTCCTCGCCCGCCTGCAGGAGCTTGCCGAGAGGAAAGCCGCCGCCGCGGGCGCCGATGGCCCCGACTACGAAATTCTCATCTGGGACGCCCCCGCCAGCGGCCACTTCCTCACCACCCTGCGGGCCGCCCGAGCCTTCGACACATTCCTGAGCGGACCACTCGCCGCCGCCGGCGCGGAAATGGACCGCTTCTTTTCCAACTCTGCCAACATGGAAGTGCTCGCCGTTACGCCTCTGGAAGAAATGGCGATCACCGAGACGATCGAGATGTCCGAGTCGCTCAAGCGGGATTTTCAATTAAGGTGCAGCGCGCTCATCCTGAACCTGGTTTCCCCGCTGGTCACGGCGAATGAAAACGAAATCGCGGAGATCCAACTCACCGGCGAGTCATCCCCCGCACTTCGCTTCGCCATGGACCGCGGCCACCTTGAGCGCGAGCGTGCGGCCGTGATTCGCGGCTCGATTCCCGCCCCGCAGATTTGTGTGCCACGTATCCGCGAATGGTCAAACGATCTCGACCTTCTCGGCAAAGTCGGCGACTGGCTCAGCTTTCCGCCAGGCGCTGAAGGGCGCGGAACCGCATGAAGGTCATCGTTTATCTTGGGACGGGCGGCGTCGGAAAGACCTCCGTGGCGGCGTCTACCGCCATGGCTGTCGCGGGTACGGGCGCAAAGGCGCTGGTTCTGACGACCGACCCTTCGCTGCGGTTGCGGACCGCGCTCGGTCTTGCCGACGGCATCACCGAGCAGCAGGTACATCTGCAGGATCCGAACGCGGGTGAGCTGTGGGCGGCCCTTCTGGACGTTCGCGCCACCCTCGACGAGGCTGTGCGTCTCTACGCCCGCGAGGGTATGGAAGAACGCATCCTGAAGCATCCGATCTACGCCATGATTGCGAACTCGCTGGCGGGAATGCAGGAACTGATGGCGATCGAGCGTCTGGACCAGCTTCGGCAGCGCGGCTTCGATCACATCATCGTCGACACCGCGCCCTCTCGTCACGCTTTCGAAATTCTCGACAAACCGGCGCTTTTCGCCGATTTTTCCAGCTCCCGAAAAGTCAAGCTGGTGGGCCGCACCTACCGGTTCGTCGAGGGGCTCGGACTCAACTTCATCGGCAAGAGTGCGCTCGACGTTTATGCGAAAGCGGAGTCGATTCTCGGCGTGAACCTTGTCCGGCAGATCCTCGACTTCTACTCACTCTTCTATCCGATCGCGGAAGGCTATGCGCGTCGCGCCGAAAAGACGGTGGAGATGCTGCGCGACCCCTCGATTACCGAGTTCCGGGTTGTGACCACGCCACAGAAAGCCCTGCGTGATGCGGCATTCTTTATTGACGCCCTCAAGGAGAGGAACTTCGCTGTCGGCACGTTCTGCGTCAACCGCGCCTGGCTGCATCCATTTCCCGACAGCCTGCCCGGGGGCCTCGCGGGTGAGGTGCTGAGCTGGTATAAATCCGTCAGCGATTCGCATCGCGCGGCGGTGTGGCGCTTGCGCGAGACTTACGGCTCGGTGGTGCGCGACATCCAGGTATTCTCCGAGCTCGAGCGTGACGTGGATGGCATCTCCGCGCTCGAGAGGCTCGCGGTGCAAATGCATCTGAACGAACCTACCGCGGCCTGACTTTTCTGGACGGCGCCGCCGCGGCACAGGGCATCATTTTCAGCCCGTCGACCTTCTCCTTCGCGGTATCCATTGTCAGCATGAAGGGCTCGCCGGTGAATCCCGACGGTACGCCCTCCCATTGCACGTCAGTCTGAAGTTCCGGCTGGCCCGTCAGAGGCTTGTCGAGCTTCAGCGTAATTTCAGCCTGTGGCGCAGTGGTCGCGTCCGGCAGCGGAATGGCCACAACGAGCTCTTTCGGGCGGCATGTGGGTTTGGCATCGATCAGCCAGCCTTTCAACTGGGGCACGGCGGTATCCTTCAACTGCGTCTGGAAGTATTCTTCGCCTTTGGTGTCCACCAGCTCCGCCTTGATCTTCATCCACAAAGCCAGTTGCGGATTGTCATGCTCGAACTTTGCTTGCGCCGCCTCCGCGATCTGCCTCGCGGTCACGATCGTGAAATCAGCGGGTGGGAGCGCGGATTGCCTCACCCGCTGTTTCAACTGCGCGAGCCCATCATCGCTCCCGTGCACCCGGACATACGCGCTGTCGGCAAAGGCCTCGATCTTCTTCTTGTCATTCTTCGGATTCCCCAGCGAAGGGTCGAGCACTGCCGCCCGGAGGAACTCATAGACCGCGGGCGCCTGCTTTTCGGGCTGCGTTCTCGATTCACAGTTCAGCGCGCGCCCCAGCTCATAAGACAGCACGGTTTTCTCCGGATACTCGGCGAGTGCCTTTGAATAAGCCGATACCGCAACGGCACAGTCCGGTGGTTGTTTCGCCATCGCCTGCATACCGGGGACCATCGCGATGTACAACAGCGCCGCCCCGGCTTTGTCCCGCATGTCGATCCGGACCTCCGCCCACTTCTCCGCCGTCACACCCGGAAGCGGCTTGTCGTAATCGAGCAGTTGATGCGCGGCCTTGCTTCCGGTCGCGATTTCCGCGGACGACGGATTCGGAAGCTGGCCGATGGCCCCGGCCGCGTTGTAGAGCACCCGCAGGATCGTAGTCTGCCCGGCGGCATCGGGGAAAAGCGTGTTGAGCCCTCTCTCGATCAGCGGACCCGCGATATCGAGCGCCTTCTGCGGTTGATTCAATCCGGCGTACGTCTGGATGTAAAGGGCGGAGCGGTCGTCCTTGAAATCGGAGTCAGGGAACTTTCGCTGCCACATGTCGAGGTCGGCAAGCGACTTCGTGAAGTTGCCGCCACCGAGATCTTTGGCAACGTCATTGTAGACGTCGGACTCGCCTGGCTTCAGTTGCTTTTCGGCGGCTGGCGCGATCGAACACACTATGGCCAGGACCGCGACGGAACGCAGTACGTGCATGAACTTCTCCTTGTTTGTTTTTCTGTTTGCCGGCTCAGCGCCGCGGGATCACGTCAAACGAGACATCATCGACCCAAACGCGCCCGCCGATCGACATGACACCGAAATTGATGAACCGGGCGTCCTCGCCGATCTCGCCCACGATCTCGCACATCGTCCACTCGCTGCCGCGCACCGGGCGATCGTCCATATAGTCGGAGAACCCTGTCTTCCGATTCGGGCGCTCGACGCTAAGCCACATCTGCGCGCGATCGTCGGGCTCCGGGAAGCGGACGCCGAATCCGCCCACAAACAACGTTTCGAGGCGAAGTCGCGCTCGCAGCCGGATGGTCTTCCCGACATACGCCGCTGCGCTGAAACTCTGCGTCAGGTTTCCGATCGGTTTCGGGACATTGCGCGGCGCCGTTACCAGAGCACACCCGGCGCGGCTGTGGCATCCCTCGCCGCGGTGCAACTCGGCAAGGAAATCCGCGTCTTTCGGCAGCGACGGCACAAACCACCCCGGCGGCACCTTGCCCACCGCGCCTTCATCGAACTTGAGATTGCGCGGGCCGCTCCATGCATCGATCTTCGTGCTCGCCCGCGCGGCGATCGCAGCCTGATCGCCATAGTCCGCCGCCAGCCGCCGGTATGTGTCATATGCTTCCTTTCGCTGGCCGAGTTTCTCCTGGCACAACGCGATCTGTAGCAACGCCCTTGCCGAGATCGCACGCGGCGTTGCAGGACGCGCCACGATCGACCGGTACTGCTGTACCGCGCCGGGAAGATCGCCGATCACGACCTCGCTATGAATAGCGGATTCGAGCTGGGCTTCCGCATCCAGCTTCGAAATGTCGGGCAGAGCTGCGGCAGTTAACGAGAGGCTCACTATCGCCAGCGTAGGAAGTGAAAATAGGATTCGCGCCATGGCTGTGTCAGGATTGCGTAACGTTTGCGCCCTTGTTCGTCGCGTCGAAGATGTAGCCCATCCCCCGCACATTGCGGAGATACCGCGGGTTGGCCGGATCCGGTTCGATCTTCCTCCGCAGATTTGCGATGTGGTTGTCGACAATGCGGTCGGAGGCAAAAGTGTCCGGTCCCCACGCGCCCGAAAGCAACTGATCGCGGCTCAAAACCCGGCCGGTGGACCGGATGAAGACTGCCAGCAGCTTAAATTCCAGTGGCGTCAGCTCGACGGCCTTGCCGTTGTTGCGCAGCTCACCGCGCGCGAAATCCACTTCAACATTTCCGAAACGGTAGCTTTCCAGCGCGTCGGCCGGGGCAGCCACCCGCCGGAGCAGAGCCTTGATCCGCGCCCGCAGCTCTCGTGTGCTGAAAGGCTTCGTCACATAGTCGTCGGCTCCCAATTCGAGTCCCATCACCTTCTCGGCTTCCTGCGTGCGCGCTGTCAGCATCAGAATGGGAATTCGCAAACCCGCGCGCCGCAGTTCTCGGCAGACTTCGAAACCGTCGCGCCCCGGCAGCATGACATCGAGCAGGATCAGATCGAAGACCGATTCCCGCGCGCGCTTCGACGCAACCGCCCCATCGCCGATCACCTCGACCTCATACCCCTCCAGCCGGAGGTCGTCCTCCAGACCCAAAGCGATACCGGGCTCATCCTCGACTACAAGAATCCTCGGCGTCTTCAGTGTCATACCCGTTCAGCTCCCAACGGCAGCAGGATCGTAAACACACTTCCCGCGCCCGGCTCGCTCGCCAGCGTCACATTTCCACCGTGCGCCGCCACGATGTGATGCACCATCGCCAGACCAACACCCGATCCCTTCACGTTCGCAGCTTCGGCGGCACTGCCTCGAATGAATTTTTGGAAGATCGCCCGCTTTTCGGATGCCGGAATCCCCGGTCCGCTATCGCGCACGCTGATCGCCACCTGCGCTCGCTCGATTCCCCACTGCACTTCGATCGTCGGGCAATCCGGCGCATACTTCAGCGCGTTGTCCACCAGGTTCCGCAGTGCAACGGAGAGCGCCTCAGGATCCACGTGGATCTTGCACGCATCCTCGCACCCATCGATCCTGATATGCCGCCCGGACGCGCTGATTTGCGGCTCGAATTCCGCCGCCACGCGAGCCACCAGCGCGGCCGTATCGAGCAACTCGAACCGGTAGCGGCGTACCCCCGCCTCCATGCGCCCGAAGTTCAGCAGCGCCTCCACCAGACGCTGCAGCCGAATGCTCTCCCGCAGCAGCGTCTCGTAATACACATGCCGCCGGCCTTCGCTCGGAACACGGTCGGACGCGAGCAATTCCGAAAGCTGGCGGATCGACGTCAGCGGCGAGCGAAATTCATGCGAGACCGCCGAAACGAAATCCGATTGCATGCGGGCTACAGCCAGATCCCCCCGGATCGCCCGCGCGATGAAGTAAGCTCCCGCAATCAGAAACGAGATCGTCAGGGTCACGACGAGCAGAAGAAAGCGCTGCCGCGCCACCATTCCCGCCGCGCTCGGGAACTGCGGACTCGACATATAAAGTGTCCACGGAAGATGTGTTTCGGCTGACGTGCGAACCGCCGCATACCCGTTTGCGCTCCGGCGTCCAGCCACCACACGCCCCTCGCCATCCACCGCGGCGCTGTCCACATCGCGCGTCGCGAACGCCGCGATCAACAGCGATTCCGGGCGTACGATGAGAACCGCCTTGCGCCCCGGCACGCTGCGCCAGATCAGAAACCAGGGGTGATCGTCAACCCATACCGTGGTCTGTCCGCGCGGAGCGTCATCCTGACTGATCAGCTGCCAATTTTGCGCCACGACATCGGAGATTGCCGTCGCAGCCGGCGGCACAGCCGCGTCGTCGCCCGACAACCGCGCCGCCTCGGAACGGTAATACTCGAACTGCCCTCGGGTGAGCGGCCAACGACCGCGCAGGAGATCCTGCTTTAACAGGGCGGCATCGGCCGTGCTTCCGGAGAACTCGGACAAGGCGTGGCGTGCAATCAGTCCGGCGGGGACCCCTCCCACCCGCGCATCACCAACCTCTCCGTCTTTCACCCGCAGGTATGCGGCGCGCGCTTCGGCTACCTGCTTCGTCTTTCGCAATACGCGCGCGAGGCGTACCAGCGCCCCCGCACGGACCGCCGGTATCGTCGACTCGGCCAGCCTCCGATAAGCCTCGATGGCACGCCCCGGCGCAGCCTGCTGGAATTCGAGAACCTCGGCGTCATTGAACGCGGCGTCATCCGCCGGAGGCGCCGGGTCGGGCCGATATAGCAGCCTCTGCCGCGGCGAAGCTGACAAGTTGCCGTCGGCCATGACCAGCAGGAGTCCTTCGTCCGGCTTGCCTTCCGGAGGAGGAACGATGAGCCACGTCCCCAGCCGCTCCCCTGCCTCCGCCAGGGTCCCGCGCGCGATCGCGACCGCGCGGTCTGCTGTTTGCTCGAGCCGCTCGCGCGCGCGTTGCGCTTCGACAGCCCGTTCCTGGTCGAGAAGTTTCCAGCCGAACCATGCCAGGGCCGATACCGAAACAAGAGTAACGAGGGAAAGGATTGCAAGCAGCTTACGAGGCGGTTTGAGCCACTCCCGTAGTGGCATCATATGTACTTTAATTTTAGCTGCTCCGCGGCGCGCTGAAGTGTCACGTTTGTGTCACGAAAACCTGGACCGCGGGCTATGGCCTGCGTTTTGGGTCAGTAAATCATGAACTCCAGCAGATTGCCGTCGGGATCCCGCACATAAACACTCGACGACGCTTTCCGCCGTCCCCCTTGCCGCGCGACGGGACCCTCGATGATCTTCGCGCCCGCCTTGTCCAGCATCGCCTTCAGCGCATCCGGCGTCCCGTCCCAAACGAAACACAAATCGCCGCAGGGAGGCTTCGCCGCCGGCGCGCGCAGTGTGAACGATTCGCGCTGCCATGTCGCCGGACGGTGAAAGTTGATCATCTGACCGCCGATGTAAACCGAGCACGCCACGGCGCCCTCGTTCACATCGAAGCCGAGGCCGCGGTAAAAGGCCAACATTGCGTCGGTATTCTGCATCGGCAACGCGACGTGGTCGAAGCCACGCACGTTGTTGGCAGGCTTACTGGCAGGCCTGTTGAGCACCTGCGCGAACATCTCGCCGGCCGCAGCCGTCAGCGCCGCTGCGAATCCTCTGCGTTTCATGCGGGGAATTATATAAGGAATTCACTTCTGAACGAAGGCGTTGGCGAATCCGAGCGCTTTGAGCTTTGCCTTCGCATCGGCCACGTCGGACGTCTGATGATACGGTCCGACCATCACCCGGAAGAGATCGGGCTTTGAGCTGTCCGCGATCAGCGCCGGGAAGCTCTGCTCTTTCAGCGTCTTCACCAGCTTCTCGGCGTCGTCCCGGCGCAGCGCCGTGACCTGTAAGTAAGTGGCGCCCGGCTGCGGGACGACTGGCGTCACAGCGGTCGCGGTAACCGGCGCGTCTTGCGCTGCCCGCGTCTTTGTCGCCGGCCCGGTCGACGCATCTGTTGCATCCTGGGGGGACTGCGCATCCGCCAGAGCGGGTGTGGGCGCTTGCGGCGATTGTGAGTCGGTCGCCGCGGTTTCCCTCGGAGGCTCCGGCTCCTGCGTCGCGGGCGCGATTGTGTTGGCGGCGCCTGCCGCTGTATCCGCGCCAGACGTCACAGGCTTCGATGTGTTGTGGCCGATCCAATACCCAAAGGCGAAGAAGACGGCGCAAAGCGCAACGCCGACAAAAAAGATGCTGATGAGCTGCTTGTTCCCGAGAACCAGTTCCTTCTCGCCATCCTGCGTCATGCTTTCGATTGTCCCGCCTCGGTGTTCTTCCCGCCGCGCGAAGGAAGCTCGAGCGCGTTCAGGATGTCAATCGGCAGCGGAAAAACGATTGTCGTATTCTTCTCGGTACCGATCTCCACCAGCGTCTGAAGATAGCGCAACTGGATCGCCGCCGGCTGCTGCTGGATCACGTGCGCGGCCATGGCCAGTTTCTCCGACGCCGTGTACTCTCCTTCCGCGTGAATGATCTTCGCTCGCTTCTCGCGCTCCGCCTCCGCCTGCCGGCCGATGGCGCGCACCATCTGCTCGGGGATATCCACCTGCTTCACAGATACCAGCGTGACCTTCACGCCCCAGGGGGACGTGTGCTCGTCGAGAATCGATTGCAGCCGGATGTTCAGGTCGTCGCGCTTGCCCAACAAATCGTCGAGTTCGACTTCGCCAAGCACGCTGCGCAGCGTCGTCTGGGCAAGCTGCGAACTGGCATAAAGAAAGTTGGCGACTTCCGTCACCGCCAGCCTCGGCTCGACCACACGGAAGTAAATCACCGCGTTGACCTTCACCGTGATGTTGTCGCGCGTGATGACGTCCTGCGGTGGGACCTCAATCGTATCGATGCGCAGCGAAACCCGGACCATCCGGTCCAGCGGCGCGAAAACGAGAATCAGCCCAGGGCCTTTGGCCTCCGGCAGCAAGCGGCCCAGCCGGAAGATCACGCCACGCTCGTATTCCGCCAGAATCTTGATCGACGAAATCAGATACAACACGATGATGATCACAACGAAGAACAACGGTAGTCCGGCCATCAGGCCTCCTTATGGATATGCTCCGGGTGTGCAGTCTCAGGCGTCACCCGCAATGTTAATCCGTCCACCCCGATAATGCGTACCGGAGCCTTCGCCGCTACATGCGCGGGCGCCAGCGCGTTCCAGTATTCGCCCCGAACCAACACTTTGCCAGCCGGATTCAGATCGCCGACCGCGATGCCGGCGAGTCCGATCATTGCTTCGAGGCCCGTGACGACTTTATTCCGCCGCGCCCGCACCGCGATCGACAGAAGCAGGGTCGTGATCAGCGCGAACGGAATCGCCAGCCCCGCCGCTGTGACCCAGTGGATGCGCAATTCCGGGACGTTCGTATCGATCAGCAGCACCGCGCCCAGCATCAGCGCGATTGCGCCTGCCGTCGTGAGCGCACCGTGCGTCGTGAACTTGGCTTCGAGCACAAACGAAACGAACCCGACGATCATCAGCGCAGCGCCGAGCCAATCGATGGGAAATACGGAAAGCGCGGTCAACCCGAGCAGCGCCAGCACCGCGCCGAGAACACCGGGGGCCACCAGACCCGGCGAAGAGAACTCAACGTAAATCCCGATCGCGCCCAGCACGAGCAGTAGTAGTGCGATATTTGGGTCGGCAATCGCGAGCAGTACGCGCTGGCGGAGCGATGGAGTATAAACATCGATCGTATCCCCGGCGAGGTGCAGCGTCTGCCTGCGTCCATCGAAGCGGCTGATCTCACGACCTTCCAGTTGACGAAGAAGCGCGGCCGGGTCGGGCGCGATCACATCAATCAGATGCTGATCGATCGCTTCTTTTTCTGTATAGGACACGCTCTCGCGCACGGTCTTCTCCGCGGCTTGTTCATTGCGCCCGCGATGCGCCGCGATGGTGCGCATCAGCGCGGCCGCATCGTTCTCGACCTTGGTCTTCATGACCGCATCCATTTGACCGCCGGTTGCCAGCACAGGATGAGACGCGCCGGTATTGGTTCCAGGAGCCATGGCGGCAACGTCCGCTGCTTCCAGAATGAAGAAGCCCGCGGATGCAGCGCGCGCGCCGGAGGGTCCGGTCCACACGATCACGGGGACGGGGCAACGGAAAATCTGCTCAACAATGTCGCGCATCGAATCCATCAGACCGCCGGGCGTGCTGAGACGGATCAATAGCGCATCGTCGTGCTGCTGCGTCGCTTCAGTGATGGCGGATGCCAGCACCTCCGAGGTCACCGGCTCGATCGGACCTTCCATATTGACCTGGCGAACGCGCCCGGCCTCTCGGACCTGCGCCGAAAGAGTCGTGAGCGCCGCGCTGCTCAGCAGCAGGATCGCAACCGCACGCGCGCGCTTAAATGAAACACCCAAGGCGAACTCTCGCAAACCTGCGCACGACTCGCTCAGCGGCATGTGCGCTCAACTCCAGTCTACGGGAAACGCGTGTGCGTGGCTTCACACGCACATGCAAGCGCACCGGAATACGATTTTTAATTGATTAAATAAAACGTTTCGTCGTGCGATTGTCACGCTGCCCCTTTACAATCGAAGAGTAAGGTCATGGCAGGAAAATCAGCAACCAGAAACAAGATCGCCAGTGAAGTCAACCCGCCCGAGCGGCCCGCTCGGGTGACGAAATCCGGCACACCGCGTGTTCGGACCGCCAAACACACGAAGCCTCCGATCGAAAGCTCGTTACAGCAGGAAGATTCTCAAGCCGTCATCGCACGCATCGCCTACGGCTTCTGGGAAGCCCGCGGAAACCAGCACGGCGGCGCGCTTGAAGACTGGCTGCGCGCCGAGCAAACGTACCATCAGAAGGCGAACTAATAGGCCGGTCCGCTGTAACAAGCGGGATATTGATGCCAATACCCCGCCGCATCGTAGTAGCCGCACGGATAGGGCGCGGGTGCGCTGTAGCCGTAGTCGTAGTATCCATACGGCCCATACGCGTACGGATAGTAGTACGGATAGCCCAGGCCGAGGTAGAGTCCGCCATAGTAACGGCCGCCGCGGTAATAGCCACCGCCGTAATACCGGCCGCCATTATAGGAGCGGCCCCCGCCGTAATATCCACGGTTGGCGCCGCTGTAGCCCCGAGTGCTGCCACCATAACCGCGACTGCCGCCGCTGTATCCGCGCGTGCCGCCACTGAAGCCGCGAGCGCCGCCGCTGTATCCGCGAGAACCGCCAGAAAAACTGCGCCCGGCTGACCCACCACCGCCACCCCGCCTTTGCGCAAGCGCGGAAGCCGGACCGGTAAACAGGACCACAGCCGCCGTCAGTAGCAGCAGAAGCGCGGGCTTGCTGAACATGCGAAGAAGATTATTTTTCATAGGAATTCCAGGAATCCTTGCCCTCTTCCATGGGCAATTGACTAACCGAATTCAGGTACTTGATTGTTCGGCAGTTACCGGCATTCGGGCGCGCCTCTGCCTGGCTCTAAACCACCCGCCTGGTTGAGAACAGCCGCTCATTGTGTATGTTTTCGCCCTCATTCGCGTATAATCAACCGCATGGGGTGCCCCATGTGCCGCTCCCAATATCTGGTCATTCGCCGGCGCGTCGGCTGGGAGTGGGTGGTGCTGCATTTCACCAGTAAACGGAAGTATCACTGCATCGGATGTGGCCACTCGTTTCGGGCGCCGGACCGCCGGAAAAAGCCGCGTAGTCCCGGCGAAGCGAAGCCGCCGCAGGCGACCCGGCGTCACGAGCAGGCACGGAGCGCCGCCGAACCCGTTAGCCCCTTGCCGCTCACGTTTCAAAACTGATACTTTGCCGCGAACTGCATGATACGCGGCTGATACAGAGTCGACGAGACGACGCCAAACGTGGATGAGTTGATGTTCTGATCGCCCACCCAGAACGTCGGGTGGTTCAGGATGTTCGTGCCTTCCATCCGCAATTCGATCGACTGGCGCTCGGTGATGCGGAACCTCCGCTGCAGGCTCATGTCGAGGTCGAACGCCCAGGGTCCGGAGAAGATTCGCCGTTGCAGTGTCCCCACCGAGCCCGCCCCCGGATTGGAAAATGCCTGCCCGCTGAACGTTGGGTCGCCCGCGCTGTTTGTGCCCGTGCCGTCATCCGGATTGATCGCCGATTGCGCGACGACGTAGGGCCCGCTTCCTGTCATCTGGAAGTTTACGAGCCTGTTCAATTGGCTCAACGTGAGCGCCGTGTCGGCCGTGTTGTAGTATGATCGGCTGCCGCTCGCGCGGTTCAAGGTGCCGTATCCGGAAAGAATCGAAAACGGCGCGCCCGACTGCCAGCCCATAATGCCTCCCAGCGACCAGCCCTCGATCACCTTGTTTACACCGCGCCACGGCGACTTGTATTTCGCGCCGAAAGGCAACGTGTAAATCGCGGTCGCTTTGATCGAGTGCCGAAGGTCGAAATTGGCTCGCGCCCGATCCAGCCCCGGATTGTTGATGTCGAGGAAGTGCTCGATGCGGCTCTGGGAATCGCCGGCCGCGTCGCTCAGAACTTTCGCAAACGTGTAATTTCCCGTGAACTCGAGCCCCGATGTCGAGCGATGCCGTGCCTCAAGCTGCAGGCTGTTGTAGGCCGAGTTCGAGTAGTTCGTCAGGTAGTCGGCGCCCAGGGCATTGGGATTGGCGAAGAAATTGACGGAGCCGTTCTCGCCGAACTCCTGATATTCGGCGGCGAGTTCCCCAACCTGCCCGGTCTCGATCAGATTCCTGTAGGTCGCATCGCTCAGGGTGCCGCCGTTATACAGCTTCGCGAAGACCGGAAGCGGCTGGCTGCCTGGAATACTCGCGTTGTAGGCGGGGTTGAACGTCCCGCTGCGCGCCAGCGCCAGCTTCCCGTTCTGCTGCGCCTTTTGGAAGTCCGTGAGAAAACCATTCTGCTGGATGAGGACCTGGTTGTAGTCAAACGTGCGCAGCCCTCCGACGGAATGGTTCCCGACGTAGCGTGCCTCGAAAACCGTATGCAGAAACTCGTGCTGAATCCCGACGGAGTATTGCTGCACATAGGGGGTGCGCAGGTTCGGATTGATCAGCCCTACTGTATTGGTCGGGTCATTGGCATAGTTGTCTGCGACCGTGAGGGGAACCTGATAAGGCGGCCGGATGATCGCGGGGCGGCCGTTGCTCACGGTGCCGGAAAGACCGACATCCGAGGCGATTTTGATCAGGCCGGTATTCTCCGCCATGGCCTCGGCGGCCACGATCGTTGCGTCATTGACGTAGCTGATCGAGTAGCCGGCACGAAACGCAGTCTTGCCATTCCCGAAGACATCCCACGCCAACCCGGCATTCGGCGCGAAGTTCTTCCAGTCCCGGTTGTACCAGGGCCGTCCGATCGACGAGCCGGCGAAGTTCAACGTCGCATTCGAGAGCAACGTCTGCACCGGGTCGTGGTTCTGCAATACCGGCAGAAGTTCCAGCGAGTCGCGTTCATCGACCACGCCGGGAATGTCCCAGCGAAGCCCGGCGTTCACTGCGAGGCGCGGCAGCAGTTTCCAGTTGTCCTGCACGTAAACGTCGTATTCGCTCTGACGGAAATTGCGGACGTTCCCCGCTCCGGGCACGAACCCCGACGTCCGGCTGGTCACGTTGAACGTCTGCGAATAACTGTCGATGAAGCCGCCGAGTGTTGCGAGCAACTGGTTGGCGGTCGCGAGGTCGGTCGTCGAAATGCCTGGGAAATCCGAGCGGCTGAAGGCGTTCTGGCCTTCACCCATCGCGAGGCCGTAAGTCGCAACGATGCCGGCGTCGTCAAAGCTGTGCACGCGCACCTGCTGCATGTGGAATCCGAACTGGATGAAGTGACGGCCGCGCTGCCAGGAGGCGTTATCCGAAAGGGACCAGGTATTGGTCGCGCGCCCCTGCGGCATGGCTTCCGTGATCGGATCGGTGTACAGCATGCCGGTGATCAGGTACTGGTCGAACTTCTGCGACGTCACGAAGTCGCCCGGTGCGAGGTTGAATCCGCCGCGAAGCTCGTTCGTGATCGTAGCTGTTGGGGTCCAGCGCCAGCCGAGGGAGAGGAAATGGCTGTGATTGGGATTCGTGATTCGCGGAACCGGCGAGTAGTCCAACTCCTCATCGGGACGATCCAAGTTGTCGCGATTCCAGAGATACGACCCGCTGAAGACGTGCCGCGTCGAAAGGTTATAGTCAAGCCGCGCCGTCACGTTGTCCCGGACCTCATTGCTCCGCTGATTGAACCGGTAACCCGCCGTGTTCCTGCCGTCGCCCGCCTCGAAGTTGTTGATAAAGGAAGCCGCGGGTACCTGCTGGAGCAGCGTCTGCATATATGGATCGGCCGAAACTCCGGCCTTCGTCAGCAGGTTCACTTTGGTCGACGACCCGCCACGGGGTGTATAGGTGAAAATTCCGTTCCGCGCGTCGCCCGTCAGAATCGTCGTGTTCTGGGGAAGCTGCTGGTTGTTCCGAATCGCTTCGTAGTTCGCGTAGAAGAACAGCTTGTCCTTCCTGATCGGGCCGCCCACCGAGCCGCCCATCTGATTCTGGTTGAGGCGAGGCTGCGCGATCCCGGCCTGATTGTTGAACCAGTCGTTGGCGGCGAAGTCGTTGTTGCGGTTCTGCCAGAAGGCGCTGCCGTGAAATGTGTTGGTCCCGGACGGCGTCTCGAACGCGAGCTGCGTGGCACCTCCGGATGCCGCCGAGTTGGCATTCGATGTCACCAGAGTCATCTCGCGCACCTGGCTGGTGAGCAGCTTGTTGGGTGTGTAGTCGAGGCCATTGTCGCGGATGTAGTTGTCCTGGATGTTGATGCCGTCCAGCGTCATGTTCGAGTAGGAGGTGCGCAGCCCGTTGATCGTCGTGGCGGAATTCCCGTTGAACACGACCCCCGGGAGTGTCTGCACGAGGGCCAGCGGATCGCGGTCGATAATCGGGAGCTTGTCAATCTGCTCCATCGTGATTGTCGAGGAGATTTCGGCATTCGTCGTCTGGACGTTCTGCACGTCCGCGGTGATGTTGACTGACTGGCTGACGGCGGGAAGCTGGAGTGTGACAGGCGGCACGGTGGTTTCGCGGGCTGGATCTACGGCGATCGCTCGCAGCGTGGTCTTCACAAACCCGGTGGCCTCGAAAGCAACGTCATAATCCGCCGGACGGACGCCCAGGATCCGCCACGAGCCGTCGCTGACTGTCTTCGCCGTCAGAATCGCCTTGTCGCTATTCGGTAGAGAGAGGGATACGGTCGCACCCGCAACAGGAGTGCCGCTGGCGTCGAGGACAGTTCCCGCAAGCCGACCGGAGAACTGACCAAAGAGCACCGCCGGCAAAAGAGAAAACAAAAGAATGAATAAGAGAGCTAACCTGTCGCGCATTTTCCTATTGAACCCTGGAAGCGTGCAATGTGGTCCGCTGATCTTTGGCGGCGGTGATTTTTGACGGTCACGCTAGAGCAGATATCCGGAAATCGCCATTCCGATGCCGATCACGGCGCTGATCACCCCCATCGTCGGAAACAGCTTGGACCGCGCAATGAAGTAGAGCGACGTCAGCACGAGCCCGATCTCCAGCAGTCCCTCGCCAATATCGAAGCGCAGAGCCTGCGCTTCAACATGCGCCGACTTATCGTCCTCCTGGCGCGCGTCCGCCTGTGCCTCGTCCGACTCCTTCGAGTAGCGCGCCTTTTCCTTCGCGTAGTGCTCGATCGATTTCTGAGCGGTCTCGGTCCGCGCGGGAAGCGCGTTCAACAAGTCGACCCCGAGCTCGAGACTGTGGAACTTGATCTTCTTCGACTGGTAGTACGCCCACTTGTCGTTAGCTTCAGACTTGAACAGGACGGCATCTGTGTGCGCCCGATGGGAGACGATCGTAACGATCGCGAGCACGACGGCGAGAACCGACGCCAGCACTCCGATCGTCTTTTCCAGCGGATCGCGGCCGCCTTCGACTTCATGATGGATTTCCAGCTCGGCCATAACGTTTGTTTATTCTAGCTACTTGCAGGCCCTGCCCATGCACGAACCCTGGATGCGCGAAGCGCTCGCCCTTGCCCACGAGGCAGAGGAGTCCGGTGAAATTCCTGTCGGCTGCGTGATCGTCGCCGGTGGCGAGATTGTGGCGAAGGGCCGTAATTCACCGATTGCGCTCCTCGATCCGACCGCACACGCGGAGATGCTCGCGCTGCGGCAGGCGGCCATCGCGCTCTCCAACTATCGCCTGAATGACGCAACGCTCTACTGCACCCTCGAGCCGTGCCCGATGTGCGCAGGCGCGCTGGTCGCGGCACGCGTGCGTACTCTGGTCTTCGGCGCGCGTGACCTGCGCTTCGGCGGTGTCCGCAGCAAATTCCAGATTGCGGATTCTCCGCTGCTGAACCATCAGGTGGAAATCGTCGAGGGCGTGCTCGGCGCCGAGAGCACCGCGCTGCTGCAGAAGTTCTTCAATGCCCGCCGCTGACGAGCGGCGCTAACGCACCTTCTGCCAAACCGCCTTGCCGACGAAGAACGGCCCCATCTCCTGCATGTGATGCGAAGTCTGCTGGGTCTTGCGCATCGCCTGCACGCACGCCGAGAGCGGAAACAACTCCTTCCCAATCAGGCCGATGATGAAATCGTTGTCGCGCTGGTCCATCCCGAAGCACGCGAGCCGTATGTCGTGGGCCAGGCCCGCGTCCCCGAACCCGTGCCCGATCTTGCCGTGCTCGCGCAGGATCATCATCTGTTCCTCGGCCGGCATCGAGTTGAACTCACCCTTGCGGCGCAGCGGGTACCACACGTGCCAGGTCCACGAGGAATCAGTCACCACTTTGCGCGGACGGTGGAGCAGCCAGTCCTCGAGATTCGGCTCGTAGCCGATTGAGTAGGTGCGGCCGGTCATCGTGAAATCGGGCTTGAAGGTCAACTTCTGGAACCCACTCTGCCGGAGAAATGGCCGCAGCGTCTCTACAAAGAAGTCCGGCGTTTCGTTCCAGGTGAGCAGCCCGATACCGCGCGGATCGTTGGCGTCGTCATAAAGGACGCCTTCCATACCGGACTTGTCCAGCGCCGCGGCAAGGCCATCGGTGTCGTCGCAATCCCCCCATGCCAGCAACTGCATGAACAGGCGACGGTCGGAGGTCTGCGGCGAGCCGCCGCGAGCGCCGCCTTTTTCTCTCAGATCGAGTGGTTCCACGAACTCCAGCGTAACGCAGGCAGTTCATGTGGCGCGGGCAATCTCGGCCGCGTCGCCAAAGCTGCTACAGCTTCGTCACGATGAATGGCGTCGTCGTGGGTTGCGCCGAACCTCCATCGGGTTCGACCGTGACAGCGATCGCCGCCGCATTCTCCACCGGGCCGGGCCGCACAAAGACGGCCGTCGAATCAGACTGGCTCTGAAACAGCCCGGCCGGCACCGGATTTCCCTTCGCCGGAATCACCCAAAGCTCGAACGTCTTGCCGGAGTCGATATGTGGCAGGCTCGCGGCAATAAAGACGACGCCTTTGCTCGGACTCACGAACACTCGGCCTTTGGATGGCTTTCCGGTTTCCCCGAACGTCACGTCGCGAGTCGCCGGATCGTTCAGGATCGAAAGCGCCCGCTCCAGTTTGGCCGTGTCACCCGGTCCCCGCCCCGAAATCCCGATCAGAATGAGAGCCACGCTCATCATCGCCGTGATTGCCCACGGCAGTATCGCTCCCAGCGACCAGGCTTTCGGCTTCGGCTGTACTGCGGCCTGCACACGCCGCCGAAGATGGCGCGGCGGCTGGACCAGCTTTACGGCGCCCGACATTGCCGTCACCGTCGACATGGCGCTTGCCACGCCGGGAACGCAGACCGGACACTGCCGCGCCAGATGCTCGGCGATTTCCGCGCGCTCCGGTTCGTCCGCGATGCCGAGGGCATACGACGTGTAATCCTGCTGGAGCTGGTCGCAGGTCATGCCGCCACAGCCTGTCCGAGTTCTTCACGCAAGTGCTTGAGCGCGCTGCGCACCCAGGTCTTGACGGTCCCCAGCGGTTCGCCCATTCGTTCGGCCATTTCTGTCTGGGATAGCCCCTCGTAATATGCCAGTTCGATCACTTTCTGCTGATTGGCGCTCAGCTTCCCGATCGCGCTCCGGATCACCCGCGCGTGATCCGCGTTCAGCACATCGCGCTCCATATCGATGAACAGCGACGGATGCTCCCGGAGGTCGAGTTCGAAAGCATTCCGATCCATGCGCGCGCTCAGGGATCGCAGATGATCGATCGCCCGGTTTCGCGCAATCGCCAGCAGCCAGGGGCCGAGCGCTCCGCGGCCCGCCTCGAACGCATGTATCCGGTTCCAGACCCGCAGGAATGTCTCCTGCACCAGATCCTCGGCGAGCGAACCGTCGCGCACGATCGCCAGGATCACTGAATACGCCACCCGCCCGAAACGGTCGTAGAGTTCTCCCATGGCGGTGGAGTCGCGCCGCTGCAGACGACGCGCGAGGTCCACATCGTGCTTGCTGCTCATTTCGAGCGCGAGCAGAACTCCAGGTAATGTTATGCCGGGTGCAAACATCCAAACACTTCTCTGATGAGCATAGCGCCACCGCTTCAGATTTCCTGCGAACGAGCTGTGTACCGCATCCATGCGTAGAGCCGTGGCGAGTGCTCGCTCTCTAAATAGATACGGGCACGGCGTGCTTCCCGGATGATGTCGATCGCACGCGTGCCGAGGTCTCGATTCCTCGCGTCGCACAACGAGGCTTGATCGCGGTCCTCAAGTGCATTTTTTTCTTGACATTCGCTCGCGGTGACTCTATATATGAATCACGCTGCGATTTTTGAAATCGCAAATTCGAATTGGAGAATCAGTCAATGAAGAACGCAACCAAGAAGGCCGCTGCGAAGAAGAAAGCTGCTCCGAAGAAGAAGAAGTAGCTTCCCGCGCCCTTCCAGGCGCCACACATTACAGCAGAAAGGCCCCGGCGACGGGGCCTTTTTTAGTTTGGTGAGGCAGGCGCCTTCCCCTGCCGCTTCTCCCTCACATCACTTCTTCACGAACTTCTGTACGGCGCTGTTCACCGTGTCCGCAACGTAGATATCGCCGTTCGGACTCACCGCCACATAGTGCGCTTCGCCGAATTCGCCGAGACCTTTGCCCGACTTTCCAATCGCTCCCAGCACCTTGCCATCGAGATCGAGGCGCAGAAGCTGACCCGCGAATCCGTTCACCATATAGATGTACTGGCTGCCGATCTCGAGACCGCACGGCAGACCGGCATACTTGATCTCGCGGATGAACTTCCCGTCGGTATCGAAGATCTGGATGCGCTCGTTCTCGCGGTCGGCTACCCAAAGCTGGCCCTTGGCATCGAACGTGACGCCATGCGCGACGTTGAACTTACCTGGTTCCGTCCCGTAGCCGCCCCAGGACTTGATGAACTTGCCCGAAGCGTCGAACTTCAGAACGCGCGGGTCGCCCTTACCCGGCGTGTGCCCCTGCACGATGAAGACGTCACCGTTGCGCGCGATCGCGACTTCGTTGGGCTCATTGAGCTTGTGGGATCCGGTGGCTTCGTCCCATTCGCCGGCTTCGCCCTTTGTCCCGATCGTGAGCAGCGTCTCGCCCTTCGGGTTCATCTTTACGACGATGTGCGCGCCGACGTCGGTTACCCAGAGATTACCGTCGCGATCGATTTTGAGCCCGTGCGTGCGGCGGAAGCCTTCACCGAAAATGCGCACGAACTTGCCATTCTCGTCGTACTCAACGAATGCCTGCGGACCGCGAGTGAGCACGTACATGTGACCCTTCGCATCGAAGGCGATACTGGCCGGCGCGCCGATCTTCGTTCCTTCCGGAAGGGGGATCGCGTCCGGCACCGCGACATAGTCGAGTGCCGGCGCCTCCTGCGGGATCATCAACTTCGGATCGGACGGGCGCTGAGCGAAGAGCGCTCCACCGGCGAGCGCTCCACCGGCGAGAAGGAGAATTGCGAGCCGCATGTGGTTACTCCTGTGCCGCGGGAGCACCACCGCGCCCGCCGCGCCCACCCCGTCCCCCGCCGCCTTCGCCGGGCTTCGGCAGGGCAAGCGCCACGAGTTCCGCGCCGCCACCCGCCTGACCGCCGACGACTGCGACGATGAACTGCCGCCCGCCGACACTGTAGGTCATGGTGCCCCCGGTGAGGTTCGAGCCAAGCGGCATCTCATCGATGACCGCGCCATTCGCCTTGTCGATGACGCGAAGCGTATCGCTTCCTTCGAAGAGCAGCGCCTTCGTCACAAGGATCGGCGACCGCTGTCCACCGCCCCATTTAGTGACATCGACACCGGCGGCCTTGAGCGCGGAGTTGCGGAGCAGATTGTCGGCCGGCTTTCCATTCGGGATCATCCAGGCATGATCGCCCGTGTTGAGGTTAATCGCAGTGATGCGGCCGTAAGGTCCTTTGATCAGCGGGACGGATTCGGAGCGGCCATCAGCTCCGGTACCCGTGGTCACGTTCGTTCCGCCCAGACCCCCGCCGGCAATGTACTGCATCTCCGAACGGCTCCCGCCCGGCACCAGCGACGATAAATAAGGAGACGTCGTCGACGGGATGTAGAGCATCCCGGTATCGGCGTCAACCGATCCGCCCATCCAGTTCGCGCCGCCGCCGGCGCCCGGAAGCTGAATCGTCGCCAGCTTGCCGCCGGTATCCTTGACGATCGGCGGTGTGTAGATCGGACCGAGCACGAACTGGGAAGCGACCTTGAGCGCTTCGGCCTTGATCGCCGGCGTGTAATCGGCGAGATCGGCTTCCGTCACGCCCTGACGATCGAACGCCGCCGGCTTGGTCGGGAACGGCTGCGTCGGCGAATACCATTCGTTCGGAGTGTTGCCTTTCGGAACCGGACGCTCTTCGATCGGCCACACAGGCTTGCCGTTGGTCCGGTCGAAAACAAACGTGAAGGCGGATTTGTTCACCACCGCCACCGCCTTGATCTTCTGACCGTTCACGTTGACGTCGACCAGAATCGGCGCGGCGGGAATGTCGTAATCCCACATTTCGTGATGAATGAGCTGATAGTGCCAGACGCGCTTGCCCGTCTTCGCGTCGAGGCAAACAATGCTGTCAGAGAAGAGGTTGGCGCCCGGGCGCTGTCCGCCGTAGGTGTCGCCGCTGGGCGCTTCGACCGGGACGTAGACGTAGCCGAGTTCGTCGTCACCAGTGAGCGGGCCCCACGCGCCGGTATTGCCGGTGAACTTCCAGGAGGGCTGACCCGTTTGCGGATCGTTCTGCCAGGTATCGTTGCCGAACTCGCCGGCCTGCGGGACTGTGTGGAAGGTCCAGAGCAGTTTTCCGGTGCGCACATCGTAGCCGCGGATGTAACCGGGCGTGTTCAGTTTCGTCGGCAGAGCCACGCCGACTTTCAACGAAGCGCCGACAACAGCCACGTCACGGATGATGATCGGCGGCGACGTGGCTCCGATGGTCCCTTTGTCGACTGTCTGGCGGTCGAGACCTTTCCACAGATCGACGTGAGCATCCGTGCCGAA
>Ga0134125_10001960_pt1 | contig 24796 bp, 20 predicted proteins | sample KB31751_FD_96464 | JGI IMG/M metagenome (GOLD analysis project Ga0134125, IMG submission 96464) | Terrestrial soil microbial communities with excess Nitrogen fertilizer from Kellogg Biological Station, Michigan, USA - KB3-175-1 | ecosystem: Environmental > Terrestrial > Soil > Unclassified ...
AGCGTCGCCAAGCACTGCCGTGAGCCCACGGCCGAGGAAGTCCGCGAGAAGACGCGGGCCAACTTCTGCGATTTTTTCAAGCCCCGGCAGGGCGCCTACGTGGCACCCAACGCTGTCGAGGTCGATCGCGCGCGCGCCGCGCTCGACAAGCTGTTTGGCAAATAGCGCGTTTAGGTCTTTTTGACCCGCTCGCTCAAGCGCTCGAGCAGCCGCGAGAAGGGAGTGTTCTTCTGGATCTCGACGCGCAGATGGCGTACCCCGGTATCACTCAGCGACTCGCCGGAGCCATTATCGATCGCCAGATCGTTCGCGCCGAGGATTTCCAACGTTTCCTCCAGCGTCTGCGGGGTGCGGCGCTCGCTCGCGCCCACCTTGCCGCCAGCCTTACCAGCCGCTTTGCGGGGATTGCGTGTCGCCGCTGCCCGCTGCGCGGCAGCCGGAGCGGAGGCAGCGGGAGCAATCGGGGCCGCCGAAGCAGAGGAGGCAGCAGTGGCGCCGGCAGGAGCCGCAGCGGCAGCAGCCGGCGCAGCGCGCGGTGCTTCATCGGAATCGATCAGCTTGAACTCGTTGTCCTCGCTCGCCCGCCGCTTGCGCGGCGCGCCGACCCCTGCAAAGCGTTGATTGTCCTCGGTGGCGCGCTCGCGCTCCTGCGGGCTCACCGGTACCACTGCGACCGAGTTGAACTCCGAGCGCACGTAGTAGGCGACCTGCTTGGCCGAGATCGCGTCGTTGAAGAAGCCGAGGCGCAACCCGTACCATTTGCGGCCTTCGTGGCTGCCCTCCACGGAGTAGAGCGTGTAGGCGCTGAAGATCGCGAGCGGCGGCACCTTGTCGAGCACCACCGGCTGGACCGACCATTGCAGCTGCACCGCGAAGGAAACCGGATCGTTGTGGGATACGGCTTCCTTGAGCGCGCGGCGCGTGCCGGTATCGTCAGGCTTGAGCAGGGAGATACCTGACTCCGCGGCGGAGTCCGCCTGCAGTGCCGGTTGCGGCCGAGGGGCTTCCTCCCTCCGGGTCTCGAGGAATCGCAACACCTGAGTGTCGGTCAGCGAGCTGTCATCGGCCGCGTCGCCGCGCGCGACAGGTGCCGGCATGAGACGCGTCTCGCCGGTGCCGTCCGCAGGCGAATCGAGCGCCGCGAGCACTTCCTTGACGTTCGAATCGGCGAAGATGGGCTTCTTCGCCGGCTGTTGCGGGGACCGGGAGGCAGCCTGCACCGGCGCCCTCGCGGCGTTCAGCACCGCTCCCAGCCTGGGGTGCGTAGACGGCGGAACCGGCGACGGTGCAGCGGGCTTGCCGACGGGTGCTTTGGCAGCCGGGCGCTGGGGGCCGGCCGATGCCGCGGCAATCTGGGCAACAGGGGCGGCCGCGCGCGCCTGCGGTGGCCGTGGAGCGGCGGTCACGGGTCGCGCAGCTGGCATCGGCCGCGCTTGCGGCTGAGGACGTGCGGCGGCCTGGGGCGCCACTGGGGCTGACGTGGGCCGTTTCGGGGCGGCTGCGGGCGCAGCCTGGGCCGGATGAGCCACGACAGCCACCGGCGTTGCTGCAACGGATTTCGGCTTGGCCGCAGGCGCAGGAGCCGGCGGCTGAAGCGTGGGAATCAGGGTCGGCACATTGGACGGCAGCGCGGGCTGTGCGTTCTTCGGCCTCGTGGCAGGGGGTGCCGGAGGTATCGCACGGGGCGGGGCCGGGGCTGCCACGACCGGCTGCGGTCCAGCGGCGTGCCGCGCCTGCGCGGCGGCGGCCTCTGCCGCACGGGCGCGCAGCTTCTTGCCGGGTGCTTCGCCGGCCCATGCGCCGGGATAGATATCCCGCACTACGCCCAGCCACTCCTCGGCTTCCGCCTGGCTGGCGAAGAAGCCCATATGCAGGCGGAAGCGCTCGCGCCCCTCTTCGAAGCGTCGGCTGACAAAGAAGGTGAAGCGTTTGAGCTCGGGGAGGTCCGTTTGCGCGAGCGCCATCGGCGTCGTCGACGAACACAAATTGAGGACGAACGGTCCCGCCTCTGCAGCAGGGGCCGCCGGATGGTCCGCGTCCGTCTCAGTGGACGCCAGATTTGCCGTTGGTGTCATAAATTCCCCGGACAGTCCAACAGCCACAGGCACTCGGACGCGGCTCGAAAACGCCGAGGGGAATGCGATCGGTCGCGCCGACGCGCGATCGTTGGCAGCCCCGCCGTCATAGGAACCGTCCTTTAGACCGGTGGCTTTGCGTCCCCGCCTTTCGACGGGTTTGCCCTTGTCACTGGCGTCAAGTGTCGAAGCGCGACACGATGGAGTCAAGGCCCGTGAGTGTGGCGCGGCTCTCAAGTAGAGCGCATGGCTGGGCGGAAATGGCCACGGTCCCGCTTATGTCGAGCGCCGCGTGCGATATGTTGAATGCAGCGGCACGTTGGGCGGCTGCTCGCGCGATCGTAACGGCTAGGGAGTCGCCGGTACGAGGGCGGCAGGCTTGCGCGGCCTCAGCTGCGCGAGAGCGCAAATTCCTGCATACGTGTAACGCGTCGGCCCGCGGCGGCCGGAGCGCAGGGTCCCGAGCATCGCCGCAGCAGCAGTCCCGAGCGGGATACCCCGATGCACCGCGCGTGCGCCCACGAGAAACGGATTGACGAGCGGCATGACGGCTCGCCTCACCAGGTCGGCAGGCGCCATCTCGCGCGGCCAGCCGAGCACGATGGCGGGCTGCAGGATATCGAGCGCGGCGAAGCCCACACCAGCCAACATCTGCTCGAGCTCACCCTTGGCGCGCAGATAGCCGCTCTTCGCCCCGACATCCGCCCCCGCGGCCGAGATCACGACGAACCGCGCTGCCCCCGCCGCCTTCGCCGCCCGCGCGAAAGCCAGCGTGTAGCCGACGTCTACGCGGCGCACCGGATCTTCCTGCGCCCCATGTCGCTCGCCCAGCCGCGCGCCGAGGCAACAGAAAGCGACCTGACACTTCAAGCCCGCCAACTGCCGCTCCAGTTGCTCGAACTGCACGATCCGGTTGGCGAGCCGGGGATGCTCACACCCCAGCGGACGTCGGGTGACCGCAAGCACGCGCGCAATCTCGGGCGCATCGAGCAACGCATCGAGGAGGCGCGCGCCCACGAAGCCGCTGGCGCCGGCAAGCAATGCCACGACGGAGTCGGTATCGGCCATGGAAGCTTATTAGCGCCGCGGCCCACAGCGCACAAGCTCGCGCCTCACCTTCTTGCCGATGTCGTGAGTCCGATCACGTCCCTGCCCGGCCGATTGTGATGTCAGGCACAGGACGTGTCTTCGAACACGTCATTGGCAGATAACCGGTTATTGGCACATCACCGTGATCGTCACGCTCGACTGCCCCGGCTCGACGGTGAATTCCTGATGGACCGCCGAGTAACCGTCGCGCTTGCCGATGACCGTATAGGTGCCGGGCTTCAGCCGTATCTCTCTTCTGCCGAAACTGCCGAACACACCGATGCTCGGGATGCTCACTTGCGTGGCGTTGTCGGAAATCATGTTGAGCTGAACCGGCCGGTCCAGCAGCGGCAGAAGCCGCGCAACCTGCTCGATCTGCGATTGCAGAGCCGGACCGGAGGGCGTCTGCTCCCGTGCCTGCTGCATGAGGTTCACGGCCTCATCGCGCACCGCGGGGTACCCGAGCCGCTCGGGATGATCGATGATCTGCTGCAGTGACTCGGAGAGCTCCGCCCGGGCCTCGTCCTGCTCTCGGGCGCGCTTGGCAAAGGCCAGCGAAGGGTTCTCGCGCAAAACGGTGTCGTAGACGCCGACGGCCTGCCGCCAGTGCTCCTGCGCCTCCAGGGCCGCAGCCTGCTGGCGCAAGGATGCGATCCGGCCCGCTGACATGGCCGCGGTGACCCGCTGCAGTCCCTCGGTAGCCTCCGTACCCTGCGGCCGGAAGCCGAGCGCCTGTTGGAAATCGGTCTGCGCCTCCGTAAGCCGTCCGGCGCCGAGCGCGGCGAAGCCCGCGCCCACCGAGCGGGCATAGTTGTCGTCACCAAAGGCGGCATTGGCACGCGCCAGTCCATCCTTGGCCACGGTATTGCCCGGGTCGAGCGCCAGCGCCTGGCTGTAGTCCTGCGCGGCACGCGAGTAGTTACGGGCCGATTCCGCTTTCTGCGCATCGGTGAGAAGCGGCAGCACGCCGTTCAGCATGCGTGCCCGCTGCGCTCCCTCGATGGCGCGCCGGCTGCCGGGATCGATGCGCCGTGCGAGAGCGTATGCCTGACTCGCCTGCTCCTGGTGGCCTGCCGCAAGCGCGGCATCACCGGCTTTCAGCTCCGCTGCCAGCGCCTGGGGCACCTTCTGAGCGACGTTGTCCAGAAGCTGCTCCGCCTGGCTCAGGTGCTGCGTCGCGATCGGGACACCGCCCGCGGCGGCCGCGCCGTTCGCCTCGGCGGCCTGCATCTGTGCGGCCGAGAAATCAGCCGGGTCCCATGCGGGGGCCCCACGCGCGGCGAGGGCTGCCACCCGCTTCTGGAAGTCCGCACGCTCGGTGTTGAGTTGCGCGAGAGCCGCGGGATCGACCGCCGGCTTCGGCGCCGGAGCGACCGCGGCAGTTACCGGGGGCTTCGCAACCGGCGCCGGCGTTACCGTCGCTTTCGGCAATGCGAGCGGGGCGATGTTCGCCAACAGCGATTGCAGACCCGCGATGTCCTCGCGTGGCAGCCAGAAAAGCGCTGCGGCCGTGGCGCCACAGATCAGCACCGCTCCGCAGAGCAGCCCGGACACCAGATAGGGCCAGCGGCGGGCCAGCTTGGCGCCGGAGCGCGGAGGCGTCCGACGACGTTCCCACGGAGGTGGTCCCTGGAACCGCGGCTGAGCCATCTCGTCCAGATCGAAGGCGTCGTAGTGCGCGACCGCCTCGGCGGCCGGGACGAGGCTGTTTCCCGGATGTTGAGCATGTGCCGGCTGCTGGAAATGCCCCGGCTGTTGGAAGCCATGTGTCGGCTGCCGGTGGTGTGCCGGCTGCTCGAAGCCACGTGTCGGCTGTCGGGCGTGCGCCGGCTGCTCGAAGCCATGCATCGACTGTTGGGCGTGCGCCGGGTGCTCGAAGCCGTGCATCGACTGTTGGGCGTGTGCCGGGTGCTCGAAGCCGTGCGTCGGCTGTTGAGTGTGCGCCGGCTGCTCGAAGCCGAGCGTCGACTGTTGGGTCGCACGCGCCGGCTGTTCGGCGCGATGCTGTCGCTGCGAGCGGGCGTGTTCGGCCCAGCTTGGCGCGGGCAGCTCGGCACCCTGGCGTGCCGCGGCAGCCGCGGCTGCAATCCCCAGGGGACCGGCTTCCGGTGCCGTGGGCCGCGATCGCGTTGGCGCCGGGGAGAAGTGGCTGCCGGGCTCACTCCGGGCGGCCGGAGCAGGCGCGACCGGGGCAGATGACGGCTGCGGGAAATTCCGCTTGGCGACGCCCTCGTCAGCAGGTTTCGCCTCAGCGGGCAATCGCGCATCGGCGTCCTGGGTACGCTCGGACTCACGCGCTGCCCCGGAAGGGAGCGGAGTCAGCGGCGCGGAAATCTCGCGGCCGCGAGTTTCAGGCGCCTGAGTCTGCGGCGCCGAAGTGTCGCGCCCCGGGTTTTCCCTCGCCGAGCTCTCCCTCGCGGAGCTCTCACGCGCGGGAGCTCCCTGGCTGGAAGGCTCGCGGTCGGACGCCAGGGGTGCCTCAGCCGCCTCGCCGTCGATCTCGCTCAACTCGCTCGCCTCGGCGCCTTCCGGCGCGAAGGACAGCGTTGCGTTCAGTGTTGTATCGAGCTCGTCCATGACCTGCTGCATGGTCGCGGGCCGATCGGCGGCATTCTTCGCGAGCATTCGCATCACGATCTGGCCGAGCTCGGGCGGAATCTGCCGCGTAGGCGTCAGCTCCGGAACCGGCTGCGTCACGGCTCGCCTGAGGTCGAAGTTGGGGTAATACGGCGGATGGCCCGACAGCAGCTCGTACGCAAGCGCGCCCAAGCCGTAGATGTCGTCCGCGGCGCTTGCGGGCTCGCCACGAAGCTGCTCAGGGCTCGCTGAGAACGGCGAATGTCCCGCTGCGCGCGCGTCCGCCGCGCCGGCGCCCGCACCGGCCGCCGGCAGGAAGGCGGAGATACCGAAGTCGGCAAGCTTCACCCGTCCGCGGCTGTCGAACAGCACGTTCCCGGGCTTCAGATCGCGGTGCACGACGCCGCGGGCGTGTGCGTACTCGAGAGCCTCGGCCACCTCGAGCAGTACCGGCACTATCTCCAGGTATCCCGCGCCGCGAAGCCGGCGCAGATCCCCGCCCGCCGCGAGCTCCATCGGCAGCACCACGACAGCCTCGATCCGTTCAGGCGGAAGGACTTGCAGAATCCCCGGATGCTGCAGGCGCCCGCAGATGTCGTGCTCACGCTCGAGCGCCTCCCATGCCGCCGGATTGCGGGCGGCAGCAGGGGCGAGCACCTTGAGGGCGATATCGACGCCGCGCGATTCGTCGTGCGCCTTCCATACCTCGCCCTGTCCTCCAATACCGATACGCTCGATCAGCGTGTAATGACCTAGCGTCGTCGGCTGAACGGCTGCGCGAACCTGTGGCATGACCTCCACCTTAGCTGTCTTGCTGGGATCTACTCGCGAGTACTCTACTCAGACCCTAGCACGATACAGCAGTGCCCGATCCCGCCCCGACCGAGAGCAGCAACGTGACCTTCTCTTGTCGCATCTTGGCCACAGCCTCGGGGGTAGCTTCCAGCTTGGCAGCAAGAATCCTGCCCGGCTGAACTAGAGGTCGAGCGTGAGTTGCGGGCTCGAGCGTCGCGCCTGCGTAGGCCGGAAGAGACTGGTGTTGGGCGGCTGCTGTCGCCCGGTCACGAGGCCCAGTCGCCGGCAGGCGATCTGGAAGCGGCTGCGCAGCAGCTCGGCGAGCGGCCCCGTGCCGCGCATCCGTGTACCGAAGCTCGAGTCATAGTCCTTGCCGCCGCGCATCTGCCGCACGATCGACATCACGTGATCGGCCGTGTCCGGAAGATGCGCCGCAAGCCACTCTCTGAAAAGATCCTTCACTTCATAAGGAAGCCGCAGCAGCACATAGCCTGCCCAACGTGCACCCGCCGCCGCAGCCGCTTCCAGAATGGCTTCCATCTCGTGGTCGGTCAGCACCGGAATGACCGGCGCCACCATGACCCCTGTTGGGACGCCCGCATCGTTCAACCGCCTCACGGTCTCCAGCCTGGCACGTGGTGATGCCGCCTGCGGCTCCATGGCACGCTTGAGACTCGCATCCAACGTGGTGATGCTGACCCCCACTCCCGCAAGCCCATCCCTGGCCAGATCGGACAACAGATCGAGATCCCGCAGCACGAGCGCGCTCTTCGTGATGATCGTGACCGGATGCCGGCAGCGGGTCAGCACCTCCAGGATCTCGCGCGTCACCTTCATCTGCCGCTCGATCGGCTGATACGGATCGGTGTTGGCCCCGAGCGTGATTGGCTTGCATACGTACCCCGGCTTCGCCAGCTCCTCCTCCAAGACCCTGCCCGCGTCTTTCTTGTAGAACAGTCGGGTCTCGAAATCCAAGCCCGGCGACAACCCCAGGTAGGAGTGACTCGGACGAGCGTAACAGTTATGGCTGATCACACCGTTCGCGATGAAGTCGCCCGTTCCCGTCGTGATGTCGTAGAGCCGCATCGTCCCCACCGGGACGATCGATCTTATTCGCAACGGCGCGTCACTCTTGACTGCGCGCCCTTCGATGTTCAGCTTGCGGCTGATCGCCGGATCGAACAGGTGGAAAAATCGCAGATGCTCGCGGAGCCCTCCGACGAGTCTTACCACCTTGATGGGCTTGTTACGTACACCTGCCGGCTCCTCGATCGCGAATCGAAAATTGAACTCCCGCAAGCAACGGCAGATCCAGTCTATGATCTGGAGATTCGTATTCGAGATTCGCAGCATTCCCGTGCTGAACGAGCCCTCCGCATCGAAGATCCCGGCGAGAAAGCCCGCATACCAGGAGCGCGTCGGTGCCGGCGGCCACGCTATTAGGAGATAGATCTGCTCGAAGCCGGCCCGGCCCGCCGCGCGAATGGCGGTCAATGGGCGGCGCGCTCCGACCGCGGCCTGAAAAGCGAACTCGCGCGCTGCAACACAAAAATCGAGCAGGTAGCTCTGTGCGCGGTACAACGCCTCGTCGTCGCACAGCGCCAGGCGAAACTGATAGAGCGTGTTCCAGTTGCCGTTTGGTTGCACGTAGGGATAGGCACCCAGGTGCGCATCGCCGCGAATCATGCCGCAGAGGTATCCTCGCTTATAGTCCGAATCCTTGTCCACCTCCTCTGCAAACTTTCCCGTTCCTACGAGCTTGTTGTTTTCGGTCAGATACGGCCGCTGTAGCTCGCCGCTCATTGCGCCGGTAACGAACTTCCAACCGCGTTCCGTCAAGAACCTGTGGTCAGCGCCGGCAACTATCTCAGTGCCATCAGCGAGAGTGACTCGGTACGCGGGTTTGATCACGCTCCAATGGGCCAGCACTCTGGTCTTGACGTATCGTCTGTACGCTCCTACTCGCGTCGTGCCGTAGAGCTGGCTTCCGACGTTCACCTTGGCGATGGGTCTGACGCTTCCGTCCCCCATCAGAATTGGCGTGTCACCCCGGACGCAGTAGACACACGCATGGCTGCATCCCCTGTACGGGTTGATCGATTGCTCGAAAGGAATGTCGGGTGAATCGTTCCTTGCGATGACCGATCGGGCCTGATCCGGCTCTATGGAGGTCGGGATGAAATCCGGGACCTCCTCCTGATACCAGCCGTCATCGACCCCCTCGCGCTGGTGGCGCTCGAAGCGCCCGCTGGGGTTCGAGAGCGCGCCGTGTCCTTTGAGCGGCCGGTTCCTTTCGCGCGAGGTGGTCATACATCCACTGTACATCCGTACAGGCAAGCGGTAAAGTCCCGGGCGCGCGATAATGGCGGAAAAGGCGGGCCCCGACCCGCCGGGAGGGGAAAATGAGCGAACCAGGACAGCCGATGAGCTATGACGGCGCCGCGAGCAAAGACGACCGCAATCTCGCGATGTTCGCGCACTTGTCTGCCTTCGCCGGGCTGATTTTCCCGGCCGGCGGCAACGTCATCGCGCCGCTGATCGTCTGGCTGACGCAGCGGGAGAAGTCCGCGTTCGTCGCCGATCAGTCGCTGGAAGCGCTCAATTTCAATCTCACGGTGCTGCTGGCGGAAATCGCCTGCGCTTTTCTTTTCATCGTCGGGATCGGCGTGCTGCTCAGCATAGTGGTGGGCATCGCATGGCTCGTCGGCACCATCCTGGGTGCGGTGAAAGCATCTGAGGGGCAGCGGTACCGGCACCGGTTCACGCTGCGGCTTGTGCACTAGTTGAAGCGCTGGATCCGGGCTCCTGCCCGGCCCAGCGCTGCTTTGGGCAAAAAGCGTGGTTTTGCCCAAAGCTCCGCCACCTGCGGCGGCGGGGCACATCCTGTGCCTGGCTACATCCGGCGGTAGCGAGCCCTCAGGCCGTGTCTCTCAGCGGCACCGTGTGATCCGCCAGCCTGTCGGGATTCGGTCGCGCGCGCGCGGCGATCAGCTTCCGCGCGGCCATCTGATCCTTCGGGCTGTTGACCGTATCGACTGCGATCAGCTCGCCGTCCCGCAGATAGCAGACGCTGAAGGCGCGACTGGCGGGATCGCCGCGCGTCACGACCGTGTCGTGTCCTTGGCAGACGCCGATGATGATCAATTTCAGGTCGTACTGATCCGACCAGAACCACGGCACCTTGTCGTGGATCGTCTCGACGCCCAACAGATTCAGCGCCGCGCTCGCTCCCTGCTCGAAGGCATTGTCGACGGACTCCAGCCGCAGCCTTCGGCCGTAGTGCAGGCTCGGGTGGCTGGTGCAATCCCCGGCGGCGTAGATTCTCGGGTCGGAGGTGCGGCAGTGGTCGTCCACCACCACTCCGTTGTCGCACGACAAGCCAGCGCCGACGGCGAGCTCGTCGGTCGGAAGGACTCCGACGCCCACCACCACCGCATCCGCGGCGTGCTCCACCCCGTCCTCGGTCACCACTGCCCGCACGCGCCTCGAGCCGGGCGACGACGCCAAGGCGCGGACTCTGGAATTGCAGAGAATCCGTACCCCGTGCCGGGCGTGCTCGGCCTCGTAGAAGGTGGAGAGCTGCGGGCAGACGACGCGGTTCATGACGCGGTCGGCCATTTCCAGCACAGTGACCTCCAGGCCGGCCTCCCGGGCAGTGGCCGCTACTTCGAGTCCGATATAGCCGCCGCCCACGACCACCAGTCGCCTGCCCGGTACCAGTTCGGCACGGATCCGCTCGACGTCGGCGATGGTCCGCAAGAAATAAGTGCCCTCGAGGTCGGCTCCGGGCACGACGAGCGGTCGCGGACGGCTGCCCGTTGCGAGCAATAAGGCGTCATAGGCGAGCGTCGAGCCGTCGTCGAGCCGCAGGCGTTGCTCGCTGCGCGAGACCTCCTCGACGCGGCGTCCCAGTTGGGCCACCACCGAATGGGACTCGTAGAAGTGTTGCGGCCGCAGCAGCAGCCGCTCGCGCTCCAGCGCCCCAGCCAGGTACTTCTTGGAGAGCGGCGGGCGCTGGTAGGGTAACCATGGCTCATCGCCGATCAGCACCAGCTCGCCGGTGAATCCCTTGCGGCGCAGGGTGTCGATAGCCTGGACGGCGGCCTGGCCGCCGCCCACGATGACGATACGCTCGTACATCAATCCGCAGCTTAGCTCATCCCGCTCATTTATTTGCCTCCGCACCGGGTCCTGGATGCACTAGTCACGAGCATCCGGTGCCGCCGTTTGCTCCATAATGGTGCGCCAAAGCTTCCGGTCGCCGGGGGGTGCAGCCGCGATCGCGGCCATTTACACGTATTCCCATGCGTGGCATGAAAGCTGCAAAATCGTACCTGCCGCGAACTAGGCAGGCCCGCCCTTTTAAAGACAAAGCACAGACACCCCGACGGAGAGCTCGCACATGAAACTGGTCACCGCCATCATCAAACCGTTCAAGCTCGACGACGTGCGCGCTGCGCTGTCCGATATCGGCGTCTCGGGAATGACGGTGACGGAGGTCAAAGGGTTCGGGCGCCAGCGCGGGCACACGGAGTTGTACCGCGGCGCGGAGTACGTCGTGGACTTCGTGCCGAAGACGCGGATCGAAGTGGCCGTGCGCGCCGACCTGGTCGATCAGGTCGTCGAGGCGATTCTGAAGTCGGCCAAGACCGGGAAGGTCGGTGACGGCAAGATTTTCATCACCGACATTCAGCGAGTCATCCGCATCCGGACGGGCGAGACGGACGACGCTGCGTTGTAGATTGGCTGCCTTCGCAAGGCGCAACGCTTGACGCAGTAGTGGCGGGCGGGTAATTCAGGTGCATGGCGAGGGCAATTCGGTTTCATGAGCATGGCGGGCCGGAGGTCTTGCGGGTCGAGGAGCTCGACCCCGGCAAGCCGGACGCGGGCGAGGCGCAGGTGCGCCATACCGCCATCGGGCTCAACTACATCGATGTCTATGACCGGACGGGGCTTTATCCGGGCGAGCTGCCGAGCGGATTGGGACGGGAGGCTGCTGGCGTCATCACGGCGCTAGGGCGCAGGGTGCGGGGCTTCAAGTTGGGTGATCGCGTCGCGTACGTGCACTCAAAGCCGGGCGCCTACAGCGAGATGCGCAACGTACCTGCCGAGCGGCTGGTGAAAGTGCCGCGTGGCATCTCGGACGAGCAGGCCGCCGCGCTCATGCTCAAGGGCCTCACCGCTCACTATCTGCTGCGCCGCACCTATCGTGTGGCCCGCGGCGACGCCATCCTCGTACACGCGGCGGCAGGCGGCGTTGGACTGCTGCTTTGCCAGTGGGCCAAAGCCCTCGGCGCGAAGGTGATCGGCGTCGTCGGCAGTGATCCCAAGGCGGAGCTGGCCCGCGCCAACGGCTGCAAGCACGTGTTGATTCTCGGCCGCGACGCGCTGGCGACCGAAGTCCGCAAGCTGACGAGGGGAGAGGGCGTGGCGGTCGTCTACGACTCCGTCGGCAAGGAGACCTTCACGGACTCCCTCGACTGCCTGCGCCCGCTCGGCATGATGGTGACCTACGGCAACGCATCGGGACCCCCTCCCGCAGTCAGTCCGCTCGAGCTCAGCAAGCGCGGCTCGCTCTTCCTGACACGTCCCACGCTTTTCCACTACATCGCGACGCGGCCGGCACTGGACGCTGCCGCGCGTGAGCTCTTCGCCGCGGTCAAGAGCCGCGCCGTGCGGGTCAGGATCGGGCAGCGATACGCCCTCACGGATGCGGCGCAGGCTCATCGGGACCTCGAAGGCCGCCGCACGACCGGATCGACGGTGCTGGTGCCGTGAGGCCCCATGGGCCGAAGGTCACTTGCTTTCGGCCTGCATCGGCAAGTGCACGATGAAGCGGGCCCCCTGGCCCTCGCCCTCGCTTTGTGCCTCGACCTGCCCCGAATGCAGGTCAACCAGGTGACGGACGATCGCGAGACCCAGCCCGAGGCCGCCGTGGCGCCGGCTGATCGAGCCATCCTCCTGCCGGAATCGCTCGAAGACATGCGGTAGGAATTCCGGCTTGATGCCCTGGCCGGTGTCCGCAACGCTGATCTGCACCTGATCGCCGCTCATCGCCAGCTCCACTTCGACCCGCCCCCCCGGGGCCGTGAACTTGATGGCATTGGAGAGCAGGTTGCAGACGATCTGCTGCAGGCGCGCGGGATCGCCCCGGAGTACGCCGGTCACCTCGCCCAGCAGGGGCACGATCCGGACGTCCTTGGCCTGAGCCGCCGGCTGCATAGTCGCGATGGCGCCCTCGATGACACGCCGCGGCACGACGTCTCCCAGCTCCAGGGCGATCTTGCCGGTCACGATGCGCGAGACATCGAGAAGATCCTCGATGAGGCGTTTCTGCGCGCGCGCGTTGCGTTCGATGGTTTCGAGTGCCCGGGCCTGGGTCGCCTCGTCCAGGCGCCGGCTGCGCAGCAGCGTGATCCACCCGAAGATCGCATTGAGCGGAGTGCGCAGCTCGTGCGACATGGTGGCCAGGAATTCATCCTTCAGGCGGCTGAGCTCCTCCGCCTGGCCGCGCAGCAGCCGCTCGCGGGCCAGCAGCTCCTCGCGCTCGTTCTCCGCTCGCAGGCGCTCTTCGATCTCGCCCTGCAGCCGCTCGTTGCTTGCCAGCAGCTCGGACGTGCGCTGCTCGACGCGGGATTCAAGATCGTGGTTGGCGCGGGCGAGCGCTGCCCGCGTCAGGTACAGATCCAGAAACACGCCCACCTTCGCTCGCATGACGGGCGCGATGACGGGCACCTGGATGTAATCGACCACGCCGAGCTCGTAGCCGCGCGCGCTCTGTACGTCGTCGGCGTACGCGGTCACCATGATGATGGGCGTGTGCTGCCCGTTACGGTGTTGGCGCAGCAGCTCGGCGGTCTCGAGCCCATTCATTCCCGGCATGTTCACGTCGAGGAGGATGACGGCGAATTCCTCGTCGAGCACGCGCTTCAGCGCCTCCTCTCCGCAGGCGGCCATGACCACCTCGGCCTCGAGCCCCTCCAGGATGGCTCCGTAGGCCAGACGTTTGTCGGGCAGGTCATCGACGACGAGGATGCGTGCCCGCGGCGCCGCGGAAGGGTCTGGCCCGGCGCCCGGATCGGTATCGCTGATCGGTGACACGCCGGCCTTGGTCAGCGCACGACGCGCAGCGGGCGCGCATTGCGCCCGATTCCGAGGGCACCGCTGCGCACCACCTCGAGAAGCTCCGCGCCGCGGGCCAGATCCGTCGTGAAGGTGTCGATTTCCGCCTCGCTCGCGGTGAGCTCCACGATGAAGCCGTCCGGCGCGGGATCGAGCACGCGGCCGCCCGTGCGTACGACGTAGCCACGGATGGCATCCGTATCCGCCGGCCTGACGCGCAGCTTCAGCAGGATGAGCTCGCGCTCGAGATGCTCACCCGTGGTCATGTCCTCGACGTTCACCACGTCCACCAGCTTGTTGAGCTGATTGACGATCTGTTGGATGACAGACTCCGAGCCCGTCGTCACGAGGGTGAGGCGCGAGACGGTCGGATCGTCTGTCGGCGCGACGGAGAGAGACTCGATGTTATAGCCGCGGGTGGAAAAGAGCCCGGCGACCCGGCTCAGGGCGCCGGCCTCGTTCTGCAGCAAAATGGCGATGATATGACGCATGGCGGCTCGGACGTGCGGGACATCCGGCAGAATAATGGATCGGACGTGCCACGTCGAAAGACACTGGGAAGGCCCGTCCGGAAGCCGTCTTTCGTGCCGCCAACCGACCTGCTAGTCTCCGGAGACCACCCCCTGCGCGATCGAGCGCCGATTTCCGAGAGCTCCGCATGAGCGACACCGTCATCCAGCCCCGCCCCGTCGGGCACCCGCTAGGCGGCCAGACCATGTCCGGGGCGCGGATGATCGTCCAGGTGCTGGCCGACGAGGGCGTCGAGGCCATCTTCGGCTACAGCGGCGGCGCCATTCTGCCGACCTACGATGCGATATTCCTTTATAACGAGGAGCAGTCGCAGCGCGGCGGCATGCACATTCCGCTGATCGTGCCGGCGAATGAGCAGGGGGCGGGCTTCATGGCGGCAGGCTTCGCCCGCGCCACGGGCCGCGTGGGCGTGTGCCTCGTCACCTCCGGACCGGGCGCCACCAATACGGTGACGCCTATCCGCGACTGTATGGCGGATTCGGTGCCGATCGTCGTGATCTGCGGCCAGGTCGCGCGCGCCTCGATCGGAACCGACGCCTTCCAGGAGGCGCCGGTCGCAGCCCTGATGGGCTCCGTCGCGAAGCACGTTTTCCTGGTCACCGACCCGTCGCGGCTCGAGGCGACGGTCCGTGCGGCCTTCGAGCTGGCCCGCACCGGCCGGCCCGGCCCGGTGGTCATCGATGTCCCGAAGGACGTGCAGAACTGGGAAGGGGTGTTCCAGGGCACCGGCACGCTGCCTCTCCCCGGCTATCGCCGCCGGATGAAGGCGCTGTCCGAGACCATTATCGAGCCCCGGGACGCGGAGCGATTCTTCGAGATGCTCGGCGAGTCGCGCCGGCCGCTCATCTACGCGGGCGGCGGCGTCATCAATGCCAATGCAGGCGGCGCGCTCACCGAGTTCGCCAGGACCTTCGATATTCCGGTCGTGACGACGCTGATGGGCATCGGCTCCGTCGACACCACGGACCGTTTGTCGATGCGGATGCTCGGCATGCACGGCACAGCTTTCGCCAACTATGCCGTCGAGGACTGCGATTTCCTCATCGCGGCCGGCGCGAGATTCGACGACCGGGTGGCCGGCGTACCTGCGAAGTTCGCGCGGGGTGCGAAGCGGATCGCGCACCTCGACATCGACCGTGCCGAGATCAACAAGGTCAAGCGCGTTCAGTGGAGCCATGTAGGCCTGCTCGGTGAAGCGCTGCTCGCACTCACGGAGCACGGCCGCCGCACCGGGTTCAAACGCGACCATGGCGAGTGGCATGCGGCGCTCGCGGAGCTCAAGCGCGTGCACGCCATGGGCTACGACCGCAACAGCGCGCTCATTCAGCCGTATTACGTCATTGAAGAGATCAACAAGCACACCCGGGGCGAGGCGATCATCACCACCGGTGTCGGCCAGCACCAGATGTGGGCGGCGCAGTACTGCGATTTCCGCCGGCCGCGGCTGTGGCTGACCTCGGGCAGCATGGGCACGATGGGCTTCGGGCTGCCCGCGGCCATCGGCGCGCAGCTCGCGCACCCGCGGCGCCTGGTGGTGGACATCGACGGCGACTCGAGCATCCGCATGAACATCGGCGAGCTCGAAACCGTGACCACCTACGACCTGCCCATCAAGATCGTGGTGCTCAACAATTTCGGCGACGGCATGGTCAAGCAGTGGCAGAAGCTCTTCTTCAAGGGACGTCTGTCGGCGAGCGACAAGTCACTGCACAAGAAGGACTTCATCCGTACTGCTCAGGCGGACGGGTTTCGCTACGCCGTGCGGCTCGATCGCAAGGAAGACGTGCCGCGGGTCGTAGAGGAGTTCATCCGTTTCGAGGGTCCGGCTTTCCTCGAGGTCATGATCGATCCGGACGCGGGCGTCTATCCGATGGTGGGGCCGGGCCAGAGCTACGAGGAGATGATTACCGGCGAGTTCATCGCTTCCCGTTACAAGGTGGACATCAAGCCTCCGGGCCCCTCCGAAATGTTTTGAAAGGAAGGCGCTGTGAAGTACCTGCACACCATGGTCCGGGTGACCGATCTCGATGCCTCCCTGCGGTTCTATCGCGATGCCCTCGGACTGGTGGAGCTGCGGCGCAAGGACCATCCGCAGGGCCGTTACACCCTGGTCTTCCTGGCCGCACCCGGCGATGAGTCGGCGCAGATCGAGCTGACGTTCAACTGGGACCCCGAGGCGTACGCCGGCGGCCGCAATTTCGGCCATCTCGCCTACGAGGTCGACGATATCTATGCCACCTGCCAGCGCCTCACGGACCATGGCGTAACGATCAGCCGCCCGCCGCGGGACGGCCGGATGGCGTTCGTGCGCTCGCCCGATCAGATCTCGATCGAGCTGCTGCAGCGCGGCGCCCCGCTGCCGGCGGCGGAACCGTGGAAGTCGATGCCGAACACCGGAGCCTGGTAGCGCCGGCAGTGCCGGCAGCGCCGGGAGAGCGCGATGTCGTCCGATGCCCCCGAGATCCTCGAGCGCTATCTGCACCAGCAGATACCGCTCTCCGCCGCGATGGGCGTGCGCGTGAGGATGGCCACACCGGAGCGGGTTGAGCTCGCGGCTCCTCTCGCGCCGAACATCAATCACAACGAGACCCTCTTCGGGGGCAGCGCCGCCGCGCTGGCCACACTTTCCGCCTGGACGCTGCTGCACCTGCGGATCGGGCGCGCGCGACTGCGGGCACGACTGGTGATTCAGCGCAGCAGCATGGAATACGAGCGGCCGGTTCCGGGAGATTTCGAGGCCATCTGCGAGTTCGCGGACGAGCGCGCCTGGGAACGATTCCGAACCACCCTGGCGCGCCGCGGCCGTGCCCGCCTGACGCTCGCCTCACACCTGGTCCACGACGGCCAGCGAAAGGCCACCTTCGAGGGCGACTTCGTAGGGATCTGCAGCTCGAAAGCAAGCCAATAAGCGGCCCCGGGCCGCTCCCGGGGCCGCGAGGTCGAGAGAGCCGGACGGCCACGCTCGCGCGAATCGTCGGGAACGATTTGCGCCGAATTAAGACGGCGTTGCATCTCACAGACATGGAACTGCAACGCGCATGAGTGCAGAATGTAGGGAGTTGGAAACAACTCCGCTCGTCAAGAAGAGGCAACCATGAGCAACGCTGAGATTCGGGGGCGATTCGTCTGGCACGAGCTGATGACGACCGACCCGCAGGCCGCGGGCGCCTTCTATTCCAAAGTACTGTCGTGGAAGACCCAGCCGTCCGGCATGCCCGATTACACTCTGTGGGTATCCGGCAAGACCCAGGCCGGCGGGCTCATGGCCCAGCCGGAATCGGCCGGTGGCGCGCCCAGCTGGCTCGTCTACATCGGCACGCCCGATGTCGATGCCACCACGACCGCCGCGGAGCGCCTGGGCGGCAAAGTGCACAAACCCCCCGCCGACATTCCGGGCGTCGGCCGCTTCGCCGTGCTCTCGGACCCGCAGGGCGCGACATTTGCGATCTTCAAGCCGAGCGCCGTGCCGGCCGGCGCCGCTCCGCCGGCCGATTTCTCCTGGCACGAGCTCGCGACCAGCGACGCGCAAGGTGCGCTGGCGTTCTACTCGGAGCTCTTCGGCTGGAGCCGCGGGCCCGCCCATGACATGGGTCCCCAGGGCACCTATCACCTCATCGAGCACGGCGGTGCGCAGGTCGGCGGCTTCTACAAGCTGATGGACACGTCGAAGGCACCACACTGGCTGACCTACATCCAAGTCGGCAGCGTCGACAAGGCGGCCGCCGCGGCCAAGGCCGCCGGCGGCAAGGTAACGCAGGGGCCGATGGAGGTACCGGGCGGCAGCCGCATCGCCCAAATCCTCGATCCGCAGGGTGGCGCATTTGCGGTGCACGAACCGGCCAGGCAGGCAGCCGCGGCCAGCGCGTCCGCGACGAAGCCGAGCGCCAGCACCGAAGGAGCCCCGGCGAAGAGCCGGCCTGCCACCCGCAAGAGCCCTGCAAAGGCGCCCGCGAAGCGAGCCGCCGCCAAAAAGGCGCCGCCCCGGCCGGCCAAACGAGCACCCGCGAAAGCGAAGAAGCGGCCCGCCGCGTCGAAGCGCTCTGCAGCAAGGAAGTCGCCGGCAAAGAAGGCTGCGGCAAAGCGCGCCCCGGCACGCAAAGCCGCAGGAAAGAAGTCGGCCAAGCGGCCGGCGCGCAAGAAATAGCGAGCGCCGACACGCAAGGCTCGGCAAGAATTGCGACTGGCGCCGTCCGAAAGCAAACCATCAAGCGACCCGACAAAATCGCCGGGAGCGATTTTGGACGGCGCCAGCCGGCCCCGGAGGGGCGAGGCCCAGGATGGGCCTCGCAACCCGCCCTCGGGTCGCGAGGTGAAATGAGCCAGTCAGCTGGCCGCTAAAAGCGCCGCCAGGCGACTTTTAGCCAAGTCTAATAAGCGCTCGTCCGAAGTTCTCGCCGCGCATGGCCTTGATCAGCTGCGCCGGCGCATTCTCCAGTCCCTCCGCCACATCCTCCCGGCACACCAGCCGGTCGGCGCCGTACCAGTGGATCGCATCCTTCAGGAACTCGCCGCGGCGGTGCTCGTAACGGGCCGGGTTCATCCGCAGCACCGTTATCTCGCCAGGTGCGTAGCCCGCCGCGCGCACGAGCTCATCGGGGTCGTCCTGACGGACGCTGTTCAGAATGACACGGCCGCCGGAGGCGAGATGATGACCCGAAAGGACGGCCTCGAGCAGCTCACCCCCCGAGTTGTCGAAGTAGATATCGAAGCCGCGCGGCGCCAGCTGCCGCAGCCGGGTACCGAGATTTTCCGCATGCAGGTTGATGCAGGCGGAAAACCTCGCATGCCGCGTCGCCCAGTCGCATTTCTCGCGTGAGCTGCCGATGCCGATCGGGCGCGCGCCCTTGATCTTCGCCACTTGGCCGGCCATCGCTCCGGCCACATTCGCCGCCGCGGACACCAGCACCGTCTCTCCCTGGCGCATTGCGGCGAGATCGAGCAGCCCGAAGTACGCTGCCATGCCGGAGGGGCCGAGCAGCCCGAGAGCGGTCGATGCAGGCGACTGGCACGGGTGCAGCGCGCAAGCATGGTGGCCGTCGGAGACGCAGATCTCGCGCATGCCACACTCGAGAACGACGTGCTGTCCGACCGCGAAGACATCGTGGCGGGATTCAAGCACTTCGCAAACGCCCAACGCGGGAACGACGTCGCCAAGCCGCGGACCGGTGTTGGGACGTGGCGCGCTGCCGGACGGCACGCAGGTGAACGGATCGACGGCCAGCCAGCGCGCGCGGCAGAGTATCCCGCCGTTGGTGAGGCGAGGCACTTCCCCCGGCACTACCTCGAAGTCCCCGGCCGTCGCCGGTGTCCGTCTGATCCTGACTTCGAGGTTGCGCATGGATCCGCCTTTATTACTGAGCTTGGGCCTCCGCCGCCTTGCGCCGCGCGGCGTCCTGCTGATACGCGGCGTTGATCTGCTGCTGGATCTTTGCCTCGGTCTCCTTCGCCTGCTTGGCCTGTTGCGCAGCGGAGGCGCCGCCTGCGGCGGCGGTGGCACCGGTCTCGACCAGGCCGCAGCCGGCGAGCGTAAGTAGAGCGGCCAGCACGGCCAGTGACTTCGCCAGGGTTCGTACCATGCGAATAGCTTAAACCCGAACTGCCGCTGCGGCACAATCCACTTGCCACCATGCCCAAAGCCACTTCATCCCGCTCAGCCGGGACAGCCCCACCCAGAGTGCGACGCGGATATTTCGAATGCCGCTACGGCCAGCTGCACGTCCACAATGCAATTCCTTCCGGGGGCGGGTTCGAGGAGGGCACATCTCTCCTCTGCCTTCATGCAAGCCCCCACTCCGGGCGTGTTTTCAGGCGGTTTCTGGCCGTAGCCGGGGCCAGCCGCTCGGTTTTTGCACCCGATCTGCCCGGCTTCGGGGATTCCGATCCACCGCCCGCTCGGGCGGGTGTTGCGGAGCATGCGGCGGCGATCGGTGACTTCCTCGACGCCATGCGTCTACGTCAGATCGACCTGCTGGGTCACCACTTCGGCGCGCTCGTGGCCACCGAGCTGGCGGCGACCCGCCCCGAACAGGTGCGGCGCCTGGTACTGGTCTCGCCGCCACTCGCCGCGGACGCGAAGGAACCCGTCGCCGCGGCCGCCGACGGCAGCCACTTACCCGAGGAGTGGCGGCGCGCCGTGGCGTATTCCGGACCGGATGCGCCCCTCGAGCTCGCCACAGCCACGGTCGCCGAGCAGCTCCGCAACGGCGCGCAGGCTGCGGCAGCCGCGGCGGCGGAGCGCAGTTATGCGCTGCGTCCGCGGCTGACGCCGCTCACTGTTCCGATTCTCGTGCTGCGTCTGCACGATGATGTGGTAGCCAACAGAGGACAGGCGCGCGATCTGCCGGCGCGAGCAAGAATCGTCGAGTTGCCCGATCGGGGCGCATCACTTTTCGAGGCGGCGCCGGAAATTGCCGCGCAGGCGCTGGAGCCCTTCCTGCGTTAGCCGGCTCATCTGTCCTCGATCGCGCGTGTCCAATGCGCGACCTCCTCCACTGTCATCGATCCCGCCACGGTCAGCCGCGCGTCCTCGAATCCCCACGGGCCGACGTCAGTCAGGTATTGCTCGCGTGAGAGCAGCGTGCCCTGACAGACCCGCGTTGGCGGCGGTGGGGTCGCCAGCTCGCGGTTCAACCGGCCGATGAGCTCTTTCATCACCCACGCGGGAATGCGGGCGCGCTCGGACGGATACACGAAGCCGAACAGCCCCAGATACGAGAAGAGCACGCGCCAATTGTCATCGAACCGGCCGAGCAGCCGGCGCCAATCGAGCCGCTCCGCTCGGGCGAGCAGCAAGTGCATGATGTCGGCGCCGTCGTAACGCTCGCGCTCGTTGATGAATGCCTTCGACCAGATCATCTCCTCCGGCGCACAGATGCGCACCTCGACACCGAGCACCGCCCCGGTGGCGGCATGCTCGAACCAGTCGTCGCCGACCTGCGCCAGGCCATTGCCCGAGCTGAAAATCACATCTATCGAGCCGTGCTCGCAGCTCGCCTTGCCGAGCCAGTGGGGAAATGTCAGCTCGGTTGCGATGCCGGCGGCCCCGAGCGCCGTCGCGACGTCGTCGTAGTGCTCCCGCCGTACGAAGACATCGAAGTCCTTCGTGTGCCTCTCTATACCGGTGTAGTGGTTCAACGCATACGCGCCACCCACGAGGAAGGGCACCCCACCCTCCACGAGCAGATCGAGGGTACGCACATAGAAAGCGCGGGCGCGCTCGTCGAGCTCTACCTGACGCTCGTCGCTCGGCGGCATGCGGATTGCTCCGTGTCAGAACTACAGAGGAGTGCAAGCAAGCGATGCGCCTGGCCGCAGCCGGAGACCTGCATGTAAAGAAGAGCTCGCAAGGGGCGCTGCAGCCGCTCCTCGCGCCGGTCAACGATCATGCCGATCTGCTGCTCCTCTGCGGCGACCTCACCGACTACGGCTTGCGCGAGGAGGCGGTGATCCTCGCGAAGGAGCTCAACGCCGCCGTTCGCATTCCCGTGGTGGCCGTGCTCGGCAACCATGACTTCGAGTCCGGCCAGCAGGAAGAGGTCTGTCGGGTCCTGACGGACGCCGGCGTGAAGGTCCTCGACGGCGAGGCCTACGAGATCGGCGGAGTCGGAATCGCGGGCGCCAAGGGCTTCTCCGGCGGCTTCGGCCGCGCGACGCTCGGCGCCTGGGGCGAGCAGGCGACCAAGCGCTATGTGCAGGAGGCGATCGACGAGGCCCTGAAGCTCGAGGGGGCGTTGGCTCGCCTGCGCACGCGGCAGCGGATCGCCCTGCTGCATTATTCGCCGGTGCGCGCCACCGTCGAAGGAGAGCCACTCGATATCTACCCGTACCTCGGCACCAGCCGGCTCGAGGAGCCGCTCAACCGACACCCGGTCGATGTCGTCTTTCACGGACATGCGCATCACGGCACGCCGGAGGGTCGGACGAGCACGGGCACGCCGGTCTACAACGTGGCCATGCCGCTCCTGCTGCAGAAGTATCCGGACCGGCCGCCGTTTCGGGTGGTGGAACTACCCGAGGCGCCGCCCTCGGAGACCGAGGCCGCGTTGGTCAATGCAAGGCAGACGGCGAGCAGCAAGCGGCCGCCCATCGTGGAGCGGCCGTCGGGGACATCAGACCACCATTGACCTCGGGCTGCACGCCGGGCGCGCAGGCAGGCACAGGGGCGCTCTGGGCGGGGCAGGAGCCCCGATCCAGCGCATCAGATGATATAAGCTCCGGCGATGGCCAGCCCTTATATCGAGCGGATTCTCAAGGCCCGCGTCTACGACGTCGCGATCGAGTCGCCTCTGGAAGAGGCGCCTCGGCTTTCGCGACGACTCGGCAACCATGTCCTCCTCAAGCGGGAGGACCTGCAGCCTGTGTTCTCCTTCAAGTTGCGCGGCGCCTATAACCGCATCGCACATCTGTCGGACACCGCTGCGAAGCGAGGAGTCATTTGCGCGTCGGCGGGCAACCATGCGCAGGGCGTTGCGCTGGCCGCGCGGCGGCGCGGCATCCCGGCGGTCATCGTCATGCCGCGCACCACGCCGCAGATCAAAGTGCAGGCGGTGATCGATCTCGGCGGAGAGGTCGTCCTGCATGGCGATGACTACGACACGGCGATGGAGCGGGCACTGGAGCTCGCGCGGGAACGCAGTCTCATCTTCGTCCATCCGTTCGACGATCCGGATGTCATCGCAGGGCAGGGAACGATCGGCGTGGAGCTGCTGCGGCAGACGGGCGGCCATCTGGACGCGATCTTCGTGCCCGTTGGCGGTGGCGGTCTCATCGCCGGGATCGCGGTCTACGTGAAATACCTGTATCCCAACATCCGCATCATCGGGGTCGAGCCGGAGGATGCCGCCAGCATGTACGAGTCGCTGAAGGCAGGACGGCGCGTCACCCTGGACAGGGTCGGGATCTTCGCCGATGGCGTCGCGGTCAAGCGGGTGGGAGAGGAAACATTCTCGCTCTGCCGCGGCCACGTCGATGAGATCATGCTCCTCGACACGGATGAGATCTGCGCCGCCATCCAGGATGTCTTCGAGGATACCCGCTCCATCGTGGAGCCTGCCGGCGCGCTGGCGGTGGCCGGACTGAAGAAGTACGTCGCCCGTGAGGGCTGGCAGGGCAAGCGTCTGGCCGCGATCAACAGCGGCGCGAACATCAACTTCGACCGTCTGCGGCATGTGGCGGAGCGGGCCGATCTCGGCGGTGAGCGCGAGGCGCTGCTCGCCGTGACCATCCCGGAGCGACCGGGCAGCTTCCTGCACTTCTGCGGATTGCTGGGCAACCGCAGCGTCACGGAGTTCAACTACCGCTACGAGGGCGAACAGGGCGCCCAGATCTTCGTCAGCTTCGGGCTCGCCCAGGGGCGCACGGAAAAGGATGCGGTCATCCGGGCCCTGCGCGAGTCCGGCTACACCGTCACCGACATGACCGACAACGAGATGGCGAAGCTCCACGTGAGGTACATGGTCGGCGGCCGTGCCCGCGGCATCCGCGATGAGCTCGTTTACCGGTTCGAGTTCCCGGAGCGCCCAGGGGCGCTGCTCAAATTCCTCCAGGCGGTGGGTGGCCGCTGGAACATCAGCCTGTTCCACTACCGCAACCACGGCTCCGATTATGGCCGCGTATTGGCCGGCATTCAGGTGCCCGCCGGCGACCGCACGGACTTCCTGCAGCATCTCAACGAGCTCCATTACGCCTACGCCGAGGAGACGGACAATCCGGCATACAGGACGTTCCTGGGAGCTTGATCCACGTATTGGTCAGTGATCCTGCGGCGTCAGTTCGCGATTTCGAGCAGGCGCAGATCACGCCCCCGCGTCTCATGGCCGTAGATGGCGAGCAACGCCAGGCCGAGGAGCACGGGCACCACCGTTTCGACCGCAGCGGTCCCGATCACCGGAACCAGCGCCAGGCTGCCCAGCCCCTGGCAGATCAGGCCGCCGCTCTTGCTCACTCCCGCAACCCACCCGGTGGCGCGGCCGCGAATGCGGATGGGATAACTCTCGGCGGTGTAGGGAAGGATGATGGAGATGACGCCGGTCGAACCGACGATGAGCAGCGTGAGTGCGATGACCGGATCTGCCGCGGCGTGCACGCCGTTCTGGCGCAGCACCAACGCGATAAGCCCGGCCGCGGAGATGCCCATCATGACGAGCAGCGAGCCCTTGGTGCTCCAGCGCGAGTAGAGCAGCGCCGCGATGGCTATGACGGGTACTGAGATGAAAGTCGAGCGGGCGATGATCGCTGCCGCTACGCCCATGTCATGACCTTCGGCGATGAGCAGGCCCGGTAGCCACAGGAGCACGCCGTAGCTGAGCAGGCCCCAGGAGAACGCCACCATGCTGAGCGCGACCGTTGTGCCGAGATACCGCGTGTCGGTCGGGGGCAGGTGGGAATGATCGAGCTTGGCTTCCTCGTCCCAGTCATCGGCTTCACGGACGACCACCGAGCCGAAACGCGCGAGAGTGGCGCGCGCCTCCTGCGGCCTGCCGATGTGCAGGAGAAAGCGCGCCGACTCCGGGATGAGCGGGCTCAGCGCGATCAGGAGCAATCCCGAGGGCAGGTTGAGGAACCACATGATGCGCCAGCCGAATATCGGCTGCAGCAGCGCCGACATG
>Ga0134125_10001963_pt1 | contig 24753 bp, 27 predicted proteins | sample KB31751_FD_96464 | JGI IMG/M metagenome (GOLD analysis project Ga0134125, IMG submission 96464) | Terrestrial soil microbial communities with excess Nitrogen fertilizer from Kellogg Biological Station, Michigan, USA - KB3-175-1 | ecosystem: Environmental > Terrestrial > Soil > Unclassified ...
CACCTGCCCCGCAACCAGGAGGGCCTGATCGACATGTCCGGGCCGGCCTCCCAGCGCTCCCCCTTCGGCCGCACGAACAACGTCGTGATCGAGTTCGATCGCGCTGAGGACGCCTCCTGGCAAGAGGCCGAGGTTGCGATGCGCCGGGGGCTGCTGCGGTTGGCCGTGCACCTGGCCGACGCAGCCGTCGATGCCGCACCGGACGCGATCGAGGAGCTGGCGCCACCGCACCGGCCGGGCACGCCCACCACCGGGCTGCCTCGCGTCGGCGTGATCACCAACCTGCAGACTCAGGGGGCGTTCAAGGACGTCTTCGTCTACGGGCGCAGCATGGCGGGCAGCCTGCCGACGCTGTTCGATCCGGCGGAGATCGAGGACGGGGCCGTGGTCAGCGGCCAGTACGGGCATCCTGCGCTGCGCAACCCGACCTACCTGCACCAGAACCACCCGGTGATCGCCGAGTTGCGCGCCCGTGAGGGCAAGGACCTGTGCTTTGCCGGCGTGGTGCTGTGCCCGGAACCGGTGGAGCAGAAAGATAAGGAATTGGTGTCCACGCACGCCGCGTGGCTATGCCGCGCCGCCGGCTTTGACGCCGCCATCGTGACCAAGGAAGGCGCGGGCAACGCCGACAACGACCTGATGCTCAAAGTCGACGCGCTGGAGGCTGACGGCCTGACCGCGGTGGCGCTGTACGCCGAGTTGTCCGGCGCGGATGGCACCGGCCCGCCACTGGTCGCCGGCCCGCGACGCGGCGCGATCATCAGCACCGGCAACTACGATCAGCGGATCAAGCTGCCCGCGGTCGAACGGGCGATAGGCGGCTCCCAGCTGCGCATCGCCGATGCCGACGCGACCGCCGCGGTCGAGATCCCCACCGCCGCGATCCTGTCCGCCCTGAGCCCACTGGGTGCTGGGTGGCTGACCTGCCGGCCAGAGCAGCAGCTGGCCGGTCAGCAGTTGGGAGAGACCACCTGATGCGCATCGTGCACTATGTCAACCAGTTCTATGCCGGGCTCGGAGGCGAGGACTCGGCAGGCATCGGCCCACGGATACTCGACGGGACGGTCGGTCCTGGGCGGTTGCTGTCGCAGGTGCTCGGCGACGAGCACCAGATCGTCGCCACCCTGGTCTGCGGTGACGACCATGCGGCTTCCAACGCCGCGGTCGCGCAGGAGCTGCTGGAGATGGCGCGGAGCGCTCATGCCGAACTGCTGGTCGCCGGTCCGGCCTTCGGCAGCGGCCGTTACGGGCTGGCCTGCGCCCGTCTGGTCGCCGCCGCGCACGCCGCCGGACTGCCGGCGCTCGCCTCGATGCACCCGGATAACCCCGGCATGTCGGACGCCGCCGATGCGCCGGTGATCGCCGCGGGTGCCACCAGCCGGCAGATGCGGCCGACATTGCAGACGGTCGCATCTGCCATCGCGAAGCTGGCTACCGGTGCTGCGCTGACCGCCGCGGACGGCCGGGTCACTCCGGCTGCCCGGATCGGCCGGCTGGTCGAGCAGCGCTCCGCGGCAAGGGCAGTCGAGCTCGTCTTGCGCCGCCTGGGCGGCGATCGGGAGGCCACCGAGATCCCCGTCGGTGGTTTTGACGTTGTCGACCCGGCCGGGCCCGTCGACAAAGCCGCCAACGTGACCGTCGCGCTGGTGACCGAGGGCGCGGTCGTGCCCGCCGGTAACCCGGACCGGCTCGAATCGGCCCGCGCCACCCGCTGGCTGCGCTACCAGATCGACGGTATGGACGCGCTCGCTTCCGGGGAGTGGGAGTCGGTCGACGGCGGTTTCGCGACCACCGCAGCCAACGCCGACCCGAACCGGCTGCTGCCGCTGGACGCGGCCCGCACCCTGGAGCGAGAGGGCGTGATCGGCCAGCTGCACGATGAGTTCCTGGTCACGGTGGGTAACGGCACGTCGGTGGCCACCGCGCGGCGGTTCGGCGTCGAGTGGGCCGCGGAGCTGCGCAAGGCCGGCGTGCAAGCCGCGATCCTGACCGCCACTTGAGGAACCGGAACGCGTTGCGGGTCAACGCTTGCCAAGGAGCTGGAGCGCGCCGGAATCCCCACAGCTCTGATCACCAACCTGGTGACGATCGCTGAGCAGGTCGGCGCGCCGCGCATCGTGCCGGGCCGGGGGATCCCCTACCCGTCCGGCGATCCGAACCTGTCACCAGCCGCTGAGCAGGCCTGGCGGCGGCAGCTGGTGCAGCGAGCGCTCGACGCGGTCGCCACCGCCGTCGAGCACCCGACGATCTTCGAGGTTGGTGTTGTGAATGCCTGAGGCAGCAGTCGTCCGAGCAGCCAGTCTGGCGCTGGCGCACACCCCGGGATTGGCCCGGCACGGTTCCAAGCCGATGCGGACGCTCCCCGCAGACGCCGAACTGACCTCGCAGTTCCTCGGCAGCCTGCGCAGTTTCGACGACGCCGTCGGCTACCCGCCGCACCAGGCGTTCCTGGGCGCCTGCCACCCGCGGGAACTGCCGAGCCGTCCCTGGGTCGGCATGGGGTCAGCGGGCGGGCAACGGTTCGCACCGTTCGGTGAGCTGATGCCGGAGGAGGAATTCCTCGGCCTGATGGCCGCGGTCGACGAGTTCAACCTGCTGGTGCTCACTCCCGAGGTCGCTGAGCGGGCGGCCAAGCGGCTGGCGTCCCATCCGATGTCGGCGCACCTGGATCTGGGCCGGATCGCCGCGGCGGCCGGGGACGTCACCGCTGCGCTGGCCGGCGGCGCGCTGCCCGTGCACCTGGCGCCCGATACGGTCGCCGGAGCGCTGCGCGGCGCGCACGCCGAGGATGAGTCGCTGACCGCGCACGTGCTGCTGGAGAACCTGGCCTGCAAGGCCACCGGCACTCTCGCGCTGCTGCACCTGCTGCACGACCATGGTGTTGACCCGTTGGGAATCGGCTACACGATCTCCTGCTCCGAGGAAGCTGTCGGCGACCGCTACCAGCGCGGCGGGGGCAACATGGGCAAGACGATCGCGTCGGTCGCCGGCCTGTCCGAGTCCTCCGGTGCGGACGTCAAGAACTTCTGCGCCGCACCCATCCCCGCCTTGGTGATCGCCGCCAGCCTGGTGGTGGCCGGGGTGTTCGAGCAGGTCGTCGTGGTTGCCGGCGGCTCGCAACCCAAACTCGGGATGAAGTTCGAAGGGCACTTGCGCCACGGCCTGCCGGTGCTGGAAGACGTGCTCGGCGGCGCCGCGGTGTTGATCACCGCCGACGACGGGGTGTCGCCGCGGATCAGGCTCGACGCCGTCGGACGCCATCGGGTGTCTTCCGGCGGTTCCGGGGCGCAGATCCTGCACGATCTGGCGGTGCGGCCGCTTGAGGCCATCGGCGCCCGGATGCTGGACGTCGACGACTACGCCACCGAGCTGCACAACCCGGAGATCACCGAGCCGCAGGGCTCGGGCGACGTCGCCGCGCGCAACTACCGCACCATCGCGGCGCTGGCCGCGCGGCGCAAGGAGATCGGCCGCGACGGCATCGAGACCTTCGTCACTGAGCGTGGCATGCCCGGTTATGCCCCCACTCAGGGCCATCTGGCCTCCGCGGTGTGCTACCTGCCGCATGCGCTGAGTCGCCTGACGACGGGGGATGCCGACCGGGCGCTGCTGCTCGCCAAGGGCAGCCTGTTCCTGGGACGGATGAGCCAACGTTCCGACGGGATGAGCGTGCTGCTGGAACGCAACGGAGGTTGAGCACATGGCACTGGTGGATGCGACCAAAGAGACGTTCCAGGACCTGATCGGATCAGGTCTGGTACTGGTGGACGTGTGGGCCGACAGTTGCCGCCCGTGCGTGGCGCTGGCCCCGCACATGGCGAGCATCGCCGGCGCCCACCCTGAGCTGACCGTCGTCAAGCTGGATGCCAGCAAGGCGCGGCGGGTGTGCATGTCGCTGCAGGTGCGCGGCCTGCCCACGCTCTTGCTGTTCTCCGACGGCGAGGAGGTGGCCCGGATTTCCGAGCCCAACCTCAACGCAGACCAGGTGGACGCATGGCTGGCTAGTGCACTGGAGAAGCTACCCACAGGGCCCAAACAGACTGGGCCCGATCAGGAGGTGTGAATGTTCGACGGCAAGCAGGTCATCGTGATCGGCGAGCGCGACGGGGTCGCCGGCCCGGCGATTGCGGAGTGCGTTAAGGCGGCGGGTGTTCCGGTGGCCTATGTCGCCACCGAATGCTTCGTTTGAACGGCCGCTGGAGCCATGGACCTGTCCACCCAGGAGACGATCAAGCGCTTGGTGGACGAGCACGGTGCAGATGCGCTGCTCGTCCTGCTCGGCGCACCGGACGCGGAAAGCGCCGGGATCGCCGCCGAGACGGTGGTGCTCGGTGATCCGAGCTGGGCAGGACCGTTGGCCGGGGTCCAGTTGGGCCTCCCCGTGTACCACATCCTCGAGGATGAGGCGCGTGCTGCGGTGCCTTCCGAAATATGGGAAGACCAGGTCGGATTGATGGTCGACGTGTTGGAGGTGGATGAAATCGCGGAGGCCGTGCGCGAGTTTCGCGAGCAAGCGACGCATTAGCCGGCAGACGTGCCGTGAACTCGACGCCACCGACATTTCAGCTCGCTCAGATGTCGCTGGTGTCGAGTTCACGGCGCAGCGGGCCGGTGAACACCGAGGCGCCTGGCTGCTTGAGCGCGGCCCGCTCAGCGGTGATCTTGGCTCTGAGCCCGGCCGGCACCGAGGAGCATGCCGAGCGCGAGGAACCACACCACCAACCCGCTGGCCAGTTGGTCGGCCCGGCACCAGATCGTCAAGGCGGCGTGCAGCTACCCGCACACCGCTCCGGCGAGCAGGCTGGCGGAGAAACCGGTCCAGGTGGAACCGGTTTCTCCGGCCACCGCGAAGGCGCTCAGCGCGCCTGCGAGCATGCAGCCTTCGGCGCCGAGATTGACGATCCCGGCCCGCTGGCCGATCAGCTCGCCGAGCGCGGGCAGCAGCAGCGCGGTGCCGCCGTCCACCCCGCCGATCAGAGCCTGCTCGATCCCGTTCATGGCCCCACGCCCGGTCTGGCTCGGGTCAGCATCAGCGGCACCAGCACGATCAGGTCGAGCAGGACGTCGACGATGTTGCCGTCGAGCCCGTCAGCCAGCTGCAATCCGTTGCCGGACAGCGCGATCGCGCTCCTCAGCACCCAACGCCTCCCGACATGGAGACATATCGGGGTTCCCAGGGCGCCTTTCACCCCGATATGTCTCCCTGTCGGGGTGGGCGGCGCGGGGGTGGGCGGCTAGGTGGGGGCGTCGGGGAGGGGATTGCGCAGCGTGGGTTGGCCGGCGGCCCATCTTTGCTGGAGCAGGGCGGAGAATCGGTCGGAGAGCAGGTTGGCGGCCTGGATGCCGAAAACCAGGTCGGCGGCGAGTTCGGGCTCGGCCGCGAGCAGGGGGGCGATCACACCGTGGCGGACAAGCTGCTCGTGCACTGCGTCGGCCTCGACGTGCTCGGCGTAGAACTCGATCGCGGCGGGCCCGCAACCCAACCGATGCATGGCGCGGACCAGTCGGTGTGAGCCAGGGGAGGAGGTCAGCTCCACGGTGGCGAACTGGCCGACGAGCGCACCCCGCAGCGCGCGGTGCAGGCCGCACAGCGACATAAAGTTGATCTCGGCCAGGGTGGCGCCCGGCGCAGCATCAAGGTAGGTCCCGTACTGCGGGCACAGCCCGAGGTCGGTCATCATGTCGGCGAACAGGCGAGCGTGCATGCGCTGCGGATTACCCGCGCCGTACTCGTCGTGCTCGACGGTCACCAGCGCCGCCTTGGCCGGCCCGCTCAGCCGGGGGATGACCCACGCCTGCGGATCGGCCTCTTTGAGATGGTAGAGCGATCGGTGCGCGACATACTCGCGCAGCTGCCACAGCCGCCCGCAGCGGTGCAGAAAATGCGACACACCACCGGCCTGCGGCGTCTCCACCAGCAATGCATCGAGCTCGACGGTGACATCGGTCCCGCCCGGTACGTCGGCTCGTAACGCGGCGAGAAAAGCCCGTTCCAGTTGCCGGCGCAGCCCGAGCAGGTGCGGGTCCCATTCCAGATCCGCGCAGACGCCGGTGAAACCGCGGTAATGCAGTTCGTAGCAGCAGTACAGCGCTAGCTGCAGATCGTCTCCATATGGGTCAGCCTGCGCGACGGCCGCCGAACCGATCTGCCGGCTGGGCAACCCACGCAACGTGTCCAGCGCGGTGGCCGACAGTGGACCCCGCGGTGCCGGAAGCTCCGGTGCCGCGACAGTTGGTGCGGTGCTCGACACCGGTCACACATCCGGCTGGGGATCGCCGCCGCGGACCCGATCGGTGCGCCCCCGGCGCCGGTGGCTGGTGTCGCAGAACGGATAGCGGCGGCTCCGGCGGCAGGTACACACCGCGGTGACCGCGCGGTCCGATGTCACCCTGCGGCCGTCGGTCAGCACCACCTCGATGGGACCGTGCACCAGCACGGGCCCGTCATCGGTAACGATAACCCGGCGTCGGACGGGCTCAGCGGACACGTTGGCCTCCAGCGGGCGCGCGTGCTGCGATGACGACAAGGTCCTCGTCGCATTGGCCAGGTTCAATCAGCCCGCGCGCTTCGAGCATGGCCGCCCGCAGGCGCATGACGGGACCGAACGGGATGGTGGAGCGAGCCAGCACGTCGGCGCGCAGGCCGGCGTCGGTGAAGCGGCGAAGCGTGGCAGTGTCGTCGCACACCGCCGAGTGCACGACCAGCATTGTCCCCTCCGGGGCGAGCAGCCCGGCCGCCCCGGCACAGAGCCGGTCCAGCACAGCACGTCCGTCGACGCCGCCATCCCAGCACCGGCTGATCGCGTGCCGGCTCAGCGCGTTGGTGGCGGCGGGAACGTAGGGCGGATTGGCCAGGATGAGATCGAAGCGCTGGCCTGCTACCGGCCTGAACAGGTCACCGTGATGCAGCGTGCACCGCACCCGGTGGATCCGGCAGTTGATCCAGGTGGCCGCGATCGAACGCAGTGAAAGATCGACCGCGGTGACCGAGGCGGCGCCGGCCCTGGAGGCGGCCAACGCCAGGGCGCCGGTGCCCGTGCCGATATCCAGAACGCGACGTCCAGCCGCGTAGCCGCCCGCGGTCATGACGTCAATCAACAAGGCGGTATCACTGTCGGCTCGATATACCCCGGGGGGCCGCACCAGTAGCACAACCCGCAGGTACCCGGCGCGCGAAGCAAAAAAACCCAGGCCTACCGCGCGACGTCACCGAGTTGCGTCCGGCTACGATCTCGACCTGCTTTGCGCCGCGATGCAGCGCCGCGCCGGCTCTTTTCCGAATGATCAGGAGCTCTGCACTGATGACCGCTCGTTGTGCCCGGCACTGCATTGTGCCTCCCGCCCTGCTGTACCGCTTGGCCCGGTCTGCAGACGAAGCACTGCGTCAGGCCGCCCTGCACGCGTTGGCGCTGGACGAGCGCTTCCGGCTGGCCCGCGCCGAGTCCGCGGCGAGACTGCACACGATGCCGAAACCGGTCACGTTCGCCCGGATCGGTGGCCAGCCGCAGCGAACGATTTACGACCAGCAGGGTAGCGAGTCACAGACACCCGGAGTGGTCGTCCGGGTGGAAGGGCAAGCGCCGCAACAGGATCAGGCGGCCAATCAAGCGTATGACGGCCTCGGTGCGACTTACTCGTTTTTCTGGACGGTATTCGAGCGCGATTCCATCGACGCGGCCGGTATGCAGCTGCTCGGCCTGATACATTACGGGCGAAATTACCCCAATGCATTCTGGGATGGCGCCGGTCACATGTTCTTCGGCGACGGGGATGGGGAGATCCTCACCCAGACCGCGGCGGGGATCGATGTCATTGGGCACGAGCTCACTCACGGCGTCACCCAACATGAGGCGAACCTGACATACTCAGGTCAATCCGGCGCGCTCAACGAGTCGATGTCTGACGTATTCGGAATTCAAGTCAAGCAGTACGCGCTCGGGCAGGATGTGCACAGCTCCGACTGGCTCATCGGGGCGGACATCGTCGGCCCGGCCTTGCGCCCGGCGTTGCGGTCGATGAAGCAGCCCGGCACCGCTAACGCCTACGATGACCAGCCCGCCGATATGAACGGCTACGTCCCCGGCGGCGACGTGCACACCAATTCGGGAATTCCCAACCACGCCTTCTACATCGTGGCCAGCACCCTCGGCGGTCAGGCGTGGGATGCTGCGGGGCCGATCTGGTACGCCGCGCTGGCAGATCCACAGCTTCGGCCCAACGCGACGTTCCGTGACTTCGCGCAGATCACCTTGCGTCAGGCCCGGCAAACCTATGGTGCGGGCAGTGACCAAGCCCACGCGGTGCAGCAGGGATGGGAAGCCGTCAAGGTCTCTTTATGACCGGCTGGCGCAGGGCCGTTTTGCCGGGCGAAGCCGAGCAGGACACTGGAGCGCATGCGCGTCGATATGACCCGCCGTGGTGGCTTCGCGGGAGTTGCCCTGCACGCCGCACTCGATACTGCTGCGCTCGCCGCTCCCGATGCCTCTCGCGTCGAAGCGGCCCTGCGGGAGCTGCCCTGGGATCGGTCTACTACGGGACCCATTGAGCCGGATCGCTTCCGCTACGAGATGGTCAGTGTCGAGCACGACCATGAACGGCGGGTGGTGCTGGGAGAAAGTGAGATCCCGGATGCACTGCGCCCGCTGCTGGCATTGCTCGCCGACCAAGGACAGATCCGCCCGGCTTCAGGGTGAGTGAAAAACCCATACTCATGGTTGAAGATCGCGCGCTAGCTGCTCCAGCACTTTCCGTGACGAGCACAACGCGGTAGCGTCTAGTGTGGACCGCGCACGGTGGGTGACGTCCCTATCCGCCTCATGGTCACGATCGGACGGTTGGCGCGATGTCGCCTGCCGGCCGCCGTGGGCCTGCGCGATCCCATAGACACGGGGGTCATCACAGGGGTATTGGCCACAGGGGTATTTGGTCATAGGGGTATTGGGGGGCCGGCATGATCCAGCTTGAGGACGTCACCAAAGTTTATCGGATGGGCAAGGTCGAGGTGCGGGCACTCGAAGGTGTCGACCTGACTATCGACGATGGTGAGTTGGTCGCCATCATGGGGCCGTCGGGATCGGGCAAGACCACGCTGATGAACATCCTGGGCTGTCTGGATCTGCCCACCGCGGGGCGCTATCTGCTTGACGGCAGCGATGTCAGCCGGCTGTCTGACAACCGGCTGGCCAAGATCCGCAGCCGCAAGATCGGCTTCGTGTTCCAGTCGTTCAACCTGGTATCGCGCACCAGCGCGATCCGTAATGTCGAACTTCCGCTGGTTTACGCGGGGGTGCGCGCCCGGCGTAATCCGGCCCGTATCGCGTTGGAACAAGTCGGGTTGGGTGATCGCCAGAAGCATTTCCCCAACGAGCTATCCGGTGGTCAGCAGCAGCGGGTTGCGATCGCGAGGGCGCTGATCAACGATCCCGCATTGCTACTCGCCGATGAGCCCACCGGCAACCTCGACACTGCCGCCAGTGCGGAGATTCTGAAATTGCTCGGGGCGCTCAATGATGCCGGTCGGACAGTTGTGATCATCACTCACGAGGAGGAGGTCTCCCGGTTCGCGAGGCGGGTCGTGCGGATGCGCGATGGGCGCATCGTGAGTGATCAGGTGCAGCGGAGCCGGACGGAGGTCACCGCGTGAACCTGAAGGAGGCAGTTCGCATCGCGCTACGTGGTTTGCGCGCCAACCGGCTGCGGTCGGCGTTGACCATGCTCGGCATCATCATCGGTGTCGCTTCGGTGATCCTGCTGGTAGCCCTGGGCAACGGCGTGCAGACCTCGGTCAATGAGAAAATCCAGCCGCTGGCCAACTTGATCACGGTGGTGCCGTCGGTGGGTAACGTCCCCGGGGGCGCGGCGCCGAAAGATCTGATCGACGCGGACGTCGCGGCGCTGCAAGATAAGTCGCTTTCCCGCGACATCGCGTCGGTGACTCCTGCTACCAGCGGCAAGGCTCTGGTGGAGGGCGATTCCTTCCGCTACCGGGCGAATGTGGTGGGCAGCACGGATCAGTGGCTCGAGGTCAACAATCAAGATATGGCGGCTGGAACGTTCTTCGACGAGGCTCAGGTGCGCTCCACGGCCCGAGTGGTGGTGTTGGGTTCAGCTGTCGCCAGCTATCTCTTCGGTGATGACCCGGCGGCCGCGTTGAGTCATACCGTCAGGATCAACCGTCAGACCTTCCGGGTGATTGGTGTGATGCAGTCCGTCGGCGAGCCCGGTGATGGCGTCACCGTCATGCCACTGCCCACGGTACGTCGCTACATTTTCGGCGGCGGTGACAAGGTCAACCAGATAATTGTTCAAGCGACGGAAGCAAACGCCGTGCCCGCGGCCGAGGATGATGTCATCCGCGTGTTATCCGACCGGCACCGCATCAAGGATTCCGCGAACCGGGATTTCGAGGTTCAATCACTGCGCAGCAGGCTTGACACCTTCAACCAGATCTTGCGCATTCTTACCCTGTTCACTGCGGCTGTCGCGGCGATTTCTCTGGTCGTCGGTGCTATCGGGGTCCTGAACATCATGCTGGTGTCGGTCACCGAGAGAACCCGCGAGATCGGTATTCGCAAGGCGATAGGGGCGACTCGCCGAGCGATCCTTGAACAATTCCTCATCGAGTCTCTGGTGTTGGCCGGCTTGGGTGGCTTGATTGGCGTCCTGGTGGGGGTCGGGCTATCAGTGCTCGGCGCCAACGTCGCGCCGTCGTTCGGTCCGACGTTCGCTACCTTCGCGCCGTCCGTGACCATACCCTCGGTAGTGCTCTCGTTCGCCATCAGTCTGGCGATCGGGCTCGTCGCCGGAGGGTACCCGGCCAACCGCGCAGCGCGGCTTCGGCCCATCGACGCCCTCCGTTACCAGTAGCCAACCAGCCACAACCGACCGCCGCGTCAGATCCCGTAACTCCCTGCCTCCTGAGGCGTTGCATTGCGTGAAGCCGAAGACACAGGGGGACATCACTGTGACCATTTTCCTGACCAGCCCCTCGACACTGTCTCCAGCCCGGCGCCCGAGCGCCGGGGTCCTGGTGTCGATCGGGCTGGTCGCCGCGTTGGGTCTGGCGGCTGGGTGCGGCAGCGAGCCGGCACCACCGCCAACCGGACGGGTGGAACGCGGCACAGTGGTGACCAAGGTGTCTGCCTCCGGCTCGCTGTCACCTGTCAGGGAGCAAAACCTCGGCTTCCCCAAGGGAGCGCAGCTTAAAGAGCTGTTGGTCAAGGTCGGGGACCGCGTGACCCCGGGCCAGGTAGTGGCGAAGGAAGACGATTTTGCGTTCCGGCAGATCTTGAACCAGCTTCAGGGCCAGTTGAATGCTCAGCAGGCGTTGTTCGGCAGGGCAGTCAATGATCCGACGGTTCAGGGTGCGCGCGATACCGTGGAGCAGGCGCGTCAAATCTTGGCCGCGACGCAGAAGTCGGTGGATGCGGAATTGGCCGCGGATTCAACGGCCGTTGATCAAGCGCACCGGCAGCTTGATTTCGACAGCTTCTTGCTCGATAAGGCTCAGTCGGCGCTGCGTGCCGATCAGGCGTCGTGTGCGGCCACCGGTGGTATTCCGGCTGCTCCGGCCACACCGGGGGTAGCGCCCGGCAGCCCGGTGGCTGGTCCGGGCGGTGGGCCGAGATCGTCGGTCGGGGTCGGACCCACCGAGGCAGGGGTGGAGGATCCCGCTCGGGTGGGCCCGGTATATGCGGGTAGCACAGGTAACGGAAGCCCGGGTGCCGGCGGCAGTGGCGGCGGCAACCCGGCCTGTAACCGGATCGCGCAGGACCAGACCAACGTGGTCAACGCTCGCCGTACCGTACTCATGGACAAGAGCACGTTGACCGCTGCGCAGCAGAAACTGAATGTCGATCGCACCAGCGGGCAGGTCTCGATTGAGAACGCCCGCCAAAGCGTGGTCACCGCGCAGAACACTCTCGAGTCTGCGGCGACCAACCGTCCGTTCGACATCGACCAGCAGGTCGCTCTGGTGGCGAGCATTCAGGCCCAGGTCGCTGCGGCCCAGAGGGACGTGGACAACACGGTGCTCCGGGCACCGGTCGCGGGCACCGTATCGGTGATCAACGGTATCGTCGGAGAGTTTCTCCAGCCCAGCTCTGGGGTCAGCCCGCTTGCACCCGGTACTAATGCGCCGATCCCCGGCCTCAATGGCGTGACGTCGAACAGCAGCACATCGTTGGGAAACCCTGCGACCGGCGCCGCGCGCCCCGGTGGCACGCAGTTCATGGTCCTGGATAACGTCAACAGCTTCCAGGTAGTAGTGCCCTTCGAGGAGTCCGACGCGTCGAAGGTGGCTCCTAATCAGAAGGTCACCGTCACGTTCGACGCTATTCCAGACCTCAGCCGCGACGGCACTGTCGTTTCGGTGGCTCCATCGGGCAGCAACATCTCCAGCGTCATCAACTATTACGTCACCGTGGTTCTCAACGAAATCGATCCGCGACTCAAAGCGGGCCAAACAGCTCAGGCTCGGGTCATCACGAATGAGGTCGACGATGTGCTGACCGTTCCCAACTCGGCGGTCCGCAAGCGCGGCGATCAGAGCACGGTGACGATTATTGATGCCGCTGGGAACCAGCAGCAAGTTCGGTTCCAACCCGGCCTCGTCGGTGATGACCGCACTCAGGTCATCTCTGGTCTCAGGGAAGGCCAGCAAGTCATCCTCCGGCAAGGTGTGTGACTGAACCTGACCGCAAGTATTTCAGTCGGCGAAGCGGGCAGATTGCGTTCCCGGCGGATTGAAAACACCTGACTGAGCACCGGGGTTAGCGATACACGTCGATCTCGATGTCATTGAGCGGCATGGACTCCAGCGTACGTCGGTTGCCGGCGCACTCGGCCTGATCAGGGTCTGATCAGGCCGGACTGTTGCCGTTCTGGCGGAAGCCGGGTCGAGACGCGCCATCGACATCCACAGTGGGCACCCCCCCGGCGGTGGTGTTGTCGATCACGGTGCAGCCCGTCGAGCCGTCAATGATCAGAATAGCCCGGTTCAAGTTGGGCCCGGAGAACGTGTTATGCCTTATTTCGACGTTGGGCCAGCTGCGCAGGTTGATTGCCTGCGCACCGTTGGGCGCGCAGGTATTGTCGACGAACGTGATCGACGGAACTCCGTTGGGTGCACCACTGCTGCCGGGCTGGTCGTCGGTAGCGATCAGGCATTGCGCGTCGACGTTCTGGCAGGTGTTGCCCGAAATCACTACGTCGTAGGTGGGCGGGCTGTGATCGAAGGTCTGGAAGCAGTCGGGGTGCGGCGGTGCACGGTAACCCCGGGCGGATATGTCCCGAATCGTGTTGCCGGTGATCCGGTGGCCGGTCCCGAAAAATCGTATGCCGTCGGCGTCGCCGTCATCGACGGCGACCGTTTCGCTCACCGTGTTGTCACTGACGGTGATGCGCTGCCCAGAAATGTAGATGCCGACTGTGGAGACATGCTGCACGGTATTGGATGCGATGGTCGAGTCGGAGCACCGCGTACAAGCGATTCCGCCTCGACGGGTGTCATGGATCGTGTTGTGCCGCGCTGTGATCCCGGTACCCTCGAGCTCTATCCCGTCGCCACCGGCAACGGTGAAGCCTTCGACGACGACATGGTTGGCGGTAACGTGAATATTGTCGACGGGAGCACCGTCGGCGACGAGTTTGATCGGGGATTCGGGTGTTCCAGACTTGGTCATCGTCAAGTCGGCATCGGTGAGATCACCACCCGTGAAGCAGACAGTGCTTCCTGGCGAGGCGGCATCGAGGGCAACACGCACATCGTCCGATCGACTGACCGTCTGGGCACAGTCAGCCGGCAAACCTTGGCCTTGCTGGCTCGGGCCTGAGCTCGTACACGCGGCCGTGAGTAAAAGGCTCAGCGTGAGCGAGCAGACCGACAGTGTGCGGATCCCGCCTCGGGCTGTCACCGTGCCAGGATAGGCGCCTTTCGCGCTCCCTGGGGGGCCGATGTCACAATCCGCAGTACCCTGGTCACATATCGTTGACGCGCACCGGCGCCGCCCAGCCGCTGAACGAATGATTCATAAAGGCGGCGGTCAGGCTCATCGTGTGGCGCAGGTGGCTCCAGCTCAACGCCGGCATGCGCAACGGGGTCCGCTCTCCCCGCATCATCACCTCGTAGCCCAGTAGCCAGGTGTAGGGCACGCTATGGCCGTCCATGGCCCGGATCCACCGCGGAAAGTGGGCGGCCGCGGCGAGCACTTCGGCGTGTGCCGAGTCGGGGCCGCGCAAGGCGCTGGGACGCACGTGGGCTCCGGGTATGTAGCCAGCGCTCAGATCGACGGTCACCCGCCGGATGCCGGGGCGGTGCACCAGGCCGTCGATCAGCCGTACCGGCTTGGGGATGTCCTGCCAGCTGTCCCGGTACCAGTCCCAGGACCAGGTGTGCGGCTGCTGTTCGGCAGCCACTGTCCACAGCTCCTGACAGGTTCGCATGACGCCGTTGCACTCAGCGGTGTCAGCCAGGTAGATCGCGATGATGTCAACGACGAGCGGGTCGTTCCCGGCCCGCGGGGTGAGGTCGACCGCGTGGAAATCGGCGGCGCCCAAGCCCCAGCGCCGTTCGGCATTCCACCGCCGGACGTTGCTCAGCTGCTCGGTCAGGGAGGTGAACATGACCCCCGGCGGTCTGAGCGCGGCCCGCGCTTGATGCGCCTTCACGCGGCCGTTACTCGCGGTGGTGGTCATTGCCTTGCTCGCCTTACCCGTCAATGAACATGGGGACCTGAAGGCGAGGGTACGTTTCCCACACCGTTGTTGCAGCCCAGCCCTCAACCGCGGGGAGTTTCCAGCGCGATCAAAGTAGCCGAGTCCGGTCCGGTCGCTGCCCAGCTGCCTGGTGCCGAGATGACAGCGACAGCGGAGGTCTTGAGCGGCTCTATGGCACCGGTCAGCAGGGTCAGAAAATCCTCGAGTCCGGGATTGTGGCCGACAAACACTGCTGTAGTCGCCTCCTCTGCCAGTTTGTGGGTCACGGCAAGTAGGTCCGTAGCCGAGGCGCCATAAAGCCGTTCGTCGAGGCAGGCTGGTGGCGTGCCGGGCACCTGGGTCGCCGCGAGGTCCCATGTCTGGACCGCGCGCACTGCGGGTGAGCACACCACGCGGTCGATTGTGGCGATGTGTGCGCGCAGCCAGCGACCGATGGCGGGAGCATCGCGACGCCCGCGTTCAGCCAGCGGGCGCCGGGCGTCTGGAGTGTCCGGCGGCCATCCTGACTTGGCATGCCGGATCAAGATGAGCGTCCGGGTCATTCCAGGGGATTATTCCAGGGGTCAGTCCAGAGCGAGTGTGCGTAGCAGCAGCCGTGCCGCGTCGCCACCGGACTCCTCGGCAATGGCCACCGCGGTAGGCACATCGAGGTCGTCCAGCAGCGCAGCGGTGACGGCGCCCGTTGCGGTCTGCGAGGTCCGTGCTGTCCCCGCTGCTGAGTACAGCCGGTCGAGCGTCTTGGCCTGGTCGTCGATGTCCGCCCGGCGGAATTCCCAGGTTTGCTGCCACGGCCGGTTGAGCAGCAGCAGCCGCACTGCTGCGGCGGGATGGTGCTCGAGCAGGTCGGAGACCAACACCAGGTTGCCGGTCGACTTCGCCATCTTGGCGCCGTCGACGGTGACCGTTCCGACACCGAACCCGGCCCGCGCGAAGGGCCCCACGCCGGTCGCCGCCTCCACCATGGCGGCTTGGTATGCGTGGTGCGGGAAGGCCAAATCCGCGCCACCGGCCAGGACGTCCACCGCGGGGCCGAGCACGCCCAGCGCGATGGCGGCGCATTCCGCGTGCCAGCCTGGTCTGCCGCGGCCCCAGGGGCTGGGCCAGCCGGGCGCGTCGTCGGCGGACGGCCGCCACACCGGCACGTCGAAGGCGTCGTCACGGTCCGGATCGCCGGCACGATCCCCGAATTCGGTCGCGAGCTCCGTGGCGTGTTCCACCGTCAACCCGGCTTTCTCCACCACACCGGCGCCGCGGAAGTACACCGCACCGCCGCGCTGGTAGCCGTGGCCGGTGGCCAGCAGGGCCGAGGCCAGCTGCACGACTCGCCCGACGTGGTGGCGGGCTCGCGGCTCGTGTTCGGGCCGCCGCACCCGCAGCGCGGCCATATCCCGCCCGAACAGGAACTCCTGCTCCAATGCGAACTCGTCGTAGTGCCGGCCGCGTTGCTCGGCGGCACGAGTCAGCACGTCGTCGACATCGGTGACGTTGCGGCAGGTGACCGTCTCTGCCCCAGCTAGCCGAAAGACCGCAGCGGCTGCGTCCGCCCACACGAACGTGCTGGCGTGGCCCAGATGGGTCACGTCGTAGGGAGTGATGCCGCAGACGTAGAGCCGAGCCGGGCTGACGACCGGCAGCGCGCAGCCGCCCAGCCGGATCCGGTCGGTGTGTTCCTGACCGCCATGGTGGTCCATGGCCCTCATCCTGCCCTTGCTGTCGCCGAGTTACCGCACGGGATCCGCGCTCGTCGGTCATCATGCTGGGGTGGACAACCGTGACCGGGACAGCGGCGGGCGACCCCAAAACGCCCGCCCACGAGATGCCATGGGGCGGCCGCTGCCCTACGGTTCGCCGGGAGTCGAGCGGGTTCCGGACAGCGTCGGACTCGACCCGGACGAGGCCCTGCGCCAGGGCCAGCGGTTGATCGACGATGGTTTTCCGTTTCAGGCCCACGAGATATTCGAGGGAGTGTGGAAAGCGACCGCAGGCACCCACCGGGAGCTCTGGCGAGGTCTGGCGCAGCTGGCGGTCGGGCTTACGCACCTTCAGCGGGGCAACCACAAGGGTGGCGTGGCGCTGCTGCGCAGAGCCGCAGATCGGCTCGATCCCTACTCCGCGGAGGCGCCGTACCGGCTGGACGTCGCAGGCCTGACCGGATACGCCCGCCGGCTCGCCGACCGGGAGGGCGCAGTAGTAGCTGCGGACCTTCGGCCCCGCCTGCAGCGGCACTAACTCGACAGTCGAGGAGAACCACCGTGCGCATCGGGATGGCCTTGAACTACAGCGGTGGTTTCGCCGAAACCGTCGCGGAGCTGGCCGATTATGAGAAGGCCGGGCTCGACATCGTGTTCGTACCAGAGGCTTACAGTTTCGACGCCGTCAGCCAGCTGGGGTTCATCGCCGCCCGTACCGAGCGGCTGCACATCGCGTCCGGGATATTGCAGATCTACACCCGCACCCCGGCACTGACGGCCATGACCGCGGCCGGGCTGGACTACGTCTCCGGCGGCCGGTTCACCCTCGGCATCGGAGCTTCGGGTCCGCAGGTGATCGAGGGCTTCCACGGGGTGCCCTACACCGCGCCGCTGGGCCGGACCCGGGAGCTGGTGGAGATCTGCCGCCGGGTCTGGCGCCGGGAGCGGCTGGAATACCAGGGCAGGCATTACCAGATCCCGCTGCCCGCCCAAACTGGTAAGGCCCAGCGCGGTACCGGGTTGGGCAAGCCGCTGAAGCTGATCAATAACCCGGTACGGGAGCGGATTCCCATCGTCATTGCCGCGATGGGGCCGAAGAACGTGGCGCTGGCTGCGGAGATCGCCGAGGGTTGGCAGCCGATGTTCTACCTACCCGAGCGAGCCGACCAGGTATGGGACGACTCGCTGGCGGCGGGCCGCGCCAAGCGGGACCCCTCACTGGGCGATCTCGATATCGTCGTCACCGCTGCGCTGGCCATTACCGACGACGAGGATGTCGCTGAAGGACTGATCGATGCCCTGCGACCGATGCTGGCGCTGTACATCGGCGGTATGGGCGCACGGGGTCATAACTTCTACCATGACCTGGCCTGCCGGTTCGGGTTCCAGGCCGCGGCTGACCTGATTCAAGACCGCTACCTGGCAGGTGACAAGGCTGCGGCCGCCGCGGCGGTGCCCGACGAGCTGGTCCGTGGCACGTCCCTGATCGGCCCTGCCGGCTACATCCGCGAACGCTTGGCGATGCTGCGCGCCTCCGGCGCCACCACCCTCATCGTCACTCCCCTAGCCTCCACCACCACCGCCCGCATCCACTCCATTGAGCAGATCCGGACCCTCGCCTCCTGACCGCATCCAGCCAAGACCACTGTGGACAGTCGCCCGGTGGGCGTGGGAACGTGGGGGAGTGCGGGACCTGAATGCCACTTCGGCGGCTTTGCTGGGGCTGTTGCACACGGGAGCGATGACTGGAGGTCAGTTGGTCGCGGCGGCCGGCGAGCGGTTCGGGTCGTTTTTCAGCGTCACCCGCAGCCAGGTATACCGGGAGCTGCCTGTGCTGGCCGAGGCGGGTCTGGTCCGGCTCGGTAAGAAAGGCGCGCGGTCCAGCCAGCAGTATGTCCTCACCGCCGCCGGTAAGCGCGCGTTCAAATCCTGGTTGAACTCCACCTCAGGGTCGGACAACCTCCGCAGCCCGCTGATCCTGCGCCTGTTGCACGCCGGGCAACTCACCCCGAAGCAGCGGGCCAACCTGGTCAGCACCGCCCGGACCGATTACCTCGGTCACCTCGATGAGGCCAGGGCCGACGCGAAGGCCGCCGGCAATCCCTACGCAAAGGCAGTCGCGGAGTTCACCGTGGCGCACCGGCGTGCGGTGCTCAAGCTGCTCGACGCCATCCCGACGGACTGAGGGACGGGGCGACTACCCTGGTTCGACGTGAACGCCGACGTCGCAGCCGACCTCAAGGACCTTGATGCCACCCTCGCCGGGATCGAAGCCGTCCTGGATCTGAACCGGTTGCGGGCTCAGGTGGCCGAACTAGAGGCGCAGGCCGCCCGTCCCGACCTGTGGGATGACGCCGGGCACGCCCAGCAGGTCAACAGCAAGCTCGCCCACAAGCAAAGCGATCTACGGCGGGTCGTCGGGTTGCGGCAGCGGCTGGAGGACGTCGGGGTCCTTTACGAGCTGGCTGAAGAAGGCGCTGACGAGGGCGCCCGTGGCGAGGCCGAAGCCGAGCACGACCGGCTGCGCAAGGAGATCGCGTCGTTGGAGATCAGAACGCTGCTGTCCGGCGAGTACGATGAGCGGGACGCCCTGGTGACGATCCGCTCCGAGGCCGGGGGAGTCGACGCGGCCGACTGGGCCGAGATGCTGATGCGGATGTACCTGCGGTGGGCCGAGCGGCACGGCTACCCGACAGAGGTTTACGACATCTCCTTCGCCGAGGAAGCCGGGATCAAGTCGGCGACGTTCGTGGTCAAAGCGCCCTTCGCCTACGGCACCCTGTCAGTCGAGCAGGGCACCCACCGGCTGGTCCGGATCTCGCCGTTCGACAACCAGGGCCGCCGCCAGACGTCCTTCGCCGGCGTCGAGGTGCTGCCGGTGACCGAGACCGCCGATCACGTGGACATCCCGGAAAACGAGATCCGGATCGACGTCTTCCGATCGTCTGGGCCTGGCGGCCAGAGCGTCAACACCACCGACTCCGCGGTGCGTATCACCCACCTGCCCACCGGCATCGTGGTGTCCTGCCAGAACGAGAAATCGCAAATCCAGAACCGGGCTGCCGCGATGCGGGTCCTGCAGTCGCGGTTGCTGGAGCGCAAGCGCCAGGAGCAGCAGGCGGAGCTGGACGCGCTCAAGGGCGAGGGCAGTTCGTGGGGTAACCAGATGCGGTCCTACGTGCTGCATCCCTACCAGATGGTCAAGGATCTCCGGACCGAGTACGAGGTGGGCAACCCGGCCGCAGTGCTCGACGGGGACATCGACGCCTTCCTCGAAGCCGGTGTCCGGTGGCGTCGCCAGCAACAAACTCAGGTTGCCGGCTGAGGATTTTTCGGCCCACCGGCACGTCGGCCCCAGGTTGGTAGCCGTGGATGGGTACACTCGCCGGTCGTGATCCGGCTGCACCACGTCAGCAAGTCCTATCGGACTTCGACCCGACCCGCCCTCGACGACGTCACCGTCGAGGTGGAGAAGGGCGAGTTCGCGTTTCTGATCGGACCGTCCGGATCGGGTAAGTCCACCTTTCTGCGCCTATTGCTGCGTGAGGAGGTGCCCAGCAAAGGCGATGTGTACGTGGCGGACCTGAACGTCAGCAAGCTGTCCCAGCGGCGTATCCCGCAGCTGCGACAGCGGGTGGGCTGCGTGTTCCAGGACTTCAGGTTGCTGACCAACAAGACCGTCACCGAGAACGTCGCGTTCGCCCTCGAGGTGATCGGCAAGCCCCGGCACACCATCCGCAAGGTGGTACCGGAGGTGCTCGAGCTGGTCGGGCTGGAGGGCAAGGCAGACCGGATGCCGCACGAGTTGTCCGGTGGCGAGCAGCAGCGGGTGGCGATCGCCCGCGCATTCGTCAACCGGCCGCTGGTGCTGCTGGCCGATGAGCCCACCGGGAACCTGGACCGCGACATCAGCCACGACATCATGTTGCTGCTGGAGAGAATCAACCGGACCGGTACCACGGTCCTGATGGCCACCCACGACCACGCGATCGTCGACGCCATGCGTCGCCGCGTTGTAGAGCTCAACCTTGGACAAGTCGTCCGGGACGAGGCCCGCGGCGTGTACGGCGTCGGCCGCTAAGACCCCCACCCACCACCGACCGAGGAATGTCCACTGCCTATGCGTGCCAGCTTCGTGTTCGGCGAGGTCGTGACCGGCCTGCGCCGCAATGTCACGATGACCGTGGCGATGATTCTCACCACGGCGATCTCACTCGGCCTGCTTGGCGGCGGTCTCCTCGTGGTCCGCACCATCGATCGCATGCAGGAGGACTACTACCAGCGTGTGGAGACCGTCGTATACCTCAGCGCAGACGTCAGCGCGAACGATCCCGGCTGCACGTCGAGCACGTGCTCGGCGCTGCGCGGGCAGCTGGAGTCCACCTCAGGCGTCCAGTCGGTGATTTTCGAGAGCAGGCAGGCCGCCTACGCGCGTTTCCAGCGGATCTTCCAGGGGCAGCCGGAGTTACTGCAGCTGGCCAGGCCCGAGGCGTTACCGGCGTCGCTGCGGGTTCAACTGTCTGATCCAGCGCGTTTCCCCTCCATCGCCAAGGCGTTCACCGGAAAACCCGGCGTGGACCGGGTCACCGATCAGGGTGAGTACCTCCGCCAGCTGTTCCGGGCCCTCAACGGGCTGCGCAACGCCACCTTCGTCATCGCGCTGATCCAGGCGCTTGCGGCGCTGCTACTGATCTCCAACACCATCCAGCTGTCCGCTTTCACCCGCCGCACCGAGGTTGGCGTCATGCGGCTGACCGGTGCCTCCCGCTGGTACACCCAGCTGCCGTTCCTCCTCGAGGCGGTGGTCGCCGGGGTTGTCGGTGCCGTGCTGGCGGTTGCCGGCTTGGTGATCGGCAAGGTTGCGTTCGTCGACCGGGTGCTGGCCGGGGTGTTCGAGGCGGCGATCGTGCCCCGCCTCGGTTACGGCGACATCTTCTCGGTCGCACCGATCTTGCTGCTCGTGGGCGCAGCGGTCGCAGCGCTGACCGGCTACCTGACGCTGCGCCTGTACGTTCGGAACTAGTGAGTAAGGAACGCGGCCGCAAGGTGATCGTGTCGAACCGGCGGGCCCGGCACGATTACGAGATCCTGGACACCTATGAGGCCGGCATCGTCCTGACCGGCACCGAGGTGAAATCGCTGCGGGCCGGCCGCGCCTCACTCGCCGACGCCTTCGCCAGCGTGGACGGCGGTGAAGTGTGGTTACGCGGCGTGCACATTCCGGAGTACACCCAGGGTAGTTGGACCAACCATGAACCACGGCGGACCCGCAAGCTGCTGCTGCACCGCAAGGAGATCCTCCGGCTGATCGGCAAAACCAAAGAGCAGGGGCTGGCGCTGGTTCCGTTGTCGATGTACTTCGCCGACGGCAAGGTCAAGGTGGAGATCGCGCTGGGTCGCGGCAAGCGGTCCTACGACAAGCGGGCCGACCTGGCCAAGCGTGACGCGAATCGGGAGATCGCGCGGGCCATGGGCCGGCGGTCCAAGGGGATGGGGTGAGCCGCGACCCGCTGGCTGCGCCACCGACCGACGACGCCGACGTCGCGGCGTGGACTGCGGCGCTGGGTCTGGACGGCCTGATCGACCTACACGTGCATTTCCTGCCCGAGCAGGTGATGACCAAGGTCTGGGCGTTCTTCGACCAAGCCGCTGCGCAGTACGGCATGCCCTGGCCGGTGCATTACCGGCTGCCTCAGGATGAGCGCCTGGCGGTGCTGCGCGCACTGGCCGTGCAGAGGTTCGCGCCGCTGGTCTATCCGCACAAACCGGGGATGGCGGAATGGCTCAACAGTTGGGCCGCCGACTTCGCCACTTCGGTTCCGGCGGCTGTGCCCACCGCGGCGCTCTACCCCGAGCCCGGCGTTGCCGAATACCTGGAGCGAGCGCTGAGCCAGGGTGCCCGGTGCGTCAAGGTGCACGTGCAGGTGGGTGGCTTCGATCCGCGGGACCCGCTGCTCGACCCGGTCTGGGGTGTGCTGGCCGAGGCGTGCGTGCCAGTGGTCGTGCACTGCGGGCACGGGCCGATTGCGGGCCGCTACACCGGGCTGGACGTGTTCGGTGCCGTACTCGCTGACCATCCCCGGCTGGTCGCGGTGCTGGCGCACGCCGGGCTGCCCGACTACGACGAGGCACTGCGGCTGGTGCGGTCCTACCCCCGGGTCTACCTGGACACCACGATGGTCAGGGTGCCGTTCACCGAGGCATTCGCCCCCCTGCCGGCCGGCTGGCCGGCCCAGTTGGTGGACGTGGCGGACCGCATCGTGCTCGGCACCGATTTCCCGAACATCCCCTACGACTACGCCACCCAGCTGCGTGCCATCGCGGGCTGGGCGGTCGCCGACGACCGGCTGGGGCTGGGTTTCCTGCGCGCGGTGCTGCATGACACGCCCGCCCGGTTGCTGCAGGGATGAGCGGCGGACGTCCGGGCGTTATGCTGTGTAGGTTGTCCAGCCCGACAGGGGGGTGAACGGTTTCGACTCCGAACGTTGATTCAGTGGGAAGCGTGCCGGTGCAGGCGAGAGACCACCGTAAGCGTCATCGCACACCAATAAGCGCCAACGCGCAGCAACACGATTTCGCCCTCGCCGCCTGAGCGAGGAGCGAATCTGTCGGACCGGGGGCGTCCCCGCCCCGGAACCCGGCATCAGCTAGGGGACTCGACCACCAGGCCCGGTCGCGGGGCCTGAGCGGGACACCTACAGCGACTGGGATCGTCACACCGGCTTGTCCGCGGGACCGGTGGATCCGAGTAGCGGCATAGCGGACTGCGCACGGAGAAGCCCTGATGAAGCGACGGAGGACCCGGGTTCGATTCCCGGCACCTCCACTGGATACGCCCGAAGTCTCTGACCTGGGCGTACTGCGTCTTTGGTGTGCAAGTTCCTTCTCTTTTGCTGCTACGGAAGTAGAGTCGCGATCCCCATCCGGCCCACCAGCGGACGACGTCCGCTCATCCCGACGCCCGCGGCAACCACCCCAGATCGGGCCGTCGCACAGATACGTGGTGCCTTAATGTCATCCGCGATGCCTGGCTATTTCCTGGTCCGGCTTAAGCTGCTGTCCCTTGGTGCTGACTTTTCAGGCGTCGTCCCATACGCGAACACTGTTCCAGATGCGTCCACCCCCAGTCTTTCCTGAGAAAGTCTGCGAGCAAGCTCGCGACTCCGGATCCGATAAATACCCGCCGTCCTCTTCACGCCCAGCCGTTGCGCCCACCACCGATCCAGATATATCCAGTGATCTCGGCTCCGGGCGTAACTAGCATCCTGTTCACCAAGTCTCATGAGGTTCTCCATGCGCAGAACTTGCCGTGCTCTGGTGATGGTGGCCACCCACACGACCAGTTACGTGAGCGTGCACCGCCCATCCAGGCAAGAATCTCCATTAGCTAGTGATCAACTCCATGGTGCGCCGTTGGGCCAATTGATGAGCCGGAGACAGGTGAGCGCTCAATCGTCTTTTCGGCTACTACACCCCTCGCGGATGTTCCATTACCGGAATCCCCTCTGTTATCATAATGAGCGCGAAGTCTTCCCTCGGCCCCAATGGAATGTAACGGGGGTACCCCATTCTCCGCAAGCACGCGTGCCGTAATGATCGTCACATGTATCGCCTCTCATTAATCCGATCACCCCGTTTTTACGGATGTCATCTGGGTGTGAAGTTCCCTTAAAATTCATGTGGAATTCTCGATCGAGGCGACAGCGGATGGGCCGGTTTCCTGGCCAAGCTACGCAAACGCTGGGATGGTGATACGGAACATGCACCGCGGCTCCGTTGCCAGCAACAACCGCACATGCCGCTGTGCATGCGGTGAAGAACGAGCCTGAGTGGACTATGTTGCGGTCGGTGTGGCTTTTCGTGGATCCTCGAGCGGATGGCGTCCAGCGAACACCGGCGATGTGTAAGAGGCTGCTGAGGCTCACGCCATGGACAGCGGCGAGGAATGCTGCGGGTACGCCGTTACGGTAGCCAGTGATCAGCTCGGTTGATCTCGCGCTCATCGAGGCCTCGCGCGGGCTCCAGGGACGCTGCGCACTCGGTCTCGCGGCACGCACCAGGCCGGCAAGCGCCACCGGGTGGCGAAAGCAGCAGGTCAGCGGCCTGCACGGAGTGCGAGTAAGCAATAAGTATCTCTACCGAGCACTACTCGGGTCTCGTACCTGGGCGTTTATGCGTATTCGGTGTGCGAGTCCCTTCTCGTGCTGCTGCGGAGGTGTTGGGATTCACGCCCCATTCGCACGTGCGGACGATCTCCGTTCATGGCCGATGAGCGTGTCTTCGATCCCTAGCATGAGTCCGCATGGGTGTGCATGGTCATCCGGGCAGGACGCCAGCGGGCGAGCCG
>Ga0134125_10001966_pt1 | contig 24709 bp, 24 predicted proteins | sample KB31751_FD_96464 | JGI IMG/M metagenome (GOLD analysis project Ga0134125, IMG submission 96464) | Terrestrial soil microbial communities with excess Nitrogen fertilizer from Kellogg Biological Station, Michigan, USA - KB3-175-1 | ecosystem: Environmental > Terrestrial > Soil > Unclassified ...
CCGCAGGCCGCGCCGCCGCCGCAGGAAACGATGCCCAAACCGTGCGAAGGCGTTCCGAGCAACCCGCTCTGCCCGTAACGCTCTGAGCACCTGAGCAGCACTTCGCCGGCGCCGTCTCCCGACTCGGGGGGCGGCGCCGGCGTCGTTCAGGCGCTTGCGCCGCGGCCTACGTGTGGGGCCTCTCGCCGCGAGCGAGGGCGGCGAACCGCTCGCCGCGCTCCTCGAAGTCTCGGAAGCCGTCGTAGCTGGGGGCGGCGGGTGAGAGCAGCACGACCGCGCCTGAAGCGGCGAGGTCGCGGGCGCTCGCGACGGCCGCCTCGAGGCTCTCGGCGCGAACGGCCCGCTCGCCGGGCAGCCCCGCCCGCAGCGCCGCTTCGAGGAGCCTCGGCCCGGTGGTCCCGATCGCGACGAGCGTCGCGTCTCGTCGCGCCAGGGCCGCGCCCAGCTCGCCGTAGTCCTGTCCGCGGTCCTGGCCCCCGCCGAGCAGCACGAGCGGCCGGTCGGGAAAGCTCGCGAGGGCCGCGAGCGCAGACTCGGGGGTCGTCGAGATCGAATCGTCGACCCAGGTCAGCCCGTCGCGCTCGGCGACGGTCTGCAGGCGATGGGGGAGGGGGGTGAAGCCGGCGAGCGCCCCGGCGAGCGCCCCGGGCAGCTCGGGCAGGGCGAGGCCCGCCGCCTGCAGCGCGCACAGCGCCGCGCACAGGTTCATCGCGTTGTGCTCGCCCGGCAGCGGCAGCTCGGCGGCGCTCACGCGCGGCTCCCCCGCGAAGGCGACGCCTCCGTCGCGCACGTCCCACCCCTGCGGCTGCCCGAAGAGGTGGCGCGCCCCGCGCGCCGGCGCCGACGCAAGCTCCGGCGGGTGCGCCGGGAGCACCGCCTGCTCGACTCCCGGCAGGGTGAGCAGGCGGAGCTTCTCCTCGCGGTACACGCGCTCGGAGCCATGCCAGTCGGCGTGCTCGGCGAAGAGGTTCGTGACGACGGCCACCTGGGGACCGGCCGCGAGGTCGGCGACCTGGTAGCTGGAGAGCTCGACGATCACGGGGGCGTCGCCGGCGGCGTCGAGCAGGTCGAGAGCCGGGCGGCCGATGTTGCCGCCGAGCTCGGCGGGCGCGCCGGCGGCCCTGGCGAGGTGGTGGGCGAGCGCGGCGGTCGTCGACTTGCCCTTCGTGCCCGTGACGCCGATCACGCCGTCCCCGCCTCGCTCGGCGAGCCACAGCGAGGTCGCGGTCGTGACCGGCACGCCGCGCTCCTTCAGCTCGATGATCTCCGGCCGGTGGATCGAGACCCCGGGAGAGCGGACGACGGCGTCGCACGTGGCAAGCGCCGCGACGGCCTCCTCGCCGGGACCCACGACGCGGACGCCGGGAGCGGCCAGCGCCGCCGCCACGTCGAAGGAGGGAGGCTCGTCGAAGACCGCGACCGCGATCGCCGCGGCGGGCAGGCGCTCGGCGAGCCGCGTCGCGAAGGAGACGATCTCCCGGCCGGCTCCCCACACGCCCACGCGGGTGCCGTCAAGCTGCGAGAACCGCACGCACCCCGTCCATCAGGACCTCCGGCACGTCGTGCTCGTCGGACAGCGCGAGCACCCGCTGCGGGTCGCCCTCGGCGGCAGGACGAGAAGGCAGCACCTCCGCGGCGAGACGCCGCACGACCGCATGGTCGCGCCAGCGCTCATCGGCGGCGAGCAGGCGGATCGCCGCGATCGACTCCTGCTCCTCGCCGACGCACTCGAACGGCTTGTGCCCGCCGCTGGCGGCGAGCAGCGCGAAGCCCTCGTACTGAGCCTCGTCGGCGAGCAGGTCGGCGCCGAAGATCTCGGCGAGGTGCGCGGGCTCGGTGAACGGCGCCATCGCGAGGTACACGAAGCGGCACTTGGGGCAGTCCCGGCACCACGAGGAGGCGCGCAGGGCGGGGTCGATGCGGAAGATCGCGTTGCAGCTCGTGAAGGCACGGTGGTACTGCGGCAGTGCGGCGAACGCGCGCGCGATCGCAAGCTCCGAGGCGGGGCGCAGGACCGAGAGCTGGCGCACCGGAGCACCCGCCTCGTCGACCGCCGCGCCGAGCAGCCGCTCCGCCGCGAGCCCCTTGCTGTACTGGTGGTTGACCTCGACGCCGTCGAAGCGCAGGTTCCCGGCGGAGGCCGAGCGCTCGTTTGCCATCGCGACGGTGTCGAGCCCGTGGATCGCCGCGGTCAGCATCGCCACGCAGGTCACGATCGCGGTCACCGGGACGTGCCCGTTGATCGCTCCGGCCGCGTTCAGCTCGAACAGCAGCGGATCGAGCTCGCGTCGGGCGATCAGGCGGGGCAGCCCGGCGACCTCGGCCGTCCGCGCGATCGGCGCCGCGTCGCCGATCGAGAACAGCACGGTCTCGAGGCCGCTGCGGCGCACCGCCTCGATCGCGACGGCCGAGTCCTTGCCCCCGCCGACCGGGACGAGCACGCGGCGTGGGGGGACGGCGTCTCCGGCCGCCGCGACGGGCCTGCCCGCCGGCGCCTGCGTGCGGCCGAAGCGCGGCCGGGGCAGCTCGGGCAGGCGGTTGACGTACGCGAGCTCGCCGAGTCCCTCGGAGTAGAGCGCCTCGAGCAGCGCGACCGCCGCGGGGCCCGGTTCGGGACCCGGCCCGTAGCCGATCTCCGGCGGCAGCGCGGCCTTGTAGTAGCTGACCCCCGCGACCCAGTGCAGCAGCGAGAGCAGGCCATCGAGCGCGCCGCCGGGATCGCCGTCGAAGCCGGGCGGCACGGGGAGGACGATCCGCTCGGCGAACTCGAGATCCTCGCCTAGGGCGTAGCGCAACGTGACCGTGCCGCTCGGGTCGACGTCGCGCGAGAGGAACCGGAAGCTCCCGATCGCGGCGGGGTCGAAGGCGACCGTCGGCTGGCTTGCCGGCATCTGCATCCCGATCAGCCTAGAAGCGACGCCGACGGACGACCGGCCGGCATAGAGCCCCGGCGGCGGGCGCTCGGCGGCCCGCGGCGCGGGCGCAGCGCCTCAGTCGTTCGCGGTGACGGTCTCGAGCAGCTCCGCGAAGCGCTCGCGGGAGCGCGCCCGGCGGGTCGGCAGGTGCTCGCTCGGCACGCCGTCGGCGGGCGCCTCGTAGCCCGCGAGGATGTGGCGCGCGACCGACTGACGGTGCACCTCGTCGGGGCCGTCGTAGATGCGCGCGGCGCGGGCGAAGCGGTACATCTGCTCGAGCGGCAGGTCGGTCGAGTAGCCGAGCGAGCCGTGCAGCTGGAGCGCCCTGTCGACGACGTCGTGCAGCACCTTCGCACCGAAGAACTTGATCAGCGCGACCTGCGTGCGGGCCGCGCTCGCTCCCTGCGTGTCCATCGTCCAGGCCGCGTGGAGGGTCATCAGCCGCGCCGCCTGCATCTCGGCGGCGCTGTCGGCGATCCAGTTCTGGACGGTCTGCTTCTGGGCCAGCAGCGAGCCGTGCGCGTGACGGTAGGTCGCGCGCTCGCACATCATGTCGAAGGCGCGGCGGGCGACGCCGAGCCAGCGCATGCAGTGGTGGATGCGCCCCGGGACGAGGCGGTGCTGGGCGAGGATGAAGCCCTCGCCGTCGCCGCCGAGCAGCGCCTCCGCGGGGACGCGCGCGCCCTCGTAGGCGATTTCGGCGTGGCCGCCGTAGGCGCCGAAGCTCTCCCACGGGTGCTCCATCGTGGGCACGTCGCGGAGGATCTCGACGCCGGGCGTGTCGACCGGGACGATGAACATCGAGGCGCGCTGCGAGGGCCGCGCCTCGGGGTTCGTCACCGCCATCACGATCAGGAAGTCCGCGATCGAGGCGTTCGAGGAGAACCACTTGCGACCGCTGATGACCCACTCCTCGCCGTCGCGTTCGGCCCGCGTCGCGAGCTGCGTCGGGTCGGACCCGGGCGTGTGCGGCTCGGTCATGCTGAAGGCGCTGCGCAGGTCGCCCGCGAGCAGCGGGTGCAGCCAGCGGTCCTTCTGCTCCTCGGTGCCGGCGAGCGCGATCAGCTCGGAGTTGCCGGAGTCCGGCGCGGCGTTTCCGAAGGCGAGCGGCGCGATCGGCGAGGTGCCGAGGATCTCGTGCATGAGGCCGAGGCGGACCTGCCCCATCCCCTGACCGCCGAGCTCCGGCGGCAGGTGCGTCGCCCACAACCCGCGCTCCTTGACGCGCTCCTGCAGCGGCGCAAGCGCCCGGGTCAGGCCGTCCAGACCGAGCTCGTGCCAGATCGCCTCGAGCGGCCAGATCTCCTCGCGCACCAGCTCGTCCATCCAGTCGAGCTGCTCCTGAAACTCGGGCTCGGTCTGAAAGTCCCAGCTCATCGCTCGCTTCCTTTCCCTCGGGTCACTCCGGCGCGGAATCCGCACGACAGACTACGTGCTATCAACCAATTGCGCCCGGCCTGTGGCCCCGAACGAGGAGAGAGGACTCCAGACGATGAACGACGATCCGAAACTTGTCGAGGGGGTCGACTTCGTGTCGCTCTCGACCCACGACCTGGAGGCCGCCGCGAAGTTCTACGGCGAGACGCTCGGCCTGCCTCGAACCGTGTTCATGCCCGAGCGCAACTACTCCGAGTTCGAGACCGGCAACCTCACGCTCAGCCTGATCGACGGCGAGAAGATGGGCATCGGGCACCGTGTCAGCGAGAACGCGATCGCGCTCCACGTCGCCGACGTGGCCCAGGCGCGGGAGACGCTCGAAGCGCGCGGCGTCGCCTTCCACGCGGACACGCTCGACACCGGCGTCTGCCACATGGCGTTCTTCGCCGACCCCGACGGCAACCAGCTGATGCTCCATCACCGCTACGCGCCTCGTCAGACGGGAGGCTGAGCGGTGACGGGCGCGGCCGCACTGCGGACCGTCCTGCTGCCCGGCTCGCGCGCGCTGCTCGACTATCACGCGGCCGAGCTGCCGCAGCGCGACGATCTCTGCGGCGCGTTCTGCGGCGCGCTCGCGCTGAACGCCGCGGGGATCGCCGAGGCGCGCGGCGAACCGGCCGACCAGGACGCGGTCGCGCTCGCCGCCGGCTCGATCGTCTCGACCACGCGCGACCCGGCAACGCTCCCGGGCGGCAAAGGCGGCAGGAGGGACTACCGCCTGGCGATCCCCACGATCGACGATCCCGACGTCTCCGGCACGACCGCCGAGGGGGTCGCGCGGGCGATCGACGAGCTCGGGGGCGGGGCGGTCACGGCGATCCCCTACCACGGGCCGTGGACACCCGAGACGCTGGACGGGCTGTTCGACGCGGCGGCCGGGCTCTCGGAGCCGGTCACCCTCATCGCCAACCTCGCCACCCATCATCTGTGGGGCGCCGGGGCGACGCCGGCGCAGCTGCTGGCCCACCTCTGCGACGGCTCGCTCGACGGGCCGCCGCCGGACTGGGACGTCGGCCACTTCTCCTGCGTGGTGGCGTGCACCGAAGGTCCCGGCGGGCGGCTCTACGCCGTCGCCGACACCTACCCGGCGCTCGGCGACCACGGCGTCCACCTGCAACCCCGCGAGCGGCTCGCGGCGGCGATCGCCCGCGTCGACAAGCCGGCCGGCGGCGTCCTGGCGGTCGTCTCGCGCGGGGAGGCCGAGCGGCTGCGCGACGCGGCGCATGCGCTCGGTCTGGCGGAGGGGTTGTGGGACAACGGAACGGTGACGGAGCGGGCGGCATGAGCACGGCCGAGCTCGTCGCGCTCGTCGCGTGCGACCTCGGCGGGATCGTGCGCGGGCGGGCCGTCTTCGCGAGCGAGCTGCAGGAGCACTTCGGCGCGGGCATCGGGTGGGTCCCGGCGAACCTCGCGCTGACCCCGCTCGGCCCGCTGGCCGAACCGAACCCGTTCGGCTCGACGGGCGACTTGCGACTGCTCCCCGACGCGGAGACCCACGTGCGGGTCGGCGCCGAGCCGGGCGAGCTCCCGCTCGAGCTCGTGCTGTGCGACATCGTGCACACCGACGGGGCGCCGTGGAGCTGCTGCCCGCGGGACTTCCTCAGGCGCGCGCTGGCCGACCTGCGCGAGCGGGCGGGCGCGGTCCTCGCGGCGAGCTTCGAGCACGAGTTCCAGCTGATCCGCTCCGAGCGCTCGCCGGTGCCCTTCTCGCTGGCGGCGATGCGCGCGGCCGAGCCGTTCGCGACGGCGGTGATGGGCGCCCTCATGGAGGCGGGGGTCGAGCCGGAGCGCTTCTTCGCGGAGTTCGCCTCGCACCAGTTCGAGATCCCCGTCGCGCCCGCCGGCGGCGTCGCGGCGGCGGACCGCGCGGTCGTGCTGCGCGAGATCGTCCGCGAGATCGCCCGGCGCGGGGACATGCGGGCGACGTTCGTCCCGCTGCTCGACCCCGAGGAGGCCGGCAACGGCGTCCACGTCCACGTCAGCCTCGCCGCGACCGACGGTCGGCCGCTGCTGTACGACCCCGCACGGCCCGGCTGCCTGAGCGAGCTGGGCGGGAGCTTCGCGGCAGGCGTGCTCGCCCACGCGGGCGCGCTGAGCGCGATCTGCGCGCCGTCGCCGGTCTCGGGCGAGCGCCTGCGCCCGCACCACTGGAGCGCGGGCGCCGCCTGTCTCGGTGAGCGCAACAGGGAAGCCCTGCTGCGGATCCCGCCGCTGGTCGCCGCCGGCGGGGGCGAGCCGGCGGGGCAGATGCGTCTGGAGTACCGCGGCGCGGACGCCGCCGCGAACCCGTATCTCGTGCTGGGAGCGATCGTGCGAGCGGGCCTTGAGGGCATCGAGGCCGGACTGGCGGCCCCGCCGCTGCTCGAGCGCGACCCCGAGACGCTCGACCCCGGGGAGGCGGAGCGCTTCGGCGTGGGCGCGCTGCCGTCCTCCCTGTCGGAGGCACTGGAGGCGCTCGAGGCAGACGAGAGCGTTCGGGACTGGCTCGGCCCGGAGCTGCTCGGCGCCTACGTGAGCCTCAAGCGGGGGGAGCTGGAGGCGGCCGGGACGATGGACCTCGCGGAAAGCTGCGCGCGTTATGCCGAGGCCTACTGAGGCGAGCCTCGCCGCCCTGCTCGCGGCCCTTGAGGGCGAGCTGGAGGCGGCGGGGGAGCTGCGCCGGCGACTGCACGCGGCGCCCGAGCTGGCCCACGAGGAGCACGCCACCGCCGCGGCGCTCGCGCGGGCGCTGCCGGTGGCGGCGCAGACGGCCGCGGGCACCGGGCTGCTCGCGCTCGTCGCGGGGCCCGACCCTTCGGCGGCGCCGGTGGCGGTCCGCGCCGAGCTCGACGGACTGCCGATCGAGGAGCGGACGGGCGCGCCCTTCAGCGCCCGCGGCGCCGCGATGCACGCCTGCGGGCACGACGTCCACATGGCCGCGCTGGTGGCGCTGACGCGCGCGGCGGCGAGCCTCGGCGAGCAGCTCCCCGCGCCGCTGCTCGCGGTCTTCCAGCCGAGCGAGGAGGCCTACCCGTCGGGCGCCCGGATGCTCGCCGAGGAGGCGCCCGCCCTGCGGGGCTCCCGGGCGGTCGTCGCGGCGCACATCCACCCCGAGCTGCCGTGGGGCTCGCTGGCGCTCGAGGAGGGCTCGGTCAACGCCTCCTGCGACGCGTTCGAGATCGTGATCGAGGGCCGCTCCACGCACGGCGCCTACCCGCACCGCGGGCGCGACCCGGTGCTGGCGCTGAGCGAGGCGGTGCTCGCGCTACACGCCGCGGCGGGACGCCGGATCGACCCGCTGCACCCGGCCTCGCTGACCGTCGGGGTGCTGTCCGCGGGGAGCGCCGAGAACGTCATCCCCGACCGTGCGACCGCGCGGGGAGCGCTGCGCGCGCACCGGCCCGAGGACCGCGAGCTGCTGCGCGGTCTGTGCGCCGAGGTCGTGTCCGGCGTAGCGGCCGCCCACGGGTGCAGCGGCGAGGTGAGGATCACGCCGGGCGAGCCGCCGCTTCACAACGACGCGGCGATCGTCGCCGCGGGGGGTGAGCTGCTCGCCGCGGGGGGCTTCGCCCGCGCTCCCGCCTGGCGCTCGTGCGGATCTGATGACTTCTCGTTCTTCGGCGCCCTCGCGCCGGTCGCGATGGCGTTCGTCGGGCTGGACGGCGCGCCGGGCTTCGTGCCGCGCCCGCTGCACCATCCCGAGCTGCTCGCGCCCGAAGAGGCCGTCGCCGCGGTGGCGCGCGCGCAGGCGCTCATGTACGTCGCGGCGACGCAGGCGAGTCGATGACCCGTCGGGAGCCAGTCCAGAAACGAAGCAGGGAGCGGGTCGAGGCGATCCTCAGGGCGGCCCAGGAGCTGCTCGCCGAGCGCGGCGTCGAGGGGCTGACGACGCGAACGCTTGCGAGCTACTCGGGGATCCCCGTCGCGACGATCTACCGGTACTTCGAGGACCGCGACGCGATCATCGGCGCCTACCTCGACCATGAGCTGGCGTCGATCGACCGGGCCGTCGAAGAGGCGCTGATGTCGCTCGAGCGCGTCACCTTCCGCTCGATGGCGGAGGCCGTCGCGATCGCCCACCTGCGCCACCACCAGGCCCACCCGGAGGGGATTCCCGTCTGGTTCGGGACGCGCCTGAACGCGGCCGTCCACGACAGCGTCCGCCAGCTGGACGCGCGACTGGCCTCCTCGCTGCACGCCGCCACGCGCGGCGCGGGCTTCATCGAGGACGGCCCGCACTTCGGCGCGGGCCTGATCGTGCGGCTCTGGGACCGGACGTTCGAGCACATCTTTCGGATCGAGCGCGGCGCCGCCGAACAGGAGGCGATCGCGCGCGACGTGATCGACATGATCGCCTCCTACATGGAGCGCTTCGCGACGCCCGCGGGCCTGGAGGGGATCTCCAGCGAGGAGTTCCTGCGCGTGTTCCGCCCGGCGCGGGTCTGAGCGGCGGGCGCGCGGGGAGCGGCGGGCGCGATCCGCTCAGGCGTAGCGGTGGTGGAGGATCAGTGGGTTCCCGTCGGGGTCGCTGAAGATCGCCTGGTGGCAGACGCCCGAGTCGAAGGCGGCGTGGAAGCTCACTCCCTTCGCTTCGAGCGCGGCCTGCGAGGCGGCGACGTCGTCGACCTGGAGGGCGATCGGGGCGCTGTTGGGGCGCGCCTCGGCCTGGCCGAAGCCGCTGGGGTCGAAGACGGCGATCGTCAGGTTGCCGGCCTGGAACTCGGTCGCGGGGCGGTCGCCCCAGCGCTTGCCCTGCTCGAGGCCCAGTGTCTCGGCGTAGAAGCTGACCGCCCGGTCGTGGTCGCCGGTCGGGATGCAGACGAAGTCGACGCCGGTGACCATCGTCTCGGTGGTGCTCATCGCGGCTCCTTCGGTCGGGTGACGCCGCAGCGCGGCGAGGGTTCCGGGCCACGATACGCGCAGCCCGCGCGCGAGCGTGCCGATCGCGGGGGCGAGGGCGGGGTACGCTCGCTGCCGATCGGCGGGGGCGGGGTAGGATCTGCCAGATGCCGGCGCGCCTCTACTTCACCAACTCCGACGAGGCCAACGAGCTGATCGCGAAGGACGCGATGGCGCTCCTGATCGGGTTCGCGCTGGACCAGCAGGTGACGGTCCCGAAGGCCTTCACGGGACCGCTCGCGATCAAGGAGCGCCTCGGCACGCTCGACCCCGCGAAGCTCGCCGCGGCCGACCTCGAGCCGGTCTTCCGCGAGAAACCCGCGATCCACCGCTTCCCGGCGAAAATGGCCGAACGAGTCCACGACCTCTCCGCGCACGTCCGCGACGAGTACGGGGGCGACGCCGCCCGCGTCTGGAAAGACGCGAAGAACGGCGATCAGCTGCGAGCGAACATCGAAGGCCTGCCGGGCTTCGGCGAGATGAAGGTCAAGTCGCTAGGCGCCGTGCTAGCCAAGCGCTACAAGCTCGCGAAGGCGAAGAGCCTGGTGCCGCCGCACCCTACACTCGGGGACGTCGACTCGCCCCAGGCGCTCGTCGACTACCAGGCCGCGAAGCGGGCGCACAAGGCCGAGTGGTCGAAGATGAAGAGCTGAGACGAGTCCGTACATGCCGGACTTGGCTTGCCTCGCATTCCAGGGCCAGTGGCGGTTTGGCTGGACAGCGCTCGCAGCCATCGGCACACTCGTGCTCGCGGTCGTCACCGCACTACTCGCTTGGTCAACTCGAAAACTAGCCGACGCCAGCACCGCTGACCAACAGGCCCAGTGGCGTCCCGTGCTCTCAGTCAATCCTGACGGCAAAGTCGACTACGACGAGCCCAACAACCTCCTCGCCTTCACGGTACGCAACGTGGGTCGCGGACCCGCGTTCGGCACGAATGCGCAGGTACGATCGGGGACCAGATCGCTCGGGTCGTCGATACCGGGGCTTGGCGCACCGGCCCTCGCGCCTGAAGAGGCGTTCTATCTCCAGTGCAACATCAACGACTCCCGTCAGCCCAAGAGAGGCATACGCGGGATCGTCGTGGATGTCGAAGTGACCTACTACGACGTGACTGAATACTGGCACAAGACCTTCGTCAGGATCGCGGGATTTCGTCCGCCACGCAGCATCGGCGACCTGTCTGTGCAACCAACTCTGCGGATCGCGAGCGTGTTCTTCGAGCAGACAGAGAACCGCCTTCTACCCGTGACTGGCTCGCCCCGAGCCCGAGAGCAAGCCCGCGCTGCTGAACAGTTCTGGTGGAAGCGGCAGTGGGCGCGGGTGTGGCGCCGCGTGCCCCGCGACGGCTGACGCGGCGCTGGCGCACACGAGCAGGGCGTGGCTCGTTGGTTGGACAGCGTGGTCTGTCTTCGTACGGCCTTTCGCGAGCCCGTACACAGCCGGCCGGATCGCGAAGCCTTCTTACAGGCCGTGGCCGCGCACCCCCGAGCTTGACAGCCGCAGCCGCGGCGTCCCAAGCGGACGGGTCGCAAGGAGCCTCGACGGGCGGCGTGTAAGACTTCCCACCGTGGCCGCCGCGACCGCAACCCCACCTGCCGGCCACGGATGAGAGCGTAAGCGCGATGCGCCCGGGCCTCGCGGCCTCACTGGGCATCTTCTTCACCGCGCTGCTGTGCTTCATCTCGATCGGAGCGGCGCTCCCGACGCTGCCCACATTCGTGCGCGGCCCGCTGCACTCGGGCGACGTCGCCGTCGGGCTCGTCGTCGGCTCCTTCGCCCTCACCTCGGTCGTGTGCCGCCCGGTGGCCGGGCGTCAGTCCGACCGCCGCGGGCGGCGGGTCGTGATGGTCGCGGGCGCGCTCGCGATGGCGCTCGGCGGGGTGCTCTACCTGCTCGCCGACAACGTCGCGACGCTGATCCTCGCCCGCCTGGTGGTCGGCGCGGGCGAGGGCATCGTCTACACCGCCGGGGCGACGTGGGCCGTCGATCTCGCGCCCGAGGACAGGCGCGGCTTCGCGCTCGGCCTGTTCGGGCTCGCCGTCTGGGGCGGCCTCTCGCTCGGTCCGCTGGCGGGAGAGCTGCTCCGCTCCGGCGCCGGCTACGACGCCGTCTGGACGCTCGCCGCCGCCCTGCCCGCCGCCGCCGCGCTGCTCGCGCTGCGGCTGCCCGAGCCCGAGTTCCCCGCGCTGAGCCCGCAGGCGGAGCGCGAAGCGCTGCTGCCGAAGGCCGCGCACCGTCCCGGCCTCGCCCTCGCGCTCGCCAACGTCGGTTACGCGGCGCTCGCGGGGTTCGTGGTGCTCGCCCTGAAGGCCCGCGGGATCGAGGGCGGCGCGACCGTCTTCACCGCCTTCGCGGTCGCCGTCTTCGCGAGCCGTCTCGTGCTCAGCCGCGTCCCCGACCGCGCCGGGGCGCGGGCGACGGCGACGGCCGCCGGACTGCTCGAGGCGCTCGGCCTGGCCGTGATCGCGGCCGCCGGCTCGCTCGGCCTGGCGCTGGCGGGGGCGCTGATCGTCGGGGTCGGCTTCTCGATGTTGTTCCCGTCGCTCGCCCTGATGGTCGTCGGCGAGGTGACCGACGACCGTCGCGGGACGGCTATGGGCGCCTTCACGGCCTTCTTCGACATCGGCGTCGGCCTCGGCGGCCCGATCGCGGGCGCGACGGCGGCGCTGTTCGGCTACCCCGCCGTCTTCTACCTCTCCGCGGTCGCGGCGCTCGGCACGGCCGTGCTCGCCGCCTCCCCCGAACGCACGGCCGCGACGGCGGGCGCGAGCGAGTAGCTCAAGACGTCCCGGCCTCCGTCTCCAGCCAGCGCCGGTAGACGCCGAGCAGCGCCGCGCGCATCGCGGGCGTGAGGTCGCGGACACGCAGGGTGCCGCTGAGCGCGATCGTCTCCCGAATCTGGTGCAGGTACTCGCTGCAGTGCTCGCAGCCCGAGAGGTGCGCGCGCAGCCGACGGCGCTCGCGCCGCGGCAGCGCGCCCTCGAGGTAGTCGGTGATCAGCTCGACCACTTCGCGGCAGGCGATCTCCTCTGCGCCCAGGAGCTTCACGGCGCCTCCCCGAGGCTCGCCTCTAGCGATTCGCGCATGCGGCTGCGCCCGCGGTGCAGGAGCACCCGCTGGTTGCCCTCGCTGATCTCGAGCGCCGCGCAGACCTCCTCGCTGGTCAGGCCCTCCACGTCGCGCAGCAGCACCACCTGGCGCTGGCGCGCGGGCAGCTCGCCGAGCGCCTCCCGCAACAGCCCCGAGACCGCCTCTGCGGAGAGCCGCTCGTGGCTCTCCTCGACCCAGTGACGGGGCGGCGAGGACCAGGCCCCGGCGCCGTCGAAGCGCGCGGCGTCCACCGCCGGGCCCGCGTCGCCGATCGCGACGCTGCGACTCTCGCTGACGCCCGTCGAGCGCGCCCGATTGACGAGGATGCTGAGCATCCACGTCTGCAGCGTCGAGCGCCCCGCGAAGCGGTCGATCCCACGCAGCACGCCGAGCCACGTGTCCTGAACGACCTCCTCCGCCACGGCGGGACTCGAGACGAACGTGCGGGCGAGACGCAGCATCCGGGGCTGGTGGCGGTCGACGAGCTCCAGAAAGGCCTGCTCGTCGCCCGCGCGAAGGCGCTCGAGCAGCGCCGCGTCCTCGTCGCCGGGACGCGAGCGCGCGACGCGCCAGGCGACCGCGGCGACGCTCGCCGCCAGGTTCAGGCGCAGCGAGAGCGACGGGGCGATGCGGATGGCTGCCTGCAGGTCCATGGGAAGGGGGTCCCGGGGGTGGGCCGGAAATACAGCGCGACCCACCCCCGGCAACCGGCTAGGGCGCCACGATACCCTCGCCGCCGACCGCGCCCGGAACGGTCACCGAACCGATCTCGGTGAGACCGGCGGGCGTGACCGCGTACTCGTCGACGAGCCCCTGGCCGCCCGCCTGCACGTAGAGGTTGCGTTCGTCGGAGGGCACGGCCGCGTCGACCGTCCCCGCGTCGGTCGCGGTCCGCGACACCGCCGACAGCGTCAGGGCGCCGGGGCCCTCCTGAAACCCCGTCAGCGAGGCACTGCCGGCGTTGGAGGTGTAGAAGCGCCCGCCGGCCGCGGCGATCCAGCAGGTCGCGGCCTGTTCGGTCGGCGCGGAGGCGAGCGCGACGATGTGCCCGTCGAAGCGCAGCGCGAAGGAGGCGAGCGAGTTCGCGCCGGCCTCGGTCACGAGCAGGTGCGCGTAGCGGTCGAAGTCGACCGCGAACGGAACCGCCCCCGGCAGCGGGTTGACGACAGGCGCGCCCGACAGGCGACCGAGCGGCCCGACTCCGAACACGTCGACCGCGCTCCCGTTGGCCTTGGTCGTGACGATCAGCTGCCTCCCGTCGGGCGAGAAGGCGACCTGGCCCGGGGTGTTCACGAACTGCGGGACAGCGGAGGGGTCGAGGCTGAGCGGCCGGCCCGAGTTGGGGATCGGGAAGAGGCGACCGGCGAACAGGCGGAAGCCCTGGACCGAGCCGCCCTGCTCGGCGTTCAGCACGTAGACGAGGCCGTCGCGCTCGGCGAGCGAGACCGGGAAGGCGCCTCCCGAGGAGATCGTCTGGCGCAGGAGCAGACGGTCGCCGAAGACCGCGAAGACCGAGACCGTGCCGCTGCCCGCGTTGACCGCCAGCAGCAGCCCCTGCTCGCGATCGAGCAGCAGCGAGCCCTGCGAGGCGAGGTGATCTACGACCGAGCCTTCGAGCGCCCCGCCCAGGCCGCCGGTCGGGTAGAGGCCGGCCGGCGAGAGGATCCCCCCGGGCCCGCGGTCGTAGACCGCGATCTGGTTGCTCGCGAGGCCGTCGGTCTGCACGAACACGGGCGCGGCCTGGTGAGGCGGGTGGTGATCGCCGAGCGCGCCTGCGGGGGCCGCCGCGAGGGCGAGCGCCGCAAGGCCGCCGGCGAGCGCCACGGCGAGTCGCTTGGGTCCGTTCATCTCGTCTTCTCCTGAAGTCGGTGGGGGTGAGCCTTCACCCCTCAGTCCGGCTCGCGGCCCGCGCGTTACGCGACAGGGGGCGGAGTGCCCTCGGCGCTCGCCGCGAGGGCGGGGTCCCAGTCGCAGACGGTGCAGGCGTGGCGGAACACCTCGTGGGCGAATCCGAGCGCGGTCGCGTGGGGGTCCTGCGCGCCGATCACGTCGTCCCAGTCGAGCACGTACTCGCCGAGCTCCTCCTGCCAGCGCCCTGCGGCCAGGGGCCGCCCGCCGAAACCATCCGGGGAGGGATGCGCGTATGCGTAGAAGGCGGCGCGTTCGTAGCGATCGTCGCCGGGCCACCAGCCGACGGCGACCTCCTGCGCGTCCATCGAGTTGCGCATGATGAAGTCCTTCGAGGGCGGCTCGGCGTCGCGGCCGGAGAACAGGCTCACGGCCAGGTCGAAGGAGCCCCACCAGGCGTTGACGGGAGTCGAGCGCCCGCGGAACGGCGCCCGGAAGTCGCCCAGCACGAGCCCCGCCCGGGTCGCCGCGGCGAACCAGCGGGCGGCCTGGTCGGGGTCGTAGACGCGGTGCTCCTCGTCCTCGTCGAGCGGCGCCGTCCAGGGGACCTCCTGCGGTCGCAGGTCGATCGCGAACTCCCCCACCATCTCGTGCGCCGCGACGAGCAGCTCGCGCGTCACCGCCCCGACGCTCGCGTCGAGCAGGGAGACGCGAGCGCTGCGGCCGTCGGAGTGCTCGAGCACCGCCTCGTGCACCTGCATGTCGAGCACCGCGCCGAGCGCCCCCGACCCGTCCGGGGCGGGCAGCGGGAGCGTCTGCCAGCCCCGCGTGCTCAGGTGCAGCGCCGCGTGCTGGAGCTGGGGCTCGGGCGGCGCGAGCGCGACGCAGAGCTTGCCGAGCAGCTGCGTGTGAGCGTGCAGCGTGTCGCAGGTCTCACGCCACTCCTCCAGAGGCAGGCTGGGCCACGCCGGCATCGTGTGACCAATCTAGCGCCGAACCGGGTGGCCGCGTCGACGGTGACGCCCGAGAGACGAAGCTGAACCAACCGGTTCACATTCGTCTCTCAGGCCGCCACCCCCCTCGCCTTCACGCCTCGCCGCGCGCCGGCAGCGACGGCTCGACGCGCAGCAGCCGCGCGGGCAGCGTCGGCAGCCACCAGTTCCAGCGCCCGAACAGCGACACCACGGCCGGCACGAGCAGCGCGCGGATCACTGTCGCGTCGAGGATGATCCCCGCCGCGAGGCCCGTCGCCAGCACTTTGACTTCGGTTTCCGGCCCGGAGGCGAGCGAGACGAACGCGAGGAACAGGATCAGGGCCGCGCTCGTGACGAGCCGCCCGGTACGGGCGATGCCACGCACGACGGCGCCGTCGGTCGAGCCCGTCGCGTCCCATTCCTCGCGCATGCGGGCGAGGATGAAGACCTCGTAGTCCATCGAGAGGCCGAACAGGAACGCGAACACCATCAACGGGATCCAGGCGGTGATCGAGCCGGTCGCGGCGATCCCCCAGATCAGATTCGAGCCGTGGCCGCGCTGCCAGATCAGCTCGAGCACGCCCCAGGCCGCCCCGACGCTGATCACGTTCAGGATCACCGCCTTCAGCGGCAGCAGCAGCGAGCGGAACGCCCGCGCGAGCAGCACGAACGTGACGAGCGCGATCAGCGCGATCATCAGCGGGAAGTTGCCGTAGACGGCCTGGATGAAGTCGTGGTTCTGCGCCTGCAGCCCGCCGAGCCGGGCGCTCCCCCCGAGGCCGCGGACGGCCGTGCTGACGGCGGTCAGCAGGTTGCGCCCCGCGGCGGCCGAACCGTCGGGCTGGGGGAAGACGTCGACCACGGCGAGACCCCCGCGGCGCCAGTCGGAGGTGTCGGGGGCGATCGCGCCGTGCACGCCGGGGATCCCCGCCAGGCGGGCCGCGACCGCCTGCGGCGAGAGGCGATCGGATTCGACCAGCACCTCGTGCGGGACGAGCGCGCCGGCGCCGATCCCGGTGCGCTCGATCGCCACGAGGCCCTGCTTGGCGTCGCCCTGCATGGCGATCGTGTCGAGGTTGGAGAGCCCGAGCTGCAGGTTGCTCGCGGCCACGACCAGCGCCGCGAGCACGAGCGCCGCGCCGCCGGCGGCGATCCAGCGCCGTCGCACGATCAGGTTCGCCCACCGCGTCCACGAGCGGCTCGCGCGGTCGTCGTCGCGGCGGTGGGGCCAATCGAGTTTCGGACCGATCGAACGCAGCACGGCGGGGAGCAGGGTCATCGCCACGAGCACGCTGATCAGCGGGATCAGCATGCCCCCGTAGCCGACCGAGCGGAGGAACGGGAGCGGCAGCGCGACGAGCGCGAGCAGGCCGATCGCGACTGTCGTGCCGCTGAAGACGACCGCGCGCCCGGCCGTCGCCATCGCGCGTTCGATCGCCTCGTCGGGGCCGTACCCGTGGGCGCGCTCTTCGCGCCAGCGGACGACGACGAGCAGCGCGTAGTCGATCGAGACCCCGAGCCCGATCAGCGCGATCAGGAACTGGACGATCGGCGAGACTTCGGTCACCGCCGTCAACCCCCACACGACCAGGAACGTCGTGAGGATCGCGGCGATCGCCATCATGATCGGCACGAGCGCGAGCAGCGAGCCGAACACGAAGGCCAGCACCAGCAGCGCGCCGAAGCCTCCGAACAGCGCCTCGAGCAGCACGCCCGGGCCTCCGCCGCCGCCGCTCTGGACCGACAGCGCGTCGTAGCCGGTGACGTGTACGTGCGCGCCGGCGACCGTCATCCCCGACAGCGCACGGGTCAGGTGTCGGGCGGCTTCGGGGTTGTTGCCGAACGATTCGTTCGGTTCCGGCGGCGGATAGGCGATCACGAAGGTCGTCCTGCGGTCCTTCGACAGGAACGCCGGATCGTGCGTGCCCGCCCAGCCGGCGACGCGCGCGCCCGGCACGGCGCGGCGCACGGTCGCTTCGACCGCCGCCAGTTCGGCGCCGACGCCCGGGGAGGAGATCGTCGCTCCGGCGGGGAGCGTGACGACCGGCAGCAGCGGCGAGGTGTTCCCGCCGGTGCCGCCGAAGTGGCGGTTGATCGCCTGGTTGGTGACCCAGCCTTCCTTGCCCGGAACGGAGAACTTCTGTTTGAGCGCTTTCGTCGCCGAGCCGGCCGAGGCGGCGCCGACGAGGGTCAGCACGACCCAGAAAGCGACCACGAGGCGTTTGTGGCCCAACACCCAGCGCGTCACCGATTTCATCGCTTCTCCCTGGTTTCGTATCTGATCGGAATCATTTGTATCACAAACGATCCGTGCGGCTTAGAATGCCGCCGGCGATGTGGGACAGGGGACCGATACCGGGCGAGCTCGCCCGCTTCCCGGGGTACCTCCTCGCGCGGCTCGGCGAGGCCTCGCGTAGGCGTTTCGCGGCGGCCCTGCGGGAGCACGGCCTGCACCCGCGGGACTTCGGCGTGATGACGCTGATCGCCTCACAGCCCGGGCTCACCCAGCAGCAGCTGCACGAGCAGACGGGGATCGACCCGAGCTCGATGGTCGCGGTGATCGACGAGCTCGAAGCGGTCGGCCTGGCCGAGCGCCGGCCCCATCCCGGGGACCGGCGCGCCCGCAGCATCCACCTGACCGAGCGCGGCGAGGCGACACTAGAGCGGGTCAACGCAGTGGCGGCCGGCCTGCAGGAGGAGATGTTCGGCAGGCTCAGCAAGGACGAGCTGGCGACGCTGCACGAGCTGCTGCGCAAGCTCGCCGACGCCTGATCGCCCGGCTTTAGAAGAGGCTTTTGATGCCGCCGACGGCGGCGCTGCCGAGCACGATCTCGAGCGTCACGCCGGACAGGCCCACGATCACCGCGGCGATCACCACGAGCACGTCCTCCATCAGCACGCCGAGCGAGAGCAGGACGACGCCCAGCGAGGGAAGCGTGTCCAGGCCGGTGAAGGGCGGGGCAAGGAAGGCAGCCAGTGATCCTCCGATCACGAGCACGCCGAAGACGACGTTGCTGAGGCGGTGGTTGAAGAGGAACCGCAGCCGCGGCTTCGAGACCCGCTCCAGCCGCCGGATCATCTTCAGCAGCCCGGCGAGGAAGCGCTCGCGGCCGGGGCCCGCGAGCTCGATCCGCCGCCAGCGCGCGGGCAGCCAGATGCAATGAGCGCCGAACACGAGCTGCAGGGCGAGCAGGATCGCGATGATCTCGAAGACGTGCGTGGCGCCTCCCGTCGGGAGCGGCAGCGCGGGGACGCCGAGCAGCAGCACGAACAGCAGCGCGAACGACTTCTCCCCGAACAGGTCGATCAGCCCGTCGAGGGTCTTGGCGCCGTCGCCGTCGAGCCAGCCGCCGAGTTCCTCGCTGACCTTCTCGGGGCGCCCGCCGACGTCGGCGTAGAGCGCTGCGCCGGACGGCGGCTGCGGGGGGGTGGGGATCCCCATCGACTTCAAGATAGCCGCGCGCCTCGAGTGCGATGATGCGCCCATGCGCCGCGGGACCTATTCGATCGTCGCCCGCGACCCCGAGACGGGCGAGCTCGGGGTGGCGGTCCAGTCCCACTGGTTCTCGGTCGGCGGCGTCGTCGCGTGGGCCCGGCCCGGCGTCGGCGCGGCGGCGACGCAGTCAGTCGCCGAGGTCGCGCACGGCCCCAACTCGCTTGAGCGCCTCGCCGAAGGCCTCGACGCCCGGGGCGCGATCGATGCCGTCCTGGCGGACGACGCGCAGGCGCGCTTCCGCCAGCTGGGGGTCGTCGACGCGCGGGGCCGCGCGGCGGCGCACACCGGCGAGGGATGCATCCCGTTCGCGGGCGACGTGGTCGGCGAGGGGTTTGCCTGCCAGGCGAACATGATGGGCCCGGAGGGCGTGCCCGAGGCGATGGCCGACGCCTTCCGCTCCTCCGACGGCGATCTCGCCGAGCGGATGATGGCGGCCCTGCTCGCGGCCGAGGCGAAGGGCGGGGACGTCCGTGGCAGGCAGTCCGCCGCGATGCTCCTCGTGCCCGCGGAGGGCGAGCCGTGGCGGACGCGGATCGACGTCCGGGTGGAGGATCACGCCAACCCGCTCGGCGAGCTCGAGCGACTGCTGCGCCTCGCCCGCGCCTACGAGATGGCCGGCGAAGCCGACGAGCTCTCCGCCGAGGGCCGGCACGAGGCCGCCGCCGAGCTCTACTCGCGCGCGGCGGAGCTGGCCCCCGAGGCCGACGAGCTGACGTTCTGGGCCGGCCTCGGCGTGGCCGCGCAGGATCTCGCCGCCGGCGCCGAGCTGGTCCGCGCGGCCACGGCGGTCAAGCCGTCCTGGCTCGAGCTGCTCGAGCGGCTCCCCGAAGATCTCGCGCCGACCGCCCCGGCGGTCAGGGGCGCGCTCGGACGCTAGAGCGGCGGCAGCTCACCGTCTAGGCCACGACTTGCAGGCGGCGCGGCAGCGCCTGCTCGAGCAGCCCGGGGAGCACGACGCGGAAGTCGAAGACTCGCACCGCGACCGCGCGGGCGGCGGCCGCGTGACGCGCCAGCTCGGGCTGGATGCGCTCGACCGCCTCGACGGCATCGTCGAGGCCGTCGGCGGCGATCAGCCCGCTGCCCGTCGGCAGCCAGCTTTCGAGCTCGCCGCCCGCCACGATCACGGGCCGGGCCGCGGCGAGATGGCAGGCGTCGAGGCTCGTGAACCACGCCCCCGCGCCCGAGGCGGCGAGCAGCGCCTGGGAGCCGAGCATCCCCGCCCGGAAGCTCGACAGCGAGGCGTCGAGCTCCTCCTCGCCGCGGACCGACCAGCCGGCGTCGATGAGCCCGGCGGCCCTCTGTGCGTCGCCCGCGGGCAGCGCCGTCCAGGGGCGCGGCGAGATTCGGCCGGCGAGCGCCGGGAGCTCTCCGGCGGGGATCCCGCGCGAGCCGCCTTCGCCGGCCCCTGTCGGCGCGTCCGGGGCGTCCAGCCGCACCCGGAGCGGGAGCTCGGCGCGGGTAGGCGGCCCGTACCACAGCCGCGGCACAACCGGCGGAACGGTCGGCAGCCAGTCGGCTTCCGGCAACGTGGCGGGGTCGCGGCGAGCCGAGAAGTAGACGTCGTGCTCGAGCTGGTTGCGGCCCGGATCGAGCGGGCCGGCGGCCGAGTCGACGTCGATCATCACGCGGCGCCGCGCCAGCGAGCGCTCCTCGATCCAGCAGTGGCCGCCCAGGTCGATCAGCAGGTCGGCTTTGCTGAGCCGCCGGCGCAGCTGGGGCCAGACCATGCCGCCGACCAGGCCGGCGTCGGGGTCGACCCAGACGACCTCGACGTCGACCCGGCAGCGGCGGAGCAGGTCGCGCATCAGCACGAGCCCGGCACGGGGCACGGCCGGCGCGGCCTGCGCTGCGGGGCGGGGGTCCTCGGCGCCCCTGTCCTCGAGATAGACGACCTGGTGACCGAGCTTGCGCAGCCCGATCAGGTACTGCAGGTGGGTCGCCACGTTGCTGCCGCAAGGCCGGCGCAGCACGTCGCCGCTGACAACGATCGAGGCCATGCTCTTAGAACGCCCGAGAGGACGAGAAGTTGGCGCTCGATCGCTGCCGGTAGCGACCCGCCCGTCGACCGAGCGCGACTGACGCGCCGGGCCTCAGGCGGCGGTGAGCTCGGCAGCCATCTCGTCGAAGACCCCGACGTAGGCGTCGATCGCCTCCTCGGTGTGCGTCACCGAGAGCGTCCACTCCTCCTCGCGGCCGGGCGTCATGAAGATCCCGCGGTTCATGTTGAAGAGCCACGCGAGTTCTGTCACGTCGACGTCCTGGTTGGCCTTGAAGGATTCGTAGTCGACGATCTTCGTCGGGGAGAAGGTCACGCAGCCCTTGGCGCCGATGCCGACGGCGTAGCCGGGCAGGCCGTAGCGCTCGATCACTCCTTCGCAGCCCGCGACGATGCGGTCGTTGAGGGCGTCCATGTGGCGGTAGGCCTCGGGGGTCAGCACCTCCTCGAGGCTCGCCCGCGCCGCGGCCATGCCGAGCGGGTTTCCGTTGTAGGTCCCGACCTGGTAGACGGTCCCGTCCTCCACCACGCGCATGACCTCCTCGGTGCCGCCGACCGCCGCCGAGGGCAGGCCGCCGCCGAGCGTCTTGGCGAGGGTGACCATGTCGGGCTTGACGCCGAAGCGCTCGGTCGCGCCGCCCGCGGCGACCGCCAGGCCCGTCTTCACCTCGTCGAAGATCAGGACGATCCCGTGGCGGGTGGTGAGCTCGCGAACCTCCTGCAGGTAGCCGTCCTCGGGCAGCACGACGCCGAGATTCATCATCGCGGCCTCCATAATCACGCACGCCGGCTTGCGCCCTTCGGAGTCGAGTCGTTCGATGCGCCGCTCCATCGCGCCCGCGTCGTTGAACGGGACCGGGATCGTGAGGTCCGAGACGGCCTTGGGGATGCCCGCACCGTAGGGCAGCGAGGCATAGTTCTCGCGGTCGCCGATCTGCTCGTACTCGACGCCGATCGAGACCATCACGCCGTCGTGGTGGCCGTGGTAGGAGCCGAAGATCTTGACGATCGTGTCGCGTCCGGTCAGCCCACGGGCGATGCGAATCGCGTCCATCGTCGCCTCCGAGCCCGAGTTCAGGAAGCGCCACTTCGGAAGACCCCAGCGGCGCTGCAGCTCCTCGGCCACGAGCACGCCGTCCTCGGTCGTCGCCGCGAAGTGGGTGCCCTGCGCGACGCGCTCGCTGACGGCGCGCACGATCGCGGGGTGGGCGTGCCCTTGGACCATCGAGCCGAAGCCGTTGTGGAAGTCCCACATGCTGTTCCCGTCGACGTCGTGAACGACCGGGCCCTCGCCCGTCGTCAGGTAGATCGGCCACGGGTCGCGGGCCTGGTAGCTGGAGGCGACGCCGCCGCTCAGCGACTTGCGGGCCCGCTCGTACATCTTCGCGCTGCCCTGGGTGCGCTCGTCCAAGCGGGCGGCTTCGCGCTCGATCAAGCTGCGTACGCGGGCGCGGTCGAGCTGGACTGTCGTCTCCGGGGCCATCGTCTTCCTCCTTCGCTGGGGCGGGCGGCTGCTGCCGCCTCGCTCTAGGTTAGGGGGACGGGACGGCGGGCCGGAGCGCCGGTCTGGACAACCCGGCCGGGCTGGGTGCGCCGAAGCCGACGGATTCCGCGCAGGTCCTCGAGCGCCGTCCGAAGGACCGCGACGCGCGAGTCGCGATCCTCGACCCACCGCACGGGCACCTCGTGGATCGAGAGCTTGCCGCGCTGGGCGAGGTAGAGCAGCTCGGTGTCGAAGAACCAGCCCTCGTCGCGGACCTGGGCGAGCAGCGGAGCCGCGACGGAGCGGCGCGCCGCCTTGAAGCCGCACTGAGCGTCGGAGAAGCTGACGTCGAGCAGCAGGCGCAGAAGGATGTTGTAGGTGCGCGAGACGAGCTCGCGCTTGATGCCGCGCGTCACTTCGGCGCCGGGCGCGAGGCGGGTGCCGATCGCGACGTCCGCGGTGCCGGCGATCAGCGGCTCGAGCAGCGGGCCGAGCGCCTCCAGGCCGGTCGAGAGATCGACGTCCATGTAGGCGACGACGTCCGCCTCGCTCGCGAGCCACGCCGCGCGCAGCGCACGCCCGCGACCCTTCTCCTCAAGGTGGATGACGTGGACCTCCGGGAGCTCGCGGGCAAGCGAGCGCGCGAGCGCGAGGGTGCCGTCGGCGCTCGCGTTGTCGGCGACGGTGATCCGAAACGGGACGGAGAGGTGCTCCTGCATGTGGGCGCGGAGCTCGCGCACGCAACGCTCGAGCGTGTGCTCCTCGTTGAATACGGGGATGACGACCTCGACGGCCGGCTGGGGCGGAAGCGACGGGTGGGGAACGGCGGGAGGCGGGACCGTGGCCGCCCCCTTGGTTGTCTGGGTGCTGGACATGGACTCAGGATCGCGCGCGAGCCTGTGAGGCGGATAACGCGATCCTGAGAGTTGGCTTAGGTCGACTGGCCGGTCAGCGGCCGGCCTTCAGCCCGCCGATCCCTAGCGAGCTGTCCGGCGGCGGCGCGACGGGCTCCGCCGACGCCCGCGTCTTCGCCGCCTCGGGGTCCTCGAGGAAGTCGGCGCTCGGGATGAAGAACAGGCCACCCGTGACCGCTCTGGAGAAGTCGAGCAGGCGGTCGTGGTTGCCCGGCGGGTCGCCGACGAACATGTTTCGGAGCATCCGCTCGATCACCTCGGGGTCGCGGGCGTAACCCGCGAAGTAGGTTCCGAACTCCCCTGACCCGGCGTTGCCGAAGGGCATGTTGAAGCGCATGATCTGGCGCTCGGTGCCGTCGTCGTCGACGATCGTGTTCAGCGCTACGTGGGAGTTGGCCGGCTTGCGCTCGTCGGGGAGCTCGATGTCGCTCAGCTTGGTGCGCCCGACGGCGAGCTCCTGCTCCTCGACGGGCAGCGCGTCCCAGCTGCGCAGGTCGTGGAGGTACTTCTGCACGACCAGGTAGGAGCCGCCCGCGAACGCCGGGTCCTCCGCGCCCACGAGCACCGCCTCGGCGGCGGCTTGGCCCTCCGGGTTCTCGGTGCCGTCGACGAAGCCGAGCAGGTCGCGCTCGTCGAAGGAGCGGAAGCCGTGCACCTCGTCGACCGCCTGCCCGGCGCCGTCGAGGCGTTCGGCCACCAGCCGCGCCAGCTCGAAGCACAGGTCGAGACGGTGGGCGCGGATGTGGAAGACGAGGTCGCCCGGGGTCGCGGGCGCGACGTGCACGGAGCCCGCCAGCGGCGGAAAGGGGTGCAGGCCGGCGGGGCGCTCCCCGTAGAGGCGGTCCCAGAGCCCGGCGCCGACGCCTACGACGCACGTGAGCGCCGCCTCGGGGATCCGAAAGCCGACCGACCGCCTCAGCCCCGCGAGGTCGGCGAGCAGCTCTCGCGCGGTCTGCTCGCCGCCGGGGGCGACGGTCGCCACGAGGAAGATCGCGGCCTCGGTGAGCGGCGTGAGGACCGGCTGCGGCTCGGGCGCTTGCACCGCCGGCGCCCTCAGCCGGACGCCTCCAGCACCACCGCGGCCTCGGGCGTCGCGACGTGGAAGCTGAGGCTCTCCTGCAGGTAGAGCCGCACGACCTGCTCGTCGTGGGAGTCGTAGCCGATCGAGATGTCCAGGCCCGACTCAAGCACGAAGTCGCCGCCGCGCAAGCTCACGACCGCGCCCCCGTCGATCCCCGGCGTCCAGACGATCGGCCCGTCGAGCATCTCCCGCAGGTGGGTGACGAGCGGGTAGCCCTCCTCGGTCCCCTCGATCGCCCGCCGGTAGGCGTCCGGTCCGAGCGCGAGACCGTAGGGGCCGGCGACCCCGTTCTCGAGCAGGGCCGCGAGCGCGCGAGCCACGGCGGCGGGATAGGTCTGCGGCGCGCCGAGCGCGACCGGCGCATGCGGGCTCGCGGCCGCGATGCCCTCGAAGGCGCCCTTCCAGCCGTTGAAGACCGCCGCGTTCTCCGCCGCCGCGAGCCTCGCCGCGGCAGCGTCGAGCGGTCCCAGGTCGACGTCGTCGGCGCCGCGGTCCGCGTCGCGCAGCTCGGCGCGTGAGAGCTCGAAGTCGGCGCGAGCCTCGACCAGCGGCAGCACCCGCCGCTGCAGCGCGTCGACGCCGTCGGCGGGCGCG
>Ga0134125_10001967_pt1 | contig 24701 bp, 18 predicted proteins | sample KB31751_FD_96464 | JGI IMG/M metagenome (GOLD analysis project Ga0134125, IMG submission 96464) | Terrestrial soil microbial communities with excess Nitrogen fertilizer from Kellogg Biological Station, Michigan, USA - KB3-175-1 | ecosystem: Environmental > Terrestrial > Soil > Unclassified ...
CGCTCGATCAGTTGCTGCCGCAATCTCTCGATTTCGCGATTAAGGCGCTCGTTCTCACGCTCGATATGATCCGGTCTAACCTGCCGTTCTCGGCGAGACTGGCGATGCGATGCCCTCAAACATCTACATTGCCAGGTTTCTCAGCCAATATCCAGGTTCAAATCACAGATTCTTCAACATTTCCCTATCCCGACTTTTGCAGGACCTGAACTGTTACGAAAATTATGTATTAGCGGGATTTCCGACGAAGTCAACGCTTCTTTCGAACCTCTCCTTTTCCTTGCATTCCGAGCCTGCTCGTAGAGAGGTTCACAACGCTTCACAACAAGAACAAATCTCGATTTCCCTTAAAATCAGCGAATTCATCCCAAACTCACCCACCCCGCCTGCCCGCTCGTGCTAGACCCTCAACCATGAGATCCGACAAGCAACTCCAGGCATCCCGTGCCAACGGCGCCAAATCCCGCGGACCTGTCACGGCCGAGGGCAAACGCAACACGTCCCAAAATTCCATCCGTCACGGAGCCTTCGCCCGCGAAGTCCGCCTCCGCAACGAATCCAAAGCCGAATTCGAGGAATTCGCCCAGGCCATGATCGACGAATTCCAGCCCCGCACCGTCTTCGAATCCACACTCGTCGACAGCATGATCAGCGCCCACTGGCGCGCCATCCGCTTGTCGATCCTCGAGAAAGCTCTGGTGGACCACGAGATCGAAAACAAAGAAAAACAAATCGCCACCGGATCAATGGGTGAGGATGCCGTGGTCGACGCCCCCACCGTAGCGGCGGTCACCCTGCGTGACCTCGCCGACAAGTCGCGCGCGCCCGAACTCTTCAGCCGTTACGAGGTTCGCTTCGCTCGCCAGTACCTCCGCGCCCACAAGCGCCTCATGGACGTGCGGGACCGTCGCCGCGACACGCCTCCGCCCGCTCAACCCGGCCCCAACGTGGTGCCGATTTCGGAGAACGAAAATATTGAAAATCGGGAGCAAACCCAGCAACCTGTTGAAAACACACAAAACGCCCCCAGCAGCTTCTTCACGCCCAAAATCACCACCGTCGCCCGCCCTGCGGTGCGGGCCGCGGGCGATTAACAGCAGGAAGACGAATATTTTCGGCGTATTTCGTTATATTTAGCCGCGAACGAGCCCGCGAGGTCCCCGCGCGAGTGCTAACGTGCAAGGCAGATCAAAGCATTTCCTAAAAGTGGGGCGGTCAATTTTGGCCGCCGCCGGCATTTTGCCTGCGTGCAGGCGCCCGGGCGCGGATTCCAAAACATAGAGACAGCCGCGGTCCTTAGTAACAGACCTGAAGCGCAGAACTTCGAGAGAGTTCATGTTCTTTGAAAACAGAATAATCAAAGCCAGACGCATAAAGCGGCCGCAGCTATCGCTCGATCCGGTCGAGTTCGCGCGCACGCGCCTTAATTTCGAACCGGATGAAATCCAGTGCGGAATCCTTCGCTCCACGGCGAAGCGGGGGATTCTCAACTGCTCGCGCCAGTTCGGCAAAACGACCGTATCGGCGGCAAAAGCCATCTTTCGGGCGTTCACCGAACCCAGGAGTTTGATCGTAGTGGCCAGTCCGGGCGAGCGGCAGAGCGGCATCTGGCTGCGCGCCGCCGAAGAGATGCTGCGCAGTCTCGGCATTCGGCCCAGAGGCGATGGCTACAACAAGCTTTCGCTGGTGCTTCCCAATGGCTCGCGGATTGTCGGACTGCCGGATGCGGAGGACAAGGTCCGCGGGTTCGGCGGCCTGTCGATGCTGCTGATCGATGAGGCTTCACGCGTGTCGGAAGAGATGTATACGTCGGTATGGCCGATGCTGGCGGTCGGCAATGGCGATCTCTGGATGATGTCGACGCCGTTCGGCAAGCGCGGCTTCTTCTACGAAGAGTGGGAGCATGGCGGCGACCGCTGGATGCGGGTAAAGGTGCCCGTAACCGAGTGTTCGCGGATCACCAAAGAGTTCATCGAGGAGCAGCAGTCGATTCTGGCCGGCGATGCGTTCCGTCAGGAGTACATGTGTGAGTTCGTCGGCAAAGGCGTCGGCGCTTTCGACCGGGACTTGATCGAAGAAGCGATCACCGATGAGGTGAAACCGCTTTGAGTCGGCTCTATACGTTGATGTCCAGGAAAGAGGCTCATGTTCTATATCGGCGTTGATCTCGGCAAGCTTCAGGATCACTCGGCGCTCGGCGTGATCGAGCGGCCCGAAAGGCTCGAAGAAAATCAATGGCGGATTTACAACGCGCTCGCGCCGCTGCCGATGGAACTGCACGTCAGGCAAATCGAGCGCGTGCCGTTGGGAACGCCATATCCACGTGTTGTCGAGAAGATTTGGGGCATGGCTCGCTCGCGTGCGATGGCGGGGCAGTGCGTCGTTGTTGTCGACGCCACCGGCGTCGGAACTCCTGTCATCGATATGTTGCGCGCCGCCGATCTTGGATGCGAACTGACGGCCGTCACCATCACCGGCGGCGAGAGGCCTCGGTCCGGGTCCGGACGCGTCAGTGTGCCGAAGAAGGACCTGATCGCCTCCCTGCAACTGTCCCTCGAGAAACGCGAGCTGAAGATTGCGCGCGGGATGAGCGAGGTCCGCACGCTGGTGCGCGAACTGATGGATGTCGGAACCGGCAGACCCCGCGAGCACGACGATCTCGTGATGGCCCTTGCGCTCGCGTGCTGGAGGGCGCGCCAGCCAAGGATCGGCTATGGTCCGGGCGTGATTCCGGGCATGCCGGGCTGAGCCCTTATATGCCCGCCCGCCGGCAAGTTCACTTTCTGCGGAACACCGTCTCGTCCTTCAGCAACTCTTCATAATGCTGAATGTCGGTGTTGTCTTCGTTGCACTCGTACTCCCGCAGCCGCGTTCCGGGCCGCAGCATGATCGAGCTGTGAATCACCCAGGGCTTGGTTAGCACCTTCGGGTCCTCCACCGACACGTCGTAGTTGATCCGGTCGTAGTTGATCCGCGTGTACCGCTCCGTCACGTGCATCTGATCGGAGTGAAAGCTCCCGACCGGGCCGATCCACGTTTTATCGTTGAAACTCGTCACATCAACCACCAGCGTGTCGCCTTCCCAATGCGCCACTGAGTCGCCCATGTAGCTCGGTTCCAGATCGTCCGGGTGCTTCGCATTAATCGGAATCACCCGAAACGCATGAAACACCTCGTACAGCATGACGACCTGTGTGGGTGTCTGCACGATTTGCATCGGAAACAGTCCGATTGTGGTGCTGCGCGGAATTCCCGCCATCAGACAACGCGCGTCCGGATCGTCGATCGCGCGCCGGTTGAAAGACTCCTGCACCTTCGACTTCGCCCACTCCTGATAAGGCGGCGGCTCGGGACGCTGCGGAGCCGGACCCCGTCCCGCGCCATTTCCACCGCGCGCCGGCGGCGGCCCCCCAAGCCCACCCGGACCGTTCGCCTCTTCCCACGTACCCGGCCGCGTGCTGCCGCCCTGCCAAACACCGGTCATATCCGGCTTGCCATCGGCCAGCCGCGGTATCGGACGCGGTTTCGCGGTTGTTTGCGCCGCCGCGGTAGCCGCCAGCGTTACGGTGAGAAAGACGATCGCCCTCATTGCGCCACCGGGGAAACATTGCCGCCGTCGCCGGTGCCGGCGGGCGGCCCGAAGTAGAGCTTCTTTCCGTCCTTAAACGTGACCTCGCGCGAGTGCGCCCAGTTCGTGCCGTCCCGCGCACGCCATCCGAACACTGTAATCGTGTCGCCCGCCTTGAGCGTCACATCCCGCTTCCACCCGGTCCGGTACAGGACGTTTGGCGGAAACCCCTCAAACTTCCAGTTCGCCACCACACCGTTGCTGTCGGTCACGTCCATATAGAAGTAGCTGTGGGGGTTCATCCAGTCGACTTTCGTGACGACGCCGGTCAGCGTGATCGGCTTGTTTGCATCGTACTCGGCGCCGAAGGAATGATGCGCGAACAAAGGCGCCGAAGCCGCGAGCGCCAGCGCTGCCATACCCAAAGAGAGACGGATCTTCATTTCAGCAGGAGTCTACATCGCGCCCCGAAACTCACCACAATTTGTTCAATATATTGAATGATTGTGGGCCGGCTTTTGCCGCTGCTCTATCGCGGACCGATGCCATCTTCGAGCATCGCCCGCGTCGCCCAATATCCGCACATCCCATGCACGCCCGCGCCCGGCGGCGTGGAACTCGAACACAAATAGACGCCCTGCAACGGCGTGCGATAAAACGACGCCGTCGGACGCGCCAGCATCTGCCAAATCGTATTCGCCCCGCCGGCGATATCTCCACCCACCAGATTTGCGTTATCCGCTTCCATTTCGAAAGGAGACATTGTGTGGCGCGCAAGGATGCGGTCTCGAAACCCCGGCGCGAACCGTTCGACCTGCGCCTCGATCGCCCTCGTCATATCGACCATCGAACCGTTTGGCACATGGCAATATGCCCATGCCGTATGCTGCCCGGCAGGCGCGCGCGTCGGATCGAAGAGGCTCGGCTGCGCAAGCAGGACAAACGGCGTCCGCCCTGCCGCCAGACGTTCCGACTCGGCGATCTCCTCGAGACTGGCGCCGAGGTGAACGGTCGCGGCGCGCGCGCATTCCCGCGCCTTCCACGGGATCGGCCCCGAGAGCGCCCAGTCAATCTTGAATACCCCCGGTCCATAGCGCCACCGCTCCATTCGTCGCCGATAACCTTCCGGGAGCCGGCCCGCCGCGAGCTTCGCGAATTGCCGAGGCGTCACGTCGCAGAAGATCGCCGCGCCGGAGTCGAGTTCGGCGAGCGATCCCACTGGCGAGTTCACCAGTACCACGCCCCCCATGGATCTCAAGTACGACGCAAGCGCATCCGCAATCGATTGCGAACCGCCGCGCGGCACCGGCCAGCCGGCCGCATGTGCTGATAGCATGAACATCCATCCGAACGCCGCGGTCCCCGGTGATTCCAAAGGGCGGATCGAATGCCCCGCCATGCCCGCAAAAAGCCCACGCGCCTGCGGTGTCCGGAAAAACGTGCGAGCCGCCAACGCCGCGGGCCAGGGAGCCAACGCGGCAAAACGCGCGAGGGTCGCCGGATGCCGCGGGACATGAGGCGGGCCCAGCACGTCGTCCAGCAATCTCTGCCACTGTTCGACCACAGGCGTTGCCAGCCTTCGATAGAGCGCTTCGCCGGACCCGAACTGCGCGGCCGTTTGCTCGACCGATCGTTCCGCAAGCAGGCACGTGCCGTCGTCGAAAGGATGCGCGAGCGGCGCCTCTGGATGGATCCACTCCAACCCGTGTTGCCGCAGTGGGAACGTTTCGAAGACCGGTGAGCTCACTGCAAGCGGATGAACCGCCGAGCAGACATCGTGCACAAATCCCGGAAGCGTGAGTGCTGCCGAACGTGTTCCCCCGCCGGCGTGGGGCTGCGCTTCGAGAACTGTGACCGTGTGACCCGCGCGCGCCAGCAGAATCGCCGCCGTCAGTCCATTGGGACCCGACCCGATGACAAAACTCCTCCGCATCGCGACGGCTCACCAGCCCTGGCTGCGCAGGACGCGCGCGTATCCCGGATCGTCGAGCGATACCGGGGGGAAATAAGGACCCACGAAGCGCCGGTTCCACCACATCTTGTTCCTTCGATGCTCTTCTGGCGTTGTGAATGTGTACTCGTAGAGCTGCGCGCGGACGTAGCGCGGCGGTTGGTCTCCAAAAGGATTCGAGGCCAGTAGCCCCACTGTCGCCGGATCTCCCTGCAGGAGCTTCTCCGTCAGATGCACGAACCACGGATACTCCGAATACGTTGAGAACGCAGCGAACCACATCAGCCAGTCGAGCCGCAGATGATAGGGTGCGATCTGGGGAGGCCGCCGGCTCGGGTCGCCGGGCTTGCCCTTAAACTCGTAAGCCGGCCACTGCCTGCCATCGCGCGAGCCTTCGATAATGACCTCAAATCGCTGTCGCGTGACGGATCCAAAGGCCCCATACGTCCCCACGAGATGAAAGGGGTTGAAGCTGGCATTCATCGCCTGCCGTGGCGAGAGCATGTTCCGGATCGGCCGCAAGCTGAGAATCGCGACCACGATCGCGAGGACCACCAGCAGGCCGTTATGAATGTTCCCGGGCGGCGCCAGCGCGGGCGCGCGAATCGGAATCAGGGCCGCCAGCCAGCGTCCGTCAATCAGCGGCACGGCGAGGACGATCGTCAGGAAATTCAACCACGACAAATTCCCGCTGGCCATGATCATCCCCTGAAAGACGATCGTGATAATCGCCGCGATCGACGCGACCGGCTGCGGCAGAAAGTAGCCGAAAGGCACGATGAGCTCGGAGAAGTGATTGAACAGAACCCCGGCGGTATGGGTCCACTGTGGCGCCCAGTGGAAATACCAGCTCAAAGGATTCGGCATGGGCTGCGTCTGGTAGTGGTAGTTTAGACAGGTCAGATCGCGCCAGCATTCGTCTCCACGGAGCTTGATCAGCCCGGCCCCGAACATCAGCCGGAATTCCAGCCAGCGGAACATCCATGTGCCGATCACCGGAGGCGCGATTCGATCGGAGCCGAGGAATGCCGCGAAGAATCCGGCTTCCAGCAGGAGTGACTCCCAACCGAACCCATAGAACGTCTGCCCGATATTGACGAACGAAAGGTAGAGCGCCCAGACCACAAGCCATGTGAGCGCGGCAAGCCAGCTCGAATAGCGCAGCGCGATTCCCGAAACGATCAGCGCGGAACCGGCGATGCCGCCCCAGGCCGCGGCTGTCAGCGCCTTGTCGGTCGGAAACAGATAAAACAGACTGGGCGTGCTGCGAAACGGCACCTCCTTCACCCATGTCGTGAAGGGAAGCAGTCCGTGCTCGCCGATCAGTGGTCGCGCCTGATTCAGCGCGCATAGGAAAGCGATCAGATAAACGAGTCCGAGCGCACGGGTGAAAACAAATTGGGAGAGCCAGTAATTCTGATCCGCGGCGGCCAAGGGTCTCAATGGCATCTTTACATGGCTCGCGGCGGTGTGGCGCGAGGCCGTGGGCATCGATCTTTCGGATGTCACCGGAACCGTACACTTCGCGAGCCGCTTTATTGCCGGCCCAAATAGTCGACGCCCCGGTTGTTCTGAACTGTGTTCATCCTCATGAATCGTTTCAATGGAGCGCTCGATCCGCAGGCCGCGAATCTGCGGCAAATTGCTGTTACTCTGTCTGAAACATCGACTACTGTCGACCGAGGGACCCCATGAAAGGCAACTGGAGCGGTTTGGTGGCCGCGCTCGCAGTGTTGATGGCGGGCTGCGGCGCGACCGCGGATCATCACGAGCACGCTGCCATGTCATCAGGCACGCCATCCGCAAGGCCGGTCACGTTGATGGCCGGCCTTGGCAACTGGCGGCATCCGATCGCAACCCGGAGCCCCGAGGCCCAGAGGTATTTCGATCAGGGCCTCATCCTCGTGTATGGATTCAATCGCGAGGAAGCCTTGCGGTCGTTTCGCAAAGCCGTCGAACTCGATCCGAGAGCGCCCATGGCCTACTGGGGGATTGCGATGGCGCGCGGACCCTACGTCAATCTCGACGGTGATCCGACGTATCAAATGAAGGAATCGTGCGAGGCTCTCGGCAAGGGACTGGCGATTCCGGACATCAAGGTCACCGAGCGCGCCTGGCTCGAGGCGGCCCGCACACGGTGTCCGGATTATGCTGATCCCTCGAAGTACATCGCGGCGATGCGGGTGCTCGCGTCAATGTTTCCCGACGACCCCGATGCTCACACGATGTATGCCGAATCGCTGCTGGTCCCGGTGCGGTGGCGGTGGTACGTGGACGGCAAGCCCGCGGAAGGCGTCGCGGAAGCCGAGAACGTCCTGCAAGCCGTGCTGCGCCGGTATCCGCAGCATGCGGGCGCGAACCATTTGTATATCCATGCGGTCGAATCGTCGCCCACGCCAGAGCGCGCGGTGCCGAGCGCGCAACGGTTGATGGGCATCGTACCGGCGGCGGGGCACATCGTCCACATGCCGGGACACATCTGGCTTGCGATCGGCGACTACAACCAGGCCGCATTGGTGAATGAGCGCGCGATCGAGGTGGATCGCCAGTATTTCGCCCAGACCGGCATGTCGAATGGCGCCTACTCCATGTATTACCTGCACAACCTCGGCTTCCTGACGTACGCCCGCTCCATGCAGGGACGCGCCGCGGAAACTGTGAAGGCAGCCAACCAGCTCGCCGAAGCGGTTGCGCCAATGCAGGGCGCCGCGGAAATGGCGGACATGGTCGACATGGCATCGACGTTCGTGACGCTGTGGAAGCTTCGCGTCGAGCGCTGGGACGAGGTGTTATCCACGCCGCAGCCGGCACGTCCGCTGGCGCGGGCTTTTTGGCACTACGCGCGAGCGGTCGGGTTCCTCGCACGAAACGAGCGGTCGATGGCCGGGAGCGAGCAGGCCGAGTACGAGAACATTTCGAAGACTCTCAACCGCAATACGCAGTGGAGCACCAACCAGCTCGGTCCCGTGCTCGATCTTGCATCGGCATCGTTGGCGGCCCGGCTTGCAGGTTCTCCAGCGATGTGGAAGCGAGCGGTGGAACTGCAGGATGGATTGACATATGATGAGCCGCCCGGCTGGTATTATCCGGTGCGTGAATCGCTGGGCGCGGCGCTGCTGAGGTCTGGCGACGCTGCGGGCGCGGAGGCGGTCTTCCGCGAAGGGCTGCGCCGCAGCCCGAACAACGGCCGCATGCTCTTCGGGCTGGCCGACAGCCTGAGGGAAGAAAAGAAGATGGATGCCGCCGCATGGGTGGAATCGGAGTTCCGTCGCGCCTGGGACGGCGCGGACATCCAACTGACTGTCGACCGGTTCTAACGCTCGTCCGCGGGCGATTGTGCCGGTACCGGTTTGTTATCGCACCTGCGGAAATCCGAGATTTACACTGCTGGTGCCCGGATCCGGCCAGCGGCTCGTCACCACCTTGCTGCGCGTGTAAAACTGAACACCTTCCGGCCCATACATGTGGAGGTCGCCGAACAGAGAAGCCTTCCATCCACCGAAGCTGTAATATGCCACCGGCACCGGCACCGGCACATTCACTCCAACCATCCCGACTTCGACATCGAACTGGAATTGCCGCGCCGCGCCGCCGTCGCGCGTGAAGATCGCGGTCCCGTTCGCGAAGGGATTCGCGTTTATGGCGTTGACCGCTTCGTCGTAGGTGTCGACGCGCATCACGTTGAGCACCGGCCCGAAAATTTCGTCTTCATAGCAGCTCATGCCTGGCTTCACGTTATCGATGAGCGACGTGCCAAGGAAAAATCCGGGGCGCGACGACGCGGGATGCTGGCGTCCGTCGACCTCGATTGAAGCTCCCTCGTTCCGCGCGCTGTCGAGGTATGAGGCGACCCGGTCACGGTGCTCCCTCGTGATCAGGGGCCCCATCTCGGAGCCACTCTCGGAAGCCGCGCCGATCTTCACGCGTCCGATGCGTTCCTTAACTGCGTCGATGAGCTTGTCTGCCGCGTCACGCACGGCGACGACGACCGAGATCGACATGCAGCGCTCGCCGGCCGATCCAAACGCGGCGGATACCGCGGCATCGGCGGCCATGTTGATATCCGCGTCCGGCAGGACCACCATATGGTTTTTCGCCCCGCCCAGCGCCTGCACCCGCTTGCCATTGCGCGTACCCGCCTCGTAGATGGCCTTCGCGATCGGGGTCGATCCGACGAAGCTGATGCCCTTGACGTCCGGATGCCCAAGAAGGCGTTCGACGGCAATACGGTCTCCCTGTACAACGTTGAAGACGCCGTCCGGTATTCCCGCCTTTTGCAGCAGTTCGGCGAGGAGCACGCTCACGGAGGGATCCTTCTCGGACGGCTTCAAAATGAACGTATTTCCGCACGCGATAGCGTTGGGGAACATCCACATCGGCACCATCGCAGGGAAGTTGAAGGGCGTGATCCCGGCCACAACGCCGAGCGGCTGGCGAATCTGGTAGACATCGATGCCGCGGCTGGCCTGCTCGGAAAATCCGCCCTTGAGCAGGTTCGGGATGCCGCAGGCGAACTCGATGTTTTCGAGTCCGCGGGCGACCTCACCCATCGCGTCGGAGGGTGTCTTGCCGTGCTCGAGCGAGATGAGACCGGCGATTTCGCGGCGGTGCGAATCGACCAGTTCGCGGAACCGGAACATGGTTTCGGAGCGGCGCGAGAGCGCGGTGGCGCGCCATTCCGGCAGAGCGGCTTTGGCGCGTGCGACTGCAATGTCGACTTCGCGAACATCGGCAAAATCGACGCGGGCCTGTGCTTCTCCGGTCGCTGGATTCCAGATGGCTCCGTGACGACCGGATTCGGACGCGAAGGGCTTGCCACCGATCCAGTGATTCACGGCGCGGAGCGAGATTTCCGTTGCTGTCATTTGTTGCTTCCTGGTTCGACCTGGAGAGCATCTCCTCGACGGTGTGCGTGCCCAGAATATTTATGCCGTTGCCGCGAGATCGAGATGTTCTTTGTTCGTGTCTTCGATCTTATTGTGACTGATGCCGGGCAACGGGCGCGCATCTCAGACAAATATCCCGCTGGCCGGCTGCCGCGGGGGTGCTTCCTGGCGATTGACGACACGGTCCCGTGAACGCAATCGACACGAGACCGATCGTCCGGATTATCGTCGCCGAGGGTGCGGACGGCTACAGCCGCAGCGATATCGCGCCTTTTTCACAACAGACGCTGGTGCTTATCATGAAGGCGTTTGCCATCCGGCTGAGAGAACGCGCTCTGCTTCAGTGATGAGACCGGAGAGCATACTGCCATGAACCAGCAGGTAATTGAAAAGATCGCTAATGCCGTTCTTTATGAGGGATACATGCTGTATCCCGATCGGACGTCATCGACCAGGAACCGGCACCGGTTCAACTTCGGGGTGCTCTATCCGGAGGGGTTCGACACGTCGTCGCAGCGGACGGAATGCCTGGTCCATGATGACGGCCACGCACTGCTGGACGTCACGATTCGCTATTTGCGGCTTGATCCCGAGGAGCACGCCCACGAACGGGACGTGGAGATTCCCGACCTGCGCCTGCACGATCTCGTCAAGGAGTGGCGCGAGGAAACCTTCGAGCCGGGCGCGGTGCGCATCTCGGCGCAACGGGTTGAACGGCACTGCTACCGGCTGGCAATCGATATCCGCAACGTGGCGCGCATCCCGAGAGACGCGCCGCGCGAAAGGGCGTTGGCGGAGTCCATGATTTCTGTGCACACGATTCTCGTGGTGCATGGCGGGAGTTTTCCCTCGCTGCTTGATCCGCCGGAGGCACTGCGGGAGGCGGCGGCCGAGTGCCACAATTCCGGCACATGGCCCGTGTTGGCCGGTGACGAGGGCTCGCACGACGCCATGTTGTCCTCGCCTGTCATCCTTTCCGACTATCCACGACTGACGCCGGAGAGCCCCGGCAACCCATTCGATGGAACCGAGTCCGACGAGCGGGGGCGCCGCGTTCTCGAACGTACCGGGAAGATGCCCCGTGAGTAGTTGTTGAAGTTGCGCGGCGCTCCGCGCGCCGCTCGTCCCGATTTTGAGCGCGATCTTGCGCTCCAAGGCGAGATCGCCACGATCGATGCGGTGGAAGAGGACCTTGAAGGTAACGTTTATTACGCTGTTCCGATCGCTGTTCCAATCCAGGGATGGGGGGAGATCCCAGCGACCTGCGTCAGCCGGGCGACCGCTTCTTCTTTGGTGCACACGAAATCGAGCGAATTGAAAAGTGATCGCTTCATCGACATGCGCGCGCCGTGATCCCTGCTGACGGCGACTTCCTCGATGTCAACTCAGTGAGTCGCGGCGCTCGGTTCATTCTGCGTGGAACGCAACTGTCGGCCTGGCGACCTTTACCGGCCCGTAGCTCTTTGGATTAACAAGTGCAAGCGAGGCGAGGCGGGTTCCCCTTGCTTCTCAACCGAGCAATCTTCAGTGATGCCTTCGAAGCGTGGTGGTCCCACAATCCCCCGCGTCTCGGGGCGGCACTGGCGTACTATACCGTGCTCTCACTGGCTCCGCTGCTGGTGATCCTCGTCGCACTCGGTGGTCATTTCTTCGGCGAAGACGCCGTGCGCGGGCAGATTTTCTGGCAGATTCGCAACGTCGCCGGCGATCAGAGCGCGGCCCTCGTGCAAACTCTGCTCAAGGACGCGGCGCATCACGGCACATCCGGGGTGCTGGCCGGCATTTTGAGCTTCGTCCTGCTCCTGATTGGAGCGTCCGGGGTTTTCTCGGAGTTGCGCGACGATCTGAACGAAATCTGGGAAGTGCAGGACGAGAGCGCGTTCACCTGGGCGGGCGTCATTCGACAGCGCCTGTTCTCATTTCTACTCGTGCTGGCCGCGGGTGTGCTCGTAATTGCGAGCCTTACGATGAGTGTGATCGTTGAATCCGCTTCGAGATTCGCGTCCGCCTGGATCGGGCACGCGGCCTCGCTGGAATCTCTGAACATCCTTGTCACGTTCGCTTTCGCGGCCCTGGTAATCGGCTTGATGTATCGTTTTCTGCCGGCCGCGCGCGTCGACTGGAAAGATGTCGTCGTCGGTTCCGGCGTCACGGCCGCTCTGGTCGTGCTTGGCAAGGCTGCCGTCGTTTTGTACCTGACACGCGCGGGCATCGGCTCGACGTATGGGGCCGCCGGCTCGGTGGTTGTGCTTCTCGTCTGGGTTTACTATTCATCGCAGATCTTCCTGCTGGGCGCCGAATTTACGCGCGTTTATGCGGTGAGCCGCGGCTCGTTCCACTCCACCCGGCGGCCATCCACGCGGGCAAGCCTCACTCGTAATATTTCGCCCCGGGGAGAAGTGGGCTAAAACGCGCGGACGTCGCCGCACGGAGGTACATTGCGTGCAGAGCCCGCTTCAGTGTCCCTGCGGCCGGGCTGCCTTTTCGCGATCTTAATATTCGGTTTTGCCGTGACGACGCGGCCGGCGCACGGCCAGGTTTCGACTGAGTTCGAGGGCAGGCGAATCGAATCCATCCAGTTCACTCCAGGACCGCTCCTCGATCCCGCCGACCTGGAAAACGCGCAAACCCTTCGACCCGGCACTTCTCTGAAGAACGCAGAGGTCGCGGCCGCTATCGATTCTCTCTTCGCCACAGGGCGTTTCGAGGACATCGCCGTCGAGGCGGAGCCGGCCGGCGCCGGCGTCGCTATCCGGTTCGTCGTAACGGCGCAGAAGTTCGTCGGCGGTGTTGCGGTCACTGGCAAGATTGCGTCGCCGCCAAGCCGCGCCGAGCTGCACAGTTTCACCCAATTGACTCTTGGGGCGCCGATCCAGCCGCAGGACATTACGAACGCCGTTACCAGTCTGAATCGCCTGCTCGAAACGAACGGGTTGTATGGCAGCACGGTTTCTCCCGAGCCACAGGAGAGCAGTGAAGCGCAACAGGTGTTCCTGACGTTCCACGTCAGGGCGGGGAAGCGCTCGAAATATGAGCATCCCGTGATCGAAGGGGAAACGCTTCTCCCGGACGACGTTGTGCTCCGCGCCACCGGCTGGCGATATCCCATCATCCATTGGTGGAAACATGTGACTGGAGCGCGTACCCGCGCCGGTGTGGAGGGGCTGCGCGCGAAATACCAGAGCCAGGACCGGCTCACCGCGCGCGTGGATCTTCAGGAAACCGAATACGATTCCGCCAACGGGAGGGTGCGTCCGCACCTGTCGGTCGCTCCCGGTCCGAAAGTGGAAGTAAAAACACTCGAGGCGAAGGTGTCGCGCCGGGTTCTGAAACGATATTTGCCGATCTATCAGGAGCGCGCGGTCAGCCCTGACATTCTGCTCGAAGGCAAACGGAATCTCGAAGACTACTTTCAGAGCCAGGGCTACTACGACGTGGACGTCGAGTTCCGGATCGAACCCCCGTCGGCGGATCTCCAGGTTATCGATTACGCGATCTCGAAGGGCGTGCGCCAGAAAGTCGTGAGAGTCAACATCACCGGCAACAAATACTTCGATCGGGACACGATCACCGAACGGATGTTCATACAACCGGCGGCGTTTAATCTCCGTCATGGCCGGTATAGCGAGGCCTTCCGGAAAAAGGACGAAGACAATCTCGTGAGCCTTTACCAATCGAACGGCTTCCGCGACGTGAAGGTCACGATCGGACTCGATACCAACTACAAAGGCAAATCGGGCGAGATCGCGGTCAATGTCGTGATCACCGAGGGTTCGCAGTGGCTGGTCAACCGCGTGACGCTTCGGGGTTTCACACAAATACGGCCCGAAACCGTGAAGCCGAGGCTGGCATCGGCGGAACAGCAGCCATTCGCGGAAGTGAATCTCGCGGCCGACCGGCAGATGATACTGACGACTTATTTCGAGCAGGGCTATCCTTCCGCCACATTGATGCCGCGGTGGACGCAGAGTGGACCGGACCGCGTGGACGTGGAGTACACAGTCGAGGAAGGCGCGCGCCAGTATGTGCGGGACGTGATCACCTCCGGATTGCACATCACGAGACCTGGCCTGGTGCAACGGCATATCACGCTGAAGACCGGCGATCCTTTATCGCCGGTCGAGGAAGCGAATATTCAAAAAACGTTCTACGATCTGGGGCTGTTTGCGCGCGTCGACACTGCAATCGAAAATCCCGACGGCGAAGAGACTCACAAGTATGTGCTCTATAACTTCGAGGAGGGCGACCGTTACCGGCTGAATGTGGGAATCGGAGCGCAGGTCGCCCGGTTTGGGACGCCAAGCAATACCAGCCTCGCCTCGCCGGGCGGCGCGACCGGATTCAGCCCGCAGATCTCGCTGGATGTTTCGCGATACAACTTCCTGGGGCTTGGACACACGATTTCGCTGCGGGCGCTTTTCTCGTCGATCGAGAAACGGGGCTCCATCAGCTATCTGCAGCCGCGCTTCAGAAACGTAGCGGGGCGCAACGTCTCTTACACGCTGCTTTACGACAATACGCTCGACGTCCGGACCTTCGCGGCGAGACGGGAGGAAGCCTCGGTGCAGCTTTCGCAGAAGTTTTCGCGCTCGCTAACGGGGCTCTTCCGCTTCTCCTACCGGCGCGTGAGCGTCAGCAACGTCATCATCCCGGTTCTTCTTGTGCCTCAACTCGTTCAGCCAGTGCGCATCGGAATCCTCACAGGCAATCTCGTGCAGGACCGGCGCGACAACCCCGCAAATCCGACACGCGGCATGTACAACACCGTCGACATAGGAATCGCCGACCGGTGGTTCGGGTCGCAGCGAAGTTTTGGCAGATTGCTCGCTCGAAATGCGACTTACTACAAGGTCACGAGGAACATTGTGTTCGCGCGGCAAACGCAGCTGGGAATCATAGCGCCTTTTTCGGTGCCGAGCGGGCTAACCGCCGCTCAGGCCGTTCCTCTCCCCGAGCGGTTCTTCGGAGGCGGCGCCGACTCTCTTCGGGCCTTTCCTTACAATCAGGCCGGTCCGCGAGATACGGGGGCTCCGCTCGTCGCCGGTGGACCCACGTCCAAGGCGACCGGCTTTCCACTTGGCGGGAACGCGTTGCTCTTCAACAATCTCGAGCTGAGATTCCCGCTGTGGGGCGACAACATTCAGGGAGTCATTTTTCACGACATGGGAAATGTGTTCAGCTCGGTGGGGAAGATTTCTTTCCGGGTCCGGCAGCGCGATTTGCAGGATTTCGATTACATGGTGCATGCCGCGGGCTTTGGCGTCCGATATCGGACGCCCGTGGGGCCGGTGAGGGTCGACCTCGCCTACAGTATTAACCCGCCGTCGTATAACGGATTCGGCGGTACGCCTGCACAACTCATCACATGCGACCCGGCTGCCGACCCGGCAACGGCTCCGTCCTACTGCCAGTCGACGCGCCAGAACATCAACCATTTCCAGTTTTTCTTTTCCATCGGGCAGACGTTCTGATGCGCGCTCCGCTTGTACTCGCGGGCCTGTTGATTGTGCGGGCGCTGGCCGCGCATTCATCGCTCGCACAGGCGGCCGTTACTATCGATCGCATCGCCGTGGTGGTGAACCGCCACGCGATCAAAGCGAGCGATGTTGACCGCGATCTGCGCCTCACCGCGTTTCTCAATCAGGAACTGCTGAAAACCGATAGCGCCAGCCGGCGAGCCGCCGCAAACCGGCTGGTGGATCAGGAGATCATTCGGAACTCACTGGCATCCGGTGGTTACACCCGCGCTACGGACGCCGACGCCGCCAAACTCATGGCGCAGATTCGCCGCGATCGCTTCGGCAATTCCGACGAGCGCCTGCAGCAGGGGCTGGCGCGGTACCGCCTGACGGAAGATCAGCTTCGCGCGCAGCTCCTGTGGCAGTTGACGGTGCTTCGGTTTATCGACCAGCGCTTCCGGGGCGGCATCCTCGTCAGTGACGACGAGGTGCGCGATTACTATACGCAGCACCGCGCGCAGTTTCGCGGAACGCTGGAGTCCGAAACGGAGAACATTCGCAACACGCTGGAAGGCGAGCAGGTGAATCAGCAATTCGAGGCGTGGCTGGACGATGCGCGAAAGCGCGCGACAGTCCAGTTTCATGAGCAGGCATTTGAGTAACGGGGAACGCCATGAGCACACGGGGTAAATGGATTCGTAACATCGCCATCGGTCTCGGTGGCCTGATCGCGATCGTTCTGGTGGCGGCGGTGATCGTGGTACAGACGAACTGGTTCCGGAATTACGTGCGCCAGACGATCGTTTCTTCCGTCGAGGATGGAGTCGGCGGGAAGGTGGAGGTGGGCGATTTTCGCTTCGACCCGTTCGCCCTGCACGCCATCGTCGATAAGTTCGTGATCCACGGCAACGAAGCGGCGGGCGCGCCGCCGTTCGTCTCGATTGCGCGCGTTGAAATCTATCTTCGGCTGTTCACCAGTCTCAAGCGTCTCTACGAGCTGTCGTATCTGGGGATCGCTCGTCCGGAAGTGAACGTCACGGTTCTGGCGGATGGACGCACGAACATCCCTTCCCCGCGCGTAAAAAGCACCTCCAACAAATCGGCGCTGGAGACTGTAGTCGATTTGGCGGTCGGCAAATTCGCGGTCGATCACGGAATGGTGGCTCTCTCATCGGTGCGACAGCCGCTTGATATCCGCGGCCGCGACCTTCAGGCGCAGCTCACTTACAATTTCGCTACGCGAACTTATTCGGGCCGGCTCGGCATGGAGCCCCTCTATGTGCTGAACGGGCGCGATACACCCGTCTATTTCAAAGTCTCGCTGCCGGTCACCCTCGCAAGCGATCGGATCGACCTGAAAAATGGCAGCATTTCGACGCCCCTCTCCACACTGGCTGTAAACGGTTCCATGGCCGATATGAAGAACCCGCGGTTCTCCGCGGATGTGAGAGGACACATCGCGCTGGCCGATGCCACCGCTCTCGGTAATCTGCGGCTGCCGCAGCGGAAAGATCTGCCATCGGAAATCGACGTGCAGGCTTCCGCTGATGTCGCGCCTGATGCCATTCATGTTGCCGGGCTGCACCTGCGAGCTGGAGACTCGTCGGTCGATGCTTCGGGAACGTTGCGCGATCCGAGGGGCAATGGCGCGCTCGATTTCCGCGCCAGCCTCGCGCTCCGTGAACTCGGAGAAATGGCCGAAATAGCGCAGAAGCCGGCCGGCACACTTGTTGTGAACGGCAAGGCGAAGCTCGACAGGGCGAACAATTATCAGGCGGAGGGGAACGTGGAAGCGCGCGACGTTTCGTTCCGCGAGGGTACGCGGCGCATTCCAAACGTGAATCTCTCCTCCGCCTTTCACGCGGACAATCATAATCTCGCCCTGAACGACCTGCGGCTCCGAACCATTGGGGGCGAATTCGCCGGCAACATTTCACTTGCGGATTTTGAGCGTTACAGCGTATCGGGCAATCTGCGGAATTTCGATATAGGAAGCGGGCTGGCGCTGGTTGGGGAAAGCCTCCCGTATGACGGAATCGTTTCCGGCCCGGTGAATGCGGCGGGAGATCTGAAGGCCGGGGTGAAGAGTATCGAGGGCGGCGCGCATCTCACCATTGCTCCCGGGAAACGCGGCATCCCCGTTTCAGGACGGCTGAACGCGTCATACAGCGGGGCCGCCGATAACGTGTTTGTGGATAACTCGTACGTCGCGCTGCCGCATACGCGGCTGACTCTGAGCGGCTCGACGAACAAGCGCCTTGACATCACCCTGACGTCGCACGATCTGCGTGACCTGCTTGCTGCCGTTCCTTCGAAGGCGCCCCCGCCTGTTACACTCGCCGGCGGGAGCCAGCCGGGCGAAGCTTCATTCACGGGCTCCGTTACCGGAGGGCTTTCCGCGCCACACGTTAGCGGACACATACTCGTGAGCCGGTTCGCGGTCGAAGGCCGCGATTTCCAGGCGATGAACGCCGATATTGCGGCGTCTAAATCCGGCGCGAGCGTGGCCAATGGATCTCTCAAGCGCGCTTCCCTTCAGGCGGCCTTTTCCGGCTCCGTCGGGCTGCACGACTGGTCCACTACGCCACGATCCGCGGTCGCTCTGGATGCCGAGATTCAGGGCAGCGATCTGGGTGACATCATCGCTCTTGCCGGCCAGCCGCCCGCCGGATACTCTGGCATGCTGACGGTTTCGGCGCACGTGTCGGGGACTGCCGGAAATCCGATGGGAAGCGCGCGCTTGATGGCTGCCAACGGTACAGCGGCCGGCGAGCCTTTCAACGCAATCCAGGCGCAGGTGAATCTCACCGACCAACTCGTCACGGTGCCCACCGCATACGTGGACGCGCCAGCGGGCCGCATTAATTTGACTGCCGAGTTCCGGCATCCGCGCGACAGCTTTGCGACCGGCCAGGTTCGCGCGCATCTCCAGTCGGATCAGTTGAACCTCGCGCGCAGTGCGCTTATACAGAAGGAGCAACCGGAGTCCGGCGGCGTGCTTCGCGTGAATGCGGACGTGACCGGCACGCTCGGGGCAACCTTCGCTCTCACAAGCGTCAGCGCCGATGTGACGGGCCGGGGGCTTCAACTGGCCGGCCAGAGCTACGGAGACTTCACCGTGATCGCGAACACGGTCGGCAACGCGGTCACTTACAATGTCACATCCGACTTTGCGGGCTCCTCCATCAAGGCATCCGGAACCACCGAACTCAAAGTGGACTATCCCACGCGTGCGACAGCGACCGGGGAAAACCTTCCGGTCGAACGCGTGATGACCGTGGCCCGGCAGACGGGCATTCCGGCGAAAGGCATGCTGTCCGGATCGATTCAGGTGAACGGCACGATCAAGGCGCCTGAAGGCAGCGCGCAGATCGATCTCACGCGGGCAGTCGTGTACGGCGAGACCATCGATCGCGCGAGCCTTCGTGCGACATACCTCGCACGCAGCATCGACGTGCAGCAGCTTGAAATCATTTCGGGTCCATCGCGCGTCCAGCTAACCGCTCACTACGATCATCCCGTGGGCGATCTGGAGCAGGGGCGCGCGCAATTTCGCTTGTCGAACAGTCACATCGATTTGTCGCGGATCCACACACTCCAGCAGTACCGTCCTGGACTTGGCGGCGCCGCGGATTTGAGCGCATCCGGCGAAGCCACGATCAACGGTCCTGGCCAACAACCAACGGCGCGCCTCCTTCTCACGCGCCTCGATGCCAATGTGAACGCGACCGGAATCGCCGCCGCCGGAAAGAGATTCGGCGATCTGCGGCTCACCGCCAACACGACTGCCGCCAATCGCCTCAATTTCGCTCTGGACTCGAATCTCGCGGGCTCCAATATCCATGCGGGCGGCAATGCCACTCTGGCGGGCGACTATCCGGTGGATGCGCAGCTCACATTCCGGGATATTGCATGGACGCGCATCGCGGATCTGCTGGGTCAGTCGAGCGGCGCGGCGCCCGCGTTCGAAGCGACCACAGAAGGCCAACTCAGCGTCAAAGGCCCCGTGTTGAAGACGGACCAGCTCAACGCGACTCTCTCGATCGCGCGGCTGAATTTCGAGACCGTTCCTCGCACAGGCGCCGGCCGCCCGGTGGCCATCGCGAACCAGGGACCGATTCAGGTCTCGCTCGATCGCGGCACGGTGCGGATTCAGAACGCCCATCTCACTGGGCCGAAGACCGATCTGCAGGCGGCCGGCAGCATGACTCTCAATGGCGGGACCCTGAACCTCACGGTGAACGGCAACGCCGACCTCTCGGTAATTCAGAACTTCGACCGGGACGCCTATTCCTCCGGTACGATCGTGCTCGCAACGACGATTCGCGGTACGACGGCTCAGCCGCGTGTGAATGGTCAGCTCACGATTCGCGACGTTGCGCTGGGCTACGCGTCGCTGCCGATCGGCCTCTCGAACACGAATGGCGCTATCGTCTTCAACGGCAACACCGCGCAGATTCGATCCCTTACTGCGGATGCGGGCGGCGGCAAGATCAGCGTGGCAGGATTCGCAGGTCTGGGCGAGGGGGCTGGAGCAGGGCCGCGCTTCGGCGTTCAGACGACCGCCACCTCGGTTCGCGTTCGGGTCCAGCAGGGCGTCAGCGTTACGGCAAATGCGAACATCCGGATGAACGGAACCACGACCAGCAGCCAGATTGTGGGCGACGTGACTGTCGATCGTGTCAGCTACGCGCCGCAGACCGATATCGGCTCTATACTGACTCGCTCGGCGCCGCCGGTACAAGCGCCCGTGAAGCCCTCGCCCCTGCTCAGCAATATGAAGCTCGACATCCACGTGCGCAGCGCCCCCGGTATGAGCGTCGATTCTTCTCTCACTCAGAGCCTGCAGGCGGACGTGGATCTGCGGGTCCGCGGCACGGCGAATGAACCGGCGGTGCTGGGGCGCGTGTCGATCAGCGAAGGAAAGCTGACCTTCTTCGGGGCCACTTATACGGTGGATACCGGAACCATTTCGTTCTATGATCCCGTCCGAATCGATCCGATTCTCGACGTGAGTCTCGAAACGCAGTCGAAGGGTGTGGCGGTGACGTTGCAGGTGACCGGACCGCTCGACAACATGAAGCTGAGCTACACATCGGACCCGCCACTGCAATTCCAGGAGATCGTGCAGCTTCTGGCATCGGGCAAAACGCCGACGTCCGATCCTACAATCCTCGCGAATCAGCCGGCACAGCCGCAGCAGAGTTTTCAGCAGATGGGCGAATCTGCCATCCTGAGCCAGGCGGTCGCGAATCCCGTATCGAGCCGCCTGCAGCGCGTATTCGGCGTGTCACAACTGAAGATCGATCCTTCATTTACGGCCGGGTCGAACACACCGACGGCAAGTCTTGCTCTCCAGCAACAGATCACAAGCAATCTCACGTTCACTTACGCGACGAAGCTGGATAACCCGAATGCCATGCTGATCCGGGTGGAGTGGGCGTTCGATCCGCGATGGTCGGCCGTAGCGACCCGCGATGAGAACGGGATTTTCAGCATGAATTTCTTCTATAAAAGATCCTTCCGGTAAGCAGGTGTCCGGATTTGTGTCACACGGTGCGTCCGCATACACACGTGCCGCGCTCTCGTGAAATATCAATTCGAGGCGCGGCACATGATGAGCAGAGAATCGCAGGACGCTTCAAAATGCAAGACCGCTCCAAAATGCAAGACGAATCGGTGATGGATCAAATCGCCGACATCGCAGGGTGTTTCGTTGCCGTGGTGACAGGCGCTCAAATCATTTATGCGGCATTCCGGACAGTGAGTCGCTTTCTTCCGGGTCGCGAAGTTTCGCCGTCGACGCGCATGGCCGCGGGTGAAAGCACCGAGATCGATTTCGGGTTGCAGCATGCCATCCTTCCATCGCATCGCCTCATGATCCATAGCCGGTCTGTCCAGATCTGAGAACTCGAACGCCGGGCCGTTCCACTCGGTGCACTCCTGAGAATTTGCTGCTTGTCAATTCGGTGGACTGGTGCGCATCGGTGAAAATCGCGAACCCGACCGCGGTAACGGGCAAGCGCGGCGGCGTCTGGGGCGGCTCCGGCGACCCGGCGCATCCCTTCGGCAGTCTCGATCCGAACGAGAGGTGGGGCGGATCGCTGAACTGCCGTCGATGCGGATTCGGGGCGCGTCCGCTGGAAGTACAAATCACCGATGCTCATGCTGGCAGCCCTGACGCCCACCGCGGGCGGTCTTGTTTTTACGGCCGATCTGAACGGTGACGTCCTTGCCTTCGACGCGGCGAACGGGTCGGTGTTGTGGCGGAACGCTACCCGGCGCCGCTGTGGCCGGTGGTGTGATTTCCTATCGGACAGACGGACACCAGCGTGTCGCTGTCGCCGCGGGTATCGGTCGCGCGAACTGGCCCTGCCCAAAACGACGGCGAGGGCGATTGTTTACGGACTCCCAGAGCGAGCAATCCCGCTGATCCAGGTGACCGCCGCACTTTTTTCGGCCACACATCACCATAATCATGACGAACGGCGAAGGCGGGTCTGCCTCGTCAAGCAGGTTAGTTCCAGTTAGTCCTCAGCGGGGCCAGTAAGGACGAGTAACCTCGCGAATCGCGCATCCTTCCAAGGCACCGTGTTTACACAAGTACTGATATTGCTAGTACCGGCGGTACCAAGATTCAGTACTAGTCAACGGTTAGTCCTCCTAAGTAAACTAATTAGGCGGAAGTTAAGGACGCATCAGCAGTAGATAACGAAAGGACACTTACACAGGAAATGAGACTTGGGTTGTCTCTCAAAAATCATGCATTACAGATGTCGTTGGTGTTGGCGGCAATTTTTGCATCTACGGCAATGGCAGAGATCCAGACGGCCACTTTTGACTTTTCGGCCTCTGTGTCTGGCTCAGCCCAGATAGGCGCCACGAACGGTACTTATACTGATCCGGCAAACCCCGGCTTTTGCGTAGGCCCGCCGGTTGCCTGCGGTGCAGGCTCGGGCGTGTCGGGGAGCTTTACATTCACGGATCTTACACCGACGACGGCACAGATTACCTTTAACTTTTCCGGAAGCACCATCGGAGATGGAGGTGGCTTCACAATCGATCTCGGTAACTTCGTGACGCAGGATGGTTCCACGATCACTTCGATCGTCCACGACTCCGGCAATTTCGCCGCAGGTGATTTCTCGAATGTGACCTGGGACGGTACGAATGCAGTATTTACCGGATCCGATTCTGGCGGCGGCTTCGACGCGATCGGCGGCAGCCAAGTCGTCTTTAGTGTTACGGAGGCTGCCGCAACTCCGGAACCGGCATCGCTTTTCCTGACAGGGCTCGGTCTCATGGGGCTGGGAGTGGTTGCGCGCCGCCGTAATCGCAAAGCTTAGTTGGCTCTTTTTGATTGCCCGCTGCTCCCCGTACAATCACGGAGAGCAGCGGGGTTTCGAACCTCCTGCCGCCCGGCGATCTCCGGCGGCGTTTGCAATTTCCATCCCCACTGTTTCGGTAAACTCTCCTTCAATCCGCATGATGATAGCCGGCACGTCAACAGGTTTGCGTGTCACGTGCCAAATTGCGGTACGAACAACGTCCGTATCGCGCTGTGCCAGCGTCGCGCGATCGCATTCACCCGCGATTACATAGTGGCTGCGGTCGTTCCATGTTGTACTGCAGGAAGCGCCTGGTGTTTGCGGAAATGGGCGGATCGGGCTTGCAACCCTCTCCACCTTCAGGCTAGCAAACATAAACCATTGAAAACAAGACTGGATTTACATCCGAAATTCCGCTAGCATCGACACATTCCAACACTCACGGAGGGTTTTATGATCCCGCGGGAAAATGCCGGGGCGGTGGCTCGTGCGCTTCACGAGGCTTTTGGAGCAACGGAATTCGAAGATATCCGCGTGCTGAGTGAGGGGTCTTTTCCGAATTTCGTGGCCCGAATCGTGGTGCGCGGCGCACCGTATCTGCTGCGGATCGTCACGCGTCCGATGTCGATCGGCTCGGAACGCGAGTTCACTTGCATGAGGATCGCGGCGGAGGCTGGCGCGGCGCCGCGCGTCTGGTATACGAACACAGACGGCCGGCTTTCGATCACCGATTTCGTCGACGAAGCCCCCCTTCCGCCGGCCGATGCGCCCGTTATTATGGCCCGAATGCTGCGCGCCGTGCACGAGCTCCCGGCTTTTCCAGCCGGCATCGCTCATCTCGACACCACCTGTATGTTTCTGATGCGCGAAGGTCCGGCGCGAGACGGCTTTTTTGAGAAGATTCGGGCGACGACGGTTCTCTCGAAGCAGGAGTTGGGAGAGTTTTTCAGCTGGCACGCGGAATTGGCGGCGCTTTACGATCGCCTTGAGCCGGATCTGGTTTCGAGCCACAACGATCTGTTCAAGCCCGACAACATCCTTTTCGACGGCGAGCGCGTCTGGCTGGTCGACTGGGAAGCGTCGTTCCTGAACGATCGCTACGCGGATCTCGCGGTGCTGGCGAACCTTGTGGCGCCGAACGAACCGCAGGAATCGATATATCTGCGTGAGTATTTCGGCTACGAGCCCGACGCGTATCAGCGGGCCCGATTCTTTCTGACTCAGCAGATCGGGCACATGTTCTACACGATGGCTTTCCTGCTGTTCGGCGGGTCGCCCGAGACGAGTCAAAAGGTGCCCGAATTCGCGGAGATGCAAAGGCGCCTGTGGTCACGAGAGACCAGGCTCATCGGCAATGCCAGAAGCCTCTACGGCCGCGTGCATTGGGAACGGCTTGCCGGAAACATGCGGGGGCGGCGATTTGAGGAGGCGGCCAGGATCGTGTCATGCCGGAATCGCCCGGCGTAGTCTGGGAGTGATCTCATGACCGCCGCCGATTTCAAGAGAATC
>Ga0134125_10001968_pt1 | contig 24693 bp, 21 predicted proteins | sample KB31751_FD_96464 | JGI IMG/M metagenome (GOLD analysis project Ga0134125, IMG submission 96464) | Terrestrial soil microbial communities with excess Nitrogen fertilizer from Kellogg Biological Station, Michigan, USA - KB3-175-1 | ecosystem: Environmental > Terrestrial > Soil > Unclassified ...
AGCGGCGCCGGCGTCTCCCCGGCGACGGGCGGGGCCGGCGGCGCGGGGCAGGACGCCGGCCTGCCGCCGCCGCTCGCCCCCCAGGCGGGCTGCGACTGCTCGACGGCGAGCGGGCCGACGCCTGAAACGTCCGTGCTCCTGATGGGCGCCGTCGGCTTCTTCCTCGGCCGGCGGAACCGGCGCGGTCGCCGCTCGGGCGGTGGCGTGTCACGCGGTCGCGGCGGCGCGCCCGCGCCCACCCGTCGTCGCCCCTCCCGCGGGCGCGCGATCCTGACGGGCAGGCGCTCAGCGACGGCCGCTCGGATCGTCCTTGGGCCCGCCGGGCGGATTCGGAAACAGCTCGGCGAGCGGCCGAAAGGCGCCGCTCATGCGCCGCGCCGGCGGATCGAGCAGGCGCGGCAGCTCGGCGAGCGCCTGCGAGATGTTGACGATCTCCACCGGCTCCGGTCGCAGCAGGGCTTCGAGCTCGTCCGCCTCGCTGGCGGCCCGGCCGTTCCCCAACCAGTTCCGTTCGACCGCCCGCTTGAGGCGCGCCTCGTCGATCCCCATCTCGGCCGCCAGATCGACGTTGGTGTCGACGCGCGGAGCGGGCGCGGCGACGCCGTTCGTCCCAATCTTGAGGGGGCCCGAGGCGCCGGGCGGCACCAGCACCCGCACCGGTCCGGTGTTTCCCGAGACCTTGCGGGCCAGCATCTGGTTCAGCACCTCGCGCGACGGCCCGTCGAGCCGCAGGAACTGCACACCCATCCCGTGCGGCTTGTTCGGCGCCGCCGGATCGAACTCACGCACCCAGGTCACCTTGCCGTCGCCGGCCAGCGCCACCTCGCCGCCCGCGAGCTGCACCTCGAAGGCGAACACTTCGCCGATCGGTCGCGGCGTGCGGCTAGCCAGGAAAAGGCCGCCCCTGGTCACGTTGGGCGAAAACTTCTCGATGAACGTCTCGAACGCCGCGTAGCGGAGGCGGACGCGGACGGGCGCGCCGGGCGGGCTAGGGGGTGACGGGGCGAGGCGCTGCTCGGAGCTCACGAAAGAATTTCAGTATCCGACGTACGCTCCCTTGCCGTCAATCGCGGCCGTCAATCGCGTCGGGGCAGCCGGAACACACGGCGCGTGTTCTCGGTGGTCGCCGCGTCGAGCTCGTCCGGCGGGATCCCCCGCAGCCCGGCCACGGCCTTCAGCGTCTCCACCACGTAGGCCGGCTCGTTGCGCGCGCCCCGATGCGGCACCGGCGCCAGGTAGGGGGCGTCCGTCTCGACCAGGATCCGATCGAGCGGCGCGAACGCCGCCGCCTCCCGGACGTTGGCGGCGTTCTTGAAGGTCACGATCCCCGAGAACGACAGGTACTGCCCGAGGTCGAGGTAGGCGCGCGCCTCCGCGACGCCCCCGGTGAAGCAGTGAATGACCCCGGCGAGCCCGGCCGCCTCCTGGCGGAGGATCTCGGCGGCGTCCGGGTGGGCGTCGCGGACGTGCGAAACGATCGGCAGCCCCGCCGCCCGGGCGAGCGCGATCGACCGCCGGTAGGCCGCCTGCTGGCGGTCGCGCGGCGCGTGGTCGTAGTAGTAGTCGAGGCCGCTCTCGCCGATGCCGACCACCTGCGGCGCTCGGGCCAGTCGCTCGTACGTCGCCCAGTGCTCCTCCGTCGCCTCGGCCGTGTCGTGGGGGTGGACGCCGACGGTGGCGAAGACGTCGGGCTCAGCGGCGGCGATGGCGGCCGCCTCCTCCGCGGCGGCGGCCCCGCGGCCGACACCCACGCACACGAACGCCGTCACCCCGGCCTGGCGGGCGCGCGCCAGCACAGCGGCCCGATCTTCACCGAAGTACGACTCATCCAGATGACAATGTGAGTCAATCATGAGCTAAATGTTTGGCACAGAGCCTCCGATTCTACCGGAAGGGGCGGGATTCGACTGCGCCCAGGCGACCACGTGCTTCCCAAACCAGAAGACCAGGACAAGACCAGGGCCCTCGGCCCCCATCAGACGCCGTCCGGTGTGGCGGCGGCCGTCGACGCCGACGCGCTGTCGCCCGGGACGATCGCAGGCGCCTACGTCCTCAAGAAGGAGATCGCCTCGGGCGGAGGCGGCACGGTCTACGAGGCGCAGCACAAGGTGCTGGGCCGCCGGGCGGCGGTGAAGGTGCTGCGCCGGCAGCTGGCGGCCTCGCCGCAGATGGTGACGCGGTTCGTGCGCGAGGCGCAGGCCGTGAACATGATCAAGCACCCGTCGATCGTCGACATCTACGAGTTCGACACCCTCCCCGACGGGCGGCCGTTCTACGTGATGGAGCTGCTCGAGGGGACCGACGTCCGCTCGATCCTCCACGATCGCGGGCGCTTCCCGCCGGCCGAGGTGCTGGAGATCCTGGAGCCGGTCTGCGCAGCGCTGCAGGTGGCTCACGAGCACGGCATCGTCCACCGCGACCTCAAGGCCAGCAACATCTTCGTCGCCAACACGGGCGGCAAGCGGACGATCAAGCTGCTCGACTTCGGCATCGCCAAGCTGATGCACCCCGACGCCTCCGAGGCCGGGTTGACGGTGGTCGGCACCCGCCTCGGCACCTCGTACACCATGGCGCCCGAGCAGATCCGGGGCGACGGCGTCGACCCGCGCACCGACATCTACGCGCTCGGCGTGGTGCTCTATCACCTGCTGACCGGGCAGTACCCGTTCCGCGCCGAGACGATGACCGACATCGAGCGGCAGCACCTCGAGTCTCCGCCGCCGCGCCCCAGCCAGGCGGCGCCCGTGTCGCCCGCGTTCGACGCGGTGGTCCTGCGCTGCATGGAGAAGACGCCGGAGCGGCGGTACCAGAGCGCCAAGGCGTTCCTCGAAGCGCTGCGCGAGGCCATCGGCACCAGGTCGGCCCAGGCCGAGACGGCCCGCGCCGCCGCCATCTACGTCGAGATCCGCATCGCCGACGGCGCCGACGCCGAGAGCGACGCGGTGCTGGACGACACCTCCGCCATCCTCGACGCCGCGGAGCACGCCTTCCGCGGCGCGGGGCTCGGGCTGCCGCTGCAGACCGGCAGCGCCCTCATCGGCGCGCGGGTCCTCTCTGCCGACGCCGCGGCGGGGTCCGCCGAGCGGGCCCGTGTGGTGGCCGTCGCCGAGGCTCTCGGCGAGGAGCTGGCGGCCCGCTCCTCGGCCGTGCCCGAGGTCCATGTCAACATCGCGGTCCACGTCGGCCCCGCGGCGGTGAAAGATTCAGCCGAGGCGCCCGGGGGCAAGGAGATCGTCGGCGGCGAGATCATGTCGACCGCCGACTGGGCGCCCCACGACGACGTGCAGGGCGTCCACCTGACCGCCGCCGCCCGGGCTACTTGAACAGCCCGGTGACCAGGGCGATGGCGATGATCACGCCCATGATCGACTCCCCGGCCATGCCGCCTGCCGCCATCGAGATCAGCGACTCCTGATCGAGGCTCGGGCGCAGGCGCCGTGCGCCGCCGGCCAACAGGGCACCGGCCGCCACCGCCAGCGACACCGACGCCGGCGTCAGGAAGGCGATCCCCATCGCGGCCGGGGAGGGGAGGTGCTTCCCCCACCGGCGAGACCCGCCGAGCGCGAGCAACGCGCCCACCAGCAGCCCGGCGAGTCCGGAGGTCGTGGCGTGAGGCGGGAGCGAGGCGAGCCCGTTGCGCACGGCCTCGGCGGTCGCCCTCCAGGAGATGGCGGTAGGTGCGGGCAGCCTCTCGGTCCCGAGGCCGTAGGCCTTGGTGAGCACGAGATAGACGGGGACGAGGACCAGGCCGCCGACGAGGGCCCCCAGCAGCTGCGCCAGGAGCTGCGCCCGCGCGGAGCTGCCCAGGCGCGACCCCGCCTTGAAGGCCCACAACGTCTGGGCCGCCTGCCCCGAGGTCCCGTTGGCGATCGTGCCAGCCAGGAGCGAAAGGATCGGTCCGTAGCCCGAGAACAAGAGCTGCGTCAGCGTTCCCACGGGCCCCGACGGGGCGAGATCGGTCTCTCCCGCCGCGCGCGACGAGACGACCGACAGGATCAGGGCCGTCGCCACGGCCACCGGCAACGCCCAGAGGCTCAGTTTGAATTCGCCCCGCCAGACGACCGCCAGCGCCACGAGGCCCCCCAGCACCGCCGCGGTCGCTCCAGCGGACGGGCGCTTTCGGAGGCGGCTGCCGGCGGCTTGGCTGACGACGGAGCCGATGTCGCGCGCCGCGCGCACGAGCGACCTCCAATCGAGGATCAGCGGCACGAAGCTCCCCGCCATCAACAGCCCCAGCCCGGGCCAGACCAGCCAGCCGGCACATGCCGCGTACCCTGCTTCCCGAACGAGGTGGGTGCGGACCAGCCAGGGCGCCAGCCCCAGCCATCCAATCGCCGCGCCGAGCGCCATGCTGAGCCCCGCGCGAATCCCCATCATCACGCCCGTCGAAAACAGGAGCGGGCTCCAGCTGAGCTCGACGGAGAGCGTGCTCAGCGTCAGGCCGCCCACCGCCCCTCCGATCGCGGTGCTGGCCGGGATCAGCTGGGGTTTTCCGTCCCGGAACCAGGTCACCGCCGCCGCGACGATCGCCCCGCCCAGGAGAAATCGCGCGCGGCGCAAAGCGCTGTGCCGCGCCGCGAACATCGTCTCGATGAGCTCGCCGGTGGCGTTCCCGGTGGGAAAGGGGAGGCCCTCGTCGAGGAGGAGCTTCCGCCGCAGCAAGACGGCCGCCAGCACGCCGAACAGCGCGATCGACAACCCCCAGAGGGCCAGGGCCCAACCGGGAAAGCTCCGTCCCAGCATGGCCATGGCCGGTACGCCGCCGCCCGCCCCGGCCACGAACCCCATGATGGCCGCCGAGGCCGCCGTGGTCTGGGTGATGTTGTTCTCCAGCGCGCTGTAGGGCCGCCGCCCGGGGCGAGAGAAGCTGGCGAAGAAAAGAAAGCCCAGCAGCGCCGCCGTGATGCTGCCCCCGTCGAGGATCGAGATCTTGAGGCTGGTGTAGACGTTCGCGGCGGCGAGAATGGCGCCGATCACACTTCCGACGACGAGCGCACGTGCGGTCAGCTCGAGGCGGGGTGAGGCCGTCTCCACCGGTTTCGCTTCTACCGCGACCGCTGCCCGCGCCGCGAGCGTCACGCCACGTCGTCGGGATCGCGCCCGGAAGGCTCGCGCGTCCGCAGGCCGTGCTTCCAGAGCAGGCGATAGAAGTAGATCCGGTCGACGCCGGCCGCGCGGGCCGCGGCGCTGACCCGGTTGTCGTGCTGACGCAAGAGCTCCTCGAGGTAGCGGCGTTCGAAGCTGCTCACCCACGCCTCGCGCGCCTCCCGCAGCGGCTGCCCCACGTTCACCGCCGCCTCGGGTCCGGGTGCGGTGGTGGGAATCGACCCGGTCGCGCTGCGCGGCGGCGAGAAGTCGCGCAGCGCCACGCAACGCTCGAGGTAGTTGCGCAGCTCGCGGATGTTCCCCGGCCAGGTGTGGCGCCCGAGCGCCTCGAGGAAATCGGGCGTCCTCACGCGCGCGCCCGCGGCGGCGTCGACCGCGCCGAACCCGCGCACGATGTGGTCGACCAGCAGCGGCAGATCGCTCAGGCGCTCGCGCAGGGGGGGGAGCTTCACCTCGACGACGGCCAGCCGGTAGTAGAGGTCCGAGCGGAACTTGCTGGCGGCGACCTGGTCGCGCAGGCTGCGGTTGGTGGCGGCGACCAGCCGCACGTTGACCGGGACGTGGTTGTTGGTGCCGACGCGGCGGACCTCGCGCCGCTCGAGCACGCGCAGGAGCTTCGGCTGCAGGTCGATCGACAGCTCGCCGATCTCGTCCAGGAACACGGTCCCGCCGACGGCCGCCTCGAACACGCCTTGCCGCGACGACACGGCGCCGGTGAACGCGCCGCGCTCGTGGCCGAAGAGCTCGCTCTCGAGCAGGTTGGGCGGCATGGCGCCGCAGTCGACGACCAGGAACGGCTTCTCCTTGCGGGCGCTGCCGAGATGAATCGCCTCCGCCGACACCTCCTTGCCGGTGCCGGTCTCTCCCTCGAGGAGGATCGTCGCGTCGCTCGAGGCGGCCTTGCTGAGCACCTCGAACACCGTCTGCATGGCGGGTGACCGGCCCAGCATCCGGCCGAAACGGTCGTCGGGGCCGCCCATGCGCGTGCGGCCGGACTCGCTCTCGAGGCGCACCGGGCCGCTGCCGAGACCGAATGCAGCTCGGGCCTCCTGGTGACCGTTCCCCACGAGCCAAACATCGACTGTTGGCTTGCTTACCTTGACAGGGGGCGGGTGATTTCTCGCCGACGCCGCCGCAGCGCGTTCGCCCGACCCCGGACGCGTGCGCGGCCTCAGGCCTGGTGCGCGATTTTCGCCGCGCCGAGCAGCCCCGGCTGGGGGTGAGTCACGACGTAGGCCGGCAGCCGTTCGACCAGGGTGTGCAACCGTCCCTTGCGATCGAATGCTTCCCGGAAGGCGCCGCGCTGCAGGTAGGTCAGGATGCGGGGCGCGATCCCCCCGGCCACGAACACGCCGCCCGTGGCCAGCACCATGAGCCCGAGGTTCCCCGCCGTGGCGCCGAGGACCGAGCAGAAGATCGACAGCGCCATCTCGCAGACCGGATCGTTGCCGGCCATCGCGCCGCGCGAGATCGCCGCCGCGGGATCGCCCCCCGGCGCCGCCAGCGCGGCCGTCGTCTCGGGGTGGATGAGGCCCCGGCAGGCCGGCTCCTGCGAGAGGAATGTGAAGACGTCGACGAGGCCGCGGCCGGAGAGCACGCGCTCGCAGGAAACGCGGCCGTACTTGGTGAGGAGGAACTGGACCAGCCCCCACTCGAGCGGCGTGCGGGCCGCCAGATCGACGTGCCCGCCCTCGGACGGCAGGACCCGGTAAGCATTGTCGGCGGACGACCAGAGGAGAAACGCCTGACCGAGGCCAGTCCCCGCGCCGAGGACCGCGATCGGCCCCTGCGGCGCCGGCGGGCCGCCTCCCAGCGCCACCAGCTGCTCCGGAGCGACCGCGGTGACGCCCAGCGCCGCCGCGTAAAAGTCATTCACCAGCGTGGCGCGCGCGATGCCGAGCCGCTCGCCGAGCGTGCGGCCGTCCACGATCCAGGGGAGGTTGGTCGCCCGGCACATGTTGTTCTCGATCGGTCCGGCGATGCCGAAGCAGGCGTTCGTCACCTGGGCGGCGGCGCCGATCTTGGCCGCCGCGGCGGCGGCGAACTCGTCGACGATGACATCGAGGGAAGGGTAAGCGCGCGAGGGAAAGGTCTGCTCGTAGAGGGGGGCCGCGACCGCACCGTCGCGGCCGCCGTCGAAGATGGCCAGCCGGGCGTTGGTGCCGCCGATGTCGCCGGCCATGACCGTCATGACGCCTCGTGCTTTCCGCTGAGCGCGCTGGCGGCCTCCCCATCGCAGAAGATCGTGACCGGGCCGGCCTCTCGACGCACGATCCGTGCCGCGGGGAGGTGGCCGGCGTCGACGACCGCGGTGAGCGCCGCCGCCTTGTCGTGCCCGGTGACCAGGAAGCAGACGTCGCGCGCGCCGCAGAGCGCGGGGTAGGTGAGGGTGAGCCGCCGGGTCCCCATCTGGGGGACGTCGACCGCCACGGCCAGGCGGCCCTGCTCGGCCAGCGCTGACGTCCCGGGGAAAAGCGACGCCGTGTGGCCGTCGGGCCCCAGGCCGAGGAGCGCCAGATCCAGCCAGGGCGCCGACGCCCCGGCGGTCAAGGCCGCCTCGTAGTCACGGGCGGCGGCGTCGAGATCGGGGTCCTCGCCGCGCCAGCGGACGACGTTGGCCGGCGGGACGCGCGCGGGGTCGAGCAGCGTCTCGCGCGCCATCCGGTAGTTCGATTGGGGGTCATCCGGGGGAACGCTCCGCTCGTCGCCGAAGAAGATCTTGGCGCGCGTCCAATCGACGGCGCCCGCCAGGACCGGGTAGAGCGCGCGCGGCGTCGATCCGCCGGCGAGCGCGATCCGGAACTGCCCGCGCGCAGCGATGGCCTCGGCCGCCGCCTTCTGGATGTGCGCCGCCGCGGCCTCGACCAGCTCGGTCCGGCTGGCGGCGATGACGATGTTGGGGGTCCCCGGCATGGCGCCGCGGACGTTACCAAGCGGAGGCTGTCTTGTCTCGGCCGGCGGGCGATGCTAGTTGAGACCGCACAATGGGCGCCTTCGAAGAGCTCTCCTGGCGCGGCCTGGTGGCCCAGGCGACCGCCGAGAACATGGCCGAGGTGCTGGCGAAGCCGCTGGCGGTCTACTCGGGGTTCGATCCGACCGCCGCCAGCCTGCACGCCGGGAACCTGGTGCCGCTCATGCTGCTCACGCACCTGCGGCGGCACGGACACCAGGCGCTGCCTCTGGTCGGCGGGGCGACCGGAATGATCGGCGATCCTTCCGGCAAGACCAGCGAACGCACCTTGCTCGATGACGAGAAGGTGCGGGCCAACACGGCCAAGATCCGCGCGCAGATCGAGCGCTTCTTCGCTGTTGACGACGGGCCGCCCGTGCGGGTGGTCGACAACCTCGACTGGTTGGGCCAGGTCCGGCTGCTCGACTTCCTGCGCGACGTCGGCAAGCACTTCGCGGTCAACCAGATGATCCAGCGCGACTCGGTGAAGGCGCGGTTCGAGTCGCGCGAGAGCGGCATCTCCTACACCGAGTTCTCGTACATGTTGCTGCAGGCCTACGACTTCCACGAGCTGAACCGGCGGCACGCCTGCCGGATGCAGGTGGGCGCCTCGGACCAGTGGGGGAACATCGTCTCAGGCGTCGACCTCGTGCGCCGGCTGTCGGGCGACACGGTGTACGGGCTGACGGCGCCGCTGCTCACCAACAGCGAAGGGAAAAAGTACGGCAAGAGCGAGAAGGGGGCGGTCTTCCTCGACGCGGGCCTCACCTCGCCGTTCGATTTTTACCAGTTTTGGTTCAACAGCGCCGACGCCGACGTGGGGCGCTTCCTGCGCTGGCTGACCGTGCGCGGGCGCGAGGAGATCGAGGCGCTCGAAGCCTCGCCCGGGGCCGAGCGGCGCGCGCAGCGGGCGCTGGCCGAGGATCTGACCCGCCGCGTTCACGGCGGCGAGGCGCTCGCCGAGGTGCTCCGCGCGCTGGAGGCGCTGTTTGGCGGCGGCGACCTGCGGGCCGTGAGCGGCGGCATCCTCGATTCGGCGCTGGGCGCCGCGCCGTCGATCAGCGTCGACCGGGCGCGCTTCGAGGGCGAGGGGACGCTGCTGGTCGATCTGCTCGCCGAGGTCGGGGCCTGCCCGTCGAAGTCCGACGCCCGCCGCCAGATCGCCGCCGGGGCGATCGCCGTCAACGGCGTCCCGCTCGCCGGCGCGACCGCGGAGACGCGCCTGACGGCGGCCGATCTCCTCGCCGGGCGCCTGGTCGTGCTGCGGCGGGGCAAGCGGAACAACTACGTCGTCCGCGTGCGCTGATCCGGGGGCTACCTTCGGCTGCCGCCCGCGCGCGCTTCCAGCGACCAGAGGCGACCGGCAACCTGCAGGCACTGGGCGAAGAGAGGATCGCGCCCGCGCGGGCCGAGCGCGGCCACGCAGAGGTCGGCGTCGGTGTAGGCGTCGAGCTTCACCGCGCGGGGCGGCGCGATCGGGAGCTGCACGTGCGCCTCATCGATGGCGTCGCGCGTGACGACGTAGGCGTCGCGCCCGTTCTCGAGCTCGATGGCCAGGACGGCGCTGGCGTCGCAGGGGCCGCCGGTCGGGACGAGCAGGGTCTCGACACTTCCGCCGTCCGCCCGCTCGAAGTCGAACCGCAGGCCGCCGTCGGAGGTCTGCGAGGCGCGCAGCGGCCGCCAGTGGAGCAGGTGGCCGAGCCAGGCGACGATCAGCAGCGCGCTCACGTCGCCGCCGGGCCGGTGGCGGACGGTGAGCCGCGTCGCGCCCCGCAAGGGAGCGCCGCCCACCGGCGCGTCGAACAGCCCGGCGAACAGCAGCCGGAAGCTGCCGAGCCGCAGCCAGCCTAGATCGGCGACCGGGCGGGGCTGCGTGCGGGCGGCGAGCCGCTCGAGATCCTGAAGGTGCAGCGGCGCCGCGCAGCTCGCGGTGTCGACGATCAGGCGGCGCGTCACCGGCAGGAGCTCGCGCACGAGGAGCGTCGACGGCATCGCGGCGTCCATCCAGAGGGTGGCGGTCCGCACGCCGGGGACCTGCAGCGCGCGCACCATCGCCCCGAAGTGCGCCTCGGCGCCGACGGGACCGACCAGGGTGATCTCCTCGGAGTAGACGACGCGCCCGCCGCCCGGCTGGGAGACGACGTTGCTCTCGATGGTCGCCGAGAGGTCGCCGCCGGCCCCGTCGTCGAGGCAGAGCGTGATGGCGCGGATCGGCGCCGCGGGCGCGATGGCGTCGACGAGCGCCTTGGTCCTGGCCAGCGCCTCGCGGCCGTGGGTGGGGATCACCAGGTTCCAGAGCGCCGCGCGCGCGACGGCCCCGGTGCCGCCGTCGTGGCTGGCCTGCTGCCAGAGCGCCCCCAGCTCGCGCTCGATCTCCCGAACGTCGACGGCGATCGGCTCGCCGCGCGCGAAGCGCTCGAAGTTGGCGCGGGCGTCGGCCTCGCTCATGGCAGGCGCCAGGCGCGCCCGTCGGCGGCCAGCATGCGGTCGGCCTCCTCGGGGCCCCAGGTGCCGGCGGCGTAGGCGGGGAGGGTGGTCTTGCCGGCGGCCGTCTCGGCCGCCCAGCACGCGTGGATGCGCGAGATCCAGCTCCAGCTCGCCTCCACCTCGTCGCCGCGCGTGAACAGCGTGCCGTCGCCGAGCAGGCAATCGAGCAGGAGGCGCTCGTAGGCCTCCGGCGGCTCCATACCGAACGACGACCCGTAGCGGAACTCCATGCTCACCGGCGCGATCTCCATCGCCGGACCCGGCAGCTTCGAGCCGAAGTTGAGGGCGATCCCCTCGTCGGGCTGGATTCGGATGCTCAGCACGTTGGGGCGGATCGGGTGCCCCTTGCGCCCGAACAGCAGGTGCGGCGCCTCCTTGAAGTAGATGGCGATCTCCGTGACCCGCTTGGGCATCCGCTTGCCCGAGCGCAGGTAAAACGGCACCCCGGCCCAGCGCCACGAATCGACGAACAGCTTGAGCGCCACGAATGTCTCCGTCGTCGAGGTCGGGCTGACCCCGGGCTCCTGGCGGTAGCCGGGCACCGCGCGGCCGGCGATGGAGCCGGCGGCGTACTGCGCGCGCACCACCTGACGCTCGAAATCACTTTCAGGGATCTGGCGCAGCGCTTTGAGCACCTTGAGCTTTTCGTCCCGGACCGCGTCGGCCTCGAACGCCACCGGGGGCTCCATCGCCGCCAGGCTGAGGACCTGCATGAGGTGGTTCTGCACCATGTCCCGCGTGCTGCCGGCCTGCTCGAAGTACCCGCCGCGCCCCTCGACGCCGACCGTCTCGGCGCCCGTGATCTGCACGTGGTCGACGAAATGGTTGTTCCACAAAGGCTCGAAGATGCCGTTGGAAAATCGAAACACGAGCAGGTTCTGGACCGTCTCTTTGCCGAGGTAATGATCGATCCGGTAGATCTGCTGCTCGTCGAGGATCTCGTGCACCTGGCGGTTGAGCGCCCGCGCCGTCTCGAGGTCGATGCCGAACGGCTTCTCGATGATGACCCGCGCGAATGGCTTGCCGGGCGCCGGCTGGGGCGCCAGGTCCGCCTGCCCCAGGCTGCGGATGACGGGCGCGAACGCCGAGGGCGGGGTCGAGAGGTAGAAGACGCGGTTGCCCGGGAGGCCCAGCTCGCGCTCGATCTCCTCGAGCCGGGCCTTGAGCCGCTGGAACGCCGCCGGGTCGTCGTAGGCCCCCTGCTGGTAGAAGAGGTTGCGCGCGAACGTCGTCCACAGCGCGGCGTCGACCGGACGCCGGCGCGCGAACTCGTCGCAGCCGCGCCGCATCTCCTCGCGGAAGGCGTCGTCGTCCTGGGCGTGTCGGCCGAACCCCAGCACCGCGAACCGCGCCGGCAGCAGGCGATCGCGCGTCAGGCTGTAGAGCGCGGGGAGCAGCTTGCGGCGCGCCAGATCGCCCGAGGCGCCGAAGATGACCATCGTCGCGGGCTCGGGGATGCGCTCCTCGACCAGCCCCTCGCGCAGGGGGTTGGGGAGCGCAGCGGGGACTGCGATTTTCTCCACGGTCTCTCCCGGCCTCGCCGTTACCTGTGCCGGCTGGCCATGGCCTCGGCCAGCGCCTTGAGACCGGCGTCGGCGTCGGCGCCCAGGTGGACACGCAGCGCGCGCCGCCCGCGCCGCCGCAAAACCTGCAAGTCGCCCAGCGCCTGCGCGTTCCGCAGCGTCGCGAAGCTGTAGGCTTCGCCGGGAATCGGCAAGTCGGCCGTCGCGTCGCTGGTGAGCTGGATGAACACGCCCGTGTTCGGGCCGCCTTTGTGCAGCTGGCCGGTCGAGTGCAGGAACCGCGGGCCGTACCCCACGGTGGTGGCGTTCTTCGAGCGGTCGCGGCAGGCGACGCGCAGCCGGGCGAGCGCGGCGTCGCGTGCCGGCGAACGCAGGAAGTAGGCGCACCAGGCGAGGTAGTCGCCCGGCCCCGCCGAGGCGAGGTGGGCGGCGATCCGATCGAGGTCGGTCACCGCGCAGGTCGCCTCGGCGTCGGGGGCCGGCAGCTTCCCCTCTTTGGAAAAGGATGTCAGCAGCGCGCCCGTCGCCAGCTTGGCCTCGGTGACGTTCGGCTCGTCGAAGGGGTCGAGGCCCAGCGTCGCGCCGGCGACGGCGGTGGCCATCTCCCAGCGGAAGAACTCGCGCCCCAGCGCCTCGCGCGTGTCGACGGCGATGCGCACCACGGGGTGCCCGGCCGCCTCCAGCGCGGCCACCGCGGCGTCCTGCTTGGCGTCGCCGTTGCCGAAGCGCAGGTAGGCGAACAGCCGGTCGTTGCCGTAGACCTCGGGCGCCCCCAGCGGCTCGCCGTCGACGGGGACGATGCCTTTCCCTTCCTTGCCGGTCGACTCGGCCACCAGCTGCTCGATCCAGGAGCCGAGCGGCGCGATCTCGGGCGAGATGACGAAGGTGAGCTTGTCGCGTCCCGCCTTGCAGGCGGCGCCCATCGCTGCCCCGAGACGGACGGCGGGGCTCTCCTCGACGGGGACGACGGGGCTCGAGGCCGCGGCGAAGGTGGTGGCCGCCTCCAGGATCCCGCCGAGCGGCGCGCGCAGCAGCGCCGCCGGCACCAGGCCGAAGTACGACAGCGCCGAGTAACGCCCGCCGATGTCGCCCGGGTTGATGAACGTCCGGCGGTACTTCTTCTCCTCGGCCAGCTGCCCGAGCCGCGTGGCCGGATCGGTGATGGCCACGAACGCGGCGCCGGTCTTGGCCACGTCGCCGCCGTTCTCTTGCAGCTTCTTTTGCCAGAAGTGCCGCTCGAAGGACTGGATCTCGATGGTGCCCCCCGACTTGGAGGCCACCAGAAAAAGCGCCTTCTTGCCGGTGACCGCCCGGTCGACCTCGGCGACGGCCGCCGGGTCGGTGTTGTCGAGGACGTGGAGCTTGAGACCGCCCGGCTGCGACGGCCAGGTGAGCCCCAACACCTCCGGGCAGAGCGAGCTGCCGCCCATGCCGAGGAGGACCGCGTCGGTGAAGCCGGCGCCCGCCACCTCGGCGGCGAACCCTTCGAGCTCGGCGAGCTTCGCCGGCGCCGACATGGCGGCCGGCGCGCGCAGCCAGCCGAGCCGGTTCTTGATCGACTTTTCGTGCGCCGGATCCTTGGAGAAGAGCGTCGGATCGCTCTCCCAGATCCGCTTCGACGCCTTTTCGCCCGCCAGCCGCGCGATCTCCCCGTCGGTCGCCAGCCGCAGCGCCTCGGGCAGCGCCGCCTTCTGGCGCCCCGAGGTCGACTCGAGCAGCGCGGCGCGCCGCGCGGCGATGGCGTCGGTCAGCGCGGTCATCGAGGTGGTGAACGCCTTCACGCCGTCGTCGAGGAGGCCGTGGCAGACGCGAGAAAGGTCGATCCCCAGCGCGCCCAGCTCGGCGACCGCCGCCTCGGCCCCCGCGAGGTCGGTCTCGAGGCGCGCCGCCGGATCGCCGTGGTCCAGGAAGGCGTCTAGCGTGGCGGGCGGGACGGTGTCGACGGTGTCGCGCCCCATGAGCGCGTCGACGTAGTAGGTATCGGGGTAGCTCGGGTCCTTGGTCCCCGTCGAGGCCCAGAGCAGCCGCTGGGGGTGCGCGCCGGCCGCCGCCAGCGCCTTCCAGCGCGGCGAGGCGACGATCCGTTCGTAGATCTCGTAGGCCATCTTGGCGTTGGCGATGCCGACCTTGCCGCGCAGCACCTGGCAGCGCGCCGCCTCGGCCGGCGCGGCCGCCGCCTTCTCGTTGAGCAGCTTGTCGCACACGGCGTCGACGCGCGAGACGAAGAAGCTCGCCACCGAGGCGATGCCGGCGAAGTCGCCCCCCGCCGCCTTGCGGTCCTCGAGGCCGCCGAGATACGCCTCGACGACCTCTTCGTACTGCAGGAGCGAGAAGATGAGCGTCACGTTGACGCTCACCCCTTGCGCGGTCAGGGCGCGGACGGCCGGGATCCCTTCCGGCGTCCCCGGCACCTTGATCATGACGTTGGGACGCGCGACCAGCTTGGCCAGCCGTAACCCTTCCGAGATCGTCTTCTCCGTGTTGGTCGCCAGCTCGGGCAGCACCTCCAGCGAGACGCGCCCGTCGACGGTGTCGCTCTCCTGGAAGACCGGCAGGAGGAGATCGCAGGCGCCGCGGATGTCCTCGATGACCAGCGCCTCATAGATGTCGGCCGTCGACTTCCCCTCGGCGGCCAGCCTGCGCAGCGCCTCCTCGTAGTCGCTGGAGGCGACGATCGCCCGCTCGAAGATGGTCGGGTTCGAGGTGAGGCCGCGGACCCCCTTTTCGACCAGCCCGGCCAGCGCGCCCGAGCGCAGCAGCCCCCGGCGCATGTTGTCGTACCAGATGCTCTGCCCCAGCTCGTGGGCCTGGTGCATGGTGGTTCGTGCGGTGGCCATCGGTCTATCTCCTATCGCGCTCCTGTTGCCGCAGGCTGTCGGCGCGGTCCTCTTCCTGCTCGATCGCGGCAATCTTGCCCACGCGAACGGTGTGGCGCCCGCCGCCCTCGAACGGTGCCGCCAGCCAGGCGTCGGCGATCTCCACCGCCAGCGGCTCCGGCGTCGTCCGCGCGCCGAGGCAAAGGACGTTGGCGTCGTTGTGGTGGCGCGAGATCTTGGCCACCTCGACGTTCCAGGCGTCGATCGCGCGCACGCCGTGGATCTTGTTGGCGGCGATGCAGACGCCCAGGCCGGTCCCGCAGACGAGCAGCCCGACGGCGCCTGGCTGGCCCCCGCCGGCGCCGGCCTCGCCAACGACGGCGCGCCCCACGGCGGCGGCGTAGTCGGGGTAGTCGCTCGGGGCGTCGGTCGTCGCTCCCAGATCCTCGACCTCGTGCCCGCGGGCGCGCAGATGCTCGACGAGTCGCCGGCGCAGGGCGAATCCCGCGTGATCGCTGCCCGCGTAGATCTTGCTCACGACGGCACTCTCATACTGGGACTCTCATACTTCACTTGGGCCCGGTCGTCGCACCAAAAACACCATCACCGCGGCGAAGGTGGCGGTGGCGGCGAGCGCGCCCAACCCGGGCGCGTACCCCGCGGCGCTCGACTTGAGCCGCCCGACCAGAAAAGGTCCAACGAATCCACCCAAACAGCCGACCGAGTTGATGAGGCCGACGGCCGCCGCGCCGGCCGCGCCGGAGAGAAACCAGCGTGGCATCGGCCAGAATGCAGGCATGAAGCCGTAGATCCCGGCGCCCACCAGGGCCAGGCTCAAGAGCCCCAGCGCCGGGGCGCGCGAGGCGACGCCGATCGTCAGGCCGAGCGCCGCCATCAGCATCGGAATGATCGTGTGAGCGCGCCGCTCGCCGGTGCGGTCGGACGAAAGACCGATCACCGCCGTGCAGACGCCGCCGGCCACGTAGGGGAGGGTGGCCACCAGCGTCACGGCCAGGTTCGGAAGGCCAGTCAGGCTCTTCACCACGGTCGGCATCCAGAGGCTGAATCCGTAGGAGGTGGTGACGATCCCGAAGTAGGCAAGGACCAGCAGCAAGATGTCACGCTGCAGGACCGCGCGCACCGGCGACGCCGCGGCCGGCGCAGAGACCGCGGCGTGCTCGCGCGCCAGCGCCGCTTCGAGGTGCGCCTTCTCGTGAGCCGCCAGCCAGCGCGCCTGGCGCGGGCGGTCGGTCAGATAGAAGATCGTCACCACGCCCAGCACGACGGCCGGAATCCCCTCGAGCAGGAACAGCCAGCGCCAGCCGGCCAGGCCGCCCCAGTGCACGCCGAGCAGGAGCCCGGAGATCGGCGCGCCGACGACGTTCGAGAGCGGGACCGCCAGCATGAAGAAGGCGAAGGCGCGCGCGCGGTCCTCGACGCGGAACCAGTGCGACAGATACACCACCACGCCCGGGAAGAACCCCGCCTCGGCGGCCCCGAGCAGGAACCGCAGCCAAAAGAACTGGCGCGGCGTGTGGACGAAGGCCATCGCCGAGGCCACCAGCCCCCAGCCGACCAGGATGCGCGCGATCAGCTTGCGCGCGCTCCAGGTCTCGACCAGCAGCGTCCCCGGGATCTCGAACAGGAAATAGCCGAAAAAGAAGATGCCGGCGCCGAACCCGTACTGGCTGTCGGTGAGCGCCAGGTCATGCCGCATCTCCAGCGCCGCGTAGCTGATGTTGACGCGATCGAGGTAGGCGACGAAGTAGAGCAGCAGCAAATAGGGGACGGTGCGCAGCAGGACACGCCGGCGCACCCGCCGGCCTAATTCCTCGTCGGACACGATCGCCAAGCAGCATACAACACCACTCTGCCGCCCGTGCTAGGGTCGCCGCGCGTGCACGCGCCTGGACTGTCGGGACACTCGATCTTCCTGCTGCTCGTCCAGCTGGCGCTGCTGGTCGGCATGGCGCGCCTGGGCGCCGAGTTTGCCAAGCGGATCGGCCTGCCGGCCGTGGTCGGCGAGATGGCGGGAGGGATCGCGCTCGGCCCCACCTTGTTCGGTCATTACTTTCCGGCCACCTTCGCCGCCATTTTCCCCTCGCAGGCCGAGCAGGTGCACCTCCTCGACGCCTTCGGCACGGTCGGGATGTGCCTCCTGCTCCTGCTGACGGGCCTCGAGACCGACCTGCGCCTGCTGCGCAACTTGGGACGCGCGGCCTTCATCGCTTCGGTGATGGGGATGGCGCTGCCGTTCGCGCTCGGCTTCGGCCTCGGCTACCTCGTGCCGGCCAGCTATCTGACCAACCCCGCCCACCGGGTGCTGTTCAGCCTGTTCCTGGCCACCACCATGTCGATCTCGGCGATGCCGGTGATCGCCAAGATTCTGATCGACCTCGATCTGACCAAGCGCAACATCGGCCTGGTCATCCTCTCGGCCGGGGTCGTCGACGACACCGTGGGCTGGCTGATCCTCTCGCTCATCGCCGGCGCTGCCACGCACGGGGCGGTCAGGACCGCCGATCTCGGCCTGACCGTGCTGTTGCTGTTCGCCTTCATCGCCGGCGCGGCGATCTTCTTGTTCCCCATCCTGCGGTTCGCCGTCCGCGCCACCTCCGAACGATTTCGCTCGAACGACTCGGACCTGGTCCTCATCATCGCCGTGACGTTCCTCTGCGCGGCCGTGACCGAGCGGATCGGCGTCCACGCCGTCTTCGGCGCCTTCGTGGCGGGCGTCGTGCTTCACCAGGTGCCGCGGCTGCGCAAGGAGACGGTCGTCCGCCTCGAGTCGTTCGCCTTCGGCGTGCTGGCCCCCGTCTTCTTCGGAATCGTCGGCCTGCGGGTCGACCTCTGGGAGCTGGGCGGCGGCTGGATGCTCGCGCTGGTCATCATCGTCGCCTGCGTCGGCAAGCTGGTCGGCTGCGCCCTCGGCGCCTATTGGGGCGGGTTGCGCTTCTGGGAAGCCGCTTCGATCGCCGTGGCCATGAACGCGCGCGGGGCGATGGGGATCGTGGTGGCGACCATCGGGCTGTCGTTGGGGATCCTGACCTCGCAGATGTTCTCCATCATCGTCCTGATGGCCATCGTGACCTCCTTCCTGGCGCCGGTCGGCTTGCGGCTGACCATGCCGCGGGTCCGGATGACGGAAGAAGAGGCGCGCCGCATCCTCGCCTCGGAGTCGACCGGCGCCTTCAATCCCGGGCAGGTGCGCGTCCTGCTCGCCACCTCCGGCGGCCCCAACGCGCTGGCGGCCGCGCCTTTGGCGTTCGGCCTGGCCCGGAAGAGCAGCGCCGCCGTCAAGATCCTCCACGTCGAGGAGCAGCACTCCTGGTGGCGCCGCGCGCTCCCCCCATTGCGCCGCCGCGCGCCGACCGGCGTCAGCGATCAGTTCGAGCGGATGCGCGTCTTGGCCGCCGAGAAGGCCCCCGAGATCGCGCAGGTCCGCGGGCCGGCCATCGCGCCCGCCATCTGCCTCGAGGCCGAGCGCGGCTGCGACCTCATCGTCATCGGCTCGGGGGAGGGGCCCTCGATCGGAGGGCCGGTCGTGGAGCAGGTGGTGGGCGGCGCTCCCTGCCACGTGGCGATCCTCAAGGCGCCCGCCGCCGCCGGCGAGTACCGCAACCTCCTGGTCCCCGTCGACGGCAGCGTCGGCTCCCGGCTGGCCGTCGAGCTGGCTTTGCGCTACGCGGAGTCGACCGGCGCCGATCTGACGCTGGCCGTGCTGACCGAGCGCCGCCCGCAGGCGGCGGCCTACGCGGACATGAGCGGCACGCACCCGCTGGTCGATGCCCCCGCCACCAGCGACGAAGAGCTGGCGCGCATCTCGGTCGTCTTCCGCGCCTCGGCGGTCAAGCCGAGCATCATCCACCTGGCGTTCGACCCCCGCTCGAGCCCCGTCGCCCAGGAGGTGGAAAAGGGGCAGTACGATCTGGTGGTCCTGGGAACCGAGAACCGCGCCGTCCAGCACCGGCTGTTCTTCGGGTACGAGAACGAGCGCCTGATCCGGGCGGCGCGGGTCCCGGTGCTGGTCGTGGTCCCCCACCTGGGCCGCCTGGCCGAGTCCGGCCGGCCCGCGCGGCAGACGTCGCGCAATTGACGGTCTCCCCGCCGGGCGATACGGTCGTCGCCGCGCATGCCCCCCGAGATCGTCCACATCGAGTTCAAGAGCGCGAACTTCACCCGCACGTCGGAGTTCTACGCGAAGGTCTTCGACTGGCAGATGGAGCAGAACGCCTCGGCGAGCTACATGAAGCTCTCCGGGGCCAACACGCCGAGCGGCGGCTGGGTGCGCGTCGACCTGGTCCAGTCGCCGGGGCCCGTCGCCTACCTTCCCGTCGACGACCTGGAGGCGACGCTCAAGGAGGTCGAGCAGGCCGGCGGGCGCGTGCTGGTGCGGAGCCTGCCGTTCGCCGGCGGCGGCGAGGTGGGCCTGTTCGCCGACCCCGACGGTAACGTGCTCGGCCTCTGGAAGCGGAAGGAGGCCGGGGCGGCGCCGGCGGCCGCGGCCGCGGCCAAGCCCGCCGTCAAGCCGGGCGCCCCCGCCAAGCCGCCCAAGACCCCCAAGCCGGCCGCCGCCAAGAAACCGACCAAGAAAAAGTAGGGCAGGCGCTCAGAGCCACCGGCGGAGGCTGTACGCCAGGCGCTCGAGCAGGCGAACGAGCCAGCCGCGCTGGGCGAAGCCAGAAGCGGTCACTTCCTCGCTGGCTGCCATGTCGGAGACGAGCATGGTCCCGACCTCGGTGGCCGTGGCGGGATCGATCACGTTGACGACCAGCTCGAGGTTGTAGGCGAGCGAGCGATGGTCGAAGTTGTAGCTGCCGATGGAGACGAAGGTGTCGTCGACCATCAACGCCTTGGTGTGGGTGACGACCGGGCTGCGGAAGATGCGGGCCGCCGCGGCCAGCAGCGGCGGGAAGATCGCCCGGGTGGCGAAGTCGAGGATGCGCGAATCGCCGGCCAGCGGCACCAGGAGCCGCACGTCGACGCCGCGCCCGGCCGCCGCCCGCAACGCCCGCAGCACGCCCCGATCGGGGACGAAGTAGGGATTGGCCACCAGCACCCGCTGCCGGCTCTCGCGAATGGCGTGCAGCGCGGCGCGGCGGATGGCGAACCGGTCGCGCCGCTCCCCGTTGGAGATCACCGCCAGCGGCACCAGGCCGGCCCGCGCGGGGGCCGGCAACCGCTCGGGGTCGAGCCGCATCCGCTTGGGCGCGCGCCGGTTCCAGGTGCGCAGGAAGGTCGCCTCGACGGCGGCGACCGCGGGCCCCTCCAGCGCCACCGCGGCGTCGAGCCAGCCGCCGCCTCCCTCGGCCTGGCTGACCCACTCGTTCGAGATGTTGATGCCGCCGGTGAACCCGAGCCGCCCGTCGCAGACCAACGTCTTGCGGTGATTGCGGCGCATGAGCGACCAGATCCGCGGGCGCCAGAAGCGGTACTTGTGGTAGCCGACCACGTGGACGCCGAACCCGCGCATCCGCTGGAAGAAGGTGGCCGGCGTCTCGCGGCAGCCGACGAAGTCGTAGAGGAGCCGCACCGCCACCCCGCGCTGGGCGGCCCGCGACAGCGCCTCGGCGAACCGCCGGCCGATGCCGTCGTCGCTGAAGATGTACATTTCCAGCGAGACGCGCTCGGTCGCCCCGTCGATGGCGGCCAGCCAGGCGGGGAAGGCCTCGGCGCCGTTGCGCAGCAGACGCACGCTGTTCCCGGGGACCAGCGCGCGCGGGTCCTCGGCGTAGTGGGCCAGCGTCCGGAACGCCGCCGACGAATTCAGGGAGGCTGTCATTGACCGAGCCCCTCGGAGCGACTAAGGTCTGCGCCGCCGATGGGTCGTGAAGAGCATATAGAATTCCAAGGGCGCGTCATCGAGGTGTTGCCTGCCGGAAACTTTCGCATCGAGCTCGAGAACGGCCATCAGGTGTTGGCGCACCTCGGAGGCAAGTTGCGCAAGCACCGGATTCGCGTCGTGCTCGGCGACAAGGTCACCGTCGCGCTCACGCCGTATGACCCGACCCGCGGCATCGTCGTCTACCGCGGGTAGCGGGCCGCCGTGACGTCGCGCCGGGCGCTTCCGCCGCGCCAGGCGATGGAGCGCGTACGCGCGCTGCTGATGGAGGTGGCGGCCACCGATCCGGAGGGGCTGCTCGGGCAGGGCCTGGCGCGCTTCGGCTCCTGGCGCGCGCTGGCGGCCGTGGTGGGGACCGACTGGCTCCCGCTCCCCCGGGGGCGCGCCGCCCCGCTGGCGCCGCTGGTGCGGCGCCGACTGCGGGCGCTGGGGGCCGAGCCGGCGCCCGGTCCCGCGGCCGAGCTCGCCGCGGCGGGCGAGCCCCTTCAGCTTCGGGGAACCTGCGAGCGCCTGGGGGGCGCGGCGGGCGACCTCTGGCGGGCCACCGCCGTCGAGGACGATGCCGGTCTGTGGGCCGTCGAGGAGGGCGAGGACTTCGTGCTGCGCGGCGGGGACGGGCGCGCCGCGTTGGTCCTCTGCGACGGGGGGAGGCTGGTCAACGCCGGACGACTACAGGCCGGCGACGAGGTGGCGGTGTTCGGAATCGGGGGGCTGGCGCCGGACCCCGCCGGCCTGGCGGGCGCCTACGGCCGGGGCGGTTTGATCCCCGCGCTTCGCTCGGATTCCTCGCACCCGTTGCTCGTGAGCGTGATCCGGCGCTACGATCAAGAGGATCATGGCCTCCAAGATTGAGCTCGCCCAGGTGGAGGCGCCGTCGCCGCCCGCCCTCAAGCCGCCGGTCGACCCGGCGACGCTGGGGCACCGCGACCTGCGGGGGGGCGAGTTCTGGCGCCAGATCCCGGCCTACGCCGAGGTGCCGGCGGCCGAGTTCCTGGATCACAAGTGGCAGGCCAAGCACTCGATCACCAACATCCCCAAGCTCTTGGCGACGGTGGCGGGGCTGGTCTCCGACGCGTTCGTGGCCGACGCGCAGCGCGGGTTCGAGCGGGCGCCCATGTCGGTGCGCGTCTCGCCGTACCTGCTGTCGCTCATCGACTGGAGGAACCCCTACGAGGACCCGCTGCGCACGCAGTTCATCCCGCTCGGCTCGCGCCTCCTGCCGGACCACCCGCGGCTCGACCTCGATTCCTTGCACGAGCGGGCCGACATGCCGGTGCCGGGGCTGACCCACCGCTACCTGGACAAGGCGCTGTTTCTGGCTCTCGACACCTGTCCGGTCTACTGCCGCTTCTGCACGCGCAGCTACGCGGTCGGCATCGACACGGAAGAGGTCGAGAAGTTCCAGCTCAAGGTCAACGCCGAGCGCTGGGAGCGGACCTTCGCCTACATCCGCTCGCGCCCCGAGCTGGAGGACATCGTCATCTCCGGCGGGGACGCCTACCAGCTGCGGGCCGAGCAGATCACCCAGATCGGCGAGACGCTGCTCTCGATCGACCACATCCGGCGGATGCGCTACGCGACCAAGGGGCTGGCGGTCATGCCGCAGAAGATCTTGACCGACGACGCCTGGGTCGACGCGCTGACCCGGGTGGTCGAGCACGGCCGGAAGCTGCACAAGGAGGTGGTGATCCACACCCACTTCAACCACCCGCGCGAGATCACCGAGATCACCAAGGCGGCGATGGACAAGCTCACCGAGCGCGGCATCACCGTGCGCAACCAGACGGTGCTGCAGCGGCGGGTGAACGACAGCGCGGCCACGATGCAGCTGCTCGTCCGCCGCCTCAGCTACGTCAACGTCCATCCCTACTACATCTACATGCACGACCTCGTGAAGGGGGTGGAGGACCTGCGCACCACGCTGGCCACGGGGCTGCAGATCGAGAAGGAGATCCGCGGCGCCACGGCCGGGTTCAACACGCCCACGGTGGTCGTGGATGCGCCGGGAGGCGGCGGCAAGCGCGACGCGCACTCCTACGAGCACTACGAGCGCACGACCGGCATCTCGGTCTATACGGCGCCGGCCGTCCATCCGGGCGTGGTCTACTTCTACTTCGACCCCATCGATCTGCTGCCGCCGGAAGGACAGGCGCGCTGGGCCGACCCCGCCGAGCACGACAAGATGATCGAGGAAGCGCGCGCGGCCGCCCTCGCCAACCCGCACCCCTGATGTCCCAAGGCTGTACCAACTGCGGCCAGAAGGGGGGCTGCGACGCGCGCAAGCACGGGATGTTCGGCGCCATCGACGAGGCGCTGGCGCGCCTCTACCCGACGCGCCGCTGGGACGAGCGTGACGAGGCGGCCGGATTCGGCGCCGGGCTCGGCCCGGGGGAGGGGGACGCGCTGGCGGCGGCGCTGGCCGACCGCCTGCGCGCGGCGACGCTCTACCGTCCCGGCGCCGCTGACGAGACCTGCGACTACGTCTACGTCCTCTGCGTGGGGCGGACACCGTCCCTGGTGGAGCTGCGCGAGTCGGCGCTCGAGAGCGGCGCCCGCGCGGCGCTCGCCGACGCCATCGCCGAGGGGCCGGTGACTGAGGTCTACCTGCGCATCGCGCTCTCGACGCTGGCGCCGTTCGCGGCCGTGCAGGAGGTGGTGCTGACGGCGGCCCCCGATCCGGACGGCGCCCTCGTGGTGACGGAGGCGCCGCGGGCGGGGATCTTCGCGCCGACCTTGCTCAAGCGGCTGCAGCTGCTGGTCGGCGTGCTGGCCGAGCGGAACATCCGCCACCTCGACTTCGGCGAGATCGTCGAGCCGCCGGCGGGCTTCGACCCCGGCAGCTACCCGGCCGAGTACGGCGGGCTCCCCGGAATCGCCAACTACCTCTTCTACCCGCAGCCGCCGTCCGCCGTCGCCACCACCACGCTCACTTGAGCTTGGCGGCCAGCTCGGGCTGCAGCGCGACGGCCATCGCCTTGGCCCGCCGCTCCTCGGGCGTGTCATAACGACCGACCGGCGCGGCCACCACCTCGTCGACCAGGTGCTTGGCCTCGGGCGCGCGATCGTCGTCCAGGAACACCTTGGCGAGATAGACGCGCGCCCGCAGCGCCGCCGGGTTCAGCTGCATCGCGCGCCGCAGGTGCTCCTCGGCCTGCTTGCGATCGCGCTTGGGCCAGGGGAGCTTGTCGAAGAAGCGCCCCCAGGCCGTCTCCACGCCGCCGTTCTCGTACCCGTCGTTCAGCGCCGCCGCGTGCCCCAGGCGATCGCGGAACTTCCCCTCGAGACCGATCGAGAGCGCCTTCACCACGCCGAGCCCGAGCGCGTAGTTGCCCATGCAGACGGCGGCCCAGTAGTAGCCGGCCACGTCGTTGGGGTTGACGGCGATCGCGTGCTCGGCGATGTCCCAGCCGTCCTTCCCCCAGCGCGAGCGCTGCTCGCGTGCCACGCCCGGATCGTCGCTGGCCCAGAAATAGAATCGGGCGGCGCGCCAGAGCAGGCCGTAGTCGTCGGGAGCGCGCGCCAGCCCCGCCTGCACGAGCCGTTGCAATTCGCTGAACGCGGACCGGTCGTCGCGCCGACGGTGCAGCTCGTCGATGCGCGCGAGCAGCGTCGGTAGCGGGAGAGCGGAAGCGGACGCGCCGGCGTCGCGCGCGTGCATGCCACCCGTCCCGGTCTGGGCGACGAGGCCCACGGCGACGGCGACGGTTAGCAGGTTCACGCGCGGAGTATATAGGTTATGCTCGCTTCAGCCCCGAGGAGGATCGCCGTGCCCGACCAGACCAACCACCACGCAGAGCTGAAAGTCGACGACAAGATTCTGGAGATTCCCGTGGTGGTGGGGACCGAGGACGAACGGGCCATCGACATCGGCAAGCTGCGCGCCCAGACCGGGCTGGTGACACTCGACCCGGCCTACATGAACACGGCCTCCACCAAGAGCGCGATCACCTTCCTCGACGGCGAGAAGGG
>Ga0134125_10001969_pt1 | contig 24677 bp, 17 predicted proteins | sample KB31751_FD_96464 | JGI IMG/M metagenome (GOLD analysis project Ga0134125, IMG submission 96464) | Terrestrial soil microbial communities with excess Nitrogen fertilizer from Kellogg Biological Station, Michigan, USA - KB3-175-1 | ecosystem: Environmental > Terrestrial > Soil > Unclassified ...
CCCTTCAGCGCACAATCGCCGAAGCGATTTACGCCTTGCTTTTTCTGGAGGCGCATTTTCGTCCCCAGTCCCGTCCCGACGATCCGGCGATTTTGCGCTGAACGGCCGATAGCCGACCTTGCGTATCGTCATCATTCTTGGGGCCTTCTATCCCGTGCCGACCATATTGGGGGGCGCGGTGGAAAAGGTGCAGGCCAACCTCGCGGCCGCCTTTGCCGCCGCCGGCCATCACGTGACCATGGTATCGCGCCGGTTTGGCGCGTTGCCGGCGCGCGAGACGGTTTCCGGCGTGCGTCACGTGCGGATCGCATCCTTCAATCGTACCCGGTCATTGCCGGTCAATTTGCTTCTGAGTTTGATCTACGATACCCGCGCCGTGCGAGCCATGCCAGTCGCCGATGTCACCGTGACGAATTCCTTCTTTCTTCCCTTGCTCTTGCCGAAACGAAAAGCGGGGAAAGTCTGCGTTCATGTGGCGCGATATCCCAAGGGCCAGTTTTTTCTTTATCGCCGCGCGGACAGGTTTCACGCGGTTTCCCGGGCGATGGCCGAAGCCATCGCCAGGCAGGACCCGCAAAATGCAGGCAAGGTCGTGGTGACCGGCAATCCTGTGCCGGAACCGTTTTTTTCCAATGACGGCGGAAAATCCCGCACCATCCTTTTCACCGGCCGTCTGGCGCGGGAAAAGGGCGTGGAATTGCTCATTCGCGCTTTTTGCCTTCTCGCGGCCGAGGCCCCCGATTGGAGATTGCGCCTGGTCGGCCCGCACGTGCCGGAACAGGGTGGTGATGGGACCGACTATTTGCATGAGCTCAAGCGCCTTGCAGCGCCTCTGGGCTCGCGATGCGAATTTGTGGGCCCGATTTTCGACGAAAAGAAACTCGCTCTCGAATATGCGGCAGCGGCCATCTTCGTCTATCCCAGTATCGCGGAACGGGGTGAAGCTTTCGGCCTTGCGCCCCTGGAGGCGATGGCATCCGGCTGTGCGGTTGTAGTATCCGATCTTGCTTGTTTTGACGATTTTATCGCCGATCGGGTCAACGCCCTGAAATTCGATCACCGGGCGGACGCACCGGAGGAACGGCTCGCAGTCATGCTCGGGGAGCTGATATCGGATTCCGCGCTGGTTCAACGGCTTGGCGCGGCGGGCCGGGTCACAGCCGCCGAATTCCGCGTGCCCCTGATTGCCGCAAGAATGCTCGGTGATTTCCAGGCTCTGTTGGACAGGCAGGACAAAATCCAGGCCCGGTCCGCGCCATGATCATCCTGGGTCTGAACGCGTTCCATGGCGATTCATCCGCGGCTCTCGTTCGGGACGGAAAATTGATTGCCGCCGCCGAGGAAGAGCGCTTCCTGCGCGTCAAGCATTGGGCGGGTTTTCCAGCCAATGCGATCGCCTATTGCCTGCAAGAGGCGGGCATTTCCCTGCGCCAAGTCGATCATATCGCGCTCAATCAAGACAGCGGTGCGCATCTGTGGCGCAAGATTTTCTATATCCTCGGCCACTGGCCCGATCCGGCGCTTATCCTGGAGCGCCTGCGCACCCGCAAGGGGCGTGAAAATATCCCGGACCATCTTGCCACGTCATTCCCGGGTCAAGCGAGCCGCGCGCAATTGCATCATGTCGAGCATCATCTCTGCCATCTGTTCTCGGCATATTATGTTTCGCCTTTTTCCGATGCCGCGGTGCTCTCGATAGACGGCTTCGGCGATTTCTCCAGCGCCGCTTGGGGCATGGGCCGCGCAGGCGAGGTTTCCATCGATGGCCAAGTGTACTTTCCTCATTCGCTGGGAATTTTCTACCAGGCGCTCACTCAATATCTGGGTTTTCCCCATTACGGCGACGAGTACAAGGTGATGGGCTTGGCGCCTTATGGCCGGCCCGCTTACCTCGATCGCATGCGCGAGATCGTCTGCCTGACAGCCGAAGGATTTGCCCTCAATCTTTCCTATTTTCGGCATCACCGGGACGAGATTCCCTTCCAGTGGAGCAATGGTCTTCCGGAATTTTCTGATCTGTTCACGGAGAACTTGGAACAGCTCTTGGGACCTCGGCGCGCACCTTCCGACTCGCTGGAAGATCGTCACCGCGACATCGCCCGTTCGGTCCAGGCCATGTACGAAGAGGCTTTTTTCCACCTGCTCGACGCCCTGCAACAAAAGACGGGCGCAACGTCTTTGGCGCTGGCAGGTGGCTGCGCGGCGAACTCCGTCGCCAACGGCAAGGTCCGGCGCCTCACGCCGTTCCAGCGCGTCTATGTGCAATCGGCCGCCGGGGATGCGGGAGGCGCGATCGGCGCCGCCTTTGCCGTTTGGCAGAAACTGGGCGGGCGGCGCGATTTTGTGATGGACCACGCCTATTGGGGTCCGCAATTCACGGATGGAGAGATCGCGCGATTGCTGGAGGAACGTCAGGCCGACATCGAAGCGAGCGGTTGCCGGACCGAATTAATCGCCGACGAAGACCGGCTATGCCGGGATACCGCGCAATTGGCGGCGGACGGCAATGTTGTGGGATGGTTTCAGGGCCGCATGGAATGGGGGCCGCGCGCGTTGGGCAACCGGTCCATCGTCTGCGACCCGAGGCGGGCCGATATGAAGGCGATCCTCAACGCCAAGATCAAGCGGCGCGAATCCTTCCGGCCGTTTGCCCCCTCCGTGCTCGACGAGGCGGTAAAGGACTGGTTCGAAGAAGACGACGCTGTTCCCTTCATGATGCAGGTTTTCCAGATCCGCGAGGAAAAGCGGCCGCAACTCCCCGCCGTGGCTCATGTCGATGGCTCGGGACGGCTGCAGACGGTGTACCGCAAAACCAATCCGCGTTATCACGCACTCATCAAGGCGTTCGAGACCATCACCGGCGTTCCCATGGTGCTCAATACCTCGTTCAACGAGAACGAGCCGGTGGTGTGCAAGCCGCAAGAAGCGCTCGATTGCTTCCTGAGGACAAGGATGGATGTCCTTGTCTTGGGCGATTACATGATCCGGCGTTAGGGCCTAAACTTCACTTTATGCGCCTACTTTATTCCGGCATCCTCATCGCGGCGGTCTCCCTGGCAACGTTCTCGGCCAATGATCCTCTGTCGGCCCAGAACACGGCGCCGGCTTCCCCCATTCGGGTTTTCGCCCTCAGATCGTATGGCGTCAGCGGCAACGGGACAGCCGACGATACGGCCCCCCTGCAAGCTGCGATCAAGGCGGCCTGCGCATCGCCTTCGCAAGGCGCGGTAGTCCCGATCCCTCCCGACTTCGTGATGAAGATCAGCGGTGCGATTTCCTTTCGCGGCTGTTCTGGGCTGCGCTTTGGCGGCGTTGCCTATATGGGAGGCAACACCCAGCATCCCGCCATCATTTGGGGCGGGGGGCGGGGAGGCGTGATGCTTTCCGCCGACGGCATGGCCGACACCATCATCGAGCATGTCGCCATCAATGTGGGCGAAGCCGATATCGCGATCGACGATACCGAAACCGGGCCGCACCCGCCGGTCAACACCCAGAACACATTCAACGATATTGTGATCAACGGACCGGCGGGCGCCAATCCCAGCTTCGTCGGCGTCCGGGTCGGCTACAATAACAGCGTCGGAAATGTCGATCTGGGCACGTTCCGCCGGCTCTTCATTCAATGCTCGACCGCGACCGTGCCGCGGAGCTCGACCAGCAATGGCGACGGCATATTGTTTGCCGGTGGCGCGGCCGAGCCTTACCAGACCACCTCCACGGGCATAAATTTCGGCCAATGCAGCCGCGCCTACGACATCGAAGGCGCCGTCGCCACCTTGATCATGGATGGCAGCGGGTCAGGCTGGGATTATACCGACCTCTATCTCGCCAATCAGGCGAGCGGATTCAATATCGTATTCCGCAACTTTCAATCATCAAACGCGACCGATGCCATCGTCGAGAAGAATGGCGGCGCGGTTCACGATCTCACCATCGATCACGTCAATTTCAATTCGCCCAACCCCGGAACCCTGATTTCCCTTTCCGGCGGCACGACGCAGCAGATGCTCAATGCGGTCACTTTCGGTGGCCGCAACGGCATCAAACCGATCGCCGGCGGGGGGAATCTCACTATTCTCAATTCACATTTTCAGGGGACCTGCCCCGCCATCACCAATGGCTATCGGGGCTATTATCTCTGGATGCGGAACAACGTCTCGGACCATGGCGGTCCTTGCCAGGATGCGGTCCTGCAGGGGATATCGAACGGGTCCAATCCGATCCTTTTCGGCGCGATCGCCCATTCCGGGGAGACCGATAATCAGAATTCTCCCGCCCTCGAACTATGCGGCTTTTATGTGAACGGGCCTTCGCATATCGCACCCGACTGCTGGAAGGAGCAGGTGGTGGTGGGGGGCGGCGGCAATGGCACAAGCACGCTGAGTTTCTCTCACACCGGCACCAGCGGGGCAGCTTCGGCGCAATTCCCGGAATTCTCGCTGGCAAATCCGCTGATGAGCAGCACCAATCCTTCGATCGGTTCCGGCTTCAGCAGCGGAACGCCCAAGATCGTCGCCAACGGAACGGCGGCCTTTTCCATCACCATCGGCAGCGGGCCGGGGCACGCCGGCACGATCAACTTTCCACCCGCTGCCCATGGCTGGATCTGCCAGGCCCAGGATCTGACCACGCATTCGACTGCCGTGGCACAAACCATCCAGACCGTTTCGACCAGATCGAGCTGCACGCTGACGCAGTTCAGCGCCGCAATGACGCCGAGCAACTGGCTGGCGAACGACGTTCTATTGGTCCACGCCTACGCCTATTGAGGGCGAGCGGGGCTAATCCAACCGGAAGCCGGCCTTCGTTTCCAACAGTGAAATCTCGCTGGAGGTGCCGTCGAACGACACCCAATTCCAGCTCTTTTGCGAATCCTGCCGTGCAATCCAGCGGTAGCCGGTCGCGCTCCATGGCAGAATCGCATCGGTAAGATTGTCGAGCGCATAGTCGCCACGGTCGGTGGCGATGGTGAGGACGGCATGCAGTTCGTTTCTGCGAGTCGAGACAAGCGCGACTCTGAGAGCATTCATCGGCACGCCCATCTCCGCCAGTTCCTTGCGCTTGGCCAAGGCGTAGTCCTTACAGTCGCCGAACCCGTCGGCGGGGATCGTCCAATATTCGGTGCGGCCGTAATGCTGCTGGTCATGTTCGGGCCGGATGCCGGCATTCAGTCCGGCATTGACCTCATTGGCCAGCGCCCAGGTCTTGGCATCCAGTGTGACGATGCTTGGCGTGTTGGCATCATGGGAACATTGGTCGCTGAAGCGAAGGCAGAAACTGACGAAGCCCAGCGGCGAATCCGGCGCCGGCGCTCCCACCGGCATGGGCGTGCTCGCCGGTGGCGGGGAAACGGGCGGCGGCAAATTGGGCGCCGTCGCACATGCGCTCAAGCCGGCGCCAGTTAGGAGAACAGACATTGCGATGAGCGTGCGCATGAAGGTTCGCATGTGTGATGACAGGCGAACACTGCATCGGTGCGCATTGAAGTCGCTTTAGAGGGCGCGATGCGATTTGAATCAACTTCAACTCAACCTCGATTCAAGCGCAATGCGAATTCGAATCAATTTTAGCGGCGCGTTCGAATCAAATTGTATGTAGTCTCGGGTGGCGCCCGTCCGTGATTCGCGGCCATCGTCTCTTATCCGGAAAATTATCCATCCGTTAACGATTTGGTCGAACTTGTGTCATTTGGAAACTGCGGCAAGGCGGTGGTTGTCGCGTTTTGAGAGTCTGGGTTATTTTGGTGGCCGCCGGGCCCCGAATTCCGGCGAATGATAGGGAAACCGCCGCCGGATGGGTTATCGCCTCTTCATACCGGTTCTCGTAGCGCTCCTGCTGGCCCTGGCAGTGCCCGGGGCGCGCAGCGCCAACGCCCAGGCGGCCGCGAATCCGGCCGCTTCCACGGCGGTTGCCCCGCTAACCGCCGCAAATCCTGCCGCCGCGGAATCGTCCACCAACGCCTATCGTCTGGGCAGCGGCGACAAGATTCACGTGAGCGTGTTCGGTCAGCAGGATCTCAACGGCGACTATATCGTGGATGGCGCCGGCTTCATTCAATTGCCCCTGATCGGGCAAATGCAGGCGGCGGGATTGACCGTGGCGCAATTCCAGAAAGAAGTGACCAGCAAATATGCCGACGGCTACCTGGTCAATCCGAATGTCGCCGTCGAAGTCACCGGCTATCGGCCCTTTTATATCATCGGCGAGGTCAAATCGCCGGGGCAATATTCGTATGTGAACGGCATGAGCATCCTCAATGCCGTGGCGCTGGCCGGCGGCTATACCGACCGGGCGGACAAAAGCGAGGTCTATATTCGCCGGAACGGCGCCTCCAAGGAGGTCGAGCTCCCCGCGGATGAGACCACGAAAGTGAATCCCGGCGACATTATCCGTATTTCGGAGCGATTCTTCTGAAAGGGGCACGCCATTGTCAGGACAAGCCTGGTGATGGCCCGGGACGCACATGATTATGGGCCGATTTTCCCAGTGTAACGCCGTAAGCTGCGATAATTTGCCATTGGGAACCCCCCATGTTAAATTTAGCAAGGAATCCCAATAGTTAGTGATCCCCGGGAGCCGGATTCGCAATGAAGTTGCTTTACAGCCGGTGCCAGCCCCAACGGGCGGCCACGGTTTTCGTAAGCGTAATGCTGGGAGCGTTGCCGGGGGTGGGGCCCTCCCCACTCGCATTTGCGCAAACCGCGAACGGCCAGAGCCCGACCACCAATGCAGGAACGCTCACAACCTCCGCCGCCTTTATCTCGGGGACATTGACCACACCCGCGGCCTTCGACCAGACGCAGGCTCTTTCGACTGCCCAGATTGCCGCGACTACGACAGCCGTCCGCAACGCGCTTGCCAACCTCAATCCTTCGTTGGCGGGCGCAGCGAGAACCCAGGCGGTCAATCAAGCCCTGAGCCAAGTGGCGGCGAGCGAAATTGCCGCCGATGGCCCGGCAGCAATTGTGCCCATCATCAGCGCCGCGGTCGCAGCCGGAATTCCCGCGCCCCAAGCAATAGGTCCGGTTCTGCCGGCGGCCATCAATAACGGCGTGCCACCCGCCGCTGCGGTCGATGCCATTGCCCAGGTCTCGATCTCGGTAGGTGGTTCGCCCACCCAGACGACACAGGCTATTGTCGCGGCGGCGGCACAAGCGGGTGTTTCGGGTACCGCGATCGGAACCGGACTGGGGCAGGCTGTGGTTGCGCTTCGCCAAAGCGTCAACGCGGGAAATCAGGTTTCTCAAGCCGTAGCGAGCCAAGCTGCTGCCGGCATCGGTCAAAACTTCAACACGGCGGTGGCATCCAACGGATTCCCACAACTCGCCAATGGGGGACAAGGGGACCCGAATTCCGTCACAGGCACGCCGACAGCCGCTTTTGGGCAACCGCAGAGTCTTTCAGCCGTGGAAATCGGGACGATCCAGGCGCAGGTCGGCGCCGCCATCGCTGCCGTGGATCCCGCATTGACGGGCGCAGCCAGAACGCAGGCCATCAATCAAGCTCTAAGTCAGATCGCAGCGAGCATCATCTCCAATGATGGGTTGGCCGCCATTGCCCCGGTGATCAATGCCGCCGTGGCCGCCGGCATTCCCGCGCCGCAGGTGGCAGCGCCCATTCTCCAGGCCACCACGGCCTTGGGCGTGCCCGCAAGCACCGCTGTGAGGGACATCACGGTGGGATCGATTGCCGCCGGCGGCTCGCCGGCCCAGACGACTCAAGCCGTCATTGCGGCGGCGCCGACAGTCGGTGCTTCCAATGCGGCGGTAGGCACCGGCCTTGGCCAAGCCGCGGCCATTCTTTCGGCAAGCTCCGCAGCCGCGGTCCAGATCACTCAGATTGCGCCCAATCAGGGCCCCGCGGGCGTCGGCCAGGCACTCACCGCGACAGTGGCCTCTGCAAACGCCCGGCCCCAGCTTGCCAATGACGGGCTGCAAAATCTCGCCATCATCGCCGGGCCACCCACCGCCCTCACCTCCGCGGATTTGGCGGCCGCGACCAAGGGCCAGGTTACAGCCGCTCAAGTCACCGCGATCCAGGCGGCAGTCGGCACCGCCCTTGCCAATGTCAATCCGAATTTGACGGGCGCTGCCCAGACTGCCGCCGTTACCCAGGCGCTCCAAACAGTTGCGTCAACCCAGATCGCGGCGGCCGGCGCGGCCGTGGTGGCGCCCATCATTGCCGCGGCCATAACCAACAATGTTCCGCCCCCTCAAGCAATCGCGGCCCTCCTTCCGGCGGCGAGCAGCGCGGGTGTGTCCATTCCCACGATTGTCGCCAACATCACGGTTGGCTCGATTGCCGCCGGCGCTTCGGCCAGCCAGACCACCTCGGCGATCATTGCCGTCGCTGCCCAAGCCGGTACATCCAGCGCGGCGGTAGGTTCGGGCCTGGGACAGGCCGCGACCACCTTGTCACAATCCAACAATGCGGGCGCGGCAAATCAAGTGGCCACGGTCGTGTCCAATGAGGGAACGGCCGGCACCGGACAGGCATTCGGCGCCACGGTGGTTTCCACCGGAGGTTCCCAGCAGCTTGCCAGCGCCGGCCAGCAAAATCCCAACGCCACATCGTTGACGGGCACAACCCGCGCCGCTGCCAGCGCCAGCAGCACGCTTGCCGTCGCCACGGCAAATACCGCCACGACCACAAACGGAAACGGAGCCTCGCAGCTGATATCGGCGGTGGGCACCACCATCACCTGTACCAGCCCCTCCTGTAATTGAGACCAAGATGCGGCGCGGGGGGCTCAGTCAATATCTTCACCGGAGTTGCTGGGAGCATATCTGTGAATCATCGCTACAGTCCCTTCATTCTCGCCTTGGGCGCGGGCTTCATCTCGCCTGCTTTCGCCCAGTCCACTCCGACACCGACCACGGCCGAGGCCACTGCCGCGCCGACGCCGGAAGGCTCACTCGCAAAGCAAGCTTTTGTTGATCCCTATGCCCCGAAGGGCCTTCCGCTTGGAGGATTGAGGTTGTATCCAACCATAGATGCCGTCGGCAATTATGACGACAACATCTTCCTCAGCTCGATCGATGCGAAGAGCGATTATTTCTTTCGCGAGACGCCGCAATTGTTGCTGCGTTCGGACTGGTCGCGCCACGAGCTCGACGTTTATGGCGCGGGAAGCTTCTATCAATATACCGACTTCCCCGGCCAAGATCATGTCGATTGGGATGCGGGCGCTGACGGACGGCTGGACGTTTATTCGGGGTTGAATCTCAGCGCCAACGGCTCCTATTCCGAGGAGCATCTCGCCAATTCTTCGCCGGACCAGCCCATCACGGTGAAATCGCCCACTGCGTTCTCGGTCGCGGAAGCCGGTCTCACCGCCGCTTACAACCCCTATCATTTCGGCTTCTATCTGGGCGGAACTTACGCTCGTTATGTTTACGAGGCGTCGAAACTGGTGGGCGGCGGCACCGCGGACAATTCGGATCGAAACAACGATTACTACACGGCGTTCGCGAAAGCCTCTTATGAGATTTCACCGGGATACGCCGTGTTCGCCCAGACGACCGCCAACATGTCCCAGTACGACCAGGGGGTCGATCGCGCCGGGATCGATCGCAACAACCGGGGCTACACCGCCAATGCGGGCGTGGACATGCTGGTCACCGACCTGATCCGCGGCCAGGCCTTTGTCGGATTCCTGAATCAGCGCTTCAAGGCTGGGTTCAAGCAACAATCCGGCGTCGATTTCGGCGGCAATGTCGATTGGTATGCCACGACCTTGTGGACTTTCCACCTCGTGGCGTCGCGCACCTTGAGCAACACGACACTGCAGCAAGCCTCGACCGAGGATGACAAGCAGGCCAGCCTGTCGGCGGACTACCGGTTAACGTCTTACATTGTTATTAATGGATCGGCGACCTATCTGGACGCGGCTTTCGACGGCTCCGGCCGAGAGGACCAGTATCTGACAGGCCGTATCCTGTTGAGCTATCACATCAATCCATTTCTGGGCATTGAATTGGGGGACACTTTCCAAACCCGCAATTCTTCTGTAAACGGCCAGAATTTTAACGACAATACCGCCATGCTGGGCTTGAAATTCCAGGAATAGGCCAAGGGTATACTACGGATTTAACGAACGGAGCGAGTTGCGTAGGTGGCACGCTTTAAATGGGCGTAGTTGATTTATGACGGCGCAAAGAAATATTCCGCGTGTGCCGGTTTTGTCCCTGGAAAGGGCCGAAGACGCACCCCCGCAAATCGAAGGCGGGTTCGATTTCAACAGCGTGCTGCAGATCATTGCGGTGCGCTACAAACTCATTTTTGGCGTAGCGCTGGCCATCGTGGCTTTGACGCTGGTCGAAGTCGCCAACATTCCCCCGCAGTATGACGCGAAGGCGCTGGTATTGCTGGATCAGCGCCAGAACAAGGTCATGGACGTCAATGAGGTTTTGTCCGGCCTTACCACCGATCAAACCTCAATCGGCAATCAGCTTCAGATTTTGCGGTCCCGCGACCTGATCGCGCATGTGATCGACAAGCTCGGCCTCGACAAAGAGACCGCCGCCGCGCCGCCCGCCAGGCCCACCCTGTTGTCCCAGGCGATGCATTGGGCCAATCCGCGCAACTGGTTCGGTCCCGCCAATGCCGTCAATCCGATCCTGCCGCCCAAGGCCCAGCGGCGCGAGGCCTTGATCAATTCGATTCTGGGAAGCGAAACCGTAACCGTCCTCGAATTGTCGTCGGCGCTCCAGATCACCTTCCGTTCGAGCGATCCCAAGCGCGCGGCGCAAATCGCCAATGCGATCGCCGACGCCTATGTCCAGGACCAGGTCTCGGCAAAGCTCCAGGCGACCCAGAAGACGTCGCAGTGGCTGGCCGACCGGCTGCAGGAATTGTCCTCGCAGATGCAGGCGAGTGACGCCGCAGTGCAGGAATACAAATCAGATAACAATATCAACGAGACGCAGAACGGCGGATCGGTCGTGGATCAGCAGTTGGCGCAGTTGAACGCCCAACTCGTTTCGGCCCGTTCGGATCTGGCGGAAGCCCAGGCCAAGTACGAACAGGCCAAGCAGTTGCAGGCAAGCGGCAAGGCTCAGGACCTTTCGCAGATTTTCCAGGCCGGCATGATCGCGCAATTGCGCAGCCAGCAGGCCGAGCTGCTTCGGCTCAAGGCCCAGTATTTGACCACGTTCGGGCCCAAGCATCCCAAGATGCTGGACCTGGAATCGCAACTGCGCGACATCGACAGCAAGATCACCGAGGAAGTGGCGCGCGTGGTCGCTACCGTCGCCAATGACGTGGCGGTCGCCAATGCCCGCGTCCAGTCGCTGCAGGGCAGCCTCACCAAGATCGAGGGCGAATCCGGCGTCGAGAACAAGGCCAAGGTGAAGCTGACGGAGCTGGAAGCACGCGCCGGTTCCGCGCACCAGCTTTATCAAGCGTTCCTCGAAAAATTCAAGGAAACCCAAAGCCAGGAAGGCGCCGAGACGGCGGATTCCCGCGTCATCTCGCGCGCCGTCGTTCCGTCTGCGCCGTCTGCGCCCGACAAGATGCGGGATTTCGAAATGGCGGTGGCGGGCGGCCTCTTCCTGGGCTTCCTCCTGGCGGTGGGCGCGGAGCGGCTCGACAATCGCCTGCGCACAGCCGATCAGCTGGAAAAGCTGGTCAATCTTCCTGTGCTGTGCACGGTCCCCGAACTAAAAGGCAGCGCCCGCCGGCAGCAGGCGGCGGATCGGATCGTCGAGAAACCTCTGTCGTCCTTTGCCGAAGCGTTGCGAGGAATGCATCTCGCGATCGCCCATTCCAATATCGACAAGAAACCGCGGACCATTCTCATCACCTCTTCGGTGCCCGACGAGGGCAAGACCACGGTGGCGCTCGCGCTGGCGCGTGTGGCGGCGCGGGGCAACAAGCGTGTCCTTCTGATCGATTGCGATTTCCGCAGGCCATCTATCCGCGGCGCCCTGGGCTTGAAGGACAAGCCGAGGGGCATGAGTGGGGGGATCGGCGCGGGGATCAAAGTGCCCGCCGACCATCCCAACGGCCTGTTGGACGTTCTGGCCGGCGAGAAACCATTGGAAGATTCGCTGGTCCAGGACCCGCGCTCGCCGGTGCAATGTCTTCTGGCTTCACGCATTCCGGGCAATCCCACCGACGTGTTGGGCTCGTTCGCCATGGAGCGGCTGATCGCCAAAGTGAAAGCCGAATTCGACGTGGTGGTCCTGGATTCCGCGCCGCTCCTTCCCGTCAACGACACCAAGATTCTCGCGCGCCTGGTGGATACGATTGCGTTCGTGGTGCGCTGGGAAAAGACGCCGCGCGAAGCGGTGGCGACAGCCGCCAAGTCGCTCACCGATATCGATGCGCCGGTGGCGGGTGCGGTCCTGACGCGGGCCGATATGCGGCGTTACCGCTATTACGGCCACGGCTATCAGAATTATTACGCCTACGACAAATATTATAGCGACTGAACTGATATAGGCGCCGTGAGCGCATTGGGACTCTCATCCGACGACCGTGAAGGCGGCATCTCATCAGCCCCGGCTTCGGTATTCGAGCGCCTGTCCTTCATCCTGTTGCTTCTCGTCCTGGCATGGGCGCCATTTCCGCTCGGCAGCAACCGGCCCTGGGCCTGGTCACTCCTTTCCCTTTTGATCGCCGCGTCGTGGCTCTCATGGTGCATCTCGCTATGGCGGCGTAGGGGCCCGCCGGACGCATTGGTCCGCAAACTTGCCATCCCCTTGATCTTGGCGGCCGTGGCGCTGATCTGGGGCGTGGCGCAAGTGTTGCCGTTCTTGCCGCAAAGCTGGGCCCACCCCGTTTGGCGGACGGCATCCGCGGCTCTCGGCCTGCCGCTAAAGGGCACGATATCGCTCGCCCCCTGGCGGACCATCAGCGAACTGATGAAGCTGGTCTCTTATGTGATGGTCCTTTGGCTGGCATCGCGTTTCGCCAGAAGCTGGCCCGACATCCTATTGAACGCGCTGATCGGGATCGGCACCTGTTACATCGTCTATGGTTTTGTGCTGGCTTCGCTCAATCAATCGCAATTCGCGATTTTTTATGGCCTTGATGCCCGGTCTGAGGTCCGCAATCTGGCCGGGCCTTTCGTCAATCACAATAGCTACGCCACCTATGCCGGCTTGATCGCATTATGTGCTGGCGTGCGGCTGGTGGGCGTGGGTTGGGGCGAGTTTGCCGTCGCAGCGGGGCCTCGCCGCCTGATCCTGGCGGGGCTGCATTATGTATTTGGCCAAGGCGGGTTGTGGCTGGCAGCCGCCTTGCTTGCGCTCTCGACCGTGATCGCGACCGGTTCCCGGGGCGGCAATTTTGCGACCTTTTCCGCCATAGGGGTGCTGGTGTTGCTTTCCACCAGACTGGCATTCCGCCAAGCCCGGGGCGGTTATGCGCTCGGGATAATTTTCGCCCTGTGCGCCGGCCTGGTTGTCCTGTTTGCCATTAGCGGAGCCCTTCTCGGCGCGAGGCTCGACGACATGGCGGCGTTGGGTTTGAAAGATAATACCCGGCTCCTGCTTTGGAACGCCGCCCTGGGCATGATCCATGACGCGCCGCTTGGCGGTCTGGGGCTTGGCACATACCAGATCGCCTATCCTTCCTATGCGCATGCGACGCTGCCGTTCATCATGGACAAGGCGCATAACGACTATGTCGAGCTGGCGGCGGGATGGGGTCTTCCGGCCGCCATCCTTTGGTGGGCGTCTTTGGGGTGGCTGTTCGTGATCTGCCTCCGGGGTGTGCTGGTCCGCAAACGCAATCGTGTCTTTCCGATGCTGGCAGTGGGAGCTTCGGTGCTGGTCGGGGTCCATGCGATGTTCGACTTCAGCCTGCAGATGCCGGCCATCGCCGTGACATTTGCGGCGATCCTTGGGCTGGGCGTGGCCCAGGCCTTCCCGCCGCGGGAGTTGGAGCCTGCGGGGCGGCAGCATGATGACGGTGCGCGAAGTTCGAAGCGGAGCCGGCTCTTTTCGGCGGCCCTGGTGCTGCCGTTCCTGGTCCTGGTGGCGGTGGCGATCCCCCGGCTGGCTTCTGGTGAGGCCCTGGAAGAGACATCCCTGGCAGGCCTCCAGATCAGCGCCAACGCTCCCATGACGCCTGCCGCCTATAGCCAGACGGCCGAGATTCTGGCGCGCGCGCCCGCCGGCGATGGCGATACCCAGATTCTGCGCGCTGAAGCCGCCATGGATGCCGGTCAACCTTCTGGATCGATCATTCCCATCGCCAAGGCCGCGCTCGCCCGCTCACCCGGTTCCGCGCGGGGGTGGATCATTTTGGCGGCATTGCTCAGCGACCGTGATCCCGAGCACGCCGCGCATGATCTTTCGCTCGCATTCGCGCTGGCTCCCATCGACTACTATCTGATCCTGCCCAGAACCTTTGCTGGCGCCGGCCTGTGGCAATATCTGCCGCCCGGCATCCAGGCCCGCCTCCTGAAGGACACGCGTCGGCTAGCGATGGACAAGGAGAGGCGAAGCGATCTTCGCGCCCTGCTCGACAAGCGTGGCGGTCCCGAACTGGTGACGCGCGCCTTTGCAGGGCAGCCGGAAATTCTACGAGGCTTGAACCGCGACCTTGCGCTGGAGACACTGCATCTGTGAGGGCGTTGCTCGATTTGATGTGCTTGCCCGGCGGTTCCCGCCATATTAAGAAAGTTCCAAACCATTGAGTGAGTCGCGATGCCGACCGAACGCCGCAAGACCGCAACACGCAAGCGCGTGATGGTGACCGGCGGAGCCGGCTTTATCGGCTCGCATCTTTGCGAACGGCTCTTGGCGCGGGGCGAAGACGTGCTGTGTGTCGATAATTTCTTCACCGGCACCAAGGACAATGTCGCTCATCTCCTGACCGATCCCCATTTCGAGCTGATGCGTCATGACGTGACGTTTCCGCTCTATGTGGAAGTGGATGAGATTTACAATCTCGCTTGTCCCGCCAGCCCTATCCACTATCAATTCGATCCGGTCCAGACCACCAAGACCAGCGTGCACGGCGCGATCAACATGCTGGGCCTGGCCAAGCGCTGCCGGGCGAAGATCCTGCAAGCTTCGACCAGCGAAGTGTATGGCGATCCCGAAGTGCATCCGCAGACCGAATCCTATTGGGGCCGGGTCAATCCTGTTGGCATCAGAAGCTGCTATGACGAGGGCAAGCGTTGCGCCGAGACGCTGTTCTTCGATTATTGGCGCCAGCACAAATTGCGCATAAAGGTGGTGCGCATCTTCAACACCTATGGACCACGCATGCATCCGAACGACGGGCGGGTGGTGAGCAACTTTATCGTCCAGGCGCTCAACGGCGAGGACATCACCATCTATGGCGATGGAAAACAGTCACGCAGCTTCTGCTATGTCGATGATCTGGTCGAAGGCATGGTTCGCATGATGGACAGCGGCGACGACTTCACCGGGCCGGTGAATATCGGCAACACTGGCGAATTCACCATGCTGGAACTCGCCGAAAAGGTGATCGCGCTGACCGGCAGCCGCGCGAAGATCAAGTACATGCCGCTTCCGCAGGACGATCCGCGGCAACGGCGGCCGGATGCCAGTCTTGCCAAACAGATACTGGATTGGCAGCCGGCGATCGCGCTCGAGGCCGGGCTGAAGCGCACGATCGAATATTTCGCGGCACTGACGCGATAAAGTTCCCAGGCACAAAATTTCGTAGCGCGGACGCCTGCGACCGCGAGAACTTGATATAACAAACCATAAGTCGCCCTATTTTTTGCGCGCGCGCAATCATGCACTTGACGCGGATCGGGTGCGCGCGTTTATCTGGCGACACAACAGAGAAATTGGACGCGAATTTCGCGCCAAATTTCTCACCTTCGGAGGAACTGCAGCACGGAAGGCGCGTTATCCGTCAAGGAGAGGTGCGTCATGAATATTCCGGATGAGTTGGTGCGTCAGCGCAGCTACGAGATTTGGCAGCAGGCCGGCTGTCCCGACGGGCTTTCGGCCCAGCATTGGTTCCAGGCGAAAACCGAGTTGGAAGGCCAATTCAGGGCCGAACGGTTCACGGCGATCCAAAGTGAATATCGCCAGCAAGTATCGCCGCGGCCGCCAATCTCCTATCCGCCCCGCAAACTGACTTCACTCAAGCTTCCCCACCTGGACCGTTCTCGCGCCGCCTGAGCGGCTCGTGAATCAGCGCTGCCAGGCGATCAGCGGCAGTTCGGCCGGAAGTTGCGCGTCTTCATGATGGGGGACGATGCGTACCGTGTAATCGTTTATGTTTCGGGACGCAGATACCGCGCCGGCATAAATATGGCCATTGATGACGCCGGGGATGGTCTGTTCCTTGTGCAAGGCGATCGCTTCGGCAGGCGTGTCGCCCTCGGCGTCTGCAAAAAGCTCGACCCGGACCTGGTCTGCCGGGACGTCCCCCAAAACCACCGGAACCGAAACCTGCCATCCTTCATCGCCACGGGTTGCGGTGGGCTGGCCGATATGCAGGCTTGACCAGCGCCGGGTGAGTTCATCCGACCAGACGCGCAACGCCTTGGCCGAGGCGTATCGGTCCTGGGCCCTTTTGCGCAAAAGTTGCGCCAAAGGCAGGTAGGCCGTCTCCACATAGTCGCGCAGCATCCGTCCGCCCGCGAATTGGGGCGTCAGCACGGCCATGCTGTCGCGGATGCGCTTGAGCCATGCCCGTGGCAGGCCGCTGGCGTCCCGATCGTAAAAGAGCGGCACGATTTCGCGCTCCAGCAGCGTGTAGAGACTGTCCGCGTCCTCTTCATCCACCTGTTTGGTCTCGCCACCTGTGACATCGCCAATCGCCCAACCCAGCTCCGGCGCGTAGCCTTCGTCCCACCAGCCGTCGCGGACGGAGCAGTTGAGCCCGCCATTCACCAGCACTTTCATGCCGCTGGTGCCGCAGGCTTCCCATGGCCGCCGCGGTGTGTTGATCCACACATCCACGCCCTGGATCAATTCCTGAGCCAAGGCAATGTCGTAATCCTCCAGGAACACGACATGGCGCCGGTAGCGCGGCTGGGCGGAAAGATTGATCCAGGCGGTGACCATTTCCTTGCCTTTGTGATCGGCGGGGTGGGCCTTGCCCGCCACCACGATCTGGATGGGTCGCGCCGCATTGTTCAGAAGCGCATCAAGCCGGCGCATATCCCTGAGCAGAAGCGTGGGACGCTTATACTCGGTGAACCGCCGCGCAAAGCCGATGGTGAGGATGTTGGGATCGAGAATGCCATTCATCCGCGCCCGGGCATCGGCGCTCAAACCGCGCTCGCGAAGCTGGGTCTGCAGGCGCTCGCGGGCGATTTTGACCAGCCGCTGGCGGCCTTCGCCACGCATCGCCCATAAATCCTCGTCGCTGACGGCGGCGATGCGCTGGCGGAGGTCGGCGGGCATGCTGCGCCAGCGCTCCTTCCCGCAAGCCTCGCTCCAGATCCGGTCGGCTGCGGCGGAATCCCAGGTGGGCATATGCACGCCGTTGGTGACGTAACCGATCGGCACTTCGCAATTGGGTATGCGCGGAAAGAGCGGCTGGAAGATGCGCCGGCTGAACTCGCCATGGAGGCGGCTTACCCCCAAAGTGAGCGCCGCGCCCCGTTCCGCCAGATAGGCCATGTTGAACGGATCGCCCGGCGCGAGCTGGCCCAGTGCCAGAAGGTCGTCCACCGCGACGTCAGGATCGTCCCATTCGGCCTTCAGGCAATCCAGATATTTGCGCAGCATCTCCACCGGAAAGAGATCGAATCCGGCGGCGACCGGCGTGTGCGTGGTAAAAACATTTCCGGCCCGGCTGGCCCAGAAGGCGTCCCAGAAGGAAAGCCCATTGTTTGCCGCCAGATGCCGGGCCCGCTCCAGGATCGCCAGTGCGGCATGACCCTCGTTGATGTGGCAGATTTCGATCTTGGAATGGAGCGCCTCGATCACCCGCCAGCCGCCGATGCCCAGCGCGATTTCCTGCATGATGCGGATTTCGTGGCCGCCGCCATAGAGCTTGGCGGTGATGCCGCGATCGGCGGGGCTGTTGAGCGGATCGTTGCTGTCCAGCAGATAAAGCTTCACCCGGCCCACATTGGCCTGCCAGACGCGAAGCAGCAGCGTGCGCCCGGGAAAGTTCAGACGGACGCGTAGCCAGCCCACATCGGGAAGGATGACCGGCTCGACCGGCATGGTGGCGGGCTCGTTATAGGGGTAGAGCTCGTGCTGCGCGCCATTGGCGTCGATCGCCTGGCGGAAATAGCCTTCCTGGTAAAGCAGGCCAACGCCCACTGCGGGAAGATCGAGGTCGCTGGCGGTCTTGAGATAGTCACCGGCGAGCACCCCAAGCCCTCCGGCATAGAGCGGCAAGGCCGCGCCCAGGCCAAATTCCATGCTGAGATAAGCGACGCCCCGAAGCGTCGAAGGATAGGTCGAAGCGAACCAGCCCCTTGTTTGGAGATATGTCTGCCGGGCCGCTGAAAAGCCGGCAAGCGTTTTGCAGAATTCGGGGTCGGCTGCCAGCCGTTGCAGGCGTTGTACCGAGGCGCTCTGCAGCACGGTCCAGGGGCTGCGGGTACGGCGCCACAATTCGCTATCCACCTGATCCCAAAGCGCGTCCGCCTCATGGCTCCAGGTCCAGCGCAGATCGAGCGCCAAATTGCGCAATTCGGAGAGTTCCGGCGGCAGGTCCGGAAGCGGCAGAGCAACCATCAGCCCCTCTTGGCTCAGGAATTTGTCAAACGCCGGGCACGCCAATAAGCTCCGGCCATTGTCCACGCCAATAGCCAAATCGGGCGGGACTTTTTAGCGCGGGATTTCCACCGCCATGGCCGTGGCTTCGCCGCCTCCGATGCAGAGGCTGGCGACGCCGCGCTTGAGGCCGCGCGCTTCAAGCGCCGCGATCAGGGTGGCAAGGATGCGCGCTCCCGACGCGCCGATCGGGTGACCCAGCGCGCAGGCCCCGCCATTGACGTTGATGCGTGCCGCCTCGATGTCCAATTCGCGCATCGCAATCAGCGCCACCACGGCGAAGGCCTCGTTGATCTCGAACAGGTCCACATCGCTCGCGCGCCAGCCGATCCGGTCCAGCAATTTGCGCACGGCAAACACCGGCGCGGTGGTGAACAGGGACGGCGCATGGGCATGGGTGGCGTGACCGATGACGCGCGCAACCGGCACCGTGCCGCTTTTTTTTGCCAGCGAGTCACGGGTCATCACCAGCGCCGCGGCGCCGTCGGAAATGGACGCAGAACTGGCCGCGGTGATGGTGCCGTCCGGCGCGAAGGCGGGTTTGAGGGTGGGGATTTTCTCCGACTTGGCTCGGCCGGGCTGCTCGTCTTGCCGGATCGTCTCCTTGCCGGTTGTGACCGGTACGATCTCGCGCTCGAAAGCACCGCTGGCCTGTGCGGCCTTGGCCCGTTCCAGCGAACGCAGCGCAAATTCATCCTGGGCTTGGCGCCCGATCTGATAAGCGCGCGCCGTGTCCTCGGCGAAAGCGCCCATCGGTTTGCCGGCTTGGTAGGCATCTTCCAGTCCGTCTAGCAACATCGAATCCTTGACGCTGTCATGGCCGAAGCGTGCGCCCCTGCGGTGCTTGGCCAAAAGATAGGGCGCGTTGGTCATACTCTCCATGCCACCGGCCACCACGCAATCGGCGCTTCCGGCCACCAGCATGTCATGGGCCAGGATCGCCGCCTGCATGCCGGAGCCGCACATTTTGTTCAGGGTCATGGCCGGCACATTTTCGCTTAGGCCTGCGCCCAATCCCGCCTGGCGGGCCGGCGCCTGGCCTTGACCGGCCGCGAGCACGCAACCCATGGCGATCTGATCGATGGCGGGCGAGCCTGCGCGCTTCACCGCTTCCTTGATCGCGGCCGCGCCCAGTTCCGAGGCTTTGAGCTCTGAGAACACGCCTTGCAGGCCGCCAATCGCAGTCCTGGCATACCCGGTGATCACGATGGGATCGGACGTCATGCGCGATCCTCCTTTAGGGTCTGATCCCAATTATCGCGTGGCCGCGACGCAGGGTATTTTGGTTTCTGGCCAGGAGCGAGGAGCGCGGTGGGCTTGAATAGCCCATGAGCGACGAGAGACGCCGCCGGGGGCCAAAAGACCCACGTCCCGTCGGGTTGCGGGAAAAATGGCCGACTGGTGCGTCGAATGGCTCGATCGTATTGCCGATACGCCCATCGCCTTTCTCCTGCCATTCGGCCATTTTTCCTCGCAACGCGGCTCACGGGCTAATTGGGATCAGACCCTAGCGCGCGGGCGATTACCAGCCGTTGGATGTCGGAGGTGCCCTCATAGATCTGGCAGACGCGCACGTCGCGATAGATTTTGGCCAGACCGAATTCTTCCAGATAACCATAACCGCCCAAAGTCTGTATCGCTCCGGAAGTGACCAATTCTGCGGTTTCCGACGCCACCAGCTTGGCCATCGAGGCCTGGGTAAGACAAGGCAAACCCGCGTCCTTCAGCGCTGCCGCATGCAGGACCAGTTGCTCCGCCGCTTCCAGCCGCGCCGCCAGATCCGCCAGCCGGAAGCCTACGGCCTGGTGCTGGATGATCAGCTTGCCGAAGCTTTTGCGCTCACGCGCATAACGGGTGGCGGCTTCCAGCGCCGCGCGCGCCATGCCGACGCTTTGCGCGGCGATGCCGATGCGCCCCGTTTCCAGATTGGACAGCGCGATGGCATAACCTTGGCCGGGTTCGCCAAGCCGCAACTCGTCCTCCAGGAATAGATTTTCGAACCGCAGCGCACAGGTGTCCGACGCGTCCTGGCCCAGCTTGTCCTCGACTTTCTCCACGGTGTAACCGGGACGGTCGGTCGGAACCAGGAACGCGCTGATGCCGCGTTTGCCGGCCGACGGATCGGTGACGGCGAATATCACCGCCAGCCCCGCGATCTTTCCCGAAGTGATGAACTGCTTGGAGCCGTTCAACCGATAGCCATTATTCTCTTTGATGGCGCGCGTGCGGATGGCGGAGGCATCCGATCCCGCATCCGCTTCCGTCAAGCCGAAAGCGCCGATTGAGCTTCCATCCAGCAGGGAAGGCAGGAATCGCTCGATCTGCGCTTTGCTGCCATACTTCACCAATCCCGCGACTATCAGGCTGTTCTGGACGCTGACGATGGTGGAAAGCGCGCCATCGGCCGCCGCCAGTTCGATCAAGGCAACGGCATAGGACACCATGTCGGCGCCGGCGCCGCCCAATTCTTCGGGCACGGTCATGCCCATCAGTCCCAACGAGGCCAATTCTTTGAACAATGTCGATGGATAGCCCTTGGCCGCTTCGAAAGCGCGCGTCTGGGGCCGGATACGCTCCCGGGCGAAGGCGCGCACCATGTCCCGAATGGTCTGCTGGGTTTCGTTGAGCAGCATGGGAACCTCAGATCGGCAGGCGCGTGGTGTTCTTCACGCATTTCAGGGCGAAATGGGAATTGACGGACGCCACGCCCGGAAAATGCAGAAGGACCTTTTTCAACAGATGCTCATAGGCGTCGATGCTACTCACCACAATGCGCACGGCATAATCGCTCTCGCCGCCCATGGTGAAACACTCCACGATCTCAGGCCGGTCGCGCGCCGCTTTCTCAAACGCGACCAAGGTGTCCTCGTCATGGGCCTTGAGGCGGATATTGGCTAACACCGTTACCGGAAGCCCCATCACATGAGGGTCGAGGATCACCGCGCGCTCGCGGATGGCGCCCGATTCCTCCAGCTGCTTCACCCGCCGCCAGCAAGGCGTGTGGGAAAGGCCCACGCGCTGTGCCAGTTCTGTCATGGGAAGGCCGGGCGTTTCCTGCAGGGCACGGAGGATTTTTATATCCAGCTCATCCACGGAATTACATCCTAACAACTGCGGTCATTATAGTATTATATTCTAAACACCGCCAGTATATAGCAAAAATAGCAATTTTTGTTCCCGGCAAATGTGACACCCTCGAAACCGACGTTCGTTTAGAGACAAAACGGGACTCGATCCTGCCGTGTGTCCATTCGACCTCTACATTCCTGAACCGCCGGCGCGTCCGGGGGAGACGCCGGATTTCAGCCGCCTGGTCATTCCTCTCGCCGGTACCGCGCCGCGCCCCGATCCCAATGCCCCCGCCCAGAAGCTCCGGGAGATGGCCTATGGCCTTATCCGCGTCTTGGACGAGCAGGGACGGTCCGTGGGACCCTGGGCGGCTGCGCTCCCGCCGGAGACGCTTCGCCAGGGTCTCAAAGCCATGATGCTCACCCGGTTGTTCGAGGACCGGATGTTTCGCTCCCATCGCCAGGGCAAGACCAGCTTCTTCATGAAGTCCACTGGCGAGGAGGCGATCAGCGCCGCCCAGTCCATGGCGATGGGGCCGCACGACATGTGCTTTTCGACCTATCGGGTGCTGGCCTGGCTGATGGCCAGGAATTATCCCCTGATCGACCTGGTCAACCAGATATTCTCCAACGCGAAGGACCCGCTGCGGGGCCGCCAGCTCCCGATTCTCTATTCTGCCCGCGAGTACGGCTTCTATTCGCTCTCCGGCAATCTGGGCAGCCGCTTCGGGCATGCCGTGGGGTGGGCAATGGCCAGCGCCTACAGGCGGGACGACAGTTTGGCCCTGGCCTATATCGGCGAAGGCTCGACCGCCGAAGGCGATTTCCACGAAGCCCTCACCTTCGCATCCGTCTATCACGCGCCGGTGATCTTCTGCATCACCAACAACCAATGGGCGATTTCGTCCTATTCAGGCATCGCCGGCGGTGAGGAAACAACCTTCGCCTCGAAAGCCATCGGCTATGGCCTGCCGGGATTGCGCGTGGACGGCAATGATTTCCTGGCGGTCTGGGCGGTGACGGAATGGGCCAAGGCGCGGGCCAAGGCCAATCTGGGGGCCACCGTGATCGAGTTCTTCACCTATCGCGGCGCCGGCCATTCCACCAGCGACGATCCCACCCGCTATCGCCCCGCCGAGGAATTCAAGGCCTGGCCGTTGGGTGATCCCATCGAGCGCCTGAAGCAATATCTGATCGGCCTGGGCGAATGGGACGAGAAGCGTCACGTCCAGTTCGAGGCCGAACTCGCTGAAGACATCCGCGCTGCGGTGAAGGAAGGCGAGGCAGTGGGGACGCTGGGCCAGTCCAAGCCGCCGGTGAGCGAGATGTTTGAAGGCGTGTTCGAGCGTCCCGATTGGCGCGTCACCGAACAAAAGCGCGAATTGGGACTCTGACCATGCCCAGCATGAGCATGATCCAGGCCTTGAATTCCGCTCTCGACGTGATGCTGGGCGAGAATCCCGATGTCCTCGTGTTCGGCGAGGATGTGGGTTATTTCGGCGGCGTCTTCCGTGTCACCGACGGACTTCAGAAAAAGCACGGGCTGAAACGCTGCTTCGACACACCAATCTCGGAAGGCGGCATCATCGCCGCCGCCATTGGCATGGGCGCCTATGGCCTTCGGCCCGTCGCGGAAATCCAGTTCGCCGATTACATCCTGCCGGCTTTCGACCAGTTGGTCTCGGAAGCCGCACGGCTGCGCTATCGCTCCAATGGCGAATTCTGGGCTCCCATCACGGTGCGTGCGCCTTATGGCGGGGGCATATTCGGCGGCCAGACTCACAGTCAGAGTCCCGAGGCTCTGTTCGCCCATGTCACGGGTTTGTGCACGGTGATCCCGTCCAATCCCTACGACGCCAAGGGCCTTTTGATCGCCAGTATCGAGAGCAACGATCCCGTGATCTTCCTCGAGCCCAAGCGCATCTATCATGGGCCTTTCGACGGCCATCACGAGGCGCAGGTGAAGCCCTGGGCCGGCCATCCTTTGGCCGACGTGCCTGCCGGGCATTACACCGTTCCGCTGGGCAAGGCCCAAACCTTGCGCGAGGGCGGCGACGTCACCGTGCTCGCCTATGGCACCATGGTGCATGTCGCGGGCGCGGCCATCGAAGAGTGCGGCATCGATGCCGAGTTGATCGACCTGCGCTCCATCGTGCCCCTGGACATCGAGACCATCGCCGCCTCGGTGAAAAAAACCGGCCGTTGTGTGATCGTGCACGAGGCGTCGCGCTTTGCCGGCTTCGGCGCCGAACTCTCGGCCCTGGTGCAGGAACGCTGCTTCTGGAATCTCAAATCGCCCATCAGCCGGGTGACGGGATGGGACACGCCCTATCCCCACGCCTTCGAATGGGATTATTTTCCAGGCCCTGCCCGCGTGATCAAGGCGCTCAAACAGATCATGGTGGAGGCTTAGGCATGGGCCAGTACCTGTTTCGCCTGCCCGATATCGGCGAAGGCGTGGCCGAGGCCGAGATTGTGGCCTGGCACGTCAAAGTCGGTGATCACATCAAGGAAGACCAGCCGCTCTTGGACGTGGTGACCGACAAGGCTACGGTGGACATGTCCTCGCCGGTCGAGGGTACCGTCACGGCCTTGCATGGCGAAGTGGGCGCCAAGGCGCCGGTGGGTTCTGTGCTGGTGGAATTGGACGTGGCAGGCGCGGCGCAACCGGCGGCCAGCGACGCCGAACGGGATGTGGTGCAGAACGCGCGCGCCGGTGAAGACAAGCCGGTCGCCACGCCGATCACCGCACACAATGACAATCCCCCCGCCGCATCACCCGCAACAAGGCGCCAGGCCATGGAGTGGGGCATCAATCTGGAAGACGTGAAAGGCAGCGGCCCCAGGGGCCGGATCTTGCCAGAGGACCTCGAGCGGCATCGCGGCGCGAAAGCCGGCGCCAAATCCGCCACCCAGGTGACTGTTGAAG
>Ga0134125_10001970_pt1 | contig 24673 bp, 17 predicted proteins | sample KB31751_FD_96464 | JGI IMG/M metagenome (GOLD analysis project Ga0134125, IMG submission 96464) | Terrestrial soil microbial communities with excess Nitrogen fertilizer from Kellogg Biological Station, Michigan, USA - KB3-175-1 | ecosystem: Environmental > Terrestrial > Soil > Unclassified ...
ACCGCATTGTCGGCAAGCCGGGCGAGGCCGCGTGGCGCCTTGCGGGAGGCAAGCCGGATAAACTCGGACAGCATCGCGCGTGCGATGCCGAATGCGACACTCGCGACCCCGGCCGCATAGAGGCCCGCCATTGTGAAGGCATAAAGCGGGCCGGGCTCGCGGCGCAGCGTCGGGTCCTCGCGCGTGGTGCTGAATGCCTCGGACACGAACAGGTCGTCGACGCTATAGGAGTCCGACGCCGTGCCGCGCAGCCCGATCGTCTGCCAGGTGTCGATAAGTGTCGCTTTGCTCGCCGGGAACAGCAGCGTGCGGACGGTGGGCCGGCCGAAGCGGTTGGGCTTGAGCGCGCCGTCCGCTTCGAGCACATGGCAGTGCGCGCCGAGCCAACTCGCCTGCCGGCAGCCGCTCGCGAAATCCCACTTGCCGCTCAGGCGATAGCCGCCCTCGACGGCCGTCGCGCGCGAAGCATTTGGAGGGCCCCAGGCCACGATGGTGCTTGGATCGGCAAAGATGGCGTGATTGGCCGCAGGCTCCAGATACGCGGCGATCAGCGCGGAGCTGTTGGCGGTGAATGTGTTCCACGCGATCGAGGCGTCGTTCCGCGCGAGCTCCTCCAGCGCCGCGACATAGACCGCGGGCTCCGTCTCGTCGCCACCCGCCGAGCGCGGCAACAGCATGCGAAACAGCCGCGAGTCATGGAGCCGCCCCAGGAGCGCCTCGGGGAAACGCCGCGTGCGCTCGATCTCATCGGCGCTCGCGGTAATCTCTGCCGCGAGCTCGCGAGCGCGGGCGAGGGGATCCGGACGCGTCTGAATGTTCATGCGCCACCTCGAGCTTTTAAGGCCATTGCGGCCGAAGGTGCGAGCGCTGTCAACCGTCCCGTCGGCAGGACTTGTAAGCGCTAGGCGCGGGCCTGTCGTCGCCGTCGTCGGCTCCCAGAGCCTGAACCGATCGAGATAGAGATAGACGACCGGGGTGGTGTAGAGCGTGAGGATCTGGCTGAGGATCAGCCCGCCGAAGATGGCAATGCCGAGCGGCTGACGGAATTCGCTGCCTTCGCCCATGCCGATCATCAGCGGTACCGCGCCGAACAGGGCGGCCATGGTGGTCATCATGATCGGCCGGAAGCGCATCAGGCAGGCCTCGTAGATGGCTTCCCGCGACGACAGGCCGCGCTGACGCTCTGCATCGACTGCGAAGTCGATCATCATGATCGCGTTTTTCTTGACGATGCCGATCAAGAGAATCACGCCGATCATCGCGATGATGTCGAACTCCGAGTGAAACAGCATCAGGGCCAGCAGCGCGCCAACCCCGGCCGAGGGCAGCGTGGACAGGATCGTGAGCGGATGGATGTAGCTCTCGTAGAGCACGCCGAGCGAGATGTAGATGGTTGCCAGCGCCGCAAGGACGAGATATGGCTCGCTCGCGAGCGATTGCCGAAAGATCTTGGCGGCGCCCGCGAACTCGCCGTGGATGCTCGGCGGCATGTCGATCCGCCGCATGGCCGCTTCGATGGCGGTGGTCGCCGTGCTCAACGAGACGCCCGGCGGGAGATTGAACGACACGGTACTGGCGACCAAAAGGCCCTGATGGTTGACGACCAGCGGCGTCTCGCCCTGCGCGAACCGGGCCACGCTTGACAGCGGAATCATGGTCTCGCGGCCGGTGCTGACGGCCGTTCCGGTCGACGAGGCGCCCTTGCCGGTGGCGCCGATCGAGTTGGTGGCAAGGTTCCGTACGGCGTTCGCCGCCACCGAACCGATCGAGGTCTTCGATGCGGACGAAACCACCGTTCCGGCCACCGCGTTGGTCGTTTGCGAACCGCTTGCGGAGCCGCCCAGGGTGCTGACATAGACCTCCTTCAATGTTTCCGGATTCTGCCAGTAGGCGGGCGCGACCTCCATGATCACATGATACTGATTGCGCGCGACGTAGATCGTCGAGACCTGGCGCTGCCCGAACGCATCGTAGAGCGTATTGTCGATCTGGCTGACCGTGATTCCGAGGCGCGAGGCGGTATCGCGATCGATGATCAGGCCGGCCTGCAGGCCCTTGTTCTGCTGGTCGCTGCTGACATCGGCAAGGGCCGGATCGCCCTGGAGCGCGGCGACGAGCTTCGGCGTCCATTCGTTCAGCTCCTCGAGGGTCGAGCCTTGCAGCGTGTATTGATACGCTGCATTGGCCGAGCGTCCGCCGGTGCCGAGATCGCCGATCGACTGCAGGAACAAGGTGGCGCCGGCGACGGCCGAAAGCTCGCCGCGCAGCCGCGCGATGATCTGATCGGCCGATTGCTTGCGCTCGCTGAGCGGCTTCAGCGATGCGAACACGGTACCGGAATTGGTCGAGGCTCCCGCCGGCCCCGGCCCGCCGCCGGTGAACCCGACCGCCGTGTCGACCGCGGGGTCGCTCTTGACGATATTGATGAACTGCGTGAGCTTTTGCCGCATCAGTTGAAACGAGATGCCCTGGTCGGCCTTGATCGAGCCGATCAACAGCCCGGTGTCCTGTTGCGGCACAAACCCTTTGGGAACAACCCGGTAGAGATGGAAGTTCAACCAGAGGGTCGCGGCGAGGATCAGCATCACCATGAGCGGCTGACGCAGCGCGATCGCGAGCGTCCACCGGTAGCCGTTCAACATCGCCTCGAAGACACGTTCGCTGATCCGGTAGATCCGGCCGTGCGGCCGGCCACGATCGCCGCGCAGCAGCACGGCGCACATCATTGGCGTCGTCGTCAGCGAGACCACGAGTGAGATCACGATGGCAATCGTGATGGTCATCGCGAACTCGCGGAACAGGCGGCCCACCAGACCGCCCATCAGCAAGATCGGGACAAAGACGGCGATCAGCGACACGCTCATCGACAGAACGGTAAAGCCGACCTCGCGCGCGCCAAGCAGCGTCGCATCCAGCCGCGATAGTCCCCCATCCATACGGCGCGTGATGTTCTCCAGCACCACGATGGCATCGTCGACCACGAAGCCGGTGGCGACGGTGAGCGCCATCAGGGAGAATATGTCGAGGCTGTAACCGAGCAGATACATGACGGCAAAGGTCGCGACCAGCGACACCGACACCGCTACCACCGGCACCAGCGTCGCGCGCGCGTTGCGCAGGAACGCGAATACCACAAGGATCACCAGGATGACGGCGATGATGAGCGTGATCTCGACGTCTCGCAGGGACACCCGGATCGTTTTCGAGCGATCGATTACCAGAGTGACGTCGAGGGCGGGCGAGACTGACGCCCGTAGCCGCGGCATCAACGCCTTCACGCGGTCCACCATCTGAATGATGTTGGCGCCCGGCTGCCGATAAACGATCATCATGACCGCCGGCTTGCCGTTGGCGAGACCGAGGTTGCGGATGTTTTCCACGGAATCGACGACGTCGCCGACGTCGGTGAGGCGCACCGCCGCGCCGTTGCGGTAGGCGACGATCACCGACTTGTAGTCTTCCGCCTGCCTGGCCTGATCGTTGGAGTAGATCTGGTAGCGCTGGTTCCCGACGTCGATGCCGCCTTTCGGGCTATGCGCATTGGCGCTGGCGAGGGCGGCACGAACATCCTCCAGGCCAATGCCGTATTTGTAGAGCGCCGGAGGGTTCAGCTCGACGCGCACGGCCGGAAGCGATCCGCCGCTGACCGAGACTTCGCCGACCCCCTCGACCTGCGACAGCTTCTGGGCAAGCACGGTCGAGGCAGCGTCATAGAGCTCGGCAGGCGTCAGCGTATCCGACGTCAGCGTGTAGATCAGGATCGGCGCCGAGGCGGGATTGAACTTGCGGTAGGTGGGATTGCTGCGCAGGCTCGTCGGCAGGTCGGCGCGCGCTGCGTTGATGGCCGCCTGCACGTCACGCGCCGCGCCGTTGATATCGCGATCGATGCCGAACTGCAGCGTGATGCGGGCGGAGCCCAGCGAGCTTGCCGAGGTCATTTCGGTGACGTCGGCGATCTGGCCAAGGTGGCGTTCGAGCGGCCCGGCGACCGTGGTGGCCACGTCCGCAGGGCTGGCGCCGGGCAGGGTCGCCTGCACCGAAATGGTCGGGATGTCGACGTCGGGAAGCGGCGAGACCGGCAGCTTGAAGAACGCAATCGCGCCGGCCACCACGAGCCCCAGCGATAGCAGCGTGGTGGCGACCGGACGCCGGATAAAGGGGGCGGAGAGGCTCATCAATGCGCGGCCGCAGTGGTTTTTTCGGGCCAGCTTCTATCGGGCAAAGCCGCGATGCAAAAGCCTCACGATGTCACACGGTTTGGCCACACGCCTGCCGCGATTCTTTGACTGGAAAAGAGGCGCTAACCTCGGATCGAGGCACCCAATCGAGCCGCACAAATCAAGGCAGCAAACGCAAACGAGGCGATTGCCGGCGTTTGGCCTCTGGCCGCCGGCGCCAGGACGGTTGCACGGCGGCGCAAGGCTCTTATGCGGTCCTGGAAAAACATTCGGAGGCGTCGTCGGCATCCGCCTTGTGCGCATCCCAGGTTGCGTGCCATCCTAGCCCCGGTATTGCACGAGGAACCCAATTCCCGGCAATCAAGCCGCCAGGGTCGGAAACCAGAACGCTCAGGGAGAGAGACATGAAGTCGACGCTTCGTCTAGCGGGGCTTGCTTGCGCCAGCCTGCTATTATCCGCAGTCACCGCTTGGGCAGGCCCCAAGATCGTCTCCGGGCCGGGTGCCAATCCCGGCTGCTTCAAGCCCTGGTCCGCCCAGACCAAATTCTTCCAGTGGCCCAAGAAGCCCGGCCCCTACAAGATCGCCCTCGTCAATGGCTTCGTCGGCAACACCTGGCGCATCCAGATGGTGAAGACGGCCAAGGCCTTCGCCGAACAGCCCGGCATCAAGGAGAACATCAAGGAGTTCAAGGTCGTCTCCACCGGAACCGATGTCGCGGCGCAACTCGGCGCGATGGAGGACTTCATCAACCAGGGCTTCGACGCCATCGTCACCATCGCTGTGGCGCCCGACGGCTTCGACCGCATCATCCGCCTCGCCGACAAGAACAATGTGGTGGTCGTGCCCTTCGACAACATTCTCGACACCGACAAGGTGATGATGGTCAACGAGGACCAGAAGGAGATGGGCCGCATGTCGGCCAAGTGGCTGATCGACCAAACGGGCAAGAAAGCAGGCGATATCCTCGAGGTGCGCGGCCTGCCGGGCAATTCGGTCGACCGCGACCGCCATCTCGGCTTCCGCGAAGTCATGGAAGCGCCCGGCAACAAGTTCAACATCACCGAGGTCGTGGGCAATTGGGACACCGGCACTTCGCAGAAGGTGACCGCCGATGCACTCGCCGTGCATGGACATTTCGACGGCATCTTCACGCAAGGCGGCTCGGACGGCACGGTGCAGGCGCTGATGGCCGCCAAGCATCCCTTCGTGCCGATGTCGGGCGAAGGCGAGAACGAGTACCGCAAGCAGATCGCCGATCACTGGAAGGACGGTCTGAAGGGCATGTCCTACGGGCAGTCGCCGGCGCTCGTCGCCATCGCCACCAAGGCGGCGATCTCGGCGCTGCAGGGCAACGTCATGCCGCAGCTGATCTCGATCCCGATTCCCGTCGCAACCTACAAGGATCTCAAGCCCGGCACGAACTACTGGCCGGATCTGAACGCGAACTTCTTCGCCCCGAACCAGTTCCTCCCCTGCGGTGTGAACTTCACGGCGCCCGAGATCATGGCTCAGAGCGAGAAGAATACGCAGTGACCGCTGCGGTTACGTTTTGGTCACGGCCTGGCGTCCGCCAGGCCGTGACTGCCTGAGCCCGCGCCAGAAGGGGATGCCGTCCTGACGCAACAAGCCTTCCTCACATTGTCCGGCATCTCCAAGCGCTATGCTGGCGTGCGCGCGCTGGAGGGCGTCGATTTTGCCTGCGAACGCGGCAACATCCATGCCGTGCTGGGCGAGAACGGTGCCGGCAAGTCGACGCTGATCAAGATCATCGCCGGCGTGGTCCAGCCCGATACCGGCAGCATGCGCCTTGCCGGAAGCGATGTCCGTTTCGCGACGCCGTCTGCCGCCAACGCGGCTGGCGTTGTGTGCGTATTCCAGGAGCTGTCGCTGCTGCCCGACCTTTCGGTCGCGGACAATATCTCGATCGCTTCGCCGCCGCGGCGCTTCGGCCTCATCGACGCCGGAGCCCAGCGCCGCCGCGCCGAGGCATTGCTGGCCGAGATCGGCTGCGAGGACGTCAATCCGTTGATGCGCGTTCGCGACCTGCCGCTGTCGCGGCGCCAGATGGTCGAGATCGCCAAGGCGCTCGGCCAACGGCCACAACTCCTGATCCTCGACGAGGCGACCTCGGCTCTCACCAGCGCCGACGTCGAGAAGATCTATGCGGTGCTCGCGAGACTCAAGTCCGAGGGCGTTGCCATCCTCTACATCTCGCACCGCATGCATGAGGTGGAGGCGCTGGCCGACCGCGCCTCCGTGTTCCGCAACGGACGCCATGTCGAGACCTTCGACAAGGGCGTGCGCTCGACCGACGATATCGTTCAGCTCATGATCGGGCGCGACATCGCGGCCCAGTATCCGCCAAAGCCCGCCCCGAGGTCGGTGCAGCCGGTGCTGGCGCTCGAGAACCTGTCCTGGGAGAAGCATCTCGATCGCATCTCGCTTCGTGTCGGCGCCGGCGAGATCGTCGGCCTCGGCGGCCTTGACGGGCAGGGGCAGAAATCGCTGCTGCTCGCCCTGTTCGGCGTGCTGCGTGGCGTCACCGGGCGCGTCACGGTCGAGGACCGCGAGGTTCGCCCCGGCTCTCCGGCGGCAGCGAAGTCGGCCGGCATCGCGCTCGTGCCGGAGGATCGCAAGACCGAAGGACTGATGCTGCCGATGTCGATCGCCGATAACCTGGCGATCGCTTCCCTCGATGCCATTTCGACGGGGCCTTTCGTCGATCGCGCCAAGGAGCGCGCCGCCATCGAGCGCGGCATCGCCCGGCTGCAGATCAAGATCGGCGCACCGGGCGATCCGGTGTCGACGCTGTCGGGCGGCAACCAGCAGAAGGTGGTGCTCGCCAAATGGCTGATGACCGGGCCGCGCATCATCCTGCTCAACGATCCGACTCGCGGCATCGACGTCGGCACCAAGCAGGAACTCTACCGCCTGATGCGCGAGCTCGCCGACCAGGGCGCCGCCATCCTGTTCTACTCGACCGATTACGACGAGCTGATCGGCTGCTGCGACCGCGTGGCGATCATGTATGACGGACGCATCGTGCGCGAGCTCGAAGGCGCCGAACTCACCGAGACCAACATCATCGCGAGCGCCCTCAACATCGATGCCGCAACTGCGGCTCATGCCGCAGCCGGGACCGGCCATGCTTGACGATCTCGCCATCAGGGTCCGCCAGAATATCGGCCTGGTGACGGCCATCCTGCTGTTCTGCGTCCTCTATCTCGTCTACAACGTGTCGCATCCAAAGGGTTTCTCCTCGGCCGTGCTGGTGCAGAATGGCGACGAGATCTTCGCGCTCGCCATGCTGGCCATGGCTCAGACCGTGCCGGTCCTGATGTCGGGGCTCGATCTCTCGGTCGGGGCAGTGATGACCATGGTGGGCTGTTTCGCGAGCTATCTGTTGACCGGCACGGCGGGCGGCACGCCGATCCATCTCGAGATATTCGGTCTGCACCTTGGCCTCGGCACCTTTCCGGGCGGCATTGAGGGTATCCTGCTCGGCATCGCCGCCTGCATGGCGATCGGCGCGCTCGCTGGCTTCGTCAATGGTTGCATCGTTGTCTACGGGCGCATTCAGCCGATCATCGCAACGCTGGCGACCGGCGCGGTCTATATCGGTATCGCGTTGTTCCTGCGCCCGACGCCGGGCGGCAAGATCGACGATGATCTCAACTGGGCGATGACCAACTCGCTCGGGGATTTCGCCTCGACCGTGCATATCTTCGATGATGGCGCAGCGACGTGGTTCGCGCCATTCGCATGGATTCCGGTGCCGTTTGCGCTCCTCGCCCTGATCGCGCTGTTGGTCTGGGTGCCGTTCCGTCGCTCGGTCCTTGGCCGCGCCGTCTACGCGGTCGGCTCCGCCGAAGGGGCAGCCTACATGTCGGGGCTTCCGATCGAGCGCGCCAAGATCGCGGCGTTCACGCTTGGCGGGTTCTTCGCGGGTTGCGGCGGATTGTTCCTCGCCATCCAGACCTCGTCGGGCAATGCCGATATTCCCCAGGCCGGCGCCTATACACTCAACTCCATCGCCTCCGTCGTGATCGGCGGCACCTCGCTGCTCGGTGGCAGCGGCGGTGCCATCGGTTCGATCTTCGGCGCCATGATCCTGCGCGTCATCTCCTTCCTCTTCCGCATCTTCGATATTGCGCCCTTGCTGCAGCCGCTGTTCGAGGGCCTGATCCTGCTGGCGGCGGTCAGCATCGGGGCGCTGCGCGTCTTGCGCGTCAAGAACACACTGGAGCTGTTCCGATGACGACGGCGTCCATTCGCCTTTCGCGCGACGACCGCCCGATCCTGATTGCGGCCCTTTTCGTCCTCGTCATCCTGGTGGCGGGCACGGTCTATACGGTCTCCCGCTTTGGCAGCGCGCCGCTGTTGTCGCCGACCTATCTCTTGCAGCAACTGCAGGTCGGCTCCTTCCTCGGCATCGTGTCTGCCGGAATGATGATCGTCATCCTGATCGCCCAGATCGATCTGTCGGTGTCCTGGACATTGGCGGCCGCCGCGATGATGGCCACATCGGTCGGCGGGCCGCTCGCCATTCCGGTCGGGCTCGGCGTTGGCCTCCTGGTCGGCCTCGTCAACGGTATCGGAGTGGCCTATCTGCGCGTGCCCTCGATGATCTTCACACTCGGCGTCAACGCGGTGATGCGCGGTCTGATGGTCGCGCATACCGGCGGCTACGCGCCGCAGACCACCGCCACCGACCTGATGCAGACGCTCGCCTCCGAGCGCACGCTCGGCATTCCCAATGCCCTGTTCGTCTGGGCTGCGGTGAGCGTGCTGGTGGCCCTGATCCTGCGGCGTACGCCGCTCGGGCGCTACATCTATGCCATCGGCAACAAGGAGGCGGCAGCCTATCTCGCCGGCGTGGATACCCGTCGCGTCACCGTCATCTGCTTCGTTCTTTGCGCGCTTGCGGCTTCGCTCGCGGGCGTGTTGCTGGCCGGCTATTCGACCAAGGCCTATCAGGGCATGGGCGATGCGTATCTGTTGCCTTCGATCGCCGCGGTCGTGATCGGGGGCACAAACATCCTGGGGGGACGCGGCCGTTACCTCGGCACGCTGATTGGCGTGATCCTGATCGTGCTGCTCAACAGCGTGCTTTCGATCATGGACATGCCCGAGGCCGGCCGGCAGGTCATCTATGGCCTCGTTATCATCCTGATGCTGCTCGTCTATGGTCGCGGTGAGCGCGTCACGAGCTAACTGGAACGGCTGCCCTCGGGCTCCATTCAGGCTGGCGCGGACTTAGTGCCTGAAGGTTCCCGCTCAGTGGCTGATCCGGCTGATCGTTACCGCTTCAATCAGACAAATTGATCTGCCGCCAAGAAACGTCCGGCTCGGGAAATCGTTGAGGAACCGGTGATGTCCGGAAGCGAACCAGTCCTGTGTCCTGGATCGTGAGCGGGCCGCGCCAATGCGGTTTGCTCTTCTGGTGTTCCATGACGAACTCACCTCCGGACCAAGAGAGGGTTTCGGACTCTGCTCGGCGATCCTGGCTTCGCTACGGGCTCGCAATTGTCCTGGTGGTCGTCATCGTCGGCCTCACCGGATCGGCGACCGCGCTCCTGGCGACCATTCGCTTTCCCACGCTCTCCGAGATTACCTCGCCGCGGGTCATCGTGCTGACGTCGGCGGACGGCCATGCGCTGCGTCACGCCGGAGAACTGAGACTGGCGCCTATTACGGCGAAGGATGCGCCGCCCGGCCTTGTCGACGCAGTCCTGAGCATCGAAGACCGGCGCTTCTACCAGCGCGGAGCGGTCGATTTTCTCTCGATGTTCCGGGCGCTCAGGCAAAACCTTGACGCCGGCAAGATTGTCGCCGGCGGCAGCACGATCACCCAGCAACTCGTCAAGACGAACTTTCTTGGTCGGCAACGCACCTACCAGCGGAAACTCCGGGAAGCGGCGATCTCGATCTGGCTCGAGCGTCATCTGACGAAGGACCAGATTTTGACCGCCTATCTCAACAGCGTCTACCTGGGATCGGGAGCGACGGGATTTCCGGCCGCTGCAAAGCTCTATTTCAACAAGAGCGTTGCCGATTTGAGCCTGCCCGAAGCTGCGATGCTTGCCGGAATGATCAACGCCCCTGAGCAAAACGATCCGCTCCATGATCTGGATGCAGCGCGCAAACGCGCCGCAACCGTTCTGGACGCGATGGTGGTGAACGGAAAGTTGACGGAAGATCAGGCGCTGGTGGCGAAGCTGCATCCGGCCACGCCCAACCCTGCCAGCATCACGCCTGCACCGAGTGGCTGGTTCGCCGATTGGGTCTATGAGAAGGCTCTTTCAGCAACGCCGGCCCATGCCGGCACGGTTCAGATCAGGACGACCCTCGATCCCCGGCTTCAGCAGAAGGCCGTTGAGATCGTAAGGAGCATTCTGGCCCAATACGGCGCCGAAAAGCACGCAAGCGAGGCTGCGCTGGTAGCGATGCGGCCGGACGGCGCGGTCCTCGCGATGGTGGGGGGGCGGGACTATGCCAAGAGCAGCTATAACCGCGCCGTGCAGGCCAAGCGGCAACCCGGCTCCGCCTTCAAGCTGTTCGATTATTACGCGGCACTCCGCCAGGGCTATACACCCGAGAACGAAATTCTGGATGCGCCGATCGACGTCCATGGCTGGCATCCGGCCAATTATGGGCACCGGCACCACGGCGTGGTCACGCTGGCCGACGCGTTCGCCCAGTCGCTCAATGACGCGACCGTTCGGCTATCCCAGCAGGTCGGCATCGATCAGGTGATCGCCGCGGCGCGCGATCTCGGTCTGCGTGCGCGGCTTGGAAAAAACCCGAGTCTTGCGCTCGGCACCTCCGAGGTGACGCTGCTCGATTTGACGTCTGCCTATGCGGCGGTTCGTGCCGGCAAGGCCCCCGTGACGCCTTGGGGCATCTCCGGGATCAAGATACAAGGACAGCAGAATTACGTCAGCGCGGGCGGTGGTGAAGGATCGCAACACAGCTTGGGGCAATATCAAGCCGCGCTGATCAGGCTCATGCAGGGTGTCGTCGACCACGGCACCGGTCGTGCCGCGAAACTGCAGGGCTTTGCGGCCGGCAAGACCGGAACGACCCAGGACTACAGGGACGCCTGGTTTGTCGGCTTCGACGACTCCCTTGTTGCCGGCGTGTGGGTCGGTAACGACGACCACCGTCCGATGAAAGGCGTGGCCGGCGGTACCCTGCCGGCGATGATCTGGAAGGCATTCATGGAGCAGGCCGGTTCGATGGAGGCCCGCGCACCGACAGCCAGCGCACCGACAACCGTGGGGCTTGCACCGGCAACCAATCCGCACGAGCCCGCTTCGCCAAACGAGGCGCAGGTATCACAGGGACAGAACTCCGCTCCTCCGCCGCAGGAAGCCCAGAACGCGCAGTGCAATATCCCCGCTTGCGAGGCGTTCTATCATTCGTTCCGGGCTTCGGATTGCACCTATCAGCCCTACTCGGGAGGGCCGAGACAATATTGTGCGCGGTGAGCGCAAGCGAGGAGCCCCATCCGAGGGCGCTATCAGCCCTTGTATTCCACGATGGAGAGACCTGCGCTGAAATCCGTCACGTAGCAGAGGGCGTTCTTGTCGACGAACACGTCGGCGGAGTGCAGCACGATCGGGCGGTTCGGGCGCGGGTCCATCCATTTGGCGGGCGGCGGCGGAACGAAAGCGCCGATCTCCTTCGGACGAAACTGATCCTTGATGTCGTAGATGCGCAAGCCGGCGTTCTGATAGGTCGCGAAGATGATCTGCTCGCTATAGAAGGCCTCCGGCCGATTTTCGTGGACATTGTGCGGGCCGAAATGGCCTCCGACCCTCATATAGTCCTTGTCTGACGGTGGTGGGAAGGTCGAGATGCTGATCGGATTGGACTTGACCTGATTGTCGAAGATCCAGATCGGCTTGAAGCCGTCTTCCTGATTGTCGAGCACCGTCTCGTCGACGACCACAAGCAGGTTGCGGCCCGGGAGCGGCAGCGCGTTATGCGTGCCGCCGCCGAAGGGCGGCGCCCACACTTTGTGGGTCATCAGCTTTGGATTCGATTTGTCCTTCACATCGACCACGGCAAGGCAGGCGTCGCGCCAGCTGCAATAGGCAACGTCATCGCGGACGATCGGGTGATGCAAGCCGAAGCGGCCGTTTTTGGTCGGCCAGTTCGGGACTTCGCCGGCCGCCGCATTCATGCCAGGCAGCCAATACTTTCCGACAAGTTGCGGCTTGGTGGGGTCTGCAAGATCGATCACGATCATTATGTAGTCGGTGAAGCCTTCCAGCAGCGCCGACCCGTAGGCCCAGCGCCCTCCGGTCCAGTAGAGCCGATGCAGCCCGGTGCCTTCGACCGGCATGAAGCCGATTTGCCGGGGCTCGCCGGGCGTCGCGATGTCATAGACGGCCATGCCCGCCGACCAGTCGCGCGTCTTGGGCTTCTCGCTCGCGTGGTCGCTGACCGAGCCCTTGTAATAGTTCTTCTCGTCGGCGAGCTCGGCCTGCGCGAACATATCCTTGTTGTGGATGACCAGAAGCTTGTCTTCCGCCGCCTGCAAGTGAAGCGTCCAGGTATTGTGCGGCGCTGCGACGTATTTGACGGTCTTCGGCTGCCTCGGATCGCGCACGTCGATGACGGTGAATCCCCTGGAGAAGATATGGCCGACATAGGCAAAGCCCTTGTGGACCATGATCTGGACGCCGTCGCATCGGCCGCCCTGGTCGCTGTAGCCGATGAGCTTGAGATTTGAGGTGATGTAGTCGGGCTTGGGAAGATCAGTGCTCATCGGTGGCCTCGAAAGCAAAATTGCAGGGGATGCGGCCGCCCCAAAGGCCTCGGCCCGGGGCGGCCGCAGATTGTACGACGGTGCATTTTGGTCTCTTCGATGGCTGCGCGCCTACTTCACGCCCCAGATCTTCTTGTACTCGTTGCGATAGCCGTTGCCGGGATCGAACTTGTTGTCCTTGCCACCGTCCTTCTCGATGTTGTCGGCCGTGAACAGGTGGACGTGAGGGACGTATCCGCTCGGCTTCTGACCGGCGAACGCGCGGTTGATCTCGTCGATCATGATCCAGCCCTGCAGGTTGAGGGGCTCGGCCACCGTCGCGATCTGATACTGCTTGTCGCGGATGCGCTTGAACGCGGGAACCGAGCCGTCCCCGGCCGAGATCTGCTGCGGGAAGCCGGTGGCCGGATCGACCCCTGCCGCCTGCAGCGAGGGAGCCGAGAAGTCGAAATAGAGGTCGTTGACGGCAATCGAATAGGTCCACCGCTTGCCATATTTGGACAGCAGCGAGGTCGTGAGCTGACCCATCCGGTTGGAAAGGTCGGCGATCGGGGTGTCGGCGACTTCGAGCACCTTGCAGCCCGTGCAGCCTTCGACGGCCGCGCGCTCCGCGTTGGTCTTGGCAGTGGCGATGGCATAAATCGAATCCGTGAACAGGACGACGCCGGCATGGCCGCCCGACTTCACGACTGCCTCGAGACCGGCGGATTTCGCAACTTCGAGCGGATCGGTGGTCACATTGGTGAACACGGCGGGAATGCCCGCGACCGGTCCAGCAGACGGACCGGCATGCCAGCCGACGATCTTGATCCCCGCGGCGGCGGCCTGCTCGAGCAAGGGCTGCTGCTCCTTGCTGTCGATGCCGACATTCAGGATGCCGTTGGGCTTCATCGCGATCGCCTGCGTCAAGGCGGTCGCGTGCCCGGGCACGGTGCCTTGGCCGTCGAACTGGCGGACCTCCCAGCCCATCGCCTTGGCCGCTTCCGCGGCGCCGTCGCCCGCGCCCTGTGCGCCGCCGTTGCGCTGGTCGGTCGAGACAATCACAATCAGCTTCTTGCCCTGCGCCTTCGGACCCGTCGTCGGGCCATCCCATTTGGTCACGGGTGCCGCGACCGTCTCGAGGAAGGCCTTCGCCTTGTCGATATAGGCGGCATCGTCGCCGGCCCGCGCCAGGGTCGTGCTCAGCAACAGGACACTCACCGAACCCAGCAGCGTCCCTTTGATCAGTTTGGTCGTTATCATTACTCTCTCCCCAGGTTTGGCGGGCGGCACTTTGAGATCGCCCGGCCGGCTTCGCCGGCGTTTACGGAACGGGCCTTAAGCCGGCCCCGGCTGCGTTTGCGGACTCCGATTGCGCCAGCGCAGGCTGCGGATCGCGCGGCGGCGGCTTGACGACGGTGCGGCGGCGCTGCGCGAAGGCGGCGAGCGCGATGGCGACGACCAGCGTCGTGCCGTTGAACAGCGGCTCGACGAAGAAGGCGCCGCCCAGGAGCTGGATGCCCGAAATGCCAACGGCGAGAATGAGGATGCCGAACACGCTGCCCCAGACATTCACGCGGCCGGGCTTGATCGTCGTCGACCCGAGAAAGGCACCGACCAGCGCCGGCAGCAGGAAATCGAGACCGACATTGGCCTGGCCGATCCTGAGCTTCGCGCCGAGTACGCAGCCGGCGAGGCCCGTGATGACGCCCGAGGCGATGAACACGCCGATCACATAGGCGCGCACCGGGATGCCGTTCAGCGCGGCCGCCTTCTCGTTGGCGCCGATGGCGTAAATGAACCGGCCGATCGGCAGGCGCTCGCTCATGATCCACAGCAGCAATGCCAGGCCCAGCACGTAGAAAGCGGGGATGGGGATTCCGAACAGCGAAGCCGCGTTGATGGCGAGAAAATCCGGCGGCAGCGTGCCGATGATCTGGCGTCCGTCGGTGTGCCACAGCGCGAGAGCATAGAGGATCGTGCCGGTGCCGAGCGTCGCCACGAAGGCGTCGACCTGCGCGACTTCGACGAGCACACCATTGACGAGACCGACGAATCCGGCGCAAGCCACCACGAGCAGGATCGCGATCGGCCACGGGATGCCGTATTTCACCTGAAAGCTGATGGACAGGATGTGCCACATCACGATGCCGAATCCTACCGTGAGATCGATGCGGCCCGCCATCATCGGCAGCGTCGCTGCAAGCGCCAACAGCGCAACGATCGATTTGTCGGCGAGGATGGAGCGCGCGTTCAGCCAGGTCGGAAACGTATCCGGCAGAAGGAGCGAGAAGAACACGATCAAGAGCACGGTCAGCAAGGGCAGACCGTATACGGGCAGCAACCGCAGGATCGCCTGTCCCGTGGTCAGCGTGGCGAGCTCCGGCCGCGTCGGCTCCAGCGCATTGGACTTGATCGACTGCATCCCGATCCTCGCTCAGTGAATTGCGCCTGCCGCCACGACACCATCCCTCAAAACGCTGGCGGAAGCGGCGGCGAGCAGATTGCTGACGGAAAGGTCGTCCGAATGAAGTTCGCGCACGACCTGGCCTCGGCTGAACACGAGCGCGCGGTGGCAGACCTTCGCGACCTCCTCGAAGTCCGTTGAGACGATCAGGATGGCCGCCCCTTCCTTCAGCGCGACATCGAACAGCTTGTAGATTTCCGCCTTCGAGCCGACGTCCACGCCGGCGGTCGGATCCTCGAAGACGTAGATCTTCGATTTCAGGTTCAGCCAGCGTCCGACCGCAACCTTCTGCTGGTTGCCGCCGGAAAGCAGCTCGATGGCAAGGCTCGGATCGTTGGGGCGCAGGCCCACGGTTTCGCCGAGGCGCTTGGCGGCCGCGCGCTCGCGCGCAGGCGACAGCCAGGCCGAGGACCTGCGCCCCGCGGCTTGCGGGTTGAGGAAGAAGTTCTCACGCACCGACAGCCCGGCAATGATCGATTCCCCGACGCGGTCGGCGCAGACGAGATTGACTCCGTGATCCATGGCAATGCGCGGAGAGCCGAGTTCGACCGACGCACCATCGATCCGTATCCGCCCGCCCGTGATGCCTTCGACGCCGAACAATGCGCGGCTGACCTGTTCCTGGCCGGCACCGCGCAGGCCGACGAGCCCGACGATTTCACCCGCATGAATGCGGCAATCGATCGGCCCGACCGGACCGATCATGGCACCGTCGAGCTCGAGCCGCGCGGCGCCGTCGCGCTCGGCGGGTCGTCTGAAGACCTGGGAAGGCTCGCGTCCGACGATAAGGAGGATCGTCTCGTCCGGCGAGGTTCGGGCCACCACGCGCTCTCCCGCGACGCGGCCGTCACGCAGCACCACCATCCGGTCGGCAATCTCGAACACTTCGTCGAGCCGGTGCGAAACGTAGATCATGCCGACGCCATGTTCGCGCAGGCGGCGCAGCGCGCCGAACAGGCGCCTCACCTCGTCGACGGGAAGGCTCGCCGTCGGCTCGTCGAGAATGAGGATCTCTGCGTCCGTCGCGAGCGCACGGGCGATCGCAATCAGCGATTTCTCCGTTCGCGTCAGATCCTGGATACGAAGATCCGGATCGATATCGGCGCCTATTCTGGCGAGGGCACGTTCGGCAAGCTTGCGCGCCCGGGACCACTCGATCAGGCCGAGGCGACGCGGATAGCCGAGCGTCAGGCAGATGTTCTCCGTCACCGTCATCCAGTCGATCAATCCGAGATCCTGATGAATGAAGGAAATCGGCATCCAACGGACCGCGGAGGTCATGTCATGTCCGGCGTAGGAGATCGTTCCGCTGTCGACGGCGTGGACGCCCGCCAGAATCTTGATCAAGGTCGACTTGCCGGCGCCGTTCTCGCCAAGCAGCGCGACGACTTCGCCGGGTCCAACCACCATACTGACGTCGCTGAGAGCCTGAGTTCCGCCAAAGCGCTTGGAGACGTGATCGATCCGGAGCAGCGCGGAGCCCACGCGTGGCTGCGCCTCTTCATCAACCGGCCGAGGGCTATCGCTGAGCATCGCGCCTTGCCTCCCGTCTCGTCGAACGACTTGCGTCGCCTCTTATTCAGGACGCGACGTGCATCGCCTCTTGTTCATGGGACGATTTGCGACGTCCCTTGTTCGAGATCGCACCACGGCACGCAACTCGAGCACGGTCATTTAAAGTTATGCCGTGCGGCCTTGTCAATCGCGACGAGGCGCTCGGATGGTTATTCGACGGACAGCGATCGCGCCAGAGACGGGACCATGGAGAGCCGCGTCGCATCGACGGGCGAGGCGCTGCACGGCTCTAAACCGCGGCGCGCGTATTGAGATAAATTGAATAGAGCGAGGTCTGCCCGCAGATATAGAGGCGATTGCGGCGCGCGCCGCCGAAACAGACATTGGCGACGATCTCTCCGATCGGGATCGTGCCCAGATGCGTCCCGTCCGGCGCATAACAAAACACGCTGCGGCCCGCCGACGTCCATACGTTGCCATGGATGTCCGAGCGGAATCCGTCAAAGAGCCCTTCCGGACAAGTGGCAAACAACGACGCGGCCCCTGTGGTCTGTCCGTCCACTCTGTACGACCAGATTGTTGCGGGAAGTCCGTCACGATGTGTCGCGCCGGTATCGGCCACGTAAAGCAACGTTTCATCCGGCGAGAAGGCCAGTCCATTGGGCTGTACGCGGTCGGACACGACCAGAGACACTTTGGCCGTGACGCCGTCGACCCGGTAGACGTTGCTGGCGCCGATCTCCGATTTCGATTGTTGGCCCTCATAGTCGCCATCGATTCCGTAGGTCGGGTCCGAGAACCAGATCGAGCCATCCGATTTGACCACGACGTCGTTGGGCGAGTTCAGTCGACGGCCATCAAAGCGGTCGGCGAGAACGGTGACGGATCCGTCGTGCTCGGTGCGCGTGACGCGCCGCATGAAATGTTCGCAACTGACCAGCCGGCCTTCACGGTCGATCGTATTGCCGTTCGAATTGAAGCTCGGATTGCGGAAGACGGATACGGACGCATCGGTCTCGTCAAACCGCATCATCCGGTTGTTGGGAATGTCCGACCAGATCAGGTAGCGGCCCGCGGCAAAATACGCAGGACCTTCCGCCCAACGGCAACCGCTAAAGAGCTTTTCGAGGTTGGCATGACCGATGACCAGGCGCGTAAACCGCGCGTCGTGGACGACATAGGGGAGCATGTTTTTCCTCTTCGACGAGCCGCAGGTTCTGATTTGCCAGCGTGATGCATTTCGTCACTCTGACCCATCTCGCGCAATTTGCAAGTCGCCGGGTGGAAGCAAAGTTCTCACTCACCTTAAAGGATGCGCCGAATCCAAAAGCTGCAGCTTGACGCGCTTGCCGATCGCAAGGTTACAAAAATGTATGGTTTCCGAAGCTTACTTGCCGACTTTCTCGCGTTATCGTCCGAACGAGGGCTGCTACCCAAGACCAGCGAACTCCCCGCCACGTCCCGTGAATCCTTGAGAGGCACAATGCAAAGTAACGAGGTCCTCAGCAAAGTGCCCGCGGTGACGCTTGGTTTCTGGTTGATCAAGATCCTTGCCACAACTCTCGGCGAAACCGGCGGCGATGCGGTGACGATGAGCTGGCTGCATGCAGATGTGCATCCTCACAACGGCGGTTATCTGATCGGCAGCGGCATATTCCTTGGTGTGTTCATTGCGGCCGTGATTGCCCAGATCCTGGCCAAGAGGTTCAATCCCTGGATCTACTGGCTGGCCATCGTTGCCTCCACGACAGTGGGGACTGCCATGGCCGACCTTTTCGACCGCTCATTGGGCATCGGCTACGTGGGAGGCTCCTCGATCCTGCTGGCGTGCGTCGTGTGCTCGCTCGCGATCTGGTACCTCACGCTCGGCTCGATCAATGTTCAGACGGTTGCAACGCCGAAGGTGGAAATCTTCTACTGGGTGACGATCACGTTTTCGCAGACTCTGGGCACCGCGCTCGGAGATTGGATCGCAGACGACACCGGTTTGGGATATCAGGGCGGCGCTCTGGTGTTCTGTGCCGGACTGGTCGTGCTGGCAGCCTTGTATTACCGGACGACAGTCTCGCGCGTGTTGCTGTTCTGGGCGGCTTTCATATTGACGCGACCGCTCGGCGCGACCGTCGGGGATTTTCTGGACAAGCCGATCAGCGCGGGTGGCCTGGATCTCAATCGTTCCCTGGCGTCGGGGGTGATCTTCGCTGTGATCGTCTTGCTTATCTTGGTGCTGCCGCAAAGACCGGGACGGCACCCCGGATCGAGCGTGGCAACACAGGTGCAGTGACCCTCAGAATAGATCGCCGCATCCATGCCGAGCGTCTGCGCCAAACGGGTCGCGCGGAGTGAGGGATAATCGAGGGAGGGCGCGCAGCGGGAGAAGAGCTCCCCGACAGAGAGCTTTTCCCGGCGCCGATCAACGGCAGGGATGCCGACGGCCATCATATCCCATGAAAGTCGCCGAGGCAGGGTCATATGAGCGGTAGCGCTCCGGGCAATGAGCGTCGCCCCGTGCCATCGCGTAGGATTCGCGGCCGTCAAATGCAATTCGCACTATCCGCGAGGTCCGCAGCGGCGACGTTTGTGGTCCGTACCTTGGCCTCGGCATGCGCCCCAGCGTGCCGAGGTCCGTTTTGTCTGTAGAAACCGCAAGCTGACGCCTTCGCCTGGCCGTTGCCACACTCGAGCCGGCCGATGTCGCCGAAGCGCCGCTTATCTGTGCGCAATGCCGGCCGTTGGACCTCTCGCCGACCGCGCAGACGTGCGCCTGCGGCCAGCCTGCCGGAGGTATCGCCAGGCCCGCCATGCAGCGATGGAAATCATGCACCAGGCGATGAGGGCTGCGATGAAGGCTATCGGTGCTTGTCGTTTCACAAGCAGGGAAAAGACCAGAGCGAAACCGAGCAAGCCAATGCTTCCCAGAGCCGCTCCCGCCGCATCAAGCGCGGCGGCCTCCTGGCCGCGCCTGTGCCCGCGAAGGCCGGCTCGATGCTTACGCTGCTCCTCGTGTTTTTCGATCAAGGTGGCGCTTGCGCAAAAGATCGCAGGCAGCGCCAGAAACAGCCCCCCGACCGCCGCACCGAACGCACTGCTGATTAATCCGGTGAACACGGTCGCGGCTCCCCCAAGCATGAAACGGATGAGATATTCGTACCAATGCCCTTCCTTGAAAGCGGAGACGGAAAGCTTTACGATCACGCGCTCGCCCCCACGAAAACAAGCAAGCCCACGGCGACGACTAGCCACAGAGCGAGCGAGGCGATGGTCGCTGGAAGCGCATTCCAGCGGCGATGCATCAGGAGCTGGCAAACCAGGATGCTGTAACAGAGCAGCGCGACGGCGCCCCATACCATCGTTCGGCTCTGCGCAGCGGTATAGCTGGCACCGTGGTAGAACAGCGCGATGGCCAGCGTTGCCAATGCAACCGACGGGGCGGCTCCGAAGAGACCGGCAAAGCCCTTGGGACGCAGCATGTCGCCCAGCAGTGCGAAAGCCGAGACGGCGAGGCCGCCGATCAGGAAGCGGGCGACATATTCCATCACACCTCTCCGGTGGAACGCTTTTGCCTCCGGCCGAGCGTCATCGGGCGGATGAGACGCTCCAGAAGCGCGCCCACCGCAAATCCGGCGACGACATCGCTCGCCCAATGCGCGAGGAGCACAATGCGCGTGACTGACAGGACCATGGCCAGCCCGCGCGCGATTCCGCGCTGCGGCTGTGCAACGAGACCGGCTGCCGAGGCAAGCGCGCCCATGTGCATCGCATGCCCGGATGGAAAGGCATCGCGGGAACGGCCCGAGAGCGGAACCCCGCGCCAATGCCCTTCCACCGTGAGCCGGTCAGGCCGCGTCTGGTTGACCGCGCGCTTGAGGAGATGGGGCAGGACGGACGAAAGCAGGGACACCAGCAGCACGTGATTGGCAGCGGGCTGAAGCGTAGGCCGGCGCGCCGCGTAGAGCCACGCGCCGACGGCGAGCGCGAGAACGATCTTCTCGTCCGCGCCCCAGGTCAGGAACCTTGCAGCCTCTTCGAGCGCGGGCGTCGTACGGCAAGCGATCGCGTTCGCGATGGTCTTGTCGGCCGCGGTCGGCTGGATCGTGACGAGCGCCATTGGCCCACCTCGTCAGTCGGAGCTTTTTCGGCGATGGCTGGGCCGCCTCGCTGCCTCGCTCTCTCCCCGAGAGAAGTGACCCGATCCAAACATCCATATAGCTCTTGAACAATCCGTCTCATCGCGAGCGGTTCCGATGGAGCGACGACGCCGGGGGCGGCAGGACCGGTGCAGGGTTGGACGAATCCATGCGGCTTGTCGCATCGGCCTGCGGAACCATCCACCGTGGTGCGACTTGCTCGCAATGAGCCGGCAGAGCGAGCACACGGCAACGGCCATGTTGAGGCTCGCGCAATATGGAGAGCTAAAAGATGGGAGTAGCCCGATACGAGATCGTGCCCGTGGGCAAACAATGGGGCGTTCGGCACGACGGAAACATCAACGGCGACTATTCGACGAAGGAATCGGCATTCGAGTCAGCCGCAGCCGCGGCCTCAATGGCAATTCATCAGGGCCACGAGGTGCAGATCAGTGTGCCGGGGAGCGAGAGCAGCGGAGCCGCCTCGAAGGCATTCTAGCGCGCGAACCTGGACGAAACGGGATCCATCGTGGCCCGACCTTTCGATCCCTTGCGTAGCAGTTCCTTGAGCTTCAGCGCATCCGCGGGAGCCGCACTTTTCTGATCGTTATCGAAGTAGACGAAGACATCGCAGCCCTGCTTCTTCCAGGATCTGATCCGTGTCGCCCACTTCGACAGCGACCGCGTCGTGTAGCGGTCCATGTACCGTCCTCCCGGGCCGTGGCCGCGAATGTAGACAAAATCGGCGGTCCGCCTCCACGGCGCCGGCGCGTGTTGATGATCGGAGAGGCAGAGGGCGACGTTCCGCCGCGACAGCAGCTTCAGGATCGAAGGCCGGTACCAGCTCGGATGCCGGAACTCGAAACTGTAGCGGCGGTCGGTTGGCAGCAATTTGAAAAATGACGCAAGCCGCTCGCCGTCAGCTTCGAAGTCTGGCGGCAGCTGAAACAGGATGGGTCCGGCTTTCGCGCCCAGCAGAGACAGTCGTTCCTCGATCAGAGCCAGGCTGTTGACGGAACGATCCGACAAACGCTTCCAATGGGTGATGAATTTGGAGGCCTTCCAGGCGAAGACGAAATCCCGGCCCGTTTGCGCCCGCCAGGCCTTGACCGCATCCAGGCTCGGAGTTCGATAGAAAACGCCGTTGAGTTCGGTGGTGCAAAACTGACTGGCGTAGTATTGGAGCTGGTGCTGCAGCGAAAGACCGTTCGGAAAAAACGGACCGCGCCAGGATTCGTAGTGCCATCCCGAGGTGCCGACCAGGACACGCGCCATAGTCCAGCTCCCGGTTACCTCGACTTACGCTTTCGTCACGGGCTTTGGAGGGCCGCCCACCAGCACCGCGCTGCGAGCGCGGTGTGCCTCCGCCGATTGCTCGTCTGCTCGCCGCCTGCAGGCAATTTGCGAGCCAACACGGCTGCTCGTTCAAGGTTCCTAACCGGGACAGGCCGGCGAGCATGCGTCACGGGCCATCGTCGATGGTTAGGGCGCTGCGCGCTGTCGCTTCTTGCGAGAGTCCGGCACGTTCCTTGAAGGCCGCTGATTGTCCCGAGACTTGAGCGTCGCCCGAACGTGTTCGGCGAGCCTCAACGCACTATCGGCGTTGAAAGCAAGACGGGACAGCAGGTGCGACAACTCTCTGAACTCTTCGCGCGTCAACATCCCGAACAACGCGTCGTTGACCGGGCGCTGCAGGGCGGCAAGGCGGATCAATCGGTTCACGCCGTTTGGGGTGAGGGAAAGTTGTACCCGCCTTCCGTCGCCCGGATGGGGACTTTTCTCGATCAGTCCGTCAGAAACCAGCTTGTTGATCTCGTTGGTGACGAAGGCGCCGCTTAGATACAGTCGTTCGGCGACCTGGTTGACCCCCATCGGTTCTTCTGCTGTCGAATTCTTGATCGCGATCAGGATCAGATACTGGGTAGACGATAGACCGACAAAATTCGCAAACATTTCGCGGGCGGCTTCCAGGCTGCGGCCGAAAGCGAAATAGTCGTAGAGGAGGCCGCGAAGGGTGCGGTCGCCATCCTTGTCGAGCAACTCGGGCTTTGATGCGGTCAACAGCGCATCGTTCACGATCGTCCTCCCGCGAACGGCATATTCCAGGGTTTGCCTGAAAAGCATCCCCCACAAGGCTTGACATTTCTAAATAGCTTTGTAAAGAAGCTATCTCAAAATTATAATTCAGGGCGGAACAGCGAGGCAAGTGTTCAATGCAGGACCGTGCATTCAGGCGCGCTCTCGGAGAATTCGCGACCGGCGTTGCTGTCGTGACCGCGCGCGGCAAGCACGAAGAACTCATCGGACTGACCATGAGTTCGTTCAATTCCGTCTCGCTCGATCCGCCGCTCGTTCTTTTCAGTGTCGACCGCAACGCCCGCAGCCTGCCTGCGATGCTCGAAGCCAGGGGCTTCGCCGTGAACATTCTGGCGCGTGACCAGGAACACATCTCCAATCAGTTCGCGCGCGCTCTCTCCAACAAATGGGACCAGGTGAGGACCTCGGTCGGCCATGCCGAGGCCCCGTTGATCTCGGGCGCGATGGCCCATTTCGAATGCGCGCCATACGCGAACCATGACGGCGGCGACCACGTCATCTTCGTCGTGCGCGTGGTTCGTCACACGACCTGCTCGGAGGCGGCCGCGCCACTGATCTTCTTTCGCGGCCGCTATCGGGACCTTGGCGAGGAAGCTTGGCGCGAGCCGGCCTGGCCGCTGCCCATCCACTACTAGTTCCGAACCGGAGGAAGCACGATGCGCTCAGCCAAGGACTATCTGTCGAGCCTGAAGGACGGCCGCGTCATCTACATCAATGGCGAGCAAGTCAGCGACGTGACGGCCCATCATGCCTTCCGCAACGTTGCGACATCGATGGCCGGACTGTTCGCCTTCGCCAGTGAGCCGGTTAATCGCGAGCTGATGACGTTCGATGCAGGGGCTGGGCGCGCGAACCGCATCTGGCAGCTTCCCGCCTCCTATGGGGAACTCGTTGAACGGCGCAAGGCGTTGGAGGCCTGGGCATCGCTGCATGCGGGCTTCATGGGCCGGGCGCCCGATCACGTCGCCTCCTGCATTTCCGGGCTGTACATGGGGCTCGATGTATTCAAGATCTACGATCCGGCCCGCGCCGCCGCGCTCGAAGGTTACTACCGCTACGCCCGCGACAACGATCTCTACCTTACCTACGTCATCATCAATCCGCAGGCGGACCGCTCAAAGTCCGCAAGCGAACAGGCGGATCCCTTCCTCACCGCCGGCGTGGTCGACCGCGACGCCGAAGGCATCACGATCCGGGGCGCCAAGATGCTTGCGACCGGCGGCGTCGTCGCCGACGAGGTATTCGTCACGACGATCCAGCCGCTGCGCGCCGGCGAAGAGCCTTACGCGATATCCTTCGCGATCCCGATCAATGCGAAGGGCCTGAGGATGTTGTCGCGGAAGTCTTACGAGGCTGCGGCAGGCTCGGTGTTCGACAATCCGCTATCCAGCCGGTTCGACGAGAACGACTCGGTCCTCTACTTCGACGACGTGAAGGTACCGTGGGATCGCGTCTTCGTCGACGGCAATGTCGAGATGTGCCAGAAGCAGTTCCACGCGACGTCCTGCCACGTCTATCAAAACTATCAGTCG
>Ga0134125_10001971_pt1 | contig 24671 bp, 21 predicted proteins | sample KB31751_FD_96464 | JGI IMG/M metagenome (GOLD analysis project Ga0134125, IMG submission 96464) | Terrestrial soil microbial communities with excess Nitrogen fertilizer from Kellogg Biological Station, Michigan, USA - KB3-175-1 | ecosystem: Environmental > Terrestrial > Soil > Unclassified ...
ATGCGACGGCACCCAATCGAGGATCACGCCGATCCCGCGGCGGTGCAGATGATCGACGAAGTACATGAAGTCCTGCGGAGTGCCGTAGCGGGCGGTCGGCGCGAAAAAGCCGGTGACCTGATAGCCCCAGGACCCGTAGAAAGGATGCTCCATGATGGGCAGCAGCTCGACGTGCGTGAAGCCCATCTCCACCGCGTAATCGGCGACTGCGTGCGCGAGCTCCCGATAAGTCAGCCAGCGGTTGTGCTCGTCGGGTACCCGCCGCCAGGAGCCGAGGTGCAGCTCGTAGATCGACCAGGGGGCGTCGTGGGCGTTCGCTCTGCCGCGCGTGGCCATCCATTGCCCGTCGCCCCATTCGTACGACAGGTCCCATACCACCGAGGCCGTCCGTGGCGGAGTCTCACAGTAGAAGGCGAAGGGATCCGCCTTGTCGACGGTGTAGCCCCCTTGCCGTGAAACTATGTGATACTTGTAGATGGCTCCCGCCCGCACCCCGGGGACGAAGCCCTCCCAGATGCCGGAAGAATCGGAGCGCGCCGTCAGCGGATGGGTCGCAGGATTCCAACCGTTGAAATCGCCGACCACTGACACGGAGGCGGCGTTCGGGGCCCAGACGGAGAAATGCGTGCCCTGCTCGCGATCGGCCCCGCGCGGCGCGGCGTGCGCCCCCAGCTTCTCGTAGGCGCGGACGTGCGTGCCTTCGCGAAAGAGATAGATGTCTTGATCGGTGAGCAGCACTTGGCGAGTCCAGCAATTACCATTCCCGAATGGCGCAACCCATAGTAATAGCACACCGCGGCGCGAGCGGATACGCACCGGAGCATACTCTCACCTCGTACTTCACCGCCATCGAGATGGGAGCCGACTTCATCGAGCCGGACCTCGTCATGACGCGCGATGCATTCCTCGTGGCCCGGCACGAGAACGAGATCGGCGGCACCACCGATGTCGCCGATCGCAGGCAGTTCGCCGACCGGCGCACGACCAAGGTCATCGATGGAGTGAGCGTCTCTGGTTGGTTCACCGAGGATTTCCTGCTCGAGGAGCTGAAGACCCTGCGGACGCGCGAGCGCATCCCGGAGCTGCGGCCGGCCAACACCCGGATGGACGGCAGGCTGGAGATTCCAACATTGGAGGAAATCCTGGCGCTGGCGTGCGGCGTTGGGGAGCGGCAGCGCGTGCGTGCGCGCGAGCTCGGGCTGCCGGCGCCGCCGCCGATCGGAGTCTATCCGGAGACGAAGCACCCGAGTTATTTCGCCGGGCTCGGGCTGGCCATGGAGGAGCGGCTGGTGGCGGCGCTGGAGCGCTACGGTTATCAGGGGCGGGACGGACGCGCTTTCCTGCAGTCGTTCGAGACGGGGAATCTCAAGGCCTTGAGCCGGCTGACGCAGCTGCCGCTGGTGCAGCTCATCGAGGCGGCGGGTGCCCCCTATGATTGTGTGCAAAGCGGCGAGCGGCGCACGTATGCGGATCTCGTGACTCCGAAGGGGCTGGACGAGATTGCCAGGTATGCTGGGTGCATCGGCCCGGCGAAGTCACTGATCATTCCGCGGGATAGTGACGGGAAGTTGGCGATGCCAACGTCGCTGGTAGCGGACTGTCATGCGGCGGGGTTGCAGGTGCATCCCTGGACATTCCGAGCGGAGAGTGCGTTCCTGCCGGTGGGGTTGGATCTGGAGGGGGAGCTGCGGGAGTTTCTCTTGACGGGGATAGACGGTTTTTTTGCCGACCAGCCGGATGTGGGCGTGCGCTCCAGGAATACGTATGTGACATCAGGGCCTTCGGAGCGCATCGCAAAATGATCCCTGGCCGGAACGCCGTGAATCCGTCCATGGAGGGTTTCCCGGGGCACGTCATCTTGCGATGGCGGGTCTCAGAGAGCGGATCGCCGTCCTGGCGATCAGCTTCCGGCCAGGAATCATTTTGCGCTGCGCTCCTGTCGTCCTGGGATTCGCGGTCGGAATCGCGTGAGGCGGGGATCAGGCGGGTTGTGAGCGTTTGCGGCCGACGAGGGTGAGAGGCGTCGCGGGTGAGGCCGCGAGGAGGGTGCGGGCGCGGCCGGCGGCGGCTTTGGCTTCCTCGGGGGCGGCCGCGGCTTCGACGGGGTGGGCAAGGAGATAACCCTGCACGGCGAGCGGGCCGCAGTGGGTGAGGAACTCGAGCTGGGTGGGGCGCTCGACGCCCTCGGCGACGACCTGCAGACCGAGGCCGTGGCAGAGCGTCACGATGGAGCGCACGATGGCCGCGGAGCGGGGGTTGGAATCGACGCCTTCGATGAGCATGCGGTCGAGCTTGACGCGGTTGATCGGCAGCTGCTCGAGCGATGTCAGGGAGGAGTAACCGATGCCGAAATCGTCGAGCGCGATGGAGACGCCGAGCTCGCGCAGCCGGCGCAGCGCCTCGATGGTGGCGGTACCCGTCTGCAGCACCGTCTCGGTGAGCTCGAGCTCCAGGGCGCTCGCGGGCAGGCCCGCGCTCTCGAGCGCGCGGCCGATGTGGCTCACGAAGTCGCTCTCGAAGAACTGCGGCGGCGAGACGTTGATGGCCACCCGCGCATCGCGCCAGCCGGCCGCGCGCCATGCGGCCACCGTCGAGGTGGCCGAGCGCAGCACCCAGCCCGTCAGGTCGTGGATGAGGCCACTCTTCTCGGCGATGTGAATGAATTCCGTGGCGGTGGCGATGCGGCCACCGGGCTTGCGCCAGCGCAGCAGTGCCTCGAGCGCGTTGACCTCGCAGCCGACGAGCGACACTTCCGGCTGGAACATGAGCAGCAGCTCGTCGGCCTCGACCGCCTGGCGAAGGGCCTGCTCCAGGCGGAAGCGCTGCGCAGCGGCGTCGTAGAGCGCCGCGCGATACAGCGCGAAGCGGTTGCGGCCCAGCTCCTTGGCACGAAACAAGGCCACGTCCGCGGCGCGCAGCAACCCTTCGGGGTCATCGGCGTGATCCGGGAAGAGGCTCGCGCCGACGCTGGCGGTGCTTGCCAGGGCGCGGCCTTCGATGGTGAGCGGCTGTTGCAGTGTCGCGACCAGCGAGGCGGCGCGCCGCTCGACTTCCTCGACCGTGCGCAGATCCTCGAGGAGAAGCGTGAACTCGTCGCCTCCGAGCCGCGCGACCAGGCTGTTGGGCCCGGCCGCCGCCAGCAGGCGCTCCGCAATGCCCTGCAACACGCGGTCGCCGAAGTTGTGCCCCAGCGTATCGTTCAGGGACTTGAAGTTGTCCATGTCGATGAAGAGCAGCGCCACGCGCCGCCCGGTCTGCCGGGCGCGCGCCAGCGCACCGGCCAACCGTCCCGCCAGCTGGCGCCGGTTGGGCAGCTGCGTCAGCGGGTCGTGATGAGCCAGGTGATGCAGCTGTTGGGTGCGCTCCGCAACGTGCCGCTCGAGCTCCGCCTGGTGGGCGCGCAGCTCGGCCTCGGCCTGTGAGATGCGGTCGGCCATGGTGTTGAAGGACTCGGCCAGCTGGTCGATCTCCGCCGAGCCGCCCCGCGGTGCCCGCACGCTGCGGTCGCCGCTTGCCAGGAGGCGTGTTGCGGCGGTAAGCCGGCGCACGGGCAGGCTGATGCTGGCAAGGAGCAGCGCCGAGACGATTGCCATGACGATGAGTATCGCAACGCCGCTCTCGGTCACCGTGTTCTCGGCGGCTTCCGCCGAAACGGCCGCGTGACGGGCCGCGTCCAACAGGCCGCGGCGCGCAGGCGCTTGCAGCTCGTTCTGTACATCAGTGGTCAGGAGGTTGCTCTGTTCCTGCAGCGCCTGCCTGGCCACGATGTCGCGGGTATCGAGCCGCTCGATGTCCCGGCGCATCCGTACCGCCAGCTCGAAGTCCGACTGCACCACGTCCATCCATGCCCTTCCCGGCGAGCGCGCGAGGTCCGCAGCATGCGCGCGCAGGACCGCTCTGAAAGTGCGCTCGCGGGCCGCAGTCTGCGTGGTCGGTCCGTCGCTGTAGCGAACGGCATCGATCGCGGTTGCCAACGCGGAGAGCGAGGGCCGCGCGATGACCTGGCCGTGGATCACGAGCCCGGTGCCGCCGGCAGTGGCGACGAGCTGGTACACCCGATCGAGCGCCGCCCAGCGCTGCTGCCGCCACTGCAGCCGCTGCGAGACATCCATCACCAGCTGCCGCCCGTCCTGGATGTGGGCCAGGAGCGCGTCATGCAGCTGCCGGGTAGCGGGTGTCAGGACCACGGTGCCGTCGAAATACCGATCGACCGCTCTCTGCAGAGCATCGCCCGCCGAGGACACGGCCCGGAGATCGCCGTTGTCGGACTGCACGTCGGCGCCGACCGCGCGGTCGTAGGCGCTCAGCTTGTCCAGGATGGCACTCGCGCGGTGGGCGAGCGGTTCGTGACGGGTGCGCATACTCCGCACGGCTTCCACCGCCGCGCGGGTGGTTCTCGTCGCGAGCACGTGCGCAACGATGACAACGGCCGCCACGGCGGCGAGGCCCAGGGTCAACCGGGCGCCGATTCCCAGACGCGCCCGCAGGCGGCGCCGGTGAGTGTGCTCAGTCTCATGCATAGGACATAAGCAGGAGCGGTGGGCCCGCATCAGGCCAAGGCTGCCGCCGAGCTTAGTCTCATCATGCACGCGCTCTCCGGCCGGAGTCCGTGGCCGGCATCGCAGATGGGCCGATAAGGCCCATTCCGACGCCTAAACGGACGCGGGGATTGCCTTATACTAGTCACATGATGGAGAGCAGGGCCCATGACCGAGATCGCTGACACATTCGACTCTGCCTTCACCAAGGCCGTCGATCTGGGCAACCGCCTTGCCGACAAGGACAGGGATGCCGACCTCTGGGATATCGCCGACGGGCTGCTCGCCGGCGCCCTGCAGTATTGGCTGTACTCGCGCCAGCCCTGTGGAGACCCACGCTGCCAGGATTGCATGCCGATAAGCACGGCGGAGGGGCGTATGGCGGAGCTGAGGCGGCTGATCGACCAGCTGGCCTCTGAAAGCGAGTACTTCCACACCCCCACGGATGCCAACGCAGGTCGCGCATAGCCTCCCAAGGCATAGCCCCCATATAAGAGAAGCATACCCGAAAGGGGCTGATATTGAGCCTTGATCCCTTGACAGCCGCCGGCGAGCCGATCTCAGCAGAAGTGGTCATCGTCGGAGCGGGTCCCTGCGGCCTCTTCCAGGTGTTCGAGCTGGGACTGCTCGGCATCAGTGCCCATGTGATCGACTCCTTGGCGCATCCCGGCGGGCAGTGCACGGAGCTCTACCCGGACAAGCCCATCTACGACATTCCGGCAATCCCGGTCTGTGGGGCCCAGGAGTTGGTCGACCGGCTGATGCAGCAGATCAAGCCGTTCAACCCGCGGTTTCACCTTGGGCAGGAGGTCGTCCATTTCTCGCGCCGGGAGGATGGCCGATTCGCCATAGCCACTGCCGCCGGCACCCGCTTCGATGCGGGTGCGGTGGTGATCGCCGCAGGGGTCGGCTCGTTCCAGGCGCGTCGCATCGGCATCGAGGGCGCCGAGCCGTTCGAGGGCCAGGGCATCCTCTACCGTGTAAAGGATGTCAGCGCGCTCGAGGGCAGGCGCCTCGTCATATTCGGCGGTGGGGATTCCGCCCTCGACTGGACGCTGGAGCTGGCGGCTCGGGCGAGGAGCCTGACGCTGGTGCACCGGCGGGCAGAATTTCGCGCCGCTCCCGCCTCCGTGGCCAAAATGAGGGAGCTTGCTGCGGCCGGCCGCCTGCGCTGCTTCGAGGCGTTGCCGCATTCGCTGATCACCACGGACGGGCAGCTGGGCGGGGTCAGCATCAAGGCTCCGGACGGCACCGTGCACGCGCTCGAGGCGGATCACCTTCTCGTCTTCTTCGGTCTGCATCCGAAGCTCGGGCCGATCGCCGAGTGGGGGCTCGAGCTCGAGAAGAAGGCCCTCAAGGTGGACACCGAGAAGTTCCAGACGACCCTGCCGGGAGTCTTCGCGGTGGGCGACATCAACACCTATCCCGGCAAGAAGAAGCTCATCCTGTCGGGCTTTCACGAAGCGGCGCTCGCCGCCTTCGCCATCCAGCACCACCTCTTCCCGCAGAAACGCCAGTTCCTGCAGTACACCACCACGAGCCCCATCATGCACCAGCGGCTCGGTGTCCCTGATTGAGTGCAAAAGCAAGCCGTAAAGCGGCCCAGGGCCGCTCCCCGGGGCCGCGAGATGATCCGAGCCGATCGGCTGGCCGCGCAACGCGGCGAAGCCGACTTTGCGCCAGGTAAACAATGAACCCGCAGCTCGCGGATCTGCTGCAGCTCCTCGAGCTCGAGCCCCTCGAGGTGAATCTTTTTCGCGGCGAGAGCCGCGATATCGGCAGCCCCCAGGTCTTCGGCGGCCAGGTGCTCGGTCAGGCGCTCACCGCCGCCTCGGCTACGGTCGACGGGCGCATCGTGCATTCACTGCATGCGTATTTCCTGCGCCGCGGCGATTTCAACGCGCCCATCGTCTACCAGGTGGACCGCAGCCTCGACGGCCACAGCTTCTCGAACCGGCGCGTGGTCGCGATCCAACACGGCGAGCCGATCTTCAACATGGCGGCATCCTTTCAGGTCCTGGAGGAGGGCCTGGAGCACCAGATCTCCATGCCGTCGGTGCCGCCGCCGGAGGACCTGCCCGACTCGAGCCGGCCGCCGCCGGAGCTGCTCGCGCGGCTGCCGCAGCGGCTGCGGCGCTTCCTCGAGCTGCCGCGGCCGTTCGAGTTCCGCCTGGTGCAGCCGTTCGATTACGTGGCTCCCCGAAGCGCACCGCCCTCCCGGCAGGTGTGGTTTCGGGCGGTGGACCGCCTGCCGGCCGACGAGAGGCTGCATCGGCGTCTGCTCGCGTACCTTTCCGACTACTTCCTGCTGGACACGGCCACTCTGCCGCACGGGTCGGCGCTCCTCGGCAAGACCGTCGTCATGGCGAGCATCGATCATGCGATGTGGTTTCATCGGCCGCTGCGGGTCGATGACTGGCTGCTCTACGCGGTGGAGAGCCCGAGCGCCTCGGGGGCGAGAGGGTTTGCGCGGGCCGGCGTGTACTCGCGGGACGGCAGGCTGGTGGCCAGCACGGCGCAGGAGGGGCTGGTCAGGCTGCGGCAGGAACATGGTTGAAGCCAACCGGGCACAGGAGCTGCCCCGCCGCCGCAGGTGGCTTTAGCGAAGCACCTTTCCCGGATTGAGAATGCCGTTGGGATCCAGCGCCCGCTTGATGGCGCGCATCAGATCCAACTCCACCGGCGAGGTGTAACGCTCGAGCTCGCCCACCTTCAGCCGGCCGATGCCGTGCTCGGCGCTGAAGCTGCCGCCGAAATCCTGCACCAGGTCGTGGATGGCGCGCTTGACCGGCTCTTCGCGGGCGAGGAACGCGCGGCGATCGGCGCCGGGAGCCTGGTTGAGATTGAAGTGCAGGTTGCCGTCGCCGACATGGCCATAGGCCACCAGGCGGCCGTCGGGCACGTTGTCCGCGATCCAGCGTGAGCCGCGCTCGATGAATTCCGCGATCGAGGCGACGGGGATGGAGATGTCGTGCTTGATGCTGCCGCCGTCGAGGCGCTGGGCTTCCGGAATGGTCTCGCGCAGCTTCCAGAAGGCCGTGCGGTCGCGCTCACTGCGCGCCACCGCCGCATCCAACACGAGCTCATCCTCCAGTGAGCCGGCGAGGCTCTGCTCGAGCAGCTCTTCGAGCGGGTCGGCGGCGCGGGCGGAAGTGAGCTCGCACAGCACGTACCAGGGATAGGGAGCATCGAGGGGCTCGCGGACGCCGGGAATGTGCCGGGTGGTGAGGTCGACGGCGATCCGCGGAATGAGCTCGAAGGAGCTCACGCGATCGCCGCTCGCATCGCGCAGGCGCGCGAGCAGCGCCACGGCGGCGCGCGGCCCGGCAACGGCGACGAAAGCTGTCGCGGAAGAGCGCAGCTTCGGGAAGAGCTTCAGGCTTGCGGCGGTGATGATTCCGAGCGTGCCCTCCGCGCCAAGGAAGAGCGATTTGACGTCATAGCCGGTGTTGTCCTTGCGCAGCGTGGAGAGCGAGGAGAGGAGGCGGCCATCGGCAAGCGCCACCTCCAGTCCCAACACGAGATCGCGCATCATGCCGTAACGCAGTACGTTGACGCCGCCGGCATTGGTGGAGAGATTGCCGCCCAGCTGACAGGTTCCCTCCGAGCCCAGACTCAGCGGAAAGAGCCGTTCCGCCTCGTCCGCGGCGCGCTGGATGTCGGCGAGGACACAGCCGGCTTCGGCCACGATCGAAAAGTCGAGCGGGTCGAGGTGCCGGATGCGTTGGAGACGCGACAGCGCGACGACGATCTGCCGCCCCGAATCGTCTGGGGTCGCGCCCCCGCAGTAGCTGGTATTGCCGCCCTGCGGGACGACGCCGATCCCATGGCCGTTGCAGAAGGCGAGAAGCTCCGTGACCTGCGCCACGGTGCGCGGCAGAGCAACGGCGAGCGCACGGCCGTGGTAGAGCCGGCGGTGGTCGGTGAGATATGGCTCGAGATCGCCCGCGGGGCGGGTGGATGAGCCCGGCGCCTGCGCCTCTCCGGTCAGCAGGTCCTGAGGACCGAGGATCCGCTCGAGTCCGCTCAGGGCTTGTGCTGGCGTGAGGGACGGCGGCACGAGCCGGTGTCTTCAGGCCGTGGTCAGCGCGCGCAGCGCCGCAATGCGCTCATCGAGCGGCGGATGGCTCATGAAGAGGCGCTGGATGCCGCGCGCTACGGGCCCCGAGGTGATGCCGAAGGAGGCGAACTGGTGCGAGGGCAGAGGCTCATGCGCGCGCCTCAGCGCCTCGAGGGCGGCGATCATGTTGGGAATGCCGGCAAGATGCGCGCCGCCCCGGTCGGCGCGGAACTCGCGCCAGCGGGAGAAGGCCATGACGATCATGTTGGCCAGGATGCCGAGGACGATCTGCGAGGCGAGCACGGAAAGGAAGTAAGCCGGTCCGCGGCCGTCCTCCGAGCGAAACAGCGTACGGTCGACGAGATTGCCGATGATGCGGGACAGGAAGATCACGAAGGTGTTGACCACCCCCTGGATGAGAGTCAGCGTGACCATGTCGCCGTTGGCGACATGCGTCAGCTCGTGGCCCAGCACCGCTTCGATCTCCTGTTCGTTCATCGTCGCGAGGAGGCCCGTGCTGACGGCGACCAACGCGGAGTCGCGGCTGTACCCTGTTGCGAAGGCGTTGGGTGCCGGCGAATCGAACACTCCTACCTCCGGCATGCCGACGCCGGCGGCGCGGGCAAGCCGTGCGACCAAGGCGACCAGCCGCTGCTCGTTCGCGGTCATGGGCTGGCCGATCACCCTCACCCCCATGGCCCTGCGCGCCATCCATTTGGACATGAGGAGCGATATGAACGCGCCGCCGAAGCCGAACACAGCCGCGAAGGCGAGCAGGGCTCCCAGGCTGCTGCCACGCACCGCGAGCCAGCGATCGAGCCCGAACAGATGGGCCACGATCGTCAGTACGGCGAGCACGGCCAGGTTGGTCACGAGGAGCAGGAAAATGCGCTTCATGGCGAGTGCGTGGGGCTGCTCGGCCCCTTTTTCAAGCCGGTCGGCCCCGGGGGGGTGCAAGTTACTGGATGAGCGTGCCCAGCAGTCGGCCCACCCCAAAGGCCACGATCCCGGCACCGCCGCCTATCAGCACCATGCGCAAAGCGCCGCGTAGCGCGTGCCTGCCGGTAAACAGGCTGAGCGCGAGCCCGACCGCGAACAGGGCGAGCGCGGTGAGGATCGCCGTGGCCGCCAGCGCGCGCCGCCCCGTCATTTGCACCAGGAAGGGCACGAGCGGCACGGTTGCCCCCACGGCGAACGAGAGGAAGGAGGCGGCGGCCGCTCCCATGGGCGAGCCGAGATCGTCCGGGTTCAAGCCGAGCTCCTCGCGGGAGAGGACGTCGAGCGCCTGCTCCGGGCGGGCGAGCAGCGCCTGGCTGACCTCCCGCGCCTGCTCCAGGGCGACGCCGCGCGCCGCGTAGATGAGCGCGAGCTCCTCCGCCTCCTCCTCCGGATACTCGGCGATCTCCTCCCGCTCGAGTGCGATCTGATATTCGTACATCTCACGTTGCGAGCGTACCGAGACGTATTCACCCGCAGCCATCGACAGGGCGCCGGCCAGCAGACCCGCGATCCCGCTCACGAGTACGTAAGAGTTCGGGGCGGAGGCGCCTGCGACACCCAGCACGAGGCTGGCGTTGGAGACCAACCCGTCGTTGACGCCGAATACCGTGGCCCTGAGGTTGCCACCCAGACCGCCGCGATGCCGGACCCCGACGTCCGACAACGTTGTTGGCATCGCGTGGCCGCCGGCAACGGGAGCGGTATAAATGGACAGGCCGCGCAGCTTCATCGCGGCAAGCACCGAGCGCACCGCGCGAGGTCCGAACAGCCGCAGCAGCCGAGCGACTACGCGTGCCCGCAGCGACGGCACGAATACGCGGCCCGCACCCGGAGCACGGGCCGTTTTCTGCGAGGAGGCTACCCATTTCGCCGCCTGTTCCTCGGCGGCGGCGGCGAGCTGCGTGAAGAGCCGTTGCTTATGTGGATCCGGCTCCGCCGCGGCGACCTGGCGGTACAGCCACGCGGATTCCTTTTCGTGGTACCAACTGTCGACCACCTCTTTCATGGCGAGGCGGCTCAATATTCGTTGCGCTCGTCTTCTTCCTCGTCTTCGTCCCAGTCGTCCTCGTCATCCTCATCGTCGTCCCAGTCGTCGTCCTCGTCTTCTTCGTCTTCTTCGTCTTCCTCTTCTTCGTCCTCGTCCTCTTCGGACTCGGCCCAGCCTTCCGGCTCGTCGATCCGATCGAGGTCCATCTCATGCCAGGTCTCGAGATCGATCTCCTCGATCTCGCCATCGAGATACTCGATCTCGACCAGCTCCGAGTCCTCATCTACCGTGAGGACACGGAATGATTCCTCGTCTTCCAGGTTCTCGTACCACTGTCCGGGAACCGGCTCGTAATCTCTGCTCACCGATGTGCTTCCTCAGGTTGGCGGCTGCAAGTTTAGCGTATAGTTTTCCCATGACCATCCCCCGCACGTCATCCTCCTCGCCGCTTGCCAGGGCACGACGCGTCGTGGTGAAGGTCGGCTCTGCACTCCTGACGGACGCAGAGACCGGACGCATCAACCGGGCCTGGCTCGAGAGCCTGGTCGAGGACCTTCTGCGGCTCAGGAGGCGAGATCAGCAGGTCATCCTGGTTTCCTCCGGGGCGATCGCCCTCGGCCGGCGGCAGCTCGGTCTGGCGAAGGGGCCCCTGCGGCTAGAAGAAAGCCAGGCCGCCGCGGCGGTCGGGCAGATACGTCTCGCCCATGCGTACAAGGAGTTGCTGGAGAGCCGCGACGTCACGGTCGCCCAGGTACTGCTCACCCTGGAGGACAGCGAGCGGCGGCGTCGCTACCTGAACGCCCGGGCGACTCTGGAAACCCTCCTTTCCCTCGGTGCTCTGCCGGTGATCAACGAGAACGACACCGTGGCGACCGCGGAAATCCGCTACGGCGACAACGACCGGCTGGCGGCCCGGGTGGCGCAAATGGCCGCGGCCGACTGCCTGGTGCTGCTTTCGGATGTCGACGGTCTGTACACGGCCGACCCGAACAAGGTTCACGAGGCGACCTTCATCGAGGAGGTGCTCAAGATCACGCCGGAGATCGAGGCCATGGCCGGGCGCTCGGCCTCCGACGTCGGCTCGGGCGGAATGGCGACCAAGATCCTGGCCGCGCGGATCGCCGTGTCGGCCGGGTGTCACATGTGTATCGCCGCCGGTCACCATCGTCATCCCGTCAGGCGGATCGAGGAGGGGGCCCGATGCACCTGGTTCGTTCCCAGCGCCACACCGGTTGCGGCCCGCAAGCAATGGATCGCCGGGACACTGCGGCCCGCGGGCGCAGTGACGATAGACCCCGGCGCCCTGCGCGCGCTGCTCGACGGCAAAAGCCTTTTGCCGGCCGGAGTGATCAACGCCCGCGGCCGGTTCGAGCGCGGTGACACCGTGAGCATCCTCGCCATGGACGGGACCGAGGTTGCACGCGGGATAATCACCTACTCCGATGTCGATGCCGCGAAGATCATGGGCCGCAAGTCATCGGACATCGAAAGCATCCTCGGCTTCCGCGGGCGTGACGAGATCATCCATCGCGACGACCTCGTGCTCCTCAACCCGGAGTCCGCGGCGAAAGAGCGTGTCGGAGGCTGATCCGGTGAACAGGGAGCCGGCGAGCGGAGATCTCGGCGAGCTGATGGAGCGGCTCGGACGCAATGCAGTCGCGGCCGCGTCGGTCCTCGCATTGGCCGGGTCCGCTGCCAAGAATGCCGCTCTCGGTGCAGCGGCCCGGGCCGTCCGCGCCGGTGCCGCGCGGATTCTCGAAGCGAATGCGCGCGACATGTCGGCGGCACGAGCCGCCAATCTGACGGCCGCGCTGCTCGATCGGCTGGCGCTGGATGGAAGCCGGATCGAATCGATTGCCCGCGGCCTCGAGGATGTCATGGCGCTGCCGGATCCGATCGGCACCACCGCGGCCGAGTGGCAGCGGCCGAATGGCCTGCGGATCCAGAGGGTCCGGGTGCCGCTCGGCGTGATCGGCATCATCTACGAAAGCCGCCCGAACGTGACCGCAGATGCCGGCGCACTCTGCCTGAAGTCGGGCAATGCCGTGATCCTGCGCGGCGGCTCGGAAAGCAGTCATTCCAACGCGGCCATACACGCCTGCCTGATCGAGGGGCTGGGCGCCGCCGGACTTCCCGCGGACGCTGTCCAGCTCGTACCGACGACGGACCGGGCCGCGGTCGGGTACATGCTGGCGGGAATGGCGGACTACCTGGACGTCATCGTGCCTCGTGGCGGCAAGAGTCTGGTAGCTCGCGTGCAGAAGGAGGCCCGGGTGCCCGTCATCGGCCACCTGGAAGGCAACTGTCACGTGTATGTCGATCGCGATGCGGACCTGCGCATGGCGCAGACCATTGCCCTCAACGCAAAGATGCGCCGCACCGGCATCTGCGGGGCGGCGGAGACGCTCCTCATCGATCGCGGCTGCATCGACACGCACCTGGTCCCCGTCGTGCGCGCTCTGTTGGATGCGGGCTGCGAAGTGCGTGGCGATCCGCTCGTGCGGAATGCCGACGCGCGCGTTCGAGCGGCATCGGAAGAAGACTGGTACACGGAGTATCTCGACGCCATCATCGCCGCGCGAGTCGTGGACGGAGTGGATGGTGCGATTTCGCACATCGGAAAGTACGGCTCAGCGCACACCGAGTCCATCGTCACCGAAAACGCCGCGACGGCAGACCGCTTCCTGCAGCGGGTCGACAGCGCCATCGTTCTTCACAACGCCTCGACGCAGTTCGCCGATGGGGGCGAGTTCGGCATGGGGGCGGAGATCGGCATCTCCACCGACCGCTTCCACGCCCGCGGGCCGGTGGGTGTCGAGCAGTTGACGAGCTACAAGTACGTGGTGCGCGGCTCGGGCCAGATCAGGCCCTGAGCCCTGCCTCCGCGCATCTACTATACACTGTACGGTAAATGACTATACGGTGTATAGTCGCTCATCGACCGCCGTTCGAGGAGATGCGCCGTGAGAGCGAGATTGATGTGCGTCGCCGGTGCTGCTGCACTGCTTGCGGCAGGTGCCAACGCTGCACCCATACGCGTGACCGGCGGGCTGATCGCCGGGAAGGCCCTGCCGGATGGGAGCGCGGTCTATCTGGGGCTTCCGTACGCGGCGCCGCCTCTCGGTGCGCTTCGCTGGGAGCCGCCGCGGCCGGTCGTTGCATGGCGCGGTGTCCGGCAGGCGATCACGCCTCCCGTTCCCTGCGCTCAGCTCAGTGAGGGTTGGAACGCAGCCGACGCCGCGCGCAGCGGCGAGGATTGCCTTTACCTGTCGCTTCATGTCCCAAAGCACGAAGCCGGTGCGCGGCTGCCGGTGCTGGTCTGGATCCACGGTGGCTCGAACCGTTCCGGATCGGGCTATGGAGTCGTCGATTCCCCCATCTACCGCCAGGGCATCGTCGTCGTGGGCATCGAGTATCGCCTCGGCATCTTCGGCTTTCTGTCGTTGCCCGAGCTGACCGCGCGGTCGCCACACCACTCCTCCGGCAACTATGCGCTGCTCGATCAGATTGCGGCGCTGCACTGGGTGCAGCGCAACATCGCAGGCTTCGGCGGCGACCCGCGCAACGTGACGATCATGGGGCAGTCAGCGGGCGGCGTCGATGTGGGGCAGCTGCTCGTATCGCCGTTGGCCCGGGGCCTGTTTGCCAAAGCCATCCAGGACAGCGGCTCTCCCGGATTACCGCGGACGCTGGCGGACGGCGAAGCCATTGGCAGCCAGCTGTTTGCGCTCAACCATCTTGCGCCGGGACCGCGCGGGCTTGCCGCGCTGCGCGACCTTTCGATGCGGACACTGCTGGCGGATTCGGTGCGGCTGCGATCGCCCGACAACCAGTTCGATGGCCTATGGATCGCGGCTACCGCCGACGGCTGGGTGATACCGCGCAAATTCGACGGGTTCTATGGCAGCGGAATGGGTCGCGCACGCGCGGGACTGCTCATCGGCAACAACACGCAGGAATTCATCGTCGACGACCCGTCGGCAGCGCTTGGTCTGATGAAGACGGCATTCGGCCCGAATGCCGATCGGGCCCTGCCGCTTTATGGATTCCACGGCACGCGGCCGCCGGGGGCGGATCCCGTCCTCGGAACCGCGGCGACGCAAGTGATCTCCGACCTGGCGTTCCGCTGCGTCTCCGACGACGAAGCGCGCTGGGCGAGAGCCGGCGGACAGAAGGTGTGGCACTACCAGTTCGGAGTGCCACAGCCGGGGAGCCAACAGGTGAGCCACACCGCCGAGCTCGGCTATGTCTTCGGCACGCGACCGGCCCGTGCCGCGTTCGGGTCGTGGCCCCCCGTGCAGCTTTACTGGGCCAATTTCGTCAAGACGGGTGATCCCAATGGACCCGCCCTTCCGCCGTGGCCGGCCGCGGGCAAGGATGCGGCCTACATGACTTTCACGCCGCAAGGCCCTGGCTCGGGCAAAGATCTTCGCGGGCCGATCTGCCGGTTGATGACGAGGAGTCTGGTCGAGAAGCATCACCAACCGACGGCACCGCCGCTTTCCGGGCCTGACGTATGCGAAATCCGCGTCAATCCGTTGGATGCGCTGCTGTGCAAGTCCGCGGACGCGAAGTGAGCGCCGCGATTCCGCCCCTCAGCGAGAACACCTGCGGGTAGCCCCGCGAGCGCAGCTCCTGCGCGGCAGCGAGGCTGCGTTTGCCGCTCGCGCAGATCAGGAGGTATTTGCCGTTGGTGGGCATGGCCGCATGGCCGTGGAGCAGCTGTGCCATGGGCAAATGGCGGGCATTCGCGCAGGGAGTTGCGAGGCTCGCCACCTCATGCGGCTCGCGGATGTCGATCACCTGGAAGCCCGCCGCCAGCGCCCGCTCCAGGGGCTCGAAGCTCAATTCCATGGAGGTCGTGTCGGCAGGCACTGCGCTCGCAGCGCCGGCGGCGGCGGTCCTGCGGGCGTGCTCGGGACAATCAGGGGCCCGGCGCGTTCGCACCCGGGTGATGGCAAGGCTGAGCAGGTCCAACATCAGCAGCTCGTCCGCGAGCTGTCCGGGCAGATCCAACAGCAGCTTCAATGCCTCGAGCGCCTGCAGGGTGCCGAACGTGCCGGGCACCGGGCCCAGTACGCCGGCCTCGGCGCAGTTGCCGACCAGGCCGTCGCGGGTCGCCTCCGGCCACACGCATCGCAGGCAGGCGCCGCCGCGCTCCGGGCGCACGACCTGAAGCTGCCCCTCGTACTGGTACACGCTCGAGAAAATGACCGGCCTGCGAAGGTGCACGCAGGTGTCGTTCAACATGAATTTGGTCGCGAAATTGTCGCTGCAGTCGATGACCAGCGAGTAGCGCTCGATGATTCCCGGCGCCGAGGCGGCGTCGAGCCGCAGCGCGTGAGTGTCCATCCCGACCTCGGGATTCAGGGCGCGCAGCCGCGCCGCCGCCAGTTCGACCTTGGGCTTGCCCACATCGGCCAGCGAATAGAGCGTCTGGCGGTGCAGATTGGAGGCTTCCAGCCGATCCCCATCGACCAACCCGATGCGGCCGACCCCGGCCGCGGCAAGATAAGTCATCACCGGCACGCCCAGGCCGCCGCAGCCCACCACCAACACCGCCGCGCGGCGCAGCTTTTCCTGACCGGCTGCGCCGACTTCCTTCAACGCGATCTGGCGCGAATAGTCGGAAGCGGACGTGGTCCCGTGCGAACGGCCGTTCGAATCGCCACCGTGCGAGTGGTCATCGTGCGAGTGGCCGCCGTGCGTGTGCCCGGAGCTCGCCGCGGCATGCTCCGCGCAACGCTCGCAGTTCACCCAACCGGAGTCGCCGTTCTCGTAATGCTCCTTCTTCCAGATGGGCACACGGTGCTTCACCTCATCGATGATGTAGCGGCAGGCGCGGAACGCCTCGTCACGGTGGCGCGCCGTGACACCCACCCAGACCGCCTTCTCGCCGATCTCGAGCGCCCCGATCCGGTGTACGCACGCTGCGTGCTCGACCCCGAACTGCGCGATCGCCTCGGCGATGATCCGCTCGCCTTCCCGGATGGCGAGCGGCTCGAAGGCCTCGTATTCAAGGCGGCGTACGTGCCGACCCTCGTTGTGATCGCGCACCCAACCCTCGAATGCGGCGTAGCCGCCGCAGGCGGGATCGCTGATCTCGGCCCGAAGGGCGGACTCGTCGAAGGGGGTGGAGGAGAAGCGGAAGGTCATATGTTCGAAGCGTACCACTGACCGTCCATGGTGGCAGGGCACCCGGCCCGGCCCGTCCGGGGCCGGGCGTTTGCGCGGATCGACGACACGTTAAGTGTCCTCGATAAAGGCACCGCGCTCACCCCCCCGCCACAGGGGGAATGAAGACGACGGAATCGCCCGCGTTCAACGGTTGATTCCAATCGCCGAACTCGGAGTTCACGGCAACACGCAACATCTCCGGCGCGAGGGAGAACGGGTAGCGCTGCTTCAGCTCCTCGTAGAGCTCGCGCGGAGTGCCTGCCGCGGTGGCCAGTGATTCGGAGCTGCGCCCGGTCTGCTCGCGCAGCAACGCGTAGTACCGGACATCGATCTGCCGCACCAAGGGCGGCGACCCCGCGCGCGCCGGCGCCGCGGTGCCTCCCGGGCGAAGCAGCCGCCCCATTACCGAGCCGTATTCCTCAGGTGTGTTGACGTTGTCCAATGCCCCGAGCTGCGGCTGATCGAGCAGTGCGGTGTCGGCATTGATGAGGAACTTGCGTGGGCAGTCGCGCCCGGCCGCCACGTAGGCGCCGATCGCCTCACGGCTCGAGGGCTCGTAGATCGCACACAAAGGCTCCGGCAAGCCGTCGTGGGTGGATCGGTATGCCGTCGCCTGGCGCCCGGGTTGCCGCGAGCGCAGCAGGTGCCCGAGCGTCCGGGAATCGAGGAGCGGGAGATCGCAGGCGAGCACCAGCCAGGCCGCGTCAGGATGGAGCGATTGCGCGGCGATGATCCCGGCGATGGGCCCGGCTACCTCACCGGAGTCGACGATCTGCGCGAACCGCCCGCGCAGCGGGTCGCCGGCCTGTTCGGGCCGGACGGAGACGAAAACCCGCTCGACGAGAGGGGTGATCAGCTCGACCGCGCGCTCGAGCTGGCTGCGGCCTGCGTATTCGAGAGCCGCCTTGTCACGTTGCATCCGGGTGCTGCGGCCGCCGGCGAGCACCAGCCCATAAAGTGGCGCCGGGACCGTGCCGGCGTGCCGTGACGGAGAGGATGCAGTCGGCTGATCCATATCAGGTCCGGGATTTTACGCCCGCCGTGCGCCTGGCAGCGGCACGCGTGTAGGGGCGCTTGCCGCCGGTTTTCTCGAGCAGGCGGATGCCTGTGATCTCGATGTCGTGGGAAAGGGCCTTGCACATGTCATAAATCGTGAGCGCCGCGACGGTGACACCGGTCAGCGCCTCCATCTCCACGCCCGTTCGGTGATGTATGGCGACCCGGCATCTCACCAGGATCCCGCCGCCACGGCGGTCCTCTATCTCGACCGAGCAGTGTTCGAGTCCGAGCGGATGACAGAACGGAATGAGCTCGTGCGTGCGTTTCGCGGCCATGACACCGGAGACGATGGCGGTGTCGAACACAGGCCCCTTCCTGGTGCGGTGCCCGCTGGCGCGCAGCGCCGCGGCGACCTTGTGCGGCAGCTGGACGCGCGCCTCGGCGACCGCTTCGCGGAGTGTGACTTCCTTGCTTCCAACATCCACCATCGTCGGGCGATTGCGGCGGTCGAGGTGGGAGAGTCCGGAGCGGCCCATCAGCCACCGATGTAGAACATCTCGACCTTGCGGGCGTCGCCAGCCGATTCCCGCAGTGCCTGCCGCTGCTCGCTGTAATTGTCGCCGCGCCCGATCCAGACGCAGCTCAGTACTTCGATCAGTTGATCATCGCTCGCGCCGCTGCGCAGCGCGTCGCGCAGGCTGGTTCCCTGGGTAGCGAAGAGACAGGTGTACAGCACGCCGTCCGACGACAAACGCGCACGCGAGCAGTCGCCGCAAAAGGGCTGAGTGACGGAAGAGATGAAGCCGACTTCCCCGCCACCGTCGGCGAAGGCATAGCGCTCTGCCACTTCGCCGCGGTACTCGCGGCCGAGAGGCTGGAGCGGCCAGCGCTCGCCGATACGCGCCAACAGCTCCCTCGAGGGCACCACGAGCTCCTGGCGCCAGTGGTTGCGGTTGCCGACGTCCATGTACTCGATGAAGCGGACTATTACGCCGGTGCCGCGGAAGCGCTCTACCAGATCGAGCACCGTATGATCGTTGATACCCCGCTGCACCACCGCATTGACCTTGATCGGCTCGAGCCCCGCGCGCCGCGCCTGCTCGATTCCCGACAGCACGTCTTCCGGCCCGCCGAAGCCTCCGCTCATGCGGCGAAACACCTCAGGGTCGGCGCTGTCGAGGCTGACGGTGATGCGCTGCAATCCCGCCGCGCGCAGCTCGAAGGCGTACTTGGCGAGGAGGACCCCGTTGGTGGTCAGGGCGATGTCGTCGATACCGTCGATGGCCGTCAAGTCGCCAATGAGATCAGGCAGCGCCGGCCGCAGCAGCGGCTCACCCCCGGTGAGGCGAAGCTTACGCACGCCCAGACGCGCGAAGAGGCGCGCGAGGCGCACGATCTCGTCGAACGACAGCCGCTCGTGCGAGCCGAGGAAGCGGTAGCGGTCATGGAAGGTCTCCCGCGGCATGCAGTAGGGGCAGCGGAAGTTGCACCGGTCCATGACCGAGATCCTGAGGTCGCGCAGCGGCCGCCCGCGGCGGTCGCGCGGTCCTCCGGATCCCGGGAGGGGGACGATCACATCAGGGGGGGACATCAGGCATCCAGCCTACCATCTATGCATGCGGGTCACGAAACCCTTGGGGTAAGTATTGGGGCCTGGAGGCAGTTCCACAAACCCATCGGTACCGGCCAGGGCGGTGAAATCGCCCGACCCGTGGGTGGGGACCGGCACGGCCCAGCAGCGCCCCCAATCGTCGGTATCGATCCGGATGGGCAGGAAAAGGGTGAGAGGCGGATCCACGGTCACCGGTGCGCCGAGCGCCATCCGCTCCGACCGCGAGGGGGTCTGGCCCTGGCTGGCGGCGAGTGCCGGCAATACGTAGCGGGAGACGCAGACAGCCGTCGAGACAGGGTTCCCCGGCAGGGCCAGCACCGCAGCGCCCGAGCTCGCGATACCGAACCAGAGAGGCTTTCCCGGCCGTTGCGCTACTTTATGAAATACGCAACGCACGCCAAGCTCCTCGAGAACCTGCGGCACCAGGTCAAGCTTGCCCATGGAGACCCCGCCACTCAGCACGAGCACATCGTGCGTCTCCAGATGGAATTTCAGCCGACGCCTCAGCTCCCCTGCATCATCGGCAATGTGATCGTCCGCCACGCGCTGGAAGCCGTGCAGCCGCAGTGCCGCCGCGATCGCATAGGCATTCGAGCGGCGGACCTGATGCGCCAGGATGGGCTCGCCGGGCTCGACCAACTCGTTTCCCGTGGAAATGACCACCAGCATCGGCTGGCTGCTCACCCGGATCCTCGCCATGCCGGCCCCGGCCGCAATCGCGATCTCCGGCGGCCCGAGCCGCGTGCCGGCGGCGAGCAGCAGGTTACCCTGCCGCGTGTCGGTACCCCGCCGGTGTACGTTCTGGTCCGGTTCGACCGACAGGCCGGACTCCAGCTCCGCCTCCCCGTCGCGGACGGTGATTCGCTCCACCGGCACGACGGCATCGCATCCGGCAGGCATGGCCGTGCCTGTCATGACCTCGATGCAGTGATCGCGTCCGGTCAGGGTGAGCGGCGGATCGCCCGCCGCCTGCAACGCCTGGACATGCAATCGCCGCGCGCCGTCGCGCACACCCCGGCTGTCGAGCGCGATCCCATCCATGGTCACACGGTCGAAAGGCGGCTGGTCACGCTCGGCGTAGATGTTCTCCCGCAGCACTGCCCCGGCGCACTGCGCCAGAGGCAGGGACTCGATCGGCAGACACGTCAGGTGCTGCGCGATGAGCTCATCCGCCTGCGAGGGGCTGATCACGATCAGTCGTCGGACTTCTTGTCCCTGGCCTTGAAGATCTTCACCTGGGCGTTGAACCGGTCGGCTACGGAGTGCAGCTGGTCGACGGCCGCATTGTTCTTCTGGATCTCGATGGCCTCCATCTCCTGCTTCTGCTGCTTCGTCAGCTTGTCACCGGCCTGGGCCACGCGGCTGTCGCGCTCGAGCTTGATGCAGGACAGATACGCCGTCATCTCTTCGTTATAACTCTTGACGACCTTTTGCGCAGCGAGCATCTCGGCGAGAGTCGCGGTACTACCATCCGGGAGCTGGCTGGGCGCCTGAGGATAGGTGCAATCGGCATAGGCCGCGGGTGCGAGGACGGTCGCGGCGATGGCTACGGCCGCTAGGATCGATTTCATGCGGGGGTTCCCCTGGTTGCTCGGTCGACTATCTTAAGAGCGGGACGCTTTGCGGGCCACCCGTCCTGCCGCAGGTGTGGGCCGGTAAAGGTAGCAGCCCTCCGTGTGGTCGTTGACGATCCCCACGGCCTGCAGGTAGGCGTAAATGATCATCGAGCCGACGAAACGGAAGCCTCGCGTCTTGAGATCGCGGGACAGCCGGTCGCTGAGGTCGGTGCTCGCAGGCACCTGGCTGCGGCTCCGCCACCCATTGAGGACGGGCTGCCCGCCGACCCAATCCCACAGGTACCGGCTGAAGGAGCCGAACTCCTTCTGCACGGCGAGAAAGGCCCGGGCGTTGCTTACGGTGGAGTCGATCTTGAGCCGGTTGCGCACGATACCGGGGTCTTGGAGCAACGCGGCACGCCGGCGAGCGTCGAAGCGCGCGACCTTGGCGGGATCGAAGCCGGCGAAGGCCTTCCGATAGGCCGCACGCTTGCGCAGAATGGTAGACCACGACAGCCCTGCCTGGGCGCCCTCGAGCGTCAGCATCTCGAACAGGTGCCGATCGTCGTGCACCGGCTGGCCCCACTCCTCGTCGTGGTAACGGGCGTATTCCTCGTCCCCGACCGGAACCCAGCCGCAGCGGGCTTTCGCCATGGACGGACTGGGGCGGGCAACGCGTTTGATAGCCACGAGATCTCTCACTGATGAGGCGACCGATTCATCTGGAGCGCGCCGAACGACGTCGCTCGGCCCAAGCCTCGGTTCTGCGTCGGCAGAGTAGCATGCGGACGCCATGAGGCACGCCTGGATACGGGAGATCCTGTTTGCCCTATGGTGCGTCGCGGTTGCCTGCGGCGCGATCGGTGCCACCCGGCGCCTGCAAGCCCCGGCTGACGCCAGCAGGATGGTCCTCTATGACGCCTCGCCGTTTTTCTTCGCGCCGGGCGGACGGAACGGATTTGCGGCCATCCAGGCGCACCTGCCGGCCATCGTGGCGCTGGGCGCCAACGCGATACTCCTTTCGCCGGTGACCGCGGCCTCGGCCGGCGATTTCGGTTACGCGGTGACCGATGAATTCAGTCTCCGCACCGGTTTTGGCCCGGCGGCGCAGCTGCGGTCGCTCATCGGCGCCGCGCACGCAATGGGGTTGCGCGTGCTGCTCGACATGGCCGCCAACCATCTCGCGGACCAGTCGCCGTATTATCTCCATGCGCAACGTCGCGGCCGGAAATCTCCGTACTACGCCTGGTTCGAGCGTGACTCCTCGGGACGGCCGGTGCATTACTTCGACTGGACGAATCTCGAGAACCTCAACTACGCCAACCCGGCTGTGCGCAGTTACATGTTGTCCGCCTTCGCCCATTGGCTGAGGGACTACCATGTGGATGGCTTTCGCCTGGATGCCGCCTGGGCCGTGCGTCAGCGCGACCCGCGGTTCTGGCCGAAGCTGCACGCCGTCCTGACTCGCATCGACCCCAATATCGTCCTGATCGCGGAGGCTTCCGGCCGGGATCCGTATTACGTCAATCATGGCTTCGACGCCGCGTACGACTGGACCTCGCGGCTCGGGCAGTGGGCCTGGGACGGTGTCTTCGCCCCGGACGGGGGGATACCGCAGCTTGCGCGGCTGCGGGCCGCGTTGACCAACGGCGGCAGGGGCTATCCTGTGCATACGCTCCTGCTGCGATTTCTCGACAACAACGACACCGGAGAGCGGTTCATCAGCCGCTACGGCGTTGGCGAAACCCGCGCCGCCATCGAGCTGCTGTTCACGTTACCCGGGATTCCGTTGATCTACGACGGTGAGGAGGTCGGGGCAGCCTTCCAGCCGTATGCGCAAGGACCGCCCATCATCTGGCGGGATCGTAGCGGACTGACACCCCTTTACGCCCGGATGTCGCGCGAGCGGCGCAGGGTGGGCGCGCTGACCGCACCGGGCCTGCAGCTGCTGAGCACGGATCGGGATGAGGACGTCCTGGCCTACCTCCGCCCGGGAGTGGGGGCTGAAGTGCCCGCCCTCGTCGCCTTGAACTTCAATCGGGTACCCGTGCGTGTGCGGCTCCATAACGCCCCGCCTCTGGCCGATTTCGCGGCGGCGCGCGCTCAGGACCTGGCGAGCGGCACACGATGGCGAGTCTCTCTGCCCGGTGCAGCGCTCACTTTGCCGCCGTATGGCGGCGTCATCGTCCTCGCCGGGGTAAGATCGCGAGCAGCCGGCACGTCCGTCCACACAAGCCGATAGCGGGGTCTGCATGTCGCAATCCGAGTCGCACCTGTCGCGCAACCTGCGCAATCGCCACATTCAGCTCATCGCCTTGGGCGGCACCATCGGCGTCGGGCTCTTCCTCGGCTCCGCGCAGGCGATCCACAACGCCGGACCCGGGCTCCTCCTGAGCTATGTGGTCGGCGGCGTTGCGATCTTCTTCATCATGCGCGCGCTCGGAGAGCTGCTGACCTACCGGCCCGTTGCAGGCTCCTTCGCGACTTATGCCGACGAGTTCTGCGGGCCGTTCGCCGGGTTCGTCACCGGCTGGTCCTACTGGTTCATGTGGGTCCTGACGGCGATGGCGGAGCTCACCGCCATCGGTGTCTACGTGCGCTTCTGGATTCCCTCGATGCCGCAATGGCTGCCGCCGCTCGTCGCCCTGGTAGTGATGTACGGCGCCAACCTCGTTGCCGTGCGGGTATTCGGCGAGCTGGAGTTCTGGTTCGCTCTCATCAAGATCGTGACCATCGTGGCGCTGATCCTGGGCGGGCTGGGGGTGATCATTTTCCATGTTGGCGACTTTGGCGCACACGCGGGCTTCAGCAACCTCTGGTCGCACGGCGGCTTCCTGCCGTTCGGCATGTTGGGCGTGCTGCTGACCCTGCAGATAGTGACGTTCGCCTACTCGGGTGTGGAGCTGATCGGCGTCACGGCGGGCGAGGCGGAGAATCCGGCCGTGGTGCTGCCGCGGGCAACCAACGGGATCATCTTTCGCATCCTGCTGTTCTACATCGGCGCGCTCGTCGTGATCATGGCGTTGGTGCCCTGGAATCAGCTGAGCCCGGACACCAGCCCGTTCGTCTTCGTGTTCCAGAAGATCGGCATCCCTGCCGCGGCCAGCATCATCAACATCGTCGTCATCACTGCAGCAGCCTCGTCCTGCAACAGCGGCATTTTCAGCACAGGCCGGATGCTCTATTCGCTCGCCTGCCGCGGCCAGGGGCCGCGCGCCTTCGCCGCCGTCAGCAGCCGGAACGTGCCGGCGGCGGGCATCCATGTCTCCGCGGCAGTCATGCTGATCGGGGTGTTCCTCAACTACGTGGTGCCGAAGCACGTCTTCATCTGGGTCACCAGCATATCCCTGATCGGGACGCTCTGGACCTGGGGCATCATCATGGTCGCGCACCTGGGATACCGGCGTGCGGTGAAGGAGGGGCGGGTGGCAGCCGCGAGCTTCCGGATGCCGGGGGCGCCGGTGGTGAACTGGCTGGTGGTCGCCTTCCTGCTCTTCGTCACCGCCATGCTCTCGCTGCAACCGGACACGCGCGTGGCGCTCTACGTCGCACCGGTCTGGTTCGGTCTGCTGGCGGTCGGCTATTTCTTCGGGGCAAAGCCGCAGCCGGTACGAGCGACCTGATAAAATACCCGTACGAGCAGCGCGCCCGTAGCTCAGTTGGATAGAGTACTTGGCTTCGAACCAAGTGGTCGGGGGTTCGACAAAATCGCCCGGAGCGATTTTGGACGCGCGCAGCGCGG
>Ga0134125_10001973_pt1 | contig 24665 bp, 26 predicted proteins | sample KB31751_FD_96464 | JGI IMG/M metagenome (GOLD analysis project Ga0134125, IMG submission 96464) | Terrestrial soil microbial communities with excess Nitrogen fertilizer from Kellogg Biological Station, Michigan, USA - KB3-175-1 | ecosystem: Environmental > Terrestrial > Soil > Unclassified ...
CCCGGATGATGCCCTCGATGGTTGCGATCGGCACCTACGCGGTGTTGCTTGCCTGGAATGAATATCTCTACGCCTTCCCGCTGCTGTCGAACGACACCGACATCACGCTGCCGGTCGCGCTCGGCAATTTCCTGTCCGCCGACGATTCGCCCTGGGAGTTGTTGATGACCACGGGCTTCATCTACGCGCTGCCTGCCCGCCGCGGTCTATTACGCCTTCCGCCGCTACATGATCGGCGGCCTCACCGCGGGCGCCGTGAAGTCTTAGGCTATCGTCCTTGCGCCGTTGGCCATGGTCGCTGTCACCCCCGCCAAGGCGGACCGGCGATCCGATTCACTTGTCAAACATCTTACCACAAGCCGGTGTATTCTCGCGGCATGATTTGCCCGAGTTTTGCCTAGGATCACCCTCTTAAGAGCCAGAGGGCGCAGGGAGCACCGAGTGCACCAGTCGCACCCGCGGCACCGCATGCAAAAAAAGAACGCCGCAGGTACGCCGAAACACCGGCAATTCCCTGCGCAATGGTTTTACGGCTTATACGCGCGCTCTCCGGAGTACCGGGCTTGTTAGCCTCCGTCGCCCTGCGATTCGTATCGCAGAACTTGATCCCAGCGTCGGGGGATCAGGACCACGCGATTTCGCTCGTCCGCCCATGCATCGCTCGTCAGCCGACACAAAAGCGTCCATCGCTCCCCGCACTCCACGTTTGGTGACGATTGGCCGAACGTCCCTCTTGCCGAGGCGGGATGTCGCACATAATCATATCCTTCCGAAAAACGGAAGATTAATATTTTTCACTGGAGGGCTTGACAACGATTCTAATAAAACGAACTTGATTTGCCCGTCGTGTCGGTTTTGCAACAATCACGCCCGCAGAATTGCGATGCCCGGACACAATGACAGTGCACCAGGGCGCGTCTTCGTCGATCTCCGGTTCGCCCGACACCGACCGCCTTTGCGCAACCGCAGCAAATGTCGCGATGGGCCAAGAGCCGACATCATTTGAAGCTGATCACTCGCGAAAAACTCCTCGGTGCGTCGTTGTCTTTTGCGGCGCAGTTGATTGAGGGTAGGGCATGTGGACGCAGCCGATGGACTTGCCGTCGAAGTGAAGAGCGCGGCGAGCTTACGAACCTGCATACCAATCGTAACCGCGGTCTTCCCAATAACCACCATTACCACCGGCGATCTTGGCAAAGCTGTCGACGATTTCGATTGCCCGGATGTACTTGGCCATCTTGTACCCGAGCTGCTGCTCGACGCGCACGCGCAACGGCGCGCCATTCGCGGTCGGCAGCGTCTGCCCGTTAAGCCCGTAGGCGAGGATCGTCTGCGGGTGACGGGCGCTGATGAGATCGATGCTCTCGTAGTACAGGGTCCGCTCACTGAGCGTGTCGTCCATCGAATCAAAGCAACGGAAGACCACGTAGTGCGCAGCCGGCTTGATCCCCGCCTGGTCGAGGACGCGCGACAGCTGCACGCCCGTCCATTGGGCGATGCAGCTCCAGCCTTCGACGCAATCGTGACGCGTGATCTGGGTACGCGACGGCATTGCCCGCAATTCATCGAGGCTGAGCGACAGCGGCTTGTCGACAAGCCCCGTGACTTGCAGCCGGTAGCCGGCAAAATCGTCTTTCTGAATGGCGAGATAGTCGCCGGTCTGCGGATTGGTTGAGCCGTTCGGTCGCTGGCCTTCCCGGATGGCGCTGGCTGGGTATTCGCGGGCCATCGGCGCCGGCCCTTCGATCGCGCGTTGCGCTTCCCTGGTGAGGACGTTCGCCTTTCGCATAAAGTTGAGCACCGGATCGTCAGTGCCAAGCATGCCGTCGAAGGCGCTGCAGCCGCCGAGCGTCACCAGCGACCCGCCGGCCCCGAGCTGCCCAAGGAATCGGCGGCGGCTGCACATGATGTTGCTGCTCATATCAGCCTCCCTCGCCGGCTTCCTCGAGGTCATCGCCGCGATACCAACCCGTGATCATCGAGCGCAGTTCGTTGATCGGTCCCGCGGCGATCACCATGATGATATGAACGACGAAGAATAGGACGATGACCACCATGCCGCAGAAATGCAGCAGACGGGCAGTCTGGCGACCGCCGAAAAGGTCGAGCAGCCAGGGCCACGCCGAATCGACACCGGGCGACATGGTCAGACCAGTGAAGATCATGCCCGGGATAACGAGGATCAAGATCGCGGCATAGCTAAGCTTCTGCAGGGCATTATAGGAGCGGCCGTGCGGGAATTTCAGGCGCAGATGGTTGATGACGTCGCGGGGCAGACGCCGAAGGTCCCGCGGCCTGGGAATGATATCGCGCCAGAAATGCCCGTTGATCAAGCTGGCGACAAACCACACACACCAGGTCAGGACGAGGATCCAGGCGAAAAAGAAATGAATGACCCGCCCGGTTGCGAGGTCGTAGGACGAGGGGATCGTCGCCCACTCGGGGAAGGCCTGATAGATTGGCTGATCCTTCGATCCGCTCTTGCCCAACAATCCAGTGGTATCGAATTCATGACCCAAAAAGCTCGTTACGCCGACGATCCTGCCGTCGTGCCTTTCCGCGTGAACGTCGAAGACTGTATTGTTGAACTGCTTGTTGCCGTATCCTGCCTGCGGACCGAGATACTGCTTATCGCCAAAGCCTGACTGCCGTCCGAGATAGAGGATCGGGTGCGCGTTGAAGATCTGCAACCCGCTCGTCACCATGAAAAACAGCGTCACGGTCCAGATCCAATGGGTCACCCGCGTCCAGACCGATTGACGATGGAAAAGCCGTGTCCGCTTTGGGTTTTTCGAGTCAGCCATCACTCATTCCTGCCGTCGCGAAAGAGGCGACGATGAAGAAGTGTCAGTTCGTCGGCGCAGATCGCGATTAGAACTCGGCCCGCTGGCGGCCCATGCCACCGATCGCGCTGTGTCCATTGAATACCCCGCGCCAAAGGTCGGCGCGGACGATCTGCCGGCAGGTGAGCAACGCTCGACGTGTGCCGCTGACCGTTCGCCCACTGTCATCCCATCGGCCAACCGGGAACCAAGGATCGAACGCGCGCGCCTAATCGATGTTCCGTCTCAAACCGCGACGAACTGGAAATCGAAAGCTAACTCCTGTGTCAGAAATTGACCCATTTGTAATTGGCTGGGCAATCGTCTTTGGAACGCGTGATCAGTGGCCCGCGTTCGACCCCTGCGCCTCGCACGCGGGCCAACAAGCAGGGCCTGGCGGGCAGACGACGAAGGAGTAACGCGATGCAACGCACGACTAGAAATATGTTTGCTCTGATGGCGCTGCTGGGCGCTGCTGCGCTTGTTTCCCCCGATGCTTCGGCGCAAATGAGAGGTGGCATGGGCGGATCAACCAGCGCCGCTACTGCCGGTGGCGGCCACGCCGCAGGGGCTTCTGTTGGCGGCTCAGCAGCTCCAACAAGGAGCGGGATAGGTGGAGCGAGGGGCCCCGGCGTCACCAGCGGCGCGGTCCATCCTCAGTCCAACACCGCGTTCCGAGGCCGTAACGACCGCTTCTCCCGGAACCGCTTCGGCTTTCGAGATCGTGATGACTTCGCGTTCCGGCAGCGCTTCTCCCGGCACCGCTTCGCGTTTCGAGATCGCGATGACTTCGCGTTCCGGCACCGCTTCTTCCGCCGCCGCTTCGCGTTCGCGGCGATCGGAGACAACGGATGCTTCCGCGCGAGACACGTCTGGACTCCGTCTGGTTGGAGGTGGCGCCGGACGTGGGTTTGCGGCTGACGCCGACTGACCTCCACCGAAATTCGAAAAGCTGCCGGCGGACGAAACCGCCGGCAGCGAGCCGGCAATCCGAAATTCCAGCGTTTTCTCTATGAAAATATACCGAAAGGATGGAGCAATGAGCAGTCTCTCAGCGGTACCGCTCGCCAGCGTAGGTATTATTGGATTGGTGACCGCCGCGGTCGCGGCGGGGCAACCAGTACGCATTCGCGGGGAAATTCAATCGCTGAGCGGCAGTACGCTCAATGTCAGGTCATATGATGGGAAGCCGATCGAGCTGATGCTGGATTCCCAAACGCAGTACAAAATGGTCGTTCCGGCCCACTTGTCCGACATCAAGCAGGGAGATTTCGTCGGAGTCGGCGCTACAGGACCAGAGGAAAATCTCGAGGCGATGGAGGTCGTCATATTTCCCGCTTCAATGCGCGGCACCGGAGAGGGCCATTACGCATGGAGCGTCCCTGCTCCTGTCGCCAACGCCGATCGGCACGCGGCGAGCGCGGCACCAGGGACGCCGTCGGTCAAAGGCACGATGACGAATGGCACAGTGGGCAGCAGCTCATCGGAAGCATCGGCGTCCGTTCACGGTACGATGACAAACGGAACTGTTGGTCTCAGCAGCGGTGAGGCCGGCAGAAAGAAGCTGACACTATCATACAGCAACGGAAAGCAGACACAGATATCGGTGCCGTCGGATGCACCCGTTGTGCGCTTCACGCCTGGACAGCGCTCTGAGCTGACGTCGGGCGCCAAGGTCTTTGCCGTGGCGAGCGAAGGGAACGGCAGCACACTGACCGCGAAGTCGATTGCGGTTGGGAAAAGCGGGTTAATGCCGCCGATGTGAGGGAGCCAAACTCCCGCGACCTCACACGGCACTGACCCCGAAAGAAAAATGCCTCTTTGCGAACAAACGGCTCAAGTTCAGGGGGAAACGCCCAGGGAGGGCAGCGATAGCCAGCGGCTAATTATGCGCTACGAACTCGCCGACTATGGTCAGGCTCATCCAAATACGTCACGGTGTGTTTTGCTGCGTCATCGTACCTCCTATTTGCCGCTCGCGGTGCGGCCGATCGCCGGCGCGGCCGGAGAGGGCTTCGCCTCTTTCTTCTTTCTTCGCCGGGAGCGCGCCTGTAGCGGTCGAAGGCGCGAAACAAGCCCCAGATGATGAAGATCACCGGCACGATCAGCGCACGCCAGATCGTCGACTTCCGCGAGCCCATCGCCTTGATGCCCTGCCAGACCAGACAGGCGAAGAGTATCCACATCCAGAGCGGCGTATGGGAAATAACACCGAGCGCAAACTTCAATGGTCCATCCGCTTACAGCGGCGCGGCGCTCTCGCCGCGCGCGCTCGTCAGTTTCGAGGCCAGGGACGCCACCACGATAACGACCGCGATCAGGCCGATCACGAGCGTGCAGATCGCGTTGATCTCGGGTTTCACGCCGAGCCGCACCTCCGAATAGATCCGGATCGGCAGGGTCGCCGAGCCCGGCCCGGTGGTGAAGCTTGCGATCACGAGATCGTCGAGCGACAACGTGAAGGCCAGCATCCAGCCGGCCACGATCGCGGGGATGATCAGGGGCAGCGTCACCATCAGGAATGCCCGCACCGGATCGCAGCCGAGATCCATCGCGGCTTCCTCCAGGCTCCTGTCGAGCGAGCCGAGCCGCGACTGCACCACGACCGCGACAAAGCACATCGTAAGCGTGGTGTGAGCGATGACGACGGTCCAGAAGCCGCGTTCGGCGTCGAGCGCCACGAACAGGAGCAGCAGCGAAAGCCCGGTGATGACCTCGGGCATCACCAGCGGTGAATAGAGCATGCCGGAGAACAGCGTGCGGCCGCGGAATCCTTCGCCGCGCGACAGCGCGACCGCGGCGAGCGTGCCGAGCAGCGTTGCGATCGTCGCCGACGTCGCCCCGACCGTGAGGCTCATCCAGGCTGCCTCGATCATCGCGCTGTCGTTGAAGAGCTCGCGGTACCAGACGAGCGACCAGCCGCCCCACACCGTCACCAGCCGCGAGGCGTTGAAGGAATAGATGACGAGGATGACGATCGGCAGATACAGGAACGCAAGCCCAAGCGTCAGCGAGGCCATATTGAAACGCGACAGGCTGCGCTGGGCCATCACTGTGCCTCCAACTGCCGGCGCTGGAGCCGGTCGTAGAGCAAAAGCGGAGCGATCAGGAGCACGAGGAGCGCGATGGCGCAGGCCGAGGCCACCGGCCAGTCCTTGTTCATGAAGAATTCCAGCCACAAGGTCTGGCCGATCATCAGTGAGTTTGACCCCGCGAGCAGATCGGGGATCACGAACTCGCCAACGATCGGGATGAAGCACAGCAGCACGCCGGCGCCGACACCGGGCAGCGATAGCGGGAACGTCACGAGCCAGAATACCTTGCCGGGCCCAGCGCCGAGGTCGGCAGCAGCCTCCTCCAGTGCGGTATCCATTTTGCTGAGCGTCGCATAGAGCGGCAGGATCATGAACGGCAGATAGGAGTAGACGATGCCGATATACATCGCGCTGTCGGTCGACAGCCACACCACCGGCTGCGACACCAGATGCAGCATGAGCAGGACGCGGTTGAGCAGGCCGTCATGCTGCAGAATGTTGATCCAGGCATAGATGCGGATCAGGAACGAGGTCCAGAACGGCACGATGACCAGCATCATCGCCACCCCCTGCCAGCGCTTCGGCAGGCGCGCCATGCCATAGGCGATGGGGTAGCCGATCAAAAGCAGGATCGAGGTCGAGATCAGCGCGACGACGACGCTGCGCAGATAGGAAAGCACATAGAGATTGTCGGAGACCAGGAGGCGGAAATTGTCGATCGAAAGTGACGCGAAGGCAGCTTTGAGCGCCGCGGCGCCGGCGGTGAGATCGAAGACCGGGATATAGGGCGGCCGCGCGATCGCGGTCTGCGACAGGCTGATCTTGAGCACGAAGCCGAACGGTACCAGGAAGAACAACACCATCCAGACATAGGGCACGATCGCGGCGAAGCGGGCAGGCCTTGCAAAGATCCGGCGCGTGGAAATCCGCCTCCCGCTCATTGTTGCAGCACCATGCAATCGTCCGGCGCGAACCACGCCACCACGCGCTGACCGAGGCCATAGGCATCGATGTCGATCCGCGCGGTATTGGCTATCGTCGAGCGCACGATCGTCCCCGAATCGAGCTTGACCTTGTACACGGTGAGACCGCCGAGATAGCTGACGTCGCAGACGACGCCTTCGAGACGGTTGATCGCCTGCGAGTTCGAGGCGTCGGCGACCGGGCCGCGGCGCGACAGCTTGACCTTCTCGGGCCGGATCGCAACCGAGACCATGGTCCTGGTGACGGGATGGCGCGGCTCGGCAACCACGATCGCGCCGACCTCGCGCGTCGAGATCGTCAGCCGGTTGGGCTCGCGGCTGGCGATTTCGCCGTCGAACAGATTGACCTCGCCGATGAACTCGGCGATCCAGCGCGAGGCGGGCGCCTCGTAGAGCTCGCGCGGGGTCGCGACCTGGTCGAGGCGGCCGGCATCCATGACGCCGATCCGGCTCGCCACCGTCATCGCCTCCTCCTGGTCGTGGGTGACGATGATGAAGGTCATGCCGAGCCGGCGCTGCAGCTCCATCAGCTCGAGCTGGGTGCTCTCGCGCAGCTTCTTGTCGAGCGCGGCGAGCGGCTCGTCGAGCAAGAGCACCTGCGGCCGCCGCGCCAGCGAGCGCGCCAGCGCCACGCGCTGCCGCTGGCCGCCGGACAGCTGGTCGGGCTTGCGCTTCTCGAGCCCGCCGAGCTTCACAAGCGCCACCATCTCGGCGACGCGCCTGTCGATCTGCTCGCGCGCCATGCCCGCGCGGCGCAAGCCGAAAGCGATGTTGTCGCGCACATTCAGATGCGGAAACAGTGCGTAGTTCTGGAACATCATGTTGATCGGCCGCTCATGCGGCATGACCTGCCCAATGTCCATGCCGCGCAGCAGGATGCTGCCCTCGTCCGGCGTCTCGAAGCCGGCGAGCATGCGCAACAGCGTGGTCTTGCCGCAGCCGCTTGGACCAAGCAGCGCGAAGAACTCGCCGGCCGCAATGTCGAGCGATACGCCGTCGACGGCGCGGAAGCTGCCAAACGTCTTGACCACCCCCTCGATGCGGAGCAACGGCACGTTGGGTTGAGGTCGGGGTTGCGGCCCGGCTTTCTCGGAAGGCGCAGCCGGCGACTGGGGCTTGGACGGCGCGACAGCCTGTAACTCCGGCTCGGCCCGTTCCGAAACCGCACCGATCCTGGGTGCTTCCTCAGCCATGTTCCCCTGCCCAACGCCCCGCGCCAAGCTAGCGGCGGAAGCGCAGCGGCTCAACCGCTCCTTTGTGAGATAGCTGAAGGTGGCGAGCTACCCGCCTGCCCCCTTCGCCATGAAGGCGGCCAGCGCCTCACGATCTTCGGCCGGCATGGTCAGGCCAAGCTTGGAGCGCCGCCACAGGACGTCGTCGGGAAAGCGCGCCCATTCCTTTTTCATGAGATAGCGCACTTCGGCCTCCGTCAGCTCGGGACCAAAATGGCGGCCAAGATCGCCGCGGCTTTTGGCGTCCCCCAGGATGTCCGTGACGCGCTTGCCATAGGCGCCGAACAGCCGCTGCGCCTGCGCCTCCGACAGAAACGGCCAGCGCTCGCGTACCGCCATGACCTCCCAGTCAAAGCGCTCCCAGGAAAATTCGCCGCCCGGCAGCGGCGCGTTCGCAGTCCAGCGCGGCGACATCGGGAAGTAGCGCGTGAGCTCCGATACCGCCCGCTCGGCGCGCAGCCGCGAGGTCGTAACGTCGCCGCCGAACAAGGTCAGCAGCGGCGGCTTGTCGCGTTGGTGATCGAGCATCATCGCGCGGTCTCGCGCGGCCGGCGGGCCGCCGCGGTCCGCCGCCAGATTGACTCCGGAGACGCTGCGGACCACGTCCGACGCCTCGATCCGCTCGCGGAAATAACGGTTGGCCGCCTCGCACAGATAGGCGACGTCGCACGCACCGACCGCGACGATGGCGGGATCGCCGGTGAACGCATGGGCGATGGTGCCGATCAGCGTGAAATCACGCTCATAGGGGCTTGCGAAGATCAGCCTTCGGTCGAGGTTCTGAAACACGTAGACGTTGTCGCTGTCGAACAGACGGCGCACTACGATCTGTCCGACCTGGACCGCGGCGAGTTTGGGAAACGGAATGCGCAGCACCGTTTCCGCCACCATGCTGGTCCAGCCCCCGCTGGCGTTGGCGAGCGCCCTCGCCGTGATCACCTGGCGCCGGCCGCGGTCGATCACCGCCAGCCGCCAGCGGTGTTCGCGGTCGGCACGGACGCAGCGCGCGCCGACACGGATATCGGCCCCCCGCTCCGCCGCATCGCGTGCGAGGAGCACCACGAGGCGGGAATCGTCGACGACGCAGTCGGAATATTCGAAGGCGGTGCCGAACGGCCGCCGCAGCGCGTCGCCGACGGGATGGTGGTTGATGTTGATCATTGCCGAGCGCGACAGCCGGCTCTTCGAGGCGAGGCGGTCGTAGAGCCAGAGCGCGGCGCGTAGTTTCCAGCGCGGGCGTTCCTCCACGTGTGCGGGGATCGCAAAGCGCATCGGCCGCACCACATGCGGCGCGATTCTGAGCCAGGTGTCGCGCTCGCTCAGCTGGGTGCGCACCCGCGCAAACGCACGGCGTTCCAGCACCGAGAGGTCGCCATGGATCAGCCGCGATGTCGCCGACGATGCGGCGCCGCCAAGATCGCCCTGCTCCAGAAGAACCACGCGCAGACCCCGGCCGGCGGCGTCGCGCGCCACGCTGACCCCGTTCAGCCCGCCCCCGATGATCGCCAGATCGTAGTCCGCCATGCGTCCCAGTCTCGATGAGCCCAGTTCAGCTCATCACTAGCGCATGATCTGGAAAAGTGTGCAGCGGTTTTCCGAAAAGATCATGCGCAAAACGAGAATCCAGAGGCGCCATGGCGATTCATCGTAATGCCATAGCGCTCTAGCCTGTCTTGCGCACCGCCTCCATGACGTTGCCGCCGTTGCGGCCAACGAGCGGTCCGTATTGCCCGATCGGCAGCGGCTTGCCGATCAGGTAGCCCTGCACGGCGTCGCAGCCTTCGTCGGCGAGGAAGGCGAGTTGTTCCAGGGTCTCGACTCCCTCGGCCACCAGCGACATGCCGAGGCCGTGGCCGAGGTCGATGACGGCGGAGATGATCGCGGCCGATTGCGGATTGCGGCCGAGATTGATGACGAAGGCGCGGTCGACCTTGATCTTGTCGAACGGGAACGCCTGCAGATAGCTCAGCGAGGAATAGCCAGAGCCGAAATCGTCCATCGAGATGCGCACGCCGAGCGCCTTCAGGCGGCGCAGCAGCGCCAAACCTCGATCGAAGTCCTCGATCAGCACACCCTCGGTGATTTCGAGCTCGAGCCGGCCGGGCGCAAGCCCGGTTTCGAGCAGGATCGAATGGACGAGGCCGACAAGATCGCCGTGCACGAATTGCGCCGGCGACAGGTTGACGGCGACTTGCAGCGGCTTCGGCCACAAGGCGGCCTCGCGACAGGCCTCGCGCAGGATCCATTCGCCCATCTCGACGATCAGGCCGCTCTCTTCGGCAATCGGGATGAAATCGCTGGGCGGGACGAAGCCGCGTACCGGATGCAGCCAGCGCGCCAGCGCCTCGAATCCGATGATTTCGCTGTGCTCGACGGTCGAGCCCGACATCGCCTGCGGCTGGAAGTAGAGCGACAGCTCGCCGTTGCGGATCGCGACCGAGAGGTCCTGATGCAGCACGCGACGATCGCGGATCTGCTGGTCCATCTCCGGCTCGTAGACGCTGATCGCGCCGCGCGACTTCTGTTTGGCGCGGAACAGCGCCGCGCCGGCATTGGCAAGCAGCGAGGCAGCGTCCGTTCCGTTGTGCGGGAACACCGAGATGCCGGTGGTGAGACCGGTGCGGACCGATTTGCCGTCGATCGAAAATTCCCTGGCTATCGCCTCCACAAGCTGCTCTGCGAGCTCGATCCCGGCGGTGGGTTGCTTGCCGTCGATGATAAGGCCGAATTCGTCGCCGGAGAGCCGCGCCACCACGCCGCCGCGCGCCGCAGCCTGGATGCGGTTGGCAACCTCGATCAGGAGCTTGTCGCCGGTCGCGTGACCGAACACGTCGTTGACTTCCTTGAGGCCATCGAGGTCGACCGAGAGTACCGCGAACTCTTCGCCGGTTCCGGCGCAGGCCTCGATCATCTGGGTCAGCGCCTGCAGGAAGGCGGCGCGGTTGGGCAGATCGGTCAGGCCGTCGTGATAGGCCATGTGCGCCATGCGCGATTCGGTCTGTCGGCGGTCGGTGACGTCCTCGTGCGTCTTGATCAAGTATTTCGGCTCGCCGCCCTCGTCGAGCACGGTCATGCGGCGGGTCAGGAACAACCTGAGACCGTCCTTGGTCGAGATCGGATGCTCTTCGGTGAGCAGGTCGCGCTTCTTGATCGCGGCCTCATCGCGGGCGATGATCAGCTTGGCTTCGCGGGGATGGAAGATGTCGGCGGCGGTGAGCCCCGTGACCTCCTCGCGCCGGCGGCCGAGGATCGTCTCCGCGCTGCGGTTGGCGAGCAGATAGCGACCGTCGCTGACACGCTCGACGATCAGCGACACCGGGATATTGTCGACCACGAGCTCGAGGAACTTCTTGGTGCTTTCGAGCTCGACCGACAGCGACCGGCGCTCCGTGACGTCCTCGAACAGCGCGATCAGGAACACCGGCTGGTTGTTCTCGTCGCGAGCGACCACGCGGTTGGAGGAGAGCACGCGCTTCTGCAGACCGCGCTCGACCACGAGCTCGCTGCGATAATGGCCATCCGGCGAATTGACGGCGGCGCGGTCGGCGGCATCGATGTTGGCCGCCGTATCGGGCCGGAAGATCTCGTCGGCGCGATTGCCGACGATGTGATCGCGCGAAAAGCGAGAGAAGCGCTCGAAGGCGCGATTGGCGAAGATGTAGCGGCCGTCCTCGATGTTCTTGGCGGCGACGCAGACCGGCACGTTGTCGAGCACCGATTCCAGGAATTGCTTGGTCGACGCCAGCTCGCGCGACAGCTTGCGCTGCTCGGTGCAATCCAGATGCGTCGCAATCGAACCGCCATTGGGCAAGGCGAAATATTTGACGAGGATGGACCGGCCGTCCGGCAGTTCGGTGATCAGACCTTCGGGTCCTCCCACCTGAGCGTAGAACCGATCGTCGCTGACCTCGAGGGCGCTGGAGGCGCGCTGAAACATCGTGAGCTGCGCCCCGGTCATGTTGGGCGGAAATGCAGAGCGCGACAGGCCGTAGATTTCGAGATAACGCTCGTTGACGAACACGACCCGCTGCCTCGGATCGGTCATCACCACGCCCTGGTTCAGGTTGTTGAGGGCGGAAGAGACGAAGGCGTTGCGGCGCGCCTGCGAACGCTTGACCCGGCGCAGCGCCGAATGAATCCAGAGCGCGATCGAGGCCAGGAAGGCGCAGACGACGATGCCGCCGATCAGGACCTCCCAGAGCACGTTGGGGTCGAGCGAGCTGATATAACTCACCGCCAAGGTGTCGGACTTCGCCCAGGCGGGATCACCGGGCGCGGCGATCGCGACCAGGCACAGAAGGGCCCGCGCAAGAATCGGATCCTTGCTGCCTGCCTGCCAATTCTTGCCAGCCATCAGTCACCCGCGGATTTCAGCGGCAGAGTGTCTGGCTCGACGGGTTTGGATCAGGTAAATACGTACCCGCTTAACTCCAAAATACAGCTCAAATTACGGCAATTGCCCTGACATGATTAATGCTTCTCTAATGCGCATGGATCGAGTGATAGTCCAGACGATGCAATGGCTTGACCGCCGGCTTTCGTTAACGACAGGCTAATCTTCAATGAGCGGCGAGCCCGTTCGCTGTGGCAATTTTCGAACCTGAAATTCAAGCAAATGGACAAGGTTGAGTGCGTCGTAGTCGGGGCGGGCGTGATCGGTTTGGCGATCGCGCGGCGCCTCGCACAAGGCGGGCGCGAGGTGATCGTACTCGAGGCGGCCGAGGGCATCGGCACTGTGACCTCCTCGCGCAACAGCGAGGTGATCCACGCCGGCATCTATTACAAGGCGGGCAGCCTGATGGCGCGGATGTGCGTGACCGGCAAGCGGGCCCTCTACGACTATTGCTCAAGCCACGGCATTCCACACAACAACTGCGGCAAGCTCATCGTCGCCACCACGCCGAAGGAGACCGAGAAGCTGCAATCGATCCGCGCCCATGCCGAAGCCAATGGCGTGCTCGATATGCGCCTGCTTTCAGGCGAGGCCGCGCGCGCACTCGAGCCGGCGCTGAATTGCGACGCCGCGTTGCTCTCGCCCTCGACCGGCATCATCGACAGCCACTCCTACATGCTGGCGCTGCGCGGCGAGGCGGAAGCGGCCGGCGCCGCGTTTGCCTTCCACACGCCGCTCCGGCGCGCCAAGGCGAGAGGCGGAAGGATCGAGCTCGATGCCGGCGGCGAGGCGCCGATGACGCTCGAATGCGAGCTGTTGATCAACGCCGCCGGGCTCGATGCGCCGGCGACCGCACGCCAGATCCAGGGCATGCCGGAAGCGCTGATCCCGCAGGCCTATCTCGCCAAGGGCAATTATTTCAGCTGCAGCGCGCGGGCGCCGTTCTCGCACCTGATCTACCCGGTGCCCGAGCCGGGCGGGCTCGGTGTTCATCTCACCCTCGACATGGCGGGGCAGGCGCGCTTCGGCCCCGATGTGGAATGGGTCGACCATATCGACTATGCGGTCGACCCGGCGCGCGCTGAGCGCTTCTATCCCGCGATCCGCAAATACTGGCCGACGCTGCCCGATGGCGCGCTGATGCCGAGCTATTCCGGCATGCGGCCGAAGATCGTGCCGCCGGCGGTCGCCTCGCAGGATTTCGTGATCCAGAGCCCGCGCCAGCACGGGGTCGAGGGGCTGATCAATCTGTTCGGGATCGAGTCGCCGGGACTGACGTCGTCGCTCGCAATCGCAAATCACGTCGGCGAGCTCGCCGGCCTATAGACGACCCCAGCGCGTTTTCGCGCGATGCTACCTGAGGAATAATCCCGCCGCTCCAGCGATGAGCGCGAAAACGCGCTCATCCGGGGATCATGGCGGGGCTGAAGATTTCGTTAATGCAGTGTTTCGTCAGCGGACTGCTTCAACCGCTCGATCTGGTCCTTCACCATCAATTTCCGGCGCTTCAACTCGGCTATTTGCAGGTCGTCCGTTGAAAGGTGGATAAGAGCTTCGTGCAGTTCGTTCTCAAGGCTCTTGTGTTTCCGTTCCAGTTCAACGAGATGTGCCTGAAGGGCCATTCGCAACCTCCTTGGTTGATTGGAAACCTCAGATTCGATCCGGAACTGTGAGTGTACACGTCCGCCCGAATCTGTCGATGGTCTATCCGAATCGGCCGCGTCATTTTTGGCGGCCTTGTGTAACCAAGCGTGAGCACGGAACCCGTGATCCCAAGGGCCGGTCATGTCCCGAGTTTGCCAGAACCTTTAAGGCCTTGCCTGAGGCTTTGCCCGTTGCACCGGGCGGCCGGAGGGGCGATATTTCCCACAGGCTTTCCACAGCCTTTCGCAATCTCATCGCGTATTTCGGCTAAGCTGTATCATGACCGACGAAGCTGAGCGCGCACTGCATGCCGAACTCGCACGGCTGCAGCAGGAACACCGCGATCTCGACGCGGCGATCGATGCACTCCAACAATCGCCGGCGCCCGATCTGTTGCGGTTGCAACGGTTGAAGAAGCGCAAGCTGCAGCTGCGCGACCGCATCGCCTTCATCGAAGACCAGATCACCCCTGACATCATCGCCTGATCACGGAAGTGACCCGTTAACGGCCCTCCTCAAAATTTCGGCGCGCCCTTCGCCGCGGCTACTTGACTCCGATAGAACAAAAGAGGAACATTCAGGCGTCCTCGACAGACCCTGGAGCGTCCGCCATGCCCGTCTCACCGACCGCGTTTGACAACAGCCATTACGAGAAGGCCTGCGATCAGGCCATTGCAATGTGCGACGGCAACCTGCGCAGCACGATCAAGGCGCTGATCATGGCCAACGAATTCCTGGAAGCCGAACTCATGGAATTGCAGGCGGCGATCTCCTCAGGCTGCGCGCCCTTGCAATCGGAGCCCACCGAGAACGCGGCCTGACGGAGCAAACCATGGCCGACATCACCTATTACGTGGCGATGCCCTTCCTGCAGGACGATACGGGTGCGTTGATTGCGGGTGCCGCAGAGGAGTGTCAGAGCTCGACCACGGCGCTGCGCCGCGCTGAAACGTTGTCGCGGATCGCCGGCAATATCGGCGCGGTCGCATTCAGCCGCAGCGGCGATCCCATGGCTGGCGAGTTTGGCGATGCCAAGCTGCTCAGAAAATTCGGCGAAGTGCCGGACGACCTGAGCGCGCTTTAGGGGTTCTTGTCATCGCGAGGAGCCAACGGGTCCGCGCGAACGCGCGGCCCGCTGACAGGCTCCGCGACGGCGTGTCCGCCGTAGCCCGCAGAGCGAAGGCGGAAGCAATCCGGCCTTGCGCGCAGCCTCACCCTTTTGATTTGCTTCGCTCCGCTGGCAATGGCGGCGGAGGGCTCTCATGCCGGCGCTGGGCCTTGCGCACATACATCGCGCGATCGGCCTCCTCCAGCGCGCGCGCTGCTTCGGATTGCGGTCCGAGGATCGCAACGCCGGCGGACGCGCCGGCCGACACGTTCCGTCCGTCGAATCTGAAAGTCAGCCGATCGATATCGGCTTCCAGCGCAGCTGCTTTCGCACGCGCATCGGTCTCGGTGAGATTCCAGAGCAGAAGGCCGAACTCGTCGCCGCCGAGCCGCCCCACCACGTCGGACGCACGGACCTGCCGCGTCAGCGCAGCGGTAATCGCCATCAGCACCTCATCGCCGGCGGCATGACCGAAAGCATCGTTGATCGGCTTTAGGCGGTCGACATCGAGCAGAATCAGCGCCCCGCTCGCGCGGTAGCGCTTGATGTAGGCGATGGCGCGCGTGAGCTCGTGCTCGAACCCGCGCCGGTTCGCAATCGCCAGCAGAAAGTCGGTGTCGGCCGAGGCCTGCAATTCCTCGATCTGTCTTAGCGCTGCCGTAAGCTCGGCCCGCAACTTGCGGATGGTGGCCTTGTCGCGCCTTTCCGCCCGCGGCGCTCCCCACACGGCCCGCTTGCGGGGCTTTGCGGCTGATATCGCCGGCCTCCGAACTCGCTTTTTCATGGGCATGAAACGGCTGGTGGATGCGTTTGAAGACTTGCCGGATTTGGCCAAGACAGGATAGTGCATTCCTACTCCCTTGCCACGCCTTGCCGCCGTCGGGCCCGAACCTATAATCCGGCCTATGTTTTTGGATTCCTGAGAAGAATTAACCTTATGCCCGCTCCCGTCGCCATCATCATGGGAAGCCAGTCCGACTGGGAAACCATGCGGCACGCCGCCGAGACGCTCAAACAGCTTGGCGTCGATTGCGAGGCCCGCATCGTTTCCGCACACCGCACCCCGGACCGGCTGTTCAGCTTTGCCAAGGGCGCCAAGGCCGCCGGCTTCAAGGTCATCATCGCCGGCGCCGGTGGGGCGGCGCACCTGCCGGGTATGACCGCCGCGCTGACGGAGCTGCCGGTGTTCGGTGTTCCCATCGATTCGAAGGCCCTGTCGGGCGTCGATTCGCTCTATTCCATCGTCCAGATGCCGGCCGGCGTGCCCGTCGGCACGCTCGCGATCGGCCGCGCCGGCGCCGTCAACGCGGCACTGCTGGCAGCGAGCGTGCTCGCGCTCGGCGATACCGCGCTCGCTTCACGCCTTGCCGGCTGGCGCAAGAAAAATACCGATGCGGTCGCCGAACGCCCGGAGGGGTCGGCGTGACAAGTTTCAATCAGGTGAAGCTCAAGCCTGGCAACACGATCGGCATTCTGGGCGGTGGCCAGCTCGGCCGGATGTTGGCGATGGCGGCCGCGCGGCTGGGCCTGCGCTGTCAGATCTTCTCGCCGGATCCCGACTCGCCCGCCTTCGACGTGGTGCTAAACGCGACCTGCGCCGAATATGCCGATGTCGAGGCGCTGGAGGTGTTCGCCAACGACGTCGACGTCATCACTTATGAGTTCGAGAACGTGCCGGCCTCCGCCGCACTGGTGCTGTCGGCGCGCCGTCCGGTGCTGCCGGACCGCAAGATCCTGGAGACGACGCAGGACCGCCTCGCCGAGAAGAATTTTGTGACAAAGCTCGGCATCGGCACCACCGCCTATGCCGACGTCTCGAGCGTTTCCTCCTTGCGCGAGGCGGTCGCGCACATCGGCCTTCCCGCCGTGATCAAGACCCGCCGTTTCGGCTATGATGGCAAGGGCCAGGCGATGATCCGCGAGGACGACGATCTCTCGCGGATCTGGGCGGAGCTCGGCACCAAGTCCGCCATCCTCGAGGCCTTCGTTCCCTTCGAGCGCGAGATTTCGGTGATCGCGGCACGCTCGGTCGACGGCGAGGTCGAATGCTTCGATGTCACCGAAAACGAGCATCGCGACCATATCCTGAAAATCTCGCGGGCGCCGGCCGCGATACCCGATGAGCTGGCCCAGGAAGCGCTCCGCATCGCCGCCAGGATCGCGACCGCGCTCGACTATGTCGGCGTGCTCGCGGTCGAGATGTTCGTGGTGGCCAATGGCGCAGGACCTCCTAAGGTGCTGGTCAATGAGATCGCCCCGCGGGTGCATAATTCCGGCCATTGGACACTCGACGGCGCCTCGATCTCGCAATTCGAGCAGCACATCAGGGCGATCGCCGGCTGGCCGCTGGGAAAGCCCGTGCGCCACGGTGGCGCGATTACCATGACCAACCTGATCGGGGACGAGATCGAAAGCTACGAGCAGTGGCTCACCGTGCCCGGCGCCACCGTCCATCTCTACGGCAAGGCTCCGCCTCGCCCGGGCCGCAAGATGGGCCACGTGACCCAGGTCGGACACAAGTTCGGACATCCGGCGGGAACGACGCCCTCAAAAGGCGGTTAGCAGATCGAGAGGCCCTATTTTCGCCGCTTAAACCGTATCTTATTGCACACCGAGCGGTGGACATTGGACCTTTAGTCTGATAGAGACGCGCGCTCAAGACCGGGGCGAGGTGCTTTTGCCAGCCCTTGAGCCTTTACCCGAATAGATGTCGATTGACCCAAAAGAGGATGCCGCGTGCAGGTTCTCGTTCGCGATAACAACGTCGATCAAGCCCTCAAGGCGCTGAAGAAGAAGATGCAGCGTGAGGGAATTTTCCGCGAGATGAAGCTCCGCGGCCATTACGAAAAGCCCTCCGAGAAAAAAGCCCGCGAAAAGGCCGAAGCCGTGCGCCGAGCGCGCAAGCTGGCCCGCAAGAAGCTGCAGCGCGAGGGCCTCTTGCCGATGAAGCCGAAGCCGGTGTTCGGAGCCGGTCCCGGTGGCGAGCGTGGTGCGGGCGGTGGCCGTAGCGGTGCAGGCGGCGGCTCGCGCGGAATGCGCTGAGCGGACAGGCCGGTCGATGGTTCAGGTAACGCGGGCTTTTCGCCCGCGTTATTATTTTGCGGGGGCGGCTGGGCGACAAGACCAAGGCGGCCGGCTGCTATGGGCCGGCATTCGATCCGCGGCCAAGGAATGTAATGTGGTGGCACGAATCGGCTTGGCGCGCGTCGGCGGCAAGCCCGACCAGAGCTACGGTACGTTCTGATCGGACCCAGCGCTGATCAGGTGAGCCTCAGTCCGTGAACTGCTGGCTGGCGTTGCTGCTGTCTTGCCGGTCTGCACCCGGCAGAACCGCGTGGAACATGGCCCGCGCCGCATGCAGCATGTCCTGGGCCATGTTGGTCGTGCGGTTGGCAAGCTTGTTCGCGCCGGCCCTGAGGTCGATCGGCGGCGACGGCGGGGGCGGCGGAATATCCGCCGGCGGGACCGGCCGGTTGGGATCGTCGTTGCTGATCGAGGCCGTCGCAGTCGGGCCTTCCACCGGCGGGGCGGCGACGGTGATCGGCGGCGGCAATGGCCGGATTGGCGCGGCGGCCATAGCCGGCGGCGGGGTCACGGTGCGGGGGACTTCCTGCAGGCGCGGCGCCTCCGGCGAGCGCGAAGCTTCCTCGGTACGCGATTGGCTGTCCGCGTTACGCAGGCGTTCGATCGCGGCGCGCGCCAGTTCGTTGACATCGCGGTCCTCCGCAGCCGGCACGGGCGCTACGGCGGTCTGAACCGGTGCGGCGGGGGACGAGGCGACCGGCGCCGGAGCGGCCTTGGCTATCGCCTTCTCATGCGGAGCGGGGACCGGCGCGTGACGGCGCGCCTCGGCGGGAATGGCGGCGGTTTCAGCCGGCCTGGTCTCCTGAGATTTTGCGCCCTGAGCCTTGGCTTCCTGAGCCTTGGCTTCCTGAGCCTTGGCTTCCTGGGCCTTGGCCTCCCGAGCCTTGGCTTCCGCGGCCTTGGCTTCCGCTGCCTTGGGCCCGGTCGGCTTGACTTCGGCCGGCCTCTCGGCAGCCGACTTCTCCATCATGGCGCGCTCGGAAATGCCCTTGGCCGTTACGCCGGGCTCGGGGATGTTCGCGACATCGGTCGGCTTGACGTGCTTCTTGGCGCCGGCAGGGGCAACCGCAGCGGCGACCGGGCCGTTGGTGGCGGGCCTGGAAATGTAGTGATTGACAATGTAGGCGCCGATTACCGTCGCGGCCACCGACGGCAGAATCTCCAGCGCAAATTTCTTCATGTAATTCAGCATTGCCGACCACTCCCCAACCGCGAGTCATGGGGGAACTTTGAGGCACATTGAGGGATCAACTGCGGCACGCTAATGGCAAACCCGTAAATGATTGATTTAAGGCTTCAACTCGACCTCGAGGAACACGATCTCGGAGGCCGTTTCGTTGAGCACGTCGTGCTCGACGCCGGCCTTCCGGAAGTACGATTTTCCGGCCCCGAGCTGGGCCTTGGAGCGGTCGCCATTCGGCGCCACGATGGTCATCTCGCCCGCGGTCACGGGAACGATGACGTAATCCATCTCATGGATGTGACGGCCGGTGGCGCTGCCGGGCTCGAGCAGCCAGCGGGTGACGCGGACCTCGGGGGTGTCGACCTGGACCTCGGATTGGGCTGACAGCACGGCGCTCTCCAGTTACGGGACGAAGACGAGAAGCACGAATATCGCAAAAACCACCATGTGAACCAGCCCGAACAGCATATTGGTCCGCCCGGTTCCGAAGGTCAGCATGCTCAACACGAAGGTGAGCATAAGCTCCGCCGTGTTCTGGCCGTTCAGTCCGAGCTCAAGACGCTTGTCCATTGTGAAGGCGGCAATCGCCACCGCCGGCACCGTCAAGCCGATGGTTGCCAGGGAAGAGCCAAGCGCGAGGTTGATGCTCTTCTGCAGGTCGTTCTTGCGCGCGGCCGACACCGCCGCCACGCTCTCGGGCAAGAGGATCAACAGCGCCACCACCACACCGGCAAACGCCGCCGGCGCGCCGATCGCGGCGGTCGCCGCATCGACCACGACGGAGAATTTCTTGGCGAGCAGCACCACCGCGAGCAGGCAGACCAATAGCAGGACGACGCTCGAGGCGAGCTCACGTGAGCGGATCGGCGGGCTATCGTCGGTCAGGCCCGCAGCGCCGCCGACGAAATAGTCGCGATGCCGGCTGGTCTGGGTGTAGAGGAAAACACCGTAGAGCAGGATCGTGACGACGCTGACGACTTCGAGCTGCGCGTCGGAATAGGTCGGACCCGGCGCGGTCAACGTGTAGTTCGGCAGGATCAGCGTAATGGTCGCCATTGTGAAGAGCACGCTGAGATAGACGTTGGCGCCCGAGACCTGGACATCCTGCTCGCGATAGCTCAGGCCCCCGATGAAGATGCAGACGCCGACGAGGCCGTTGCACACAATCATGACCACCGCGAAAACGGTGTCGCGCGCGAGTGTCGGCACCTCATTTTCGCCGAGCATGAGCGTTGCGATCAGCGCGACCTCGATGATGGTGACGGACAGAGTCAGCAGCAGCGTGCCGTAGGGCTCGCCGATCCGGTGCGCGATCACCTCCGCATGATGCACGGCCGCAAATACCGTGCCGAACAGGATGATCAAAAGCACGACCGCGAACAGCGCACCGCCAACGGACGGCGAAAAGCTGTAGCCGGCCGCGGTCACGGCCGCGAACAGCAGGACTGCCAGGAGAGGAAACATCCACGCCGATTTCGGCATCGGGCCGTGCGCGCTCATCGATCCTCAATCCGCAATTGGCCGCCGCATGCGATCAGCCTTTCAAACCGGTGATGAATTGTCGAGCGGTTTCGATCGCGCCGAATTGGTCGAGATCATCATGGCCTGCGCCGCGAAAGCGGACGAATTGCTTGGGCTCATGGGCGAGCGCAAACAGCCGTTCACCAAAGGCGATCGGAATGGTCGGATCGTGGTCACCGTGCATGATGAGAAGCGGCACCCTCACTCGACCGATGCGCCGGTCGGAATGGAATGGATCGCGCATCATCAACTTGACCGGCGCGAACGGAAAGAGCGAGGCGGCAATGTCGACGGCCGAGGTGTAGGGAGCTTCCAGGATCAACTTGCCGATGGGATGTTCGGCGGCGATGGCAACCGCAACGCCGCTTCCGAGTGAAAAGCCCCATGCCACGATCCGGCCCGGCTCGTAGCGCGCGATCGCGAAAGCGTAGGCCGCCGCACCGTCCAACAACAGCCCCTGCTCGCTCGGCGATCCGCTCGATCCGGCATAGCCGCGATAGGACAGCGCCACGAGGCCGGTGCCATCGGAAGTCATCGCCATGAAGCGGCCGACGAGGCTGGCAAGGAAATCGCCGTTGCCCGGAACAAACAGGATCACGGGATGGCCGGGCTTGGCCGGCACGTGCCAGACGATGACCTTCTCGCCATCGGCGGTGGTCAGCACATGGTCTTCGGCTTGCGGGAAGCCCGCGGCGGCGGGCGCGGTGCGCCCGACCGGCGGGATCGGAAACAGCAAGGCGCGCTGCTTGAGGTAGAGCACTGCGAGACCGCCGAGGTAGATGAGCGCGATGACAATGACGATCCATTTCAGCGCAGTCATCATCGCCGCGCTATCGCTTGCGCGCCCTCAGTCGCTTCTCGACGTCGGTCTTGATGCCCTCCGGAATCTCACGGCACGAACAAGCGCGCGCCTGTGCAACGTGCCGTGCGATGCGCTGTTCCCGCGTGGCCCTCTGCGGCATGCGATGCTCTCCTTGTTCATGGCCAGGATCTCAAGGCCTCACATGGCCTTGACGATGTTCTCGGTCATCTTCTTGGCGTCGCCGAGCAGCATCATGGTATTGTCGCGGTAGAACAAGGGATTGTCGATGCCGGCATAGCCCGAGGCCAGCGAGCGCTTGATGAACATCACGGTGCCCGCCTTCCAGACCTGCAGCACCGGCATGCCGTAGATCGGCGAGGACTTGTCCTCTTCGGCGGCCGGATTGGTCACGTCGTTGGCGCCGATCACGAAGGCGACGTCGGCCTGGGCGAATTCGGAATTGATGTCCTCGAGCTCGAACACCTCATCGTAAGGCACGTTGGCTTCGGCGAGCAGCACGTTCATGTGGCCGGGCATGCGGCCCGCGACCGGGTGAATGGCGTACTTCACCTCGACGCCTTCCTTCTTCAGTGTGTCGGCCATTTCGCGCAGCGCGTGCTGCGCCTGCGCGACCGCCATGCCGTAGCCGGGCACGATGATGACCTTGGAGGCATTCTTCATGATGAACGCGGCATCGTCCGCCGAGCCGAGCTTTGCAGGCTTCTGCTCGCCGGCGCCACCGCCGGCAACCGTGGTTTCGCCGCCAAAGCCGCCGAGGATGACCGAGATGAAGGAGCGGTTCATCGCGTGGCACATGATGTAGGACAGGATCGCACCGCTCGAGCCGACCAGCGCGCCGGTAATGATCAGCGCGGAATTGCCGAGCGTGAAGCCGATGCCGGCCGCGGCCCAGCCGGAATACGAGTTCAACATCGAGATCACGACCGGCATGTCCGCGCCGCCGATCGGGATGATGATGAGGACGCCGAGCGTAAGCGCCGCGATGGCGTTGAGCCAGAAATAGGCCGGGCTGCCGGTGTGCACGAGGCCGACGATGAACGCGATCAGCCCGATGCCGAGCGCGATATTGATCACATGGCGCGCGGGCAGGATGATCGGCGCGCCGCTCATGCGCGCCGAAAGCTTCAGGAACGCGATCACGGAGCCGGTGAAGGTCACGGCACCGATGGCGACGCCGAGCGACATCTCGACCAGGCTCTGCTGATGGATATTGCCGGGCGTGCCGATGCCGAAGGCTTCGGGCGCATAGAACGCGCCGGCGGCGACCAGAACCGCGGCCATGCCGACCAGCGAATGGAACGCGGCGACGAGCTCGGGCATCGACGTCATCGGCACACGGCGGGCGATGAAGGCGCCGATGCCGCCGCCGATCGCGACCGCAAGGATGACCAGGAGCCAGGCGAGGCCATCGGCGGGCTCGTGGCTCGCGAGCGTGGTCGCGACCGCGATCGCCATGCCGATCATGCCGAACAGATTGCCCCGGCGCGACGTCGCCGGGCTCGACAGCCCGCGCAGCGACAGGATGAACAGCACACCCGCCACCAGATAAAGGAGTGCAGACAGATTGGCGTTCATGATGCGCACACCCCGTCATGCGCGGGCTTGACCCGCGCATCCATCTGAAAAGAAGAATTCTTGCGAAGCACGATGGATGGCCGGGTCAAGCCCGGCCATGACGACGACGCTTTGTGAAAAAGATTCATGGTCGTCGTCACTTCGCCTTCTTCCTGTACATCCCCAGCATGCGCTGGGTGACCAGGAAGCCGCCAAAGATGTTCACGCAGGCGAAGATGAGCGCCACAAAGCCGAAGCCGCGCGCCCAGGCGCTGCCCGACGACACCATGCCGACGCCGACCGCAAGCAGCGCGCCGACCACGATGACCGACGAGATCGCATTCGTCACGCTCATCAGCGGCGTATGCAGCGCCGGCGTCACCGACCACACCACGAAATAGCCGACGAACACCGCCAGCACGAAAATCGAAAGCCGGAACACGAAGGGATCGACGGCCTGTGCCATATGCTCCACGGCAGGTCTCCTCTTAAGCTTTCGGCTGGAAATTCGGATGGATGACCGCGCCGTCTTTCGTCAGCACGGTGGCCTTCACCAGTTCATCGTCCCAGTTGACCGCGAGCGTCTTGTTGGCCTTGTCGACCATCGTCTCGATGAACGAGAACAGGTTGCGCGCATAGAGGCCGGAGGCCGAGGCGGCGACGCGGCCGGCGACATTGGTGTAGCCGACGATCTTGACGCCATCGACCTCAGCGACCTCGCCGGCCTTGGCGCCCTCGACATTGCCGCCGCGCTCGACGGCGAGATCGACCAGCACCGAGCCTGGCCGCATCGATTTCACCATCTCGGCCGAGACCAGGCGCGGCGCCGGACGGCCCGGGATCAGCGCGGTCGTGATCACCACATCCTGCTTCTTGATGTGCTCGGCGGTGAGCGCGGCCTGTTTCGCCTGATACTCCTTCGACATTTCCTTGGCGTAGCCGCCGGCGGTCTGCGCGTTCTTGAACTCCTCGTCCTCAACCGCGAGGAACTTTGCGCCCAGGCTCTCCACCTGCTCCTTGGTGGCGGGCCGCACGTCGGTCGCGGTGACGATCGCACCGAGGCGCCGCGCGGTTGCGATCGCCTGCAGACCTGCGACACCGACGCCCATCACGAACACTTTCGCCGCCGGCACGGTGCCCGCCGCGGTCATCATCATCGGGAAGGCGCGGCCGAAAGCCTCGGCGCCCTCGATCACGGCGCGGTAGCCAGCGAGGTTCGCCTGCGAGGACAGCACGTCCATCGCTTGCGCACGCGTGATGCGCGGCATCAGCTCCATCGCAAA
>Ga0134125_10001974_pt1 | contig 24664 bp, 17 predicted proteins | sample KB31751_FD_96464 | JGI IMG/M metagenome (GOLD analysis project Ga0134125, IMG submission 96464) | Terrestrial soil microbial communities with excess Nitrogen fertilizer from Kellogg Biological Station, Michigan, USA - KB3-175-1 | ecosystem: Environmental > Terrestrial > Soil > Unclassified ...
CCAACCCGGCGGTAAGCCCGGTCAAAGGACTCAGGGGTACAACCAGAACAACCAGCAAGCCGAGAATGGCCATATCCTTGGCCAGCAAAATTTCGTATCCTCGCAGCGGCAGCAAGCGATATCTCACCAGTGCGAAATTCAGTTCCAAGCCGAATAGCGATTGCGTGTACGTGCTCAAAATGATGACGATCAATATAGAAATTATGGGGAAAGCGGCCGCATTCGGATGACGGCTTAAAAAGCGATAGCAAACGGCGCCGATACAAAACAGGATCGCGAGCCAGGTATCCAGGAGTGTGAATAGGTCACGGATATCTTTTTGAATCACAAAGCCAAATCGCCCCGGTGGGCGAGGAACATAGAGGAACGGATTCCACCGGGGCGCGCGAAGGACGAGCCACTTGGTTTCCATCATCAGGAACTGAACAGCAGCAGCCAGCCCAACAAGTAGAAGCGCTACAACATAGTTGACCTTTCGCAAGATCAGAATGACGGCAATCCAAACAATAGGACTTAGCGCGATGCTTGCGATTCTCAATACGAATCGCTGCATCGTACTGAGGGGCCATAGCTGCAGCCGGGAGGCGGGAATTTTCGCGAGCGGATCGGAGGAGATTGGAAACAGCACAAGCGCACCCAGCAGCAGTAACAGAAATGCAGCACTCTGGGGCTGCATTACCGTGAGTAGGGCCACCAAGAGAAAGAAGTTGTTGAATTTGATTGCTTCGAAGGAGCGCAGGTCCCGCTGGACCGCGCGCCGGATGGAATTCAGGATGGCGAGGATCGCAGCCAAGTAAAATCCTCCGCCGGTGGTTTTTCAATTAACTCAAAATACAAGTCTTCCAGAGGCTGCGAAATTTCGCGAGCTGGAGAATGGAAGACGATTTGTCCTTGCCGGATCATCATTACGTCGGTAGCTAGCTCATTCACCATGGGCAGGATGTGTGAGACGAAAAAGACGGTGACGCCCTGGCCGGATTGTGCAATGAGCAGATCGCGCATGGCCTTCGAGGAAACAGGGTCGATGCCTTCGAATGGTTCATCCAAAAAGAGAACATGCGGGTTGTGTAAAAGCGCCATTGCGAGGGCGGTTTTCTTACGCATGCCATGGGAGCACCGGTCAAGAAATGTATTTTTTCCGTCGATGAGGCCGAGTACCCGAAGCAGAAAGCTGATGCGCTCGCGAGCTTGCGTTTCTTCCAATTCATAGACCGGGACGCAGAGCTCCAGATGCTCTTTGACTGTTAGTGAATCGAAGAGTCCCAGATCTTCAGGAACAACCCCAATTGCATGCTTGCCGGCGATCGCCTGCTTGAAAGGGTCTAGCCCGGCGACCCGGATTTCCCCCTGATCCGGTGTCCGCAACCCGGTTAATAACTTGATCAGTGTAGATTTACCCGCTCCATTGGGGCCAAGCAGGGCACAGATACCCCCGGAAATACTGAATGAAATGTCGTCTATCGCTGTGAAGGGGCCAAAGCGTTTTGTGACATGACTGCAGCTAATCATTCAAGTTCCATTTGACACCAAGCCCTGGGATGCACGAACATAAGGGTTTCCCCCCCCCTCGTGCGGATGTGGCGGAATTGGCAGACGCGCTAGATTAAGGTTCTAGTGTTCGCAAGGACGTGGAGGTTCAAGTCCTCTCATCCGCACCAAACCTTAGGTTACGCGACTGTAGGCTCTACCCGCTCCCTGGGTTCGCCGCCGCTGTTTTAAGTTCATTTCTTCGCTAACGAGCGATTAAAATCCAACGCGGCTTCCAGCAGCTTCTGGCGTATTGCATCGTTGCCGTAAATTTCAGGAGAAGCCCTCACCCAGCCATTCATCTGGCGGCCTCGCATGACCATCGGAGCGATACCCGAAATCTTCAGTGCCCAGGCATCCTTATCCTTGCCGAGCCGCACCAGCATGCTGCCCTCACGGGCGCCGCATACGAGGTTGCCATTTACAAGCCAAGCCCATCCGCCAAACATCGCTTTCTGCGTTATTCCCCGGACCGCGGTCAAGCTGTCGTTTACCAGTTCCTCGAGTCCTTTATCGCGCGCCATCCCGATTTCCTCTCGGAAATGCTACCAAGCACGGAGTGAGATTCCGCTTCAGCAAAGCGCCCACGGGGTTTGGCGTCAAGCCCGAAAATGCGGCTTTAACATCTCCATGATCCGATCGAGATCCCGCAGATCTCCTGCGTCCATGGTGAACCGGCTCGTCCGCCGCATCACCACGTTCTTGAAAATGCCCCGTCGCCGCAGAATTTCCTTCATCAGCACGAAGGTAGTCCGTCGCTCAAGTACGGCTGATAGGAGGAACTTCTGAAACAGCTCGTAGGACTCATTTTTCTTACCCGCGTGATACCAATCCCAAATCTGAGCTTGTATGTCGGCGAAGCCGGCGCCAGCCATTGTGCCGCCTGAGCCGCGTTCCATCTCGTCGTACAGGTTCATGGCGCCGCCGCCGGTGGACGGGAACAGATCCGTCCGCTTCCGTTCTTTGAGTACCCTCGTTACCTCGTGGGGAACGTTACCGGCTTCCAACTTCAGAATGCGCACAGACGGAATTTTATCCGCTATGTGCAGTAGAAAATCGGTGGTCATGCCCGGATTCGAAACCTGGATGCACATGGGCAGCTTAGATACCGAAGCAATCGAGGTGAAGTAGTCCTCCATATACTTGCTATCGCCATAGCCGTCGGTTGGTCCCAGCGCATGCAGCCCGTCGGCACCGATCTTTTCCGCGAAACGGGCGTACTCCATGGCTTCGAACTTGTTCGCCCCATGAACGCCGATCAGAACAGTGGCGCGGCCTTTGGCTTCTTTCACCACCGTGGGTGAATAGCGCATGCGCTCGTTAAAGGAGAGCGAACTCGTCTCGCTCGCGCCCGCCGGCCACACGACGCCGTGAACTCCGCCGCGGCAGAGGAAATCCGTCTCTTTTCGCAGGCACTCCTCGTCGATGGCCAAATTTTCAAGGAAGGGAGTTTGCATAATGACGAAGATCCCCTGCCAGGCCTTCGTATTTGTATTTGGTGCTTGTGCGGCACTCAATGCCGGCGCGGCCGACAACGCGGCGGTCATTTGCAGAAAGTGGCGCCTGTCGAAGCTAGTAGGCATGGGTCACCTTATATCACGTAAGTAAGAGAGGTCCCCCGAACATTGAGGGCCAGGCTGTTGCAGCCGCAAAAAAATTTGATGCTTAACGGAGTCTGAAAACCCGTCACCGATGTATACTCTCCCCATTCGGTTAAGGCAGTAGTAACGCCGGAAGCCGGAAAAAGGACGAATTTTATGTCAGCAGCTACACAATCCCGCTCATCGGTTCGGCCGAGAATAATGCCTGCCCAGCAGAAGATAAGGGAACTCACACAGTCAGCCCTCTCCAAGGCAAACTTGGATTTCGCAAAACTAGAACGGCTTTACCGTGAAAGTATTTCAGAATTCGCGGTCGAAAAGAAAAAGCGCCTTTCGGAAGCAATGAAGCAATCGGCGGCTTTGTTGAATGCCTTTCAAAGCGACCTCAAAATCGTGCAAGTAAGGTTGGATGCGATCAAAGAAGCTGCCCCGGTTAACTTAACTCTTCTCGATGTCGCTACGAGCATTACATCAGATAATCTCACGTTGAGCGCTACCAATATGGCTCATACCAACAACCAGGCCGAATTTGACTTCAACACAGATAGCACAGGCAGTGCTGACGTAAAGTTTTCCTACCAATGGACAAATAATAGCGACCTTTTTGCTGTTATCAACCTGTTGGGATTTATCTCGTTTAACGGCATACTGACAGCGGGGACCGATGGAAGTTTTTGGCCCATCGACACGCAACATTCCCACGCATCGCTGACTGCGTTCTTGCGTGTCACAAACTTACAGTCCGGCGCGGTTGTGGCCCAAGGTAGTTCTTTGTTTGGACCCACTCTGAATGTGGATACCGGAGGCGGCTGGTTTGGCAATCCAGGCGCAATTGATACGGAGGCTGTTTTTCGAGGTCTCCCTCCTGACTTAGGTATACTCACCGTTGCGCCGCAAACAGGTCTCCAAATCGATGTTGTTGGTCAGTTTAGTGCTGATATCGATAGTGGCTCCGCGGACTTTAATTTTCAGGGAGACGGGCGGCAGGTAACAAGCGCGGGAGTTATTGTCAGCATTGTGAGCTGAACGCGTTAACGCTTTTTAGTATTTCGCCGAAATATCGTAATGGGTTTCCGCGGACGAAGGGATACGAATCCACTCCTTTCCGCGATCGAAATTCTGCCACGATTTGCCATTCACCGTTACCGACCGGATTGGTTTTGCCTCGGGGTGCCGCAATCGAATCAGCAGCGCGGGCGGATGAGAAGGAAGATCGACATGCGCGGAAATAGTTCCCGAACCGGCATGGCTCGCGATATGAAATGAGACGTTACCAAAATAGGTGGGTGCATGATCAACCTCAATACGCTTGCCGTCCGCCAGCCAGTTCCGAGGCGTCGCCTGACCAAGAATTAGCGTATGGTCGTCAAACTCCCGTAGCAAGAGATTGCGATACAGTTCAAACCAGGAACCGTCGGTACTCGGCGGGCCGAAATACTGCCCGTGCATCCAGCGATGTTCCACGGGTTCGAACACAGTGTGGCTGAAGGCGCAGGCCATCTGGCTATAGAACGTGCGGATGGCCGCCTTGGGATCGTCGCGATATAGATAGGCCATTCCCTGCGGCCGGTACACAGGCTCGTTCGCCATACCCCAGCCTTTCAGGAAAAGATTGTCTTCATGATCGTTCAGAAGAAAATTCGCCAGATCCCCATCGGCGGGCAGTGCTTTTAAGCGAACTAAATGCAGAGGGCCGACATCGACATCGGTGGGATACCAAACGTCCATCAGACGATGGGGATTTTCAGCATCGGAAGGAACATAGGGTTGCCATGTGTGATCGCGAAGCTGCACGACGGGCGCCAAGCTTGCAGCCTGCTCGAATCCAGTCTGAATTGCTTTACGAAGGCGATCGGCGGACGCCATCGCTTCGGATGCGTGCGGGTCATGAAGTTCGGCAAGCGCGGCGCCGAAGCGATCGAGCCCCGCATAGAAATATGCTTGATTAAGCGCCCAAACGCCGGAACCGGTGCCATCGTTGAGTGGGCCAATCAGAAGCCCCGGAAACCGCTCGCGCTGTTCCGCGCGCCGGTACTGATCCTCGCACCACGCAAGAGCCTTCAACGCATAAGGAAGCAGCCGCTCGAAGCCCTCGCGATCATGAGACAGAAGATAGTATTGGCCGGATGCGTAGAGCATTGACGGCGTGTACATGAGCCAATCGGCAAATCCGCTGATGTGTCCGTTAACATCCTGATTTCGCCGAAACTCCTGCAGCAGTTCCTCCAGCGCGACCGGATAGTAGCCGCGGAGCTCGTACAACATGTAATCGACATAGATCGATTGAACGCCTGGCCAAGGGATACCGGTTTGGTCGTAAGCAAAGTTTGAGTAGGGAAGATCGATCACGGCATCCTTTGCGCCGTGACGCCGCGGTAGACGAAGAGCATGCCACAAAGAAGCGCGAAACAGCTCGTTCACTGCTTCTTCGGGAACCTGAAAACGGGCGCCTTTAGTAAGCCAGTCCGACCAGAACCGTACGGTACCGGCCCGCGCTTGAGCGTAATCGAGGCGAACCAGTTTCGCGGCGGAAGCCTCCGGCACGATGGGAGAAGGCAATTTGACAACGAACTCGCGCGATTGCCGCGGTGCCAGAGTTTCCGCGATTGTCACATCGAACCGAATGCTACGGGCAACGCGTTTGTCTTCGCTTCGGTAATCGGTTGTTTCGTGCCACTCGGGAACGCCCTCAATTCCCTGAAGGGTGAAGAGCGCTCCCTTTTTCGCGTTGTCGCGGAACAAGAAGCCGCCATCAACTGGTATCGATTCGACACTCGCCCCGGTTTGAATCGGAAGAACGCGGGAATGAGTCATGCTGACGGGAACCGCGCGCGGCACATTCGTCAGATTCGTCAGCCGGACCTTCTGAAAAAGAACAACGGTGATGTTGCCGTTCCGTTCCGACGGCGGGCCGTCGAGCGGATAGGCGAACTGCTCTACTTCGTAGCGAATGCCGCCCTTCTCGAATACCGTTGTCACAACGGGCAGCCCGTCGTCCAAGCGCTGCGATTTCCACGTTTTGATGATGCCCTGCGTCAGGTCGCCGAAGCCGAACCAAAACCGGAAATGATCTGGATTGCCATAGTCGTTCCACACGCCGGAACCACGATCGATACCAAATTTTGGAATCGCGCTATCCCATGTCAAGCAAATAATGTGCCCGGGGGGCGGTTGATGAGGATGAACATAGGTTGGATCGCCCATGTCCGCCCATTTCGATGCGAACTCTTTGTAGGATGCCTCAGGGTCTTTTTGAATTCGCTTTAGTATCCGTTTGCCCGCAAAGGGGGCGAGCGATCGCAGGTGATCGGAAAACGAAACCGGCTGTTGATCGAGCGTGATGAAAACGTCGTAAGCGGGAATCCAGAGAGCCTTGTCGCGCAATAGCTGCCGGGCCGTAAAGGTGAACCCGACGGGATGCGTTCGGCCAAAAAGAATTTTGATTCCATCGGACACGTTGTAATTGTCCGCGTCGTGAGATAAGCGGGCGGCGGTATCAGGATCGCTGTGATTGATGAGATCGGCCCACATAAGATGAAGCGGATGGGCATCGCTTTCCACATCGGACGGATATGTGAGGCGCAGTGAAAGTGTCGCCGGCTTGCTCGCGCCGGCTCGCATGGACCATGTAGCTTGACTAACGGTGTTAGCGCCACTCAAGTCGTGGAGTTCGCCGATCCTTTCCGAGGACGAGGCCGGCAAGAAACGAATATGGAAGGACTTCTCTTGGGGCGTTTGCTGTCCGACCGATACTCGGATACGAAGTTCCGCGCCCGAAACGAACGGAGAAGCAACCAGAGCACATAAGAACACTCTTGCCGTCCACGCTCTTAACGTCACTTCAGCATTTTATTTGTTAACAGAGAGAGAAGCGGCATCAGCTCCAAGCTAGACGGGAAAAGGTTCAGCGTACTGAACAGATCGGCCCGCCCGCGTAGTTGTTCAATATGCTGCACACTCACTGCTGAAGCAATTGCGAGCCGTGGAGATTGCGTATTAGCATCGTTCCAAGCTTCCGGCCCATAGGGGTGTCCCATGACACATTCACGCCTTCTTCAACTGATTTCCCTGCTCTTCCTGATTGGAGGCGCCGCATTTGGAGATCCAACCGCAACCATCTTAGGACGAGTCACTGACCCCAGCGGCGCCGCGATACAGGGCGCCACGGTGAAGGCCCGTAATGAGGCGACCGGCATCGAAAGATCGACGGTGAGCACGAGCACCGGCGATTTTGAGATTACTCTTCTTCCAATAAGCGGCAGCTATGTACTGGATGTCAGCAGCCAGGGATTTGAGACAAAGCAGATCTCGGGTATTCAACTCCAGGTAGACCAAAGAGCCCGCTTTGACGTGTCGTTACAGGTGGGCAGCGTATCGCAGACGGTGACCGCTACCGCGGAAACGCCGGTGGTGAATACCGATTCCGGGTCTATTGGTCAGGTAATCGATAACAAGACAATCTTGGAACTTCCGCTGAACGGCAGAAATTTCGCGCAACTGGCAACGTTGACTGCCTCGGCCGTAGTGGGACCGCCCAACGGCTCGCCGACCGGGTTCACAACTATCGCGGTAAGCGGCGGCCATGCTGGTAAGACCGAGTTCCTGTTGGACGGCATCACCGATCAGGAACAACTTTTCGACGGTATTCAATTCACGCCGTCGGTAGACGCCATTCAGGAATTCAAGGTGCAGGCGAACTCATTTTCCGCGGAGTACGGCCGTGGCAGCGCCGTCATCAACGGCACCATTAAATCCGGGACGAATGCGTTCCATGGCGATGTTTACGAGTTTCTGAGGAACAGCGCTCTTGACGCAAGGAACTTCTTCAATACAGGAACTAAGGCAAAGTTGGAGCAGAATCAGTTCGGAGCAACATTGGGCGGGCCGATTATCCGGAACCGAACATTCTTCTTTGTAAATTACGAAGGAACCAGAATCAATCAGGGTAATAGCGCGAATACCGTGGTTCCTACACAGGCGCAGAGGAATGGCGATTTTTCCGCGCTGGCCGCGTCTGGAAGGCAGCTTACGGATCCAACCACGAAGCAGCCGCTGGTTAATAACCAGCTTCCGGCATCGATGATCGATCCAACAACCGCGTTCTTTTTGAAATTCATTCCACTTCCGAATACCGCGCAAGGCACTTTCTACTACAACGCGCCGTTCACATCGAATTCCGATCAAGGAAATATCCGAATCGACCATCGCTTTTCCGATGCCGATTCGCTCTTCGCGCGCTATTCGATCAACAACGTCGATCAATACAACCCGGGATCATTTCCCGAAGTTGGCGGCCGCGGAATCAGCCTGCGAACGCAGAATGCGGTGTTTGATGAAACACATATTTTTAGCCCGACGCTAGTCAATGACTTTCGGCTCGGCTATGCAAGAATGTACCGGACTGATATTCCGCAAGGCCTGGGCACCAACTACACGGTGCAGTCCGGATTGAATGGGTTTGAGGAAACCACCGCGAATTTCCCCGGTTTCCCGAGCATCTTCATCACCGGGTACGGCAGCCTGAACGGCAACGACTTCTCGCCTCTCACAAATCCCACCAACACGTATGAAATTATCGATTCCGTAACCTGGATTCATGGTGCGCACTCTATCAAAGCCGGCATCGATCTACGGCAATCCAGAATGTTTTCCACCAATGCAGCGCATTCTCGCGGCGACTTTAGCTTCGGTGGGCGCTATACAGGAGACGGATTTGCCGACTTCCTGACCGGCTATCCCAGTTCCGGCAGCCGCGACTTTCCGCGCAACCTGTTTGGCGAGACGATCAACAACTATCACTTTTATGTACAGGATGATTACAAGGTAAGCAGCCGGCTGACGCTAAACCTCGGGCTTCGCTACGAATTTAATCCGCAGCCGGATTATTTTCAGAATCAAAGCGCGTGGTTTAATCCGGCCACAGGTCTTCTCGCCGTTTCTCTGTACAACGGGGCTCCCAATTTAACCACTCAGCAAGTGGCTCAATTTGCTTACGCGCAATTCCGGCCATTTTTCGTCACGCCGCAACAAGCGGGAGTGCCGAATGGATTGCTGTACAACCAGTACAACAATTGGGCGCCGCGGGTGGGATTAGCCTTTCGGCCATCAAGCGACAACAAAACAGTAGTTCGTGCCGGCGGAGGCATTTTCTATCTACTTCAGTCGGGTAACAACACCGTTTCGCAACCAATTCTGAACCTGCCGTTTATTGTGGATGAGACTATTTCGCAACCGGCGGTTAATGGATTGCCTACAAAGCGCGCCGAGAATTTCTTTGAGCCTTTTAGCGCTGACTCTAAATTCAATACACCTTATCTGGCCAGTTTCGATCCTCATAATCGGGTTCCTTATATGGTGGAATGGAATGCCGCCATCCAGCGGGAGTTGGCTCCAAACCTCGCGTTGGAACTCGCTTATGTTGGCAGCAAGGGAACGCATTTGGAGCAATTTTTTCCCTTCAATGTGCCGACGATCGATCCGACCGATAACCGCCCTTATCAGCAGCGCCTGCCATATCCCACTTTTTCTACAGGAACGTTTCTCTCCAATGGAAATAACAGCACTTATCACTCGCTGCAAGCCAAACTGGAAAAGCGCTACTCGAATGGATTGTCATTCCTTGCGTCTTATGCCTGGCAGAAGTTGCTCGATGGAACGACGAACGATCAGAACGGCGATGGGGCGGACAATCCCTTCAACCTCCGAAGCATGAAAGGTCCCGCGAATTTCGACATTGAACATCGTTTGGTTGTCAGCTACGGGTACGCGCTGCCATTCGGCAGGGGGAAAGCGTTTGGCAGTAATATTCCGAAGCTATTGGACCAGCTTGTCGGGGGATGGCAATTTGCCGGCATCACAACATTCCAAAGCGGGCTGCCGTTTACACCGCAACTGGGACAGAGCGATCCCGCGAACGTAAACTATGCCTACGCGCGGCGGCCGGATGTGATTGGCTCCGGCGCACTGGACAATCAGTCGATTAACCGCTGGTTTAATACCAACGATTTTATTGTGCCGCAAGCATACACAGTCGGAAACGCCGGCCGCAATATTCTGCGAGGTCCGAGCTTGCAAAATTGGGACATGTCGCTATTGAAAAACTTCAACTTCACCGAGCAGCGCTATGTGCAGTTCCGGGCGGAATTCTTTAACATTTTCAACCATCCGAACTTTGGCCTGCCGAATGCGAATATTGAAGATAAAGTGCATGGCGGACAAATTACGAACGCGAGCGCCCCTCGCATCATGCAATTTGCGCTTAAGATCTATTTCTGAAAAATGAAGATCACCTCGGTTGAACTTCTGGTCCTTCGCTCGCCGGGCTTGTATCGCAACCCGGAAGGCGCGGAAGAACCACCGGGGCCAACCCATCTCGGCATTGTTAAGGTATCCACCGATGCGGGCATCACCGGCTATTCGGACATTGAGACAGCACCGAGCGTTGCTAAAGCCGCGATCGAAGCCCCGCGATGGAGCGAGTCGGGCATGGAATGCTTCGACGGCCTTGCCACGTTATTAATTGGCGAAAATCCGTTGGAGACAGAACGGCTCTGGTACAAAATGTACCGGGGCAGTATCTACTACGGACGGCGCGGCGTCGTTCTCCAGGCGATCTCCGCGATTGATATTGCGCTCTGGGACATTGCTGGGAAATTTTATGGCATTCCGATTTGTCTGCTGCTCGGTGCTAAGTGGCGGAGCAAAGTAAGAGCATACGCAAGCACGCTATTCCGGCCGGAACCGGAGGCGATGAAAGACGCCGCCAAAGAATATCTCGACCAGGGATTCACCGCCGTAAAGTTTGGCTGGGGTGGATTTGGGAACGACCCAAAGAGGGACCTTCAATTAGTCGACGCGGCACGGGGCGCGTTAGGCGACGACAACAATCTGATGATCGACACCGGATGGTTTGTCGAGAGAACTCCGAAACAAGCCATTCAGTTGGTGCGATCATTGGAGTCGTTTCGCCCATTTTTTGTGGAGGAGCTGCTCCATCCGGAGGACTATGCCGGATACCGGCAACTCGCCCAATCGGTTGATACGATGATTGCCTGCGGGGAGCAGGAATCAACCGAATGGGGCTTCCAACAATTGATCGACCAGGGCGGCGTAGATATTGTTCAGCCCGATCTGACGCGCTGCGGCGGATTCACGACTGCTCGAAAGATTGTTCACATGGCGGAGCGGGCGAACCGGCTGGTGATTCCGCACTCCTGGTGCTCCGATCTGTTGACGGCGGCCTCGCTGCATCTGAACGCCTTTCAGCGACGAGCGGTTTTCGTCGAATTCAATACCTCGCAAGGTCCGTTGAGCCGCGAGATGGTTCGTAATCCATTGCGGCTTGAAGACGGATATCTTTCGGTGCCTGAAGGGCCAGGTCTTGGAGTTGAAATTAATGAAGAGACGCTGAAGAGATATCGAGTAAGTTAGTTTACTCCTTCGCCCCAATCTCCCAGAAGTAGATTGCGTAGGGCTCCAGCGTAAGCGGATAGCTGCTCTCGCCCTTTTTCACCGCTATGTCCGGAAGTGGCTTGAGACGGATGTTTTCGTCGTCGCTCGGCGCGAGGCTGTCGAGTTGCTCGGGTGCGGCAGTCATCGCGGACGATGCGCCGGAAAGAGATACGGTAATTGGAACCGTTTGCGGCGAAAAATTCCAAAACAGTAGTGAATATTTGCGAATGTCCGCATCCCACGTCGCAAAACCGTGAATGCGTGGGTCGGATGACGTGACGCCTAAGCGCTGGCCGGTGAGTCGCGAGAGCAGCGCAAACGTGAAGTACGCCGGCCGCACACGATTCTGATAGTCAAAAAGACCGTCAAACTGCGGCTTTCGATTCCACCACCATCCCATATCAACCGCGCCGCGATGAGACATGAATTTCAAGAATTGGCTTACTTGGACGTGGTAGTCGCGGATGTGATAGTAGCAGGAGTAATCAAGGCCCGCATCGATCATTTGCCATGCGGTCTCCGCCACGAAAGCAGGTTGAAATCGCGGATCGCGTTCGCTGTTGCCTAGTGACATATTCCATTCATCGAGAATGGTCTCCGGATGCAGATCCGGAAACTCGGCCAACTGTTGCTTTTTGCGCTCAATGGTCGCTCGAATTCGCTGCGGGCTGTTGTTGTAAATATGCCAGGAGACGAAATCCAGCGGCAGATGATCGCGATGGCAAGCCTGCAACAGCGCAGGAAAAATTGGCGAATCGGGGTTGGCAAGCGCTGGCCCCCCGATCTTTGCATCGCTATCTGCGCTTCGAATGGCTTTCGCGGTGTGAGTGTAGTAGCGGGTATAGCCTTCGGGTGTGAATTTATACGGGCAGCCGCCTAATTCGCCAATGTCTGGTTCGTTTGCGATTTCCCAATAAAAATGACCTGGATTTCTCGCCTTGTAATGCGAGACCATCGCTGAGATCAATTTGTCCCAGAGCCCGTAGTCGGACGGATCGGTGATCGTATCGTCGATTTTTGGGAAAAGCAGATGGGGCTTAATCGCAATCGTCATGATGGGCGTAGCGCCCGTGGCGAGGATGATATCCACGGCTCGATCGAGCTTCCCCCAGTCGAAGCGGTCGCGCTCCGGCATGACATCGAAATATTCCTGAATGAATAGCCGTATCAGGCGAGGATGCAGCGCTCGGACCTCCGGCACTCGATCGCCCCAGATGAGATCGTCGGAAAGTCCTCCCTGCCCTAACGACATATGATCTATATGAAGTGGATTTCCTGGATGAGCAAGATCAACGTTCAAAACAGGACTTTGCGCGTGGGCGGCAAGAGAGAAGATGGCGAGAAATAGAAGCGGAGCGAGTCGCATGGGATACCGCGAATGGGTGAGCAAATCGGTCTTAGCCTAACAGAGCTTGCGCCGGCCTGAACGCGCGCACGAGGCCACTCGTTCAACCGGCTGAATAGTTTTGGCATCCCACACTCCCGTGCTTCCAATGCTGCCTTATCCTTAATGGATTAGCGCGGCCTAACAACCATGCACAGCGGTTATATCTACGTCCTACTTGCTCTATTGAGCTTCAGTTTGCTCGGCATCTTCCACAAAGTGGCGGAGGTACGCGCCTGCCGTCCTTTGCCCATCAGTATGTTGATGTGCGCCTGGTCGATGGTTTTTCTGATTGTGATCGGTGTTGTCCTGGTGGGCAATACACTTGCCGCGCCGGGCTCCGTTGCCGCCCTCGCATTGCCCTTTGGCGTTAGCGCCGGTGTTGCCATCCTCGCTTTACAAACTGCGCTGGGCTTTGGGAATATTGCAACCAGTTGGCTGGCCGTCAATTTATCCGCGGGCTTACCGACCCTTCTCTCAATCATTCTGTATCACGAGGAAGTTCGATGGTGGAAAGTACTCGCACTGATTTTGATGGCGCTTTCGATGGTCTTGTTATGGAAAGACAGCCAGACACAAGGAGCGCCGGATGCTGCAGACAGTGGCGAATGAACAAAGCAGCCGGGCAGGAGCAAAGTGGTTTGCTCTCATGCTGCTGGCTTGTATCACCAATGGAATCGGCGCGTTCGGCCTGAAGGTGCTGGCCGAACACAAACTGGCATCTTACGAGTTCCAATACCTGGTGATGTGGTACCTCGGCTGGCTGCTGTTTAGCATTATCGTCTTCCTTCGCAGCCCCTTCCGATTTTGGAACCGTGAAATTTGGATTTCAGCGGCTATGGGTCTTTTCAGTGTCGCCGGTCAGTTTACGGCAGGTTTAGCGCTTTCGCGGCACGTTGCCGGTCATGTGGTTTTTTCTGTCAGCACAGGAGGCACGTTATTCATAGTGGCGCTTGCGGGTGTTTTACTTTTCAAAGAGCGCGTTGGCAGATATGGAATGGCCGGACTGATACTTGGTATCACGTCGATCGTGCTACTCAGCATTTCTTGAAACATGAAGAGATTAGAAAATAAAGTTGCCATCGTAACCGGCGCGGCGAATGGCATTGGACAAGCGATTGCCGAGATGTTTGCAGAGGAAGGCGCGTTTGTTCTTGCTGCCGATATTGATTCGGAATCGGGCGAGGCGGTCGCAGCCGGTATTCAAAGCCGAGGCGGCAGCGCGGTTTTCCTGCGAACCGATGTCACAGATGCTGCCCACGTGAAAGCCGCCGTAACGAAAGCCTCCGAACACTCGGGGCGCATCGATGTTCTTTGCAACAACGCCGCGTATCTTGGGCAGTTCCACGCCGCTCTCGAGGCGACAGATATTGAATGGGAACGTTGTATTCAAACCGCGCTAATGGGGACCCACTACTTCACACGAGAGGTGCTGCCGTATATGATCCGGCAACATGCCGGGTCCATCGTCAACGTCGTTTCGATTCAAGCCATGGTCGGCTGCATGACTTCCGTGGCCTATACATCAACTAAAGCCGCTTTGCTTGGATACACATTGAGCGCCGCTTACGACTACGGGGCGCATAATATTCGCGTGAATTCGCTGTGTCCCGGTCCCATCCAGACACGTATTTCTCCAGCCTCCGGAGACCCGCACTATAAATGGCAATGCGAACAGACGATGCTGGGACGAGTGGGGCAGCCGAAAGAGGTTGCCTACGCCGCTGCTTTCCTCGCATCCGACGAAGCGTCGTATATTACCGGAGCCACTTTGCCCGTGGATGGCGGGTGGACCGCCAAGTGAGTTTATAAAACTCCGTATTTGTCATATACATCTCTGAGAAATGCACCATCGATGAGTTCCTGACGGCTCTTGTTTTCGCGGCTCACTTTATCTGTGGCCATACGAACCACTTCAGGAACAACAGCACCCGGAATAATCACAACACCGTCGTAATCGGCAAACACGAGATCACCAGGATTCGTCATCACACCGCCGCATTCTACCGGAACGTTGTAATCGATCACCAGCCCGCGGCCGCGAGAATCCACCGGTTTGATCCCGGCAGCAAATACTGGGAACCCTAACTGATCAATCTTTTTGACGTCGCGCACCAGGCCATCCACAATAGCACCCCGGGCCCCGCGAGCGCGCGCTGCCGTTGAAAGCAGCTCTCCCCACGGTGCGTTCTCCCCTGAGTACGAAGTAGAGACCACCACAACCTCGCCGGGCAGAATGCTGTCTACCGCTTCAATTTCCTTTGCATACGGTTCCGCTGGAATATGCGACACATCGACGCAGGAGATGGTCCTGACCCAGCCGGCAAACGAGAGATTAGGGAACAGCGGGCGTATACGCTGGTGCATCGCCTGCTGACGATAGCCGAGGTCATCCAGTGCATCGCAGATGACGGCGGTGTAAAGCTGTTGTTCGATGGTTTGGAACAGGGCCAAATCGGAATCGCTCGCCGGCATTCGCGTGGATGTGGCGGAATTATTCATGTCTGTCAGATTAGCGGGATTGTTCGTGCCGCTCATTAGCTAAGAAGGCATCCTGGCCGGTATTGTTCAGGCAATCGGACATTTCAAGCAGGCGATTATACCGGCGAGGCGATGACATAGAGAGTAACGCCGCGAGCACAGGCTGCCGGCGCATGCATCATGATGAGAATACCTTCTGTATTCGCGCGGATTTCGAGCGGCGGCGCCGCCTGATTCGAAAAGTCGTGAATATATCCGATAGCCGTTCCGGCGGCTACCGTGTCGCCTAAATCAACCGCCGGCTCCCAGATGCCGTCCTGCGGCGCGGGTTGATACGCGTTGAGATCCGTTGCGGAGACAAGCTGCGGCGCGGCCGCTCGTTTGTTGTCTATTTTGATAACTGGCTCCGCGAGATGCCCGTAAAAACGAAGTACATTTTTAATTCCTTCGGTTGCGTGGCGCACTCCGATCCGGCTCACAGTTTCACCAAAGCCGAACTCGCCGCCAATCGTAATTTTCCCGTTCGATTCGGCTTCATCGGATAGCAAGCCGGACGCCATATCGCTCGAATAGACGAAGACAAACGGCGTATCGAATAATTTCGCCGCGCCCACCATTTCTTCATATTGGTTCGGGTCGGGAACCGAGTGAATGGAAGTGCATAGAGCAAAGCCTCCTTCCACGCCACCCGAATGCAGATCCACGACGATACGCGCCAGGGGAAAGACGTGCGAAGTCACAAAATGTGCGATGCGATATGAGATGGAGCCGCGCGGATTTCCGGGGAATGCACGGTTCATATTCACATTGTCGAGCGGCGACAACCTCGTATTTGCCGCGCAAGCGCTTGGGCTAAGTTGAGGAATTAAAATGATTCGGCCAGAGAGTTGGAGCGCGTCCAAATCGCTGCATAAGCGCTTCACCGCAATTTGCCCTTCCCACTCATTGCCATGATTGCCGCCAAAAACAGCAACGCCGGGAGGCATTTTGCCTGTTCCGGGATTTTTCAGTCCGTTAATGACAGTTACCGGCAAAAGTGAATAGCCCCAGGAAGAATCCAAATGGAACGCGACATCGTATTGGCGTTTACCCGGAGCAGCCCAGTCGATCTCGCCGGGATGGTAGACAGTTTCATTCGACATCTTTATATTCATGGTGGCGCGAACACTTCCGGACAAGGTGAGTTACTTGCGTGGGCCCGAGGCGCATTACTTTTGTGCAAGATGCTGAATCCGAGCCGGAAGCGTGAGCGACCCCAGCATCGAAGGGGCGCCAGATGCTCTTAAGTAAACGACATTAAGCGCTTCCGGACGCAACGCCATCCCCGGAAGCGTTCAGCAGGCTGAACGTTTTTTGAGAATACGCAAGGTTCGGAACGAAACCGGAAATTCATCGGTTTTAAACTGCTATCGTTAGAGAACCGTGGGAGGGTGCCGATGGAAATCAATCCAAAATCATTCGTTCCCTCTTTAGGGCGAGGACTAATGTTGCTGGAAATCCTCGTCAAATCGCGAGCGGGTCTGTCGCTTTCTCAGGCAACTAGACAATTGAACCTCCCGAAAAGCTCGGTTCATTGCCTGTTGAGAACGCTGGAAGCGGCCGGCTACGTTTACAAGGACAAATCGTGCGGCAAGTATCGGGTCAGCCTCAGCATCTGCGACATGGCCCGGCAGGCGCTGCAGGGAATCAGCCTGAGAGACCAGGCGCGGCCCGCGCTGCGAAAACTCGTGGCGCGTACGCAAATGACAGTGCATCTGGCAGTGTTGGAGCAACGCTCGTGTGTCCTGATTGAAAAAGTAACTCCGCCCGGAGCGCCCCGCACGGCAACCTGGATAGGTAAACAGTTAGCTCTGCATTGCACCGCAGTTGGTAAAGCCTTGCTGGCTCACCTTCCAGAGGCGGAAGTCGATCAATTGATTTCGGAGCAGGGCCTAATCCGCTACAACGACAACACCATCTCCTCCATCAGGCAGTTGAAGCAAGAACTCCAGCTCATTTGCTCGCGGGGTTATGCGCTCGATGATGAAGAGGAAGAGATCGGCGTTCGTTGCGTGGGCGCGCCCATCTTCAGCCCAGGCAAAGAAGCCATTGCTGCTCTGAGCATCGTTGGCGAGACGAGCCGGATTTCCGTCGAGAGTTTGTCTTCGTTGTGCCGGAACGTGGTCGAGACGGCCAATCTCGTCAGCGAACGGATGCGCGACGTTCAGCTCGAAGCGGGTGTTTCGCTGCCGGAGCGAACAACTTCGCCCCACTGGCTGAGGAATAACAGCGGTTTTATCTGCGCGCCGCCGAATCAGTAAGGGCGACGCTCCCGGGTCAATCGCCGCATCACTCAACAGAAATCGACAGTATCTCAATCCCCGAAGCGGATAACGATTTCGTGCCTAGTATCCGGATGTGACGAGCCTCCGTCGCCGGAAAAGATTGTCGTTCCTCCCCGCCATGGCCATTCAATTCATTCCAGACATCGTTCCAGGTCAACGAATCAAGTGAAGTCTGGACCCTGTATTCTGTTGCAAAATTTGCGCCCCAACTCAATGCCACTTTAGAAATCTTAAAAGGCGCGCCAAGGTCGACGGCCAGCCATTGCGGAACTTGCGATGAGGAAATCCACTTTGTGCGCGCCAGGCCATCGATTGCATAAGCAGGACTGCTCGACCCGGCGCTGCCCGATGCCGAGGCTCGGGCGAAGGTTTGGAATGTCAATGGATCGAGATAGCATCCATCTGCACGCACTTTCACCGGAAGGCGCCGGCCTGCCACGGCGACCGTGAAATCTCCAGCAGACCAAAAATCTATCGGAACTTGAATTTGACGATCTTTGTTCCCAGACAAACTCACGCGAAAAGTGCGCAAGATATCGTCTCCGGACTTGAGTGCAATCGGCCAGGTTGTCAGCCGTTCCCCCCGGCTATTCAATTGACGCAAAACTACGCTAAACAACTGGCTTCGAGCGCCGCCATTCATTCCTTCAAACGCCCGGATTTCGCACGATAGCGGCACTCTTCTTTTGCTTGCTAAATCAATGAGTCCTGGAGTCACATTCCAGCCTTCACACGCAAGGTGAGGAACGGATTCACCTAATAAGCTGGATCGAAACCGGGCAGCCAACTGCTGCTTCTCGCCAGGCAGCAAATGAATGTAGTTATCGCTCCAGAATGTAGGTAGGACCTCAGCGCCTTCAGCACCCTTCAGCACCGAAGGATTGATGAGCAATGCAGGGTGCTTCGACGGATTCGAAACCGCAATGCGCAGCAGCGCTTCTTCGCCGACCGCAGAGTACTCAAGCACTTCCATTTTTAATTCGACAGGCGTAAGCCGGTTTAGCGCCTCGACGTTTTTATCCCGCGCGATCCAGTAGACGTTCCGATCAATCTGCCGCCTGTCGCTACCCAACAGCAATAAACGAAGGAAGCGGAGAGAAGGGTTGGCAACTAATTCCGCGGGCAAAGTTGTAACGGGCACGGATCGGTCCGGTTCCACATCAATCGTTTTCCGTTGTTGCCATACGAGCCCTCCATCAGATTCAAACAAATCGATTTGCACGATCAGATTTTGCTGCGCCCTATCTCGTGTCGAGATCACTGACACCGAGCCATCGTCTTCATTGAATTGCACGTGGATGGGACAACAGGCCCGTTTCATCGAATAGTATCCCGCGTTAGGCCGGAGATACCAATCGTAAACCTGCCACATGAAGCTGGGCCAAGCTGCATTTGTTTTCCAGATAAGCGTCCCACCGTTCCGATGGAAGTTCTTATTCATCGCTTCAAAAATGGCGCGGTAGCTATCTGTATTGATAATTTGCCCGCGCCATGCGTATTCGGCGATCCCGGCGGGCCTTCCGAATCGCTGCAGCATAGCGTCATGGCTCGATCGGTCATCCAGATCGTGATAGCTCATCGTGATGTTCGCAGGGAAATAGGCGGTGTTGTATGAAGACGGCCGGTCGTAATCCGGAATTGACTTGCGAATCGTCTGCATATCCGGCATGGAAGGAAGCCCTACTTCATCGCGGAAGCCGAATTCCCGCTGCTGAGCGTACATGTCAAAGTACTCCTTCTCCGGCACCCACTTCCAAGGACCGCCTGTATAAACCTCGGACTTGACCTTCGCCCATTCCGGATCTTTTCCGCCCGAATCCGGTAGAAGAAGCCGCGTCCCATCCAACTCATCCACGAGTTCTGTCAGAGGCTCATAAATATCGCGCTGTGGATAAGCTTCATTTGAGGCTCCCCATAAAACGAGACTCGGATGATGGCGCACGCGCCGTATGGCATCTTTCGCGCAATCGAGAAAGACATTTGGATCACACCGTTTTGGCGACCATCCGGCTGCAATCGAAGTACGCCAGAACTCCTGCCATACCAGCACGCCTAGCCTGTCGCATGCAGCGTAGAAAACATCTGGAGCGGTAATGCTGCATCCGTTGACTCGCACCATCGTATGATTTCCAAGCGCAATCAGCCTTGCTTCATCGCGATATCGCTGCGCATCCCAGTTCAACAGGAAGTCCGGTATCCACGCGCCTCCTGTGATACGAATCTTCCGGCCATTCACGTAGAAAGCTCTACCGCCGGTCGGAAAAATCGTCGAGGTGATTTCGCGAATGCCGACAGTGCTTTCCGCTTCGCAGGACTTCACCCCATTGACGCTTGCTTCGATCGAAAGCCGGTACAAATTCGCCCGGCCATAGTTGATGGGCCACCACAATCGCGGCGAGCGCAATATCAACTGCGGAAACTGTTCCGGACGGAGCGTCACATCCAATTTGGCTTGAGGTGGTACTTTTATGCTGGTCTCAAGTTCGATAGTGTGATCGGCAGCCTGGAAATTTCCCGGCTCGATTCGAATTCGCACATAGACATCCGTATTCGTCGTTGAAGCACTTTCGAGGGCAAATCGCACCGACAAATCCGCGGCGTCGATTTGCGGCAGTTGCAGCTTGGCCGAAACGAATGGATCGCGTATTGCAACCGGACCTGACGCGTCCAGCCACACGTCCTGCCAGATCCCCATGTTCCGGTCGCGCGCGGCAGGAACCCAATCCCATCCAATGCTTCCGGTATCGGTAACATTCCGCGAAATTTCTCCGTCTCCCCCGTTGGGACCGAATCCGCCCATCAGTTCTACTTGCGCATAGACCGGATCTCCTGGAATATCGAGCGGATAAACCTGCACCGCCATGCACGCGCTTTCACCAGGTTGCACGTAAGACGTCACATCGAAGCGGAATCGTCGGAACATGCCAACCATTTGCTTCGCGCTGGCAATGTGGTGTCCGTTCAACCAAACGTCGGCGCGATAGTTGATCCCTGCAAAATTCAACCAGATGATTTTCCCGCTAAACTGTGCCGGAACCGCGAATTCCGTGCGATACCAATAAGGCTTCGACCAGGGATTCGAGCGATCCGGCAAATGGCTGTATTCTGACAATCCATAGCGGGTGTTAAAAGAATCGTTTGCATCCGGAATCCGCATGTTGCCGAGGCCGACATACGGATCCGGATAGATACCATTCGCAACGAGGCAGGTTAGGACTGTTGTCGGGACCGTGGCCGTATGCCAGTCAGATGTCTCCACTCCAGGTTTCGAGAGCGTTTCGCCCGCGGCGGATACAAGCTTACTCGATTGGACGCGCCAGTTTTCATGCAGACGGAAGGCATTCGCCGGCATATCTGCAATCGGATCGCCGGCAATTGGCCTGATCGACGGCTGCTGCTTGGAATTGACCTTTTCAGATCGAGCGAGTCCGGCTATGCCAGCGGTCCCGGCTAATGCCAACTTTCCAAACTCGCGGCGCGTGCTCGATCGCGAGTCAAGTTCATGGCTAAACTGAGTCCCTTTCACCTCATAGCCTTTAGATCTTTGGCGCTCATCCGGTCATGCCCGCCAGCTTTTGCACAGTTACAAACGTATCCGCCTCTGCCGCCGTTTTGTCGGTCCGATAGCGTTTGACACGTGCGAATCGCAGTGCCAGTCCACTCGCGTAACGAGGGCTTACTTGTATCTCGTTAAACGCAATTTCGGCAACGAGCTTCGGCTCTACATAAACAGTGTAAGAATCACGCGCCACTTCCACCTTCAGCAGTTCCTGCGTTTGCCAAGCCAGCATTTCATCCGTTAGCCCCTTAAATGTCTTGCCGAGCATCGCAAATCCGCCTTTAACGTCATCCTTTGCGCCAAGGTGCAAATTACTCAGCCACCCTTTTCTCCGGCCATTGCCCCACTCCGCTGCCAGAATCACCAAATCCAGCGTGCGAGCCTTTTTCACCTTTAGCCACGATTGTCCACGCGATCCCGCCGCATAGGCCGAACCCGGCGCCTTCGCCATTACGCCTTCGTGACCCCGCTCCAGCGCGCTGCGCAGAAAGTTTTTTGCGTCCGCCGCTCGGCCAGTCAACAAATGAGGAACCACATCGTCGTGTTGCGCAATCTCTTGCAGCGCGGCGAAACGCCGCCGTTGCTGTTCGTCCACTAACGATGCGCCGCTCAGATAGAGCAGATCGAACCAGAACGGCCGGAGCGGCAACTCCTGCCGCATATTCTCCACATTGAGCTTGCGGCCAAATCGACGCATCGTCACCTGAAAAGGCCTCGGCCGCGAATTTTCATCGAGGCTCAGCACTTCGCCATCGAGAATCAACTCGCGCGCGGGCATCGCGCGCACCAACTCCACAATTTCCGGTGCCGCACCAGTCACGTCGTTCATGCCGCGCGAATAGATGCGAACGTCGTCACCTCGCTTATGCGCCTGAACTCTCGCGCCATCGAATTTATATTCAAACGCGGTCTCGCCCATGTCTGCAACCGCATCGTCCACATCTTCGGCTGTCTGCGCAAGCATCGGCTGAACAGGGCAAAACAACTGGATGGTAAACGGCGCCAGTCCTTCTTCACCGTGCGCTAGCAAGCTATGCGCAATGGTGGGAAGACTGCCGGCCATCATCGCCGCGCGGCGCACCCGCTCCACCCCCACTCCTGTTGCTCTCGCGAGCGCATCGATCATGATGCCTTCGAGCGCACCCTGGCGCAACTCGCCGCCTAACAGACCGGTTAGAAATTGTTGTTCCGATTCAGTCGATCTCGCGAACAAAGCGCTCAACTGCCCGCGCCGCCGCTGGGCCGATCCAGCACCGCGCACTGATGCCACATCCGTAAGAGCCCGGTCGAGTGTAATTAAGTCCAACTCAGGCTCGGATTTCGGTGAAGTCATCGCCTCACGAATAACCGCGTATCCGACGCCGATATTGCCTTGCCGCAACTTCCCAGTCAGATAAGCAATCGCAATTTCACTCTCCTCGGGGCTCAGTTGCCGGATGAGACCGGCGAGCAATTCCACCTTTTTGAGCCGCTTCGATGTCCCGGCTACCTGTCGTGAAGTATCAACCAGCTTCGCCAGCAGCATGTTTGATTACTACGTCTTCTGCCTATTGATCCAGCCATCCATTCGCGCTTCGAGCACATCGAGCGGCAGTGCGCCTTCGCCTAAAACCGCGTCGTGAAATGCCCGCAAATCGAAGCGCGGCCCTAGTTCTTTCTTCGCCCGCTCTCGCAGTTCCAGAATCTTGATCTGGCCGGCCTTATATGCCAGCGCCTGCCCGGGCCATGCGATATAGCGGTCTACTTCGCTTTGAATGCTCGGCTCGTCGAGCGAGGTGTGAGCGCGGAAGTAATCCACCATCTGATCCCTGGTCCAATGCTTGTAGTGCACACCGGTATCGACGACGAGGCGCACTGCACGCCACATCTCGTTTTCCAGCCGGCCGTAATCGCTGTAAGGGTCTTTATAAAACCCGACCTCTTTGCCTAGCTGCTCGGCGTATAAGGCCCACCCTTCGACAAAAGCGTTATACCCGGCATTCCTGCGAAACTCCGGCAAGCCCTTCATTTCCTGCGCCAGCGCAATCTGCTGATGATGGCCCGGAATGCCTTCGTGGTAGGCAACTGCTTCAATATTGATCGTCAGCCGTCGTGTCGGGTCCGACTCATTTACGTTGATTCTGGCGGGCCGGCTACCATCTGTAGCACCAGGGCTGTAATCGGCGGGCGGCGCGCCCTTTTCGCGAAATGCTTCCATTGGGACAACATTCAACTGGGCCTTCGGCTGGTGCCCGAAAAGCTTCGGCATCTCCGGCCGCATTTGATCGATGTAGCTTTTATATAAATCCAAAATCTGCTGTCCCGAAGTTGCATAAAAGCGTTTGGTGCTCTCAATATCCTTCTTCAAACTCGCCAGGTCGTGAAATCCAAGCTTGTTCGCCAGCGATAGCATTTCTTTTTCGATTGCATCCACTTGCTTCAATCCGATTTCGTGAAATTGCTCCGGCGAAAGCTCGGTCGTTGTCATTACGCGAACGGCCCGGCGATAGCGCGCATCCCCATCGGGTAGCGACCAGATTCCGGGGTCGGTCCGGCCGTGCGGCGCATAATCCTCACGCACAAACTTGGCGAATTTGCGGTAGGCCGGGGCAACGTCCTTTTCAATGACATCTTTAACAGTCGACGTGATGCGCTTACGATCGCCTTCTGTTATACCGTCCGGAAATTTTTGAATGGGAATTGCAAACGGGCTTTTGTTCACCGGCGCATCCGCAATCTGCTGCGTTTGCGTGGCCACTTTCTCGAGCAGATATTTGGGTTGAACCAGGTGGTCGTTCACTCCCATCCGGAGGTCGTCTTCAATTTGCTCGAACGCTTTCGGATATTTGTGCAGGCGGCTGACGTAATCATCGTAGTCGTGTGCATTCGCAAACCGCGTATAGCCCGGCAGCGCCGCCAACCCGATTTGGACGCCGTTCATCTGGTCTACCGGCATCTCCCAATCCTTCAAGGTGTACGCCTCGATCTTGTCGCGCAACCGCCGGATCATCAGCGTTCTATTCAATACGTTTTCAGCAGTTAGCTTGTCGGGATCGACGTGTTGGAACTGATCGAGTAACGTGCGATTGCGTTCGGCGTCTTGAGCGAACCACGCCGGAGAATAATCGCTGAGTTCCGCGTTATAACGGTTGTCGCCAAGGGCGGTCGCCGTTTCCGGGCTGCTCTTTAATTCGTATTCCCATTCTTCGGAAAGCAACTCTTTTAGCTGGTTGTCCGCGGACCCATTCCCCGTCCCTTGCCGCCCACAACTGACCAGCAGCAACGGCACGCAAAGCAGGCTGCTCGTGAGGGCGGCGGCCGCATAGCGGCGAAGGTTCACCATAGCGTCATATTACGA
>Ga0134125_10001975_pt1 | contig 24652 bp, 27 predicted proteins | sample KB31751_FD_96464 | JGI IMG/M metagenome (GOLD analysis project Ga0134125, IMG submission 96464) | Terrestrial soil microbial communities with excess Nitrogen fertilizer from Kellogg Biological Station, Michigan, USA - KB3-175-1 | ecosystem: Environmental > Terrestrial > Soil > Unclassified ...
CTGATCCTGAGCGTGACCGAGAGCGGTTATGGCAAGCGGACGCCGGTGGATGAATATCGCCTGCAATCTCGTGGCGGCAAGGGCGTGATCAACGTGAAGACCACTGCGCGGAATGGCAAGGTGGTGTCCATCATGCTGGTGGATGAATCCTCTGAGGTTATGCTGATCAGCCACTTTGGCAAGATCATCCGTATTGACACGAAGCAGATTCGTGAGGCAGGCCGGTCCACACAGGGCGTACGGTTGCTGAACCTTGAATCCGACGATAAGGTCGCGTCAGCGGCGGTGATCCAGGAGAAGGAAGAAGAGGAACCGACTCTGCTCCAATAAGCACACCGATAGAAGCTAGTTGTTGGACTTGAAGAATCGCGCTCGTCGCAAAGAAGGCTGCGGCGAGCGCGGGTTGTTTTTTGGTCTGCGAATTTGCGCACGCGGCGTTTTGCTCTTCTGCAAGGGAATGGTACTCTTCTCTACTTCATGAAATTCCTGGCTCTGCTCTCAGTGATGGCAGCCCTGTGCGGTTGTGGCCTGCCGGGTGCGCCGCAGCCTCCTTCGCTTGGCATTCCGAAAGCCATCACGGATGTGCAGGCTTCGCGAAAGGGGGCCACTGTAACCCTTGCCTGGACCGAGCCAAGAGAAACCACGGATGGAGAGCTGATCAAGGGTTCGGGAGAAATGGTGCTTGATCGCGGAGAACAGAATGGCCCTTTCCAGAAGGTTGCGACATTGCCGCTTCATCCTGCCCTCAGGAAGGGCGAGCCGCAGCAGGTCTCAGCTTCCGATGACATCTCCGCTTTAGTTGGAAGCCCTGCAACGAGCGACTTCATTCTTTACCACGTCGAATCAGTAACGAGCCGCGGGCGCACGTCGGCTCCCTCAAACCTTGTAGCGGTGCCGGCAGTGCTGACGGCGCCAGTGCCGCAAGTGGTGAATCTTGGGCTAATTCCGGAGGGAGTCACTATCGCATTCGATCTGCCTTCAGTCCCACCTTCCACGCGGCTGAATTCAGAGTTTATCTTTCGCATCGAGCGGCGGCAGGCGGGCGCACCTTCAACTGCCCAGCCAGTGATCGTTGGCCAGGTAAAGCCTGGAGAGCAGGTATTGCCATTGACCGACAACGGCATCGAGTGGGAAAAATCGTACGAGTACTGGGTTACGCCCGTTACACTGTGGCGGGCAGGGCCGCGGCAGGGCGAGGTGGAAGGTGCAGATTCGCCTCACGTTACGATTGTTGCACACGATACTTTTCCGCCGGCAACGCCGAGCGGCCTGGAGGCGGTTTTCTCGGGGTTGATAGCGAAACCAGCGATAGATTTGACCTGGATGCCAAACAGCGAAGAGGATTTGGCTGGCTACAATGTGTACCGGCACACAGATGAGGGTGCAGCCACGAGAGTGAATACTCAATTGTTGAAGACCCCTGCATTTGAGGACAATACTGTTGCTCTTGGCCAAACGTATCTGTATTCCGTAACTGCGGTTGACCTGAGAGGCAATGAGAGTGGCCAGTCCCAGCAAGCATCTGAAACTGTCCCGAAGCAGTAAATAACGCCTATGAAATATTGTCGTTTTTCAACGTCGAACGGACCCAGATATGGCCTCATTGAGTCGGTGAATGGTTCTCAGCATGTTACGCGCACCGCAGCAGACGGGCCTCTGCCGGTGTTTGAGCCTTCGCATGAATCGCCCATTCCTCTCAGTTCGGTATCTTTGCTGGAGCCTGTGCGGCCCTCGAAAATCCTGTGTGTGGGGAGAAATTACGCTGACCATGCCAAGGAACTGGGCAACGAAGTTCCGGCGGAGCCGTTGTTGTTTTTCAAACCTCCCACTTCCCTAATAGCTCCTGGCAGTCCCATCGTGCTTCCGGGCAAACTGTCCCAGAGAGTGGAATATGAGGGCGAGTTGACGGTGGTGATTGGGCAAACATGCCGAAACCTGCGCCCGGAGGAGGACGTGCGGCCGTACATCTTTGGCTACACCTGCGCCAACGACGTTACCGCCCGCGATCTGCAGAAGAAGGACGGCCAATGGTGGCGAGCAAAGGGATTCGATACATTCTGTCCAGTCGGTCCGATTGTAACGGATGGGATTGATCCCTGGGAGGGAGTGCAAGTGGAAACGCGAGTGAATGGCGTGGTCAAACAGTCCGCGAATACCAAGATTTTCATCTTCCCCCTGGATCACATAATCAGGTACATCGCCGAGGTCATGACCCTGCTGCCCGGCGACATCGTCTTGACCGGAACGCCTGCTGGGGTAGGGGTAGTGGTCGCTGGGGACGAGGTTGAGGTCGAAGTCGACGGGATTGGAAAGCTAAAGAATCCGGTTCAGCACGCGTGAAATTTAGCTAAGTGCTTGCGGAAGAATTCGAAAACCAAGGTCACCTTGCGGTTTCGGAATCACCGGTGGATCATTTACCGGATGGTTGTAGAGCGGAAACCAAGCTGGAGCTCACGGAGCTTAAGGTCTCCTGCGGATTTTGCCGCGACCACTACTGAGGTACTCTCATCCTAAAGGTGAACCCGGTATCTTCTTGAGCCTGATCTGAGATGAACGCTACACTTCGTCTGTATCCCGTAATTGCCGTGGCGGCTGTAACTCTGTTCGCTGCGGCGCGCGCTGTGCTTCGGAGCCGTCGTCGTACGCCCGAGCAGCGGGAGCGCGAGCGACGCAACCGCATCAACGAAATCGGCCGCATCACGGATGGCACGGTGATTGACGTCAATGAGATGGCGGCGAATGGCCACGGCGAAATCCAGCTGCTTATCTATCAGTATGATGTTGCCGGGGTCAGCTATGAGGCTTCTCAGGATGTCACTGCTCTTCGTCATAGAGTGGACCTGCACTCCTGCAAAGCGGGTTTGATGACTTCCATCAAGTACGATCCGTCCAATCCCGGCAATTCAATCGTGATCGCGGAAGAGTGGAGCGGGCTCAGGAACTGAGTGACGCTCCCGTCCCGTAGAATTCTTATGCGTGAAAGCTAGTTCTTGGTGGTGCTATATATCGATATATATCGATGTAACTATCGCGCTCCCAAGACCTCCACAATCCGATCGAAATCCTCTAAAGACGAGTACTTCAGAATGATCTTGCCTCGTCCTTTGCGGTCCTGAATCTCAACTTTCACGCCGAGAAATCGTTCGAGACTGCGCTGCGCCTCACGGACGTTAGGGTCAATTGCAGTTTGTTTCTGCTCGACGGTGTTTTCAGTGACCTCGGGGTTTAGCAGCCGAGAGACGAGTTCTTCCGTTTGTCTCACTGAGAGCTGCTTGTGAAGGATTTCGCGTGCGGCTTTCTCCAGGTGTTCTGGGAAACCAACCAGGCTTACAAGCACTTTGCCGTGACCAAAGCTCAGAGCTCCGCTCTCCAAGCTGTCCTGCACTGCGGCTGGAAGTTTGAGCAGTCGTATGAAGTTGGCAACGCTTGCACGGTCTTTTCCCGTTCGGGAGGCAATCTGCTCCTGGGTCATTCCGAACTCGCGGCTCAGCCTTTCAAAGGCGCGCGCCTGTTCCATCGGGTTTAGATCCTCGCGTTGCAAGTTCTCGATGATGGTGATCTCCATCGCCTGTTCGTTCGAGATCTGCCGGACGATAGCTGGAATCGTGGTGCGTCCAGCGCGCCTAGATGCAAGCCAACGTCGTTCGCCTGCCACAAGCTGATATCGTCCTTCCTGACTCGGCCGGAGCACGACAGGCTGGACCACCCCGCTGGTGCGGACCGACTCTGTAAGTTCATTCAGCGCTTCCTCGCGGATTTGGCGGCGAGTTTGGTAAGGATTCGGATCAATCAGATCCACTGCAATCTCATTGGAGGTCTGCGTTGCTGGTGCTGCAGCCGGTGTTTGGGGTGCTGAGATGGGTCGGCCCGGAATAAGGGACTCAAGTCCCCTTCCGAGGGCCTTTCGTTTGTCATTGATCATGTTTCAGCTCAACTTCCTCCTCTGAGGGCGTGTCAGGTCCCGCGGGCGCTGCTGCCTCCATTGGTTGCGGAACTGGCGTCGCGGCCTGTTTCTGATGACGTTCCATCACTTCCTTAGCCAGACGAATGTAACTTTCGGCACCGCGTGAGCGCACGTCATAAAGCAGGGCCGGCTTTCCGTAGCTGGGAGCTTCAGCCAGTCGCACATTGCGTGGAATAGTGGTTTGGAACAGCTTTTCGGCAAAAAAGTTCTTCAGCTCCTGTGTCACCTGCTGGGCGAGATTGGTTCGTTCGTCATACATGGTAAGAACAACCCCTTCAATCTCTAGCTCTGCATTGAAGCTGTCTCGCAAACGGGCGATAGTGTCCAGAAGCTCACTGACCCCTTCAAGAGCAAAATACTCTGCCTGCATCGGAATCAGAACAGAGTCGGCGGCGACCAGCGCATTGAGCGTCAGCAGATCCAGCGCAGGTGGACAATCCAAGACGATGAAATCAAAGTTGCCGCGGACAGTCTCAAGTGCCTGGCGCAGTCTGAATTCCCGCTCGTCTCCTGAAACCAATTCAATATTGGCGCCGATCAGGTTCTTGTGGGATGGAATCACGCTTAACCCATCGAGCTCTGTTGGCAGAATAGCCTGCTGAGCGGCTGCCTCTCGGATCAGGAGATGGTATGTGTTTAATCGTTCTGGATCGCGTGGCAGCCCAACTCCACTGGTGGAGTTGGATTGGGGATCACAGTCGACAAGAAGGCACTTGACTTCGGCCGCAGCAAAGGATGCTGCAAGATTAATGGCGGTGGTTGTCTTGCCTACTCCGCCCTTCTGGTTGGCGACGGCGATGACATGGCCCATGTGAGAGTGCTCGGGAGAAAAGCCTTCCTTATGAATTTATCGGAGCAGACGATCTTCTGCAACGCCGCAAACTGGTGCATGTTCCACGTGGAACGCGTGAAAGAGCAGCGCACTTGTTCTACGTGGAACATGGACATCAATCTCATGGCAGTTTCGCATAGTATCGCTTAGCGGTTAATGTTAATGATATTTCCCACTCTAAGTCCTAAAATCGGAAGAATTAACCTCATCCCCGTTACAATAACGGTATTAGGAGCTAGTTTTGTTCCACGTTGCCGATCTTGGTTCCTGTGAGAAGCACCCTAGCATGCCCTCCCGGCGCTTGCGTTGGTTTTCCCCATTGGAAAGTATCGAGGGATGAGAGTACTCGTGGAACTTGTGCGGCACCGATCATCAGCCCCAGCCTGCCGCCGGTTCGGACTATGGCTGCCGCCACTGGAAGTACGCTTTCAAATTTTTCCACCGCACGCAACGTCACCAAGTCCCCTTGAGCCCCGAACTGCTCTGCCCTGCCGTAGAAGATCTTCGCATTTCTAAGCCGCAGCGCAAAAATAACCTCGTTCAGGAACGTGGCTTTCTTACCTTGTGATTCGATCAGAGTAACCGCAGCCGAAGTTGCGTACATAGCAAGAGGCAGCCCAGGAAAACCAGCACCTGATCCGATGTCAATCACATGCTCGCTCTGGCCCCGAACAATCCATTGCGCTGCGGCAAAAAAAGACTCGCCAAAGTGTCGCGTCACTATCTCCTCTGGATCGCGAATGGCCGTGAGATTTATTCTCTCATTCCATTTCAAAACTAGATCGATATATTTCGATATTGATTCGAGCTGTTCAGGCGCTGGATTTGCGTACGGCTGTAGCAGCGTCGCGATGCGCGCCAGTTCCACGCTCTTCATCCTAAACGAACGAAGGCATGCGCATCGCGAGCCCTCAGGTTGAAGTCACCTGATTTTGCGGATCGCCCCCCCGGCCGGCAAGTTATCGCGAAGCTGCCGCACCGTTTGTTTCAGGATTGGGTGTTGCACATCCGGCGCAATCTCTGCGAGTGGCTCCAGAACGAAGCGCCTGCGATCCATCGCGGGATGAGGAACGCTCAGGCTTTCGGTGTTGAATATTTCGTCACCAAAAAAAATCAGATCAACGTCGATATTGCGTGACGACTTGTGTCCGCTTCTGTGCCGGCCCATGGATTCCTCAATGGCAAGGACACGGCGCAGAAATTCCTCGGGCTCCAGTTCCGTCTCCATGGCTACGGCGGAATTCAGGTACCAGGGCTGGCCCGCTTCCACTTCAACCGGTTCGGTTTCGTAAATAGAAGACTGTGCCACCACAGTTCCTATGCCGCTCAGGCGCTTTACCGCTTCTGCCAGGTTTCCGTCACGGTCACCAAGGTTCGATCCAAGCGATAGATAAACGGTCCGGTTCACAGGTGGTCCAGTGCTCGATTGTACTGCCCCAACGTCCACTGTCATGCATGGCCGAGGGCCCGTTACATTGGTTACTTGGCACTCCTGTCAACATCGGATACCGTTTGTTCATGGCTCTGCAGGCACTCCTCCTTACTCGCGACTCCGAGGTTCAAAAGCTCCTGCGCCGCGTGATGGAGGCGGCGAATATTGAGCTTGATCTTTCCAACAGTTGTGACCAGGCGCGAATGGCTTTGAGCCGCCGCAAATATGACGCTTTCCTGGTCGATTGCGATGACGTGCAGAGTGGTCCTGCGGTATTGCGAGAGCTGCGTCAGGGAAAATCAAACCGCAGTTGCATCGCCTTCGCTGTGGTCAACGGCCAAACCAGCGTTCAGCAGGCGTTTGAAATGGGAGCGAATTTCGTTCTCGACAAGCCGATCTCCATTGATCGCGCTACACGCAGCGTCCGCGCGGCACAGGGACTCATACTTCGCGAGCGTCGCCGCTATCACCGGCACCTGGTGAAGGCTACAGGCGCGATTACTGTCGATTCCGGCATGGAGGTGCCCGTCAGCATCACGAACATCAGCCAGGGTGGAATCTCAATTGAATGTTCGCGGCAACTGGATCCCGGCGGGGCGGCTCGCTTGCGCTTCAACCTTCCTGGTACGCGGCGCGCGCTTGAAGTCAAAGGCGAAGTGATGTGGTCAACTCCCGAAGGCCGGTCGGGAATTCGGTTTCAGGTGCTGTCTCTTGACGCCAAGAAAGAGCTTGATGCGTGGCTCGACAAGCGGGCACTGCCGCTTGGCAATGGCGCAATGTTCATTAACGCCACAATGTAACTCTTCAGGCTCGCCCTGGAACCGGCTCCAACACAACATTCGTATTTCGTTGCGGAGACTTCTCGAACTCCGTCGTCTCTTCCCAAAGTGATTTATCCCGCAATAAACGCGAAACCAGAGCGGTGTGCATGGCGTGCCCCGCGCGGTCGGCGACAATCCTTCCAATGACCTGTCGGCCTAGCAAAGCCAAATCTCCAATCAGGTCGAGGACTTTGTGGCGCACGAACTCGTCCTGAAAGCGCAGTGGTCCGTTCTTCACTCCCGTATCGGTTACCACAATAACATTCTCTTCCGTTGCCCCGCGAATCAGGCCCATGTTACGCATGGTTCTTTCTTCGCGAAGGAATCCGAAAGTACGGGCCGCTGCAACCTCGTCGCGGTAGAGATCACGCGAGAGGTCAACCTCGAACGACTGCACTCCGATCGGCTGGGCGAAATTGATGTTGTACTGGACCTGATATCCGCTGGCAGGATATGCGGCGATGAATTTATCTCCGTCGCGAACTTCCACCTCACGCAGGATGCGCAAATACGTGCGTTTTCTCCGCTGCTGCCGCAAGCCAGACTGCAGAATGAGATCAATGAAAGGTTTGGCGCTACCATCGAGAATGGGGACTTCCAGGTTGTCCAGTTCCACAACGGCATTGTCGAGTCCAATTCCGATGCAGGCGGAGAGGAGGTGTTCGGTGGTAGAAATTAATACGCCCTGTTTTTGCAAGCTGGTGGCGTAGCTGACGCGCGCCACATTCCTGCCCACCCCTTCTACTTCAAAGTCATCCAGGTCAACTCTGCGGAAGACAATGCCCGTTCCCGCGGCAGCCGGCAGAATACGCATATGCACGGGAGCGCCGCTATGCAACCCCACACCCCGGCACTCTACTGCGGAACGGACTGTGTGCTCGAATGGCAAGTTCTTCTGGATGAATACATTAAACCCAAGTCTGGAACTCGCGATGTGTGTTTTTCGCCACAGGTGTGTGTCTTATGCAGTCAGGCTACCTGCTTTGGTGGGGAACCAGGACAGGGGTGAAATAGGAATCTGGCGGATGGTTGCCGTACGTCACGTGAAATACGTACTGCTGGCGAACGATCTCGCCGTTCCGGATGATTTCTATGCTGTAAGGCGTGTTGATTCCCTGCACCACTCTCCAATTGTCGTAAATTTCGTCTTCTTCATCGCGGTCACGGCTGACTGGATCGCGAGTGATGAAAATTTTTTCCGCAGGCAAATGCGTGTCCGGTGCAATCAGCAAACTGACCGCCTCATTCTTGGTGTTGATTAGAGTTACCTTGTCCGTCATTTTGTTGTTCGCTGAGAGCGTCTGGCCTTCGTAGAGTAAGAGCGTGGCCGGGTCCTTAAACCACTCCCGGAGAATTTTTTCGAGAGTGTAATGGCGGCGTTGAATGGCAAGGAGCGCGAGATTGTCGGTCTTGGGGTCAAGCACCTGTGCTCCACGAAAAGTAATTTCCGTTGCGCGATCGCCTACATACAAGTCGACGATATCTCGATCCTTTGTGAGTTCGATGCGTTCCTTATCCGGCCATTGCCAGTAACGAAAATAGACCGTCCCGCCAACCAATACCTCGTTATGGAAACGGCCGTAACGACCCTCCGTGTAGGAATCCTGAAGGTTCATATAGGCAGAGCCGCCAAGGACCTGAATGGTCTTATCAAGGATGGCCCGAGCTCTGGACTGGTTTGACTCCGCCTCTTTGCCCTCATTGGGTGAAACGGGAGCGCTCTGAGGAACTTGCTGCTGGCCGGCTCCGGCCGCCAAAAGGCAGAGTAAAAGAAGGATCTTCATCTGGAACGCTTTTTGCTTTGATGCTTCTGAAAACCGAGTAGCTGCTTTACAAATTCAACCTGCCAGTACGGCCCCGCCGTTCACATTCACCACTTCACCCGTAATAAAACCCGCGTGCGGCGTGCACAGAAACAAAACCGTGGCTGCGATCTCTTCTGGTTTGCCGGCGCGTCCAAGCGGTATTGCGCCGTAGACGCGCGGGCTGATCTCCGGATTGTTCAGCGCTGGCGCAGCCATATCCGTTTCCACCCATCCCGGAGCCACGCAGTTTACAAGCACGCCATGCGAAGCAAGTTCAGTGGAAAGGCCCTTGACCATGCTGATGATGGCGCCCTTACTGGCCGCGTAGTCGCAATGGAAAGCCTCACCGCGCTGCCCCGCGGTTGAGCTGATCAGAACAATATGTCCACCGTGCTTCTGCTTTTTCATTCTCGCTACAGCATACTTTATCAACCCAAAGATGCTGTCGAGGTTGACTGCAAGCGTGGTACGCCACTGCTCGACCGTCATTTGATCAATCGGCACGTCCTGCGGAGGCCACACACCGTGGTTTCCCACGACTATGTCTACCCTTCCGAACTGTGCGACGGCTGCATCGACCAGATTTTGTGCCGCTTGCGCCGTTGCAAGATCCTGCTGCACAGCAACACAGCGGTCAGTCCCGCCACACTCGCTCACAAGCCGGTTCGCCTGGTCGGTCGCTTTCTGGAAGTTGAACAAGATGCGGGCGCCAGCCCTTGCGAACATTCGTACAATCGCCGCGCCGATACCGCGCGACCCGCCAGTCACGATCGCGACCCGGTCCTCTAGTGACATCAGGACGCCAGCCTCAGGCATGGAGATTACGATACGGAGAGAGGAGAGTTTTCGCAACTCTTGGTGGGCGCTTCTGGCTTAGCTCTCGCCGGGACCAGCCTTGGCCTCTTTTGATCTCCCTTTTTGAGCGGAGTGGGAGAAATCGTGATCGCCGTCGAGTTGTGAAGCGGTTCTCAGGAGAGTGAACCTTGCGTTGGAGCCGCAGCGGCGGCAAGGCGGGAAATGTTCACCTTGCACGGCGAAGACCTCATGTGGTGTTCGGTGCTGGTCATGCGACGCTGTGTAGATGCCGCTGGCCGGCACCTGATCGCCTGGTCTGAATGGCCCACTCGCCATATTCAAATCAAAGCGGGGAACTAGGAAAAATTCTATTGCCCATTGTGTGCTCAATCAATGATTCCATTTTCTTAATCCCGAGCGTTTCTGCAGCACAGCCGGAAGAAAATCTCAGCGCGAATGGTAAGACGAACTTGACAATGGCACTCTTAGGAAACTTTGGTGAGTTCCCACTGCTTCGCAGCCTCTATCAACGATTCAAAAAGCCTGCGTGAAACCGGGTCCCGATCAAAATTTTTTTCCGGATGCCACTGTACTGCTAATACATAGTGCTGAGGGTCTATGCCCTCGACGGCTTCAATGGTTCCATCTTCAGGGCATCGTGCTGCTACCCGCAAACCGTCGCCTGTTTTCTCCGCAGCCTGATGATGACTTGAATTCACGCCGATCTGGGAAGCCGCTGACGCTAATAAAGCAGACAAGCCCGAACCCGGCACAATCCGCGCCTGATGCGCTATTTCGGCCCGGTTCCCAGTGTGCTGCACCGAAGTCTCAAGATGCTGGACCAGCGTTCCAGTGCGCCACACATTCAGGGCTTGGAGCCCGTAACAGATTCCCAGAATCGGCTTGCGCTGGCTGTACGCATCCTGGAGCAAAAGCTCATCGGCAGCATCTCTCAGTGGATCCGCTGGAGCTGTGGCTGCGTGCTTTGGCGCGCCATACTTCTGAGGGTCGACGTCAGCGTTGCTGCCCGGCAGAAGGACGGCCGAACATCCCCTGACCGTGCGAGCTATGTCATCTGGCGTGGAATCCAGTGATATCGGTGCAGGCTGGCCCCCGCAGGAGTCAATCGCCTTGAGATAAGGTTGGAATGCGCGAGCGCTGTACTCCTTGTCGTAAGAGCAGGGCTCAGGAATGGCGATAAGCGGCTTCATTTTGGCAGAATCCTGGTTCATCAAAGGCCTGCTAATCACTTCTGGAATGTGCTTCCTCCCACGGTTACTTTACAGGTTCTTGCCTCTCAAGATGCTCGTTGCGCAGGTCTGGCAAAGGAGAATGGGAGTAGTACAAATCAGAGATTACAGTCCTGGCGCGCTCAGCGACTTTTTCCGTGTCGCGTGTGGAGAGACCCGCCGTAGAAATGGGGGCGCCCACCAGCAGACGCACCGGTCGCGGCTTAATGTGAAAGCTGTTCATCTTCAGAGTCTCGTACGTTCCCACCAGGGCCATGGGTATTACATCAGCATGTGCCCTGATTGCGGCAAAGAAGGCGCCACCCATGAACGCCTGCAACTGGCCATCCTCTGACCGGCCTCCCTCCGGAAACACTACCAGCGACATGTTGTTCTTCACTGCCGTCACCGCTAGTTGCAAACTGCGAATGGAAGCCTTGGGATTGTCGAGCACCACAGGAATCTGCCCGGAACGTTTCAAATGCCATCCCATAAACGGGTAGCGGAACAGTTCCCGCTTTGCCAGGATGCGAAACTGGAACGGCAAAGAAACGTACAGTACAGGAATATCGATCGCAGAAGTGTGATTCACAACATAGACGTGCGCTCTTCTGGTGTCGATCTTTTCCAGGCCCTCGATGGATATTCTCGTGCCAATAGTGCTCAGGATCATTCGCGCCCAGAGTCGCGCAAAACCATGCTGCACAGCGCCACTGGAATCAAACAGCGACGATAGCAGCGAAAGCGTTCCCAGAATGATGGTGTAAAGCCAGATGAGCGGATCGTAAAAAAAATAAGAGCGCAGCCGCGAGAGCAAATGGCCGACGCCATTCGCATTGCTCGCCGTTTTCGCTTGAAACTGCGTGCTCTCTGCCACCGTTTAAACACTCTGCCGTACAGGAATGCCAGAGCGCAACTGTGCCAGCGCTGCACCCACAACGTAAATGGATCCCGTAACTACCACGACGCCGCCGCTGCCGGCGAGTTGCATCGCGCCATCCAGTGCTTCAGAGACACTCTGCTGCTCGATGATGTCTGCTTGTGTGTGTGCTGTCAACTCAGCAATTTCACGCGTGCTGGCCGCCCGGGGAGAATCCGCGTGGGTGAGAACCACGTGGTCGGCCACAGGAAACAAAATCTCAGCTATTTCGCGAATCGCCTTGTCTTTCATCGCGCCGAATACCAAGCTAAGCGGGCGCTCGCCGTAACGTGCCGAAAGTGTGGCGCGCAGCGCCCACGCTCCGGCGGGATTATGAGCGACATCCAGCACTACCTCTGGCCGGCCACGTTCCGCGGGAAATATCTCAAACCTCCCTGGCCAGCGAGTATTGCGCACTCCTGCTTCCACGTTCTCCGGACGGATGCGCAGCCCCGCCGAGTTCAACTGCTCTGCGGCCGCAATGGCCAGAGCTAAATTGCGAAGCTGGTGTTGACCTTGCAGCGGCGCGTCGATTGTGATTTCACGGTCCATGACTTCCAGCGGGAAACGACTGCGGCCGTGCGGCAGCTTTTCCCTGTACTTGCTCGCATCCGGGCTAACCGGGGGCATATATTTCACGGCGCTCACGGGCCGCGCCTGTCGCTCGAGAATCTCCCGTCCCAGGGTCTCATTCACGCGCGGATGTTGTGGCAGCAAAACCACCGGTACTCCGGGGCGCATGATGCCGGCCTTTTCGTGCGCTATTTCCTCGAGCGTCTCGCCAAGAAATTTCTGGTGATCGAGATCAATGTCTGTAATCACGCATACCGCAGGATCGGCGATATTCGTCGCATCCAGGCGTCCGCCCATCCCAACTTCAAGCACCGCGAGATCCACGCCCGCACTGGCAAAGTATTCAAACATCATGGCCGTGAGCATCTCAAAAAAACTGGGATGCCACGGCAGTTCGCGGGTTTGAAGCAGGCGCTGGGCGATGGAATCAACGCGCTCATAGATCAGCGAAAATTCCACGTCACTGATAGGCTCACGGTTGACCTGAATCCGCTCATTGATGCGCAGCAGGTGGGGCGAGGTATAGAGCCCGGTTCGGTACCCGGCGGCCTCGGCAATGCTCGCAAGCGTGGCCGCGGTGGATCCCTTGCCGTTCGTGCCGCCTATGAGGACGCTTAGCAGTCGTCGCTCAGGATTTCCAAGAGCGCGCGCAAGGACGCGCATCTGCTCAAGATCGAACTTTCGCTGCGAAGTGAGCTCGTGCCCGAGAGCAAGCAGCCTTGCGACCGCAGATTTGTAGGAGACCGTCACAGTTCAAGCGGCTTTGGAGCCATGAAGTTGAGCGCGCGTGCGATATAGTTTTTCATCTCTTTGCGGTGGACCACGGCGTCGAGCATTCCGTGCTGCAGAAGGAACTCGCTGCGCTGAAAGCCTTCCGGCAGCTTTTGGCGGATTGTCTGCTCAATCACGCGCGGCCCGGCGAAGCCGATCAGCGCGCCCGGCTCGGCGATGTTCAGGTCGCCCAGCATCGCGTAGGAAGCGCTCACGCCTCCGGTGGTGGGATCGGTCAGCACTGAAATATAAGGCATTTTTGCCTTTTCGAGCCTGGCCAAGCCCGCGGAAATTTTGGCCATCTGCATGAGGCTAATGACGCCTTCCTGCATCCGCGCGCCGGATGACGCTGAAACAATAATCAGTGGCTTGCGTTCATTCATTGCTCGTTCGATGGAACGCGTGATTTTTTCTCCCACCACCACGCCCATGCTGCCTCCGATAAAGCCGAACTCCATCACATTAACCACAACCGGTCGCTCATTCAGCCTGCCCGTGGCACTCACAACCGCATCGTGCATTCCGGTTTTCCGTTCGCCCTCAATCAGCCTGTCTTTATAGGGGCGGGTGTCAGTGAAGTTCAGCGGGTCCACGGCAGCCAGGCTGTCGTCAAAGGTATCGATCGAATTTTCATCGAGCAGGAATCTCAGCCGGGTTTCGGCGTCAATGCGGAAATGACGATCACACTTCGGGCAGACATTGAGGTTATCTTCCAGCTCCTTCTTCCAGATGATCTGGCGGCACCCTTCACACTTCACCCACAGACCTTCTGTACGGACTCTCTTCTCATCCGACTGCTGGATTTCACCGGATTCTCGTTTAAACCAGGACAAAGTGTACTTTCCTTCCAAGCATCTTCCCGAAAGATTTTCACTACAGTCAGGATTTCGGCAGGAGGCTGCCGCTTCGTCTCACGCCTTCTGGCAGCCTCAATACTCAATGCCGCGCTGGGCCAGCACGCCTTTTTCGTAAGCGTGCTTTACCTGTTTCATCTCCGTTACTGTGTCGGCCAGCTCAATGATTGTCGGATGCGCGTTCCGCCCCGTCAAGATTACGTGAACGTGTTCAGGTTTACGCTTGAGCGTCTCTATGACTTTTGCGGGATCGAGCATGCCGTAGCTGATTGCGTAGTTGATTTCATCAAGTATGACAAGCTCCCATTGACCCGACATGATTGCTTCTTCCGCTTCCTTCCAGGCCTGCTCAACCATGCGAACATCTTCGGGATCTGTCTCCGCACCGCCGACCTTCACAAAGCCGCGTCCCATCTGTTTCATGACGAAGCTTTCACCAAAGGCCTTCGCCGCATCCAGCTCCCCGTAATGCCAGGAACCTTTGAGAAACTGAAGCATCAGCACCTTCATCCCGTTGCCAACGGCCCGCAAGGCCGTACCCATGGCGGCCGTAGTCTTTCCCTTGCCTGGGCCGGTATTCACGATGATGAGACCACGATGCGTATCTGCCATGAGTTAGGTCACGCGCCCTGAAGACTCTGCTGCGCCGTAAGCTTGGCTAATTGCCAATTGCTAGTTGCTATTGCTTTCAATGCCCCGTGTGATACGGATGGCCTTTCAAAATTGTAAATGCGCGATAGATCTGCTCCAGCAGGACGATGCGGGCCAGTTCATGCGCCAGCGTCATTTTGCCGAAGGAAAGCACTAAGTCTGCGGATCGCCGGGCCGTATCCGTGAACCCATCTGCCGGGCCCACGGCGAAAAACAAATTTTGCGTACCGCGATCCTGTTGATCGCGCAGGAGCTCGGCAAATTCCTCTGAGGTGAACTGCCGTCCGCGCGCATCCAGCAGGATCAAAACAGGCCGCGTGCGCCCGCTGCTGCTTTCCGCCAGGTTGAGCACTGCTTCCTCGCTGCCCAGTTCGTGGGATTCCGCCGGTAGATACCGGGAGATGCGGCGAAGGTATTCTTCAGTGAGAGCGCGAAATGCAGGTTCCTTGGTTTTCCCAATCCAGGCGATCTGTAATTTCACGAGCTCTTCCGTCTCTTCTTCTTTGACCCGGCCGTGTTCCGGCTGGCCCTGCCCGACGCAGATCCTGCGCTCCGAGTGGATCGCTTGGCTGCAGCCTTCTTGGCCGGCCTCCGCCCTGGCTTGCTTGCGGCTGGCCGTTTCTTTCTGAGGTCCGCCGGTTTTAACTTGCGAGCTGATTTCCAGAGGCGTTCCAAATCGTAAAACTGCCGGGCCCGTTCAGAGAAAATGTGCACCACAAAATCCACGTAATCGAGCAGCACCCATTCGGCTTGGTTGTACCCCTCCAGGCTGTTAGGTCTGGTCCCGTGCTCCGCCAGTCTTTTCTCGATATCATCTGAAATCGCCTGGATCTGTCGAGGATTTGTACCCGTACAAAGCACAAAGTAATCAGTGAACGCGCCGGCATTGCGATCCATTTCCAGAATGACGATACTCTCGCCTTTTTTGCTTTCGATTGCCTGGACGGCCAGCGTTACCTGTTGCCTGGTCTGCTGAGTCATTCGCTCCCTTCGATTCCGTTGTTCAGCGGTGAAGACCTTTGTGGCGTTCCCGCTGAAAAGATAGCACTTTGCCCGCTGCCGTGTCCCTGTGCCCGCCCGCCGCGGCGGCTGTATACAGGCGTTCTTTCTTGATGTATTCGGCGACCGGGCGCGGCACATAGCGGCTCAACTGCTGTACTGATTTTGAGGCCGCCTTCCGAATCTGCGTGGATGAAACTTTTGCATGCACATCAGGAAGCAGATGAATGGCCACACCTGGTAATGCGATGGTTCCATTCGATTGCTGGTTGCGCACAGCCTTAAGCACTGCCTCTGATGGGCGCAACTTCTCCGGCAAGGCTGCGCCCACATCGGCAAGCGAGAATCCAGGACGGCTGACGACTATGAACTCGCACTCGGCCAGCAGCTCCTCGGGCTTGTACCAACTTGCGATGTCTTTGAATGCATCAATGCCAATGAGAAAGTAAAGCATGTCAGATTTCTTCAAGGTCCTTTTCAGCCGCCGCACGGTATCGATGGAATAATTCGGCGCGCCCTTTGGAGCATCAAGCAACGATGGCACAAAGCGTTTTTCATCAGCACAGGCCAGCGCCAGCATGGCAAACCGGTGCTGAAAATCCGTCACGGGACGTGCCTGTTTGTGCGGAGGGATGTCTGCCGGGACGAAGTACACCGTAGTGAGATCGAATTTATCCGCCGCAGCGCGAGCTACTGCAAGGTGCCCCAGGTGCACGGGATCAAACGTTCCGCCGAAAAGAGCCACTTTCATTGTCTGACTTATCTGCTCTTTCTCTTTTTGAAGGCTGCGCGCTTCGGAATCCGGCGCGTGCTTTGCGGCTTTCGGGCCTTTCGGGGCGAAACGGCCTTTTTCCGTGCCGGTTTATGCTCACGGTAAGTTCCGGCGCGAATCTCCGCCACCGTGCGGCCGAGTCCGTACTTCAGCTCAGGAATCCCCTTGCCCGTTACCGCCGAGATCTCATACAGGTCGAGCTTCAGCTTTTTGCAATGCTTCTTCAGCGCGGCAAGTTTATCCGGATTAGCAACGTCGATTTTCGACGCCACAACGATCATGGGTTTCTTCTCAAGGCCTGCGCCAAAGCTCGCAAGCTCTTCCATAATCACGTTGTAGTCGTGCACCGGATCAGGCCGGCCGCTCGCGTCGGAAATGTCAATCACGTGAGCAAGCACTCGCGTGCGTTCAATATGCCGTAGAAACTGTATGCCGAGGCCGGTCCCTTCATGCGCCCCCTCAATGAGCCCGGGAATATCAGCAACCAGATAGCTTTGTTCGTCGGGAATCTCGCCAATGGTCACAACGCCCAGGTTTGGCTCCAGCGTAGTAAACGGGTAATCGGCAATTTTGGGCCGCGCGGCTGAAATTCTGGAAATCAAGGTTGACTTGCCTACGTTCGGGTAACCCACAAGGCCCACATCGGCAAGCAGCTTCAGTTCAAGGCGCAGCACGCGCTCGTCACCTGGGAAACCCTGTTCGTGCTCGCGTGGCGCCTGGTGCGTACTGGTGGCAAAGTGCTGATTGCCGCGGCCGCCCCGTCCGCCGTGCGCCACAATGATCCGCTCGTCCGGTCCCGAAAAGTCGTGGATCTTTTCTCCAGTATTCTTGTCGTAAACAATCGTGCCTACCGGCACTTTGAGGATCACACTCTCGCCATCACGCCCGGTGCAGTTGGAGCCCTCACCGTGCCGGCCGCGCTCGGCTTTGTATTCCGGATTGAAGCGGAAGTGGACCAGCGTGTTGTGGCGTTCGCTGGATTCCATGATCACGTCGCCGCCACGCCCGCCGTCTCCGCCGGAGGGACCGCCGCGAGGGACGAATTTTTCCCGCCGGAAGGCCATACAGCCATTGCCGCCATCGCCGGCTTTAATGCGGATGATTGCTTCATCGATAAACATTTCTTCTTTGATTGTACAGTCGGAGGAAAAGACTCGAGCTTGCTGAGAATCGGCTTCTATTTCCCGCCGATCAGTTGATCCTGGTGAGGCGGCAAACGCCGCTCCATGGACGCGATCCCTGCCGGCCATTCGATTCCGGCAACAAGGCGAAAAACCGCAGCATCAGTGATGGCAAGCGGCGCAATTTAGAGGCAGTCTTCAACATTGAGTAAACTTCCACCGGCTTCCACCCAGCGTTCAGGAAGAATTCGGGCCCTTCTTCCGGCCCAAACTTCAGCGGCGAGCCGGCTTCCTTGAGCGCCGGCAACTCCTTCTGCAGCATCTTGAGCAGCCCGGGCGAAGCCAGATCAAGAACCCAATGATGGAACGCGGGTTGTGCGGCCAAATCGGAAGCAAGCGCCAGGACCTCATCGCGCGTGAGATAGACAATTAGTCCTTCGCTGATGACGAGGGCACGCTTAGATTCCCCGCCAAGTTCCTGGAAGAGTTTGCGTCGCGCTGGCACATCAGCCAGGTCAAGAGCTACACGGCGCAGTTTGCAGTGCGGCTTCTCATTGCGCAGCTCCTCTTCCTTGTAGGCAATCATGGCTGGCAAATCGACTTCTACCCATTGCAGTGAAGGAGGAACCTCCATCGTGTAGGGCCGAGTATCGAGCCCCGCCGCGAGATTCACCACCAAGTCGACGCCCTGCTGGATCTGCTCGCGTACGATCTGGTCAACGCGTACCGTTCGAGCGATATACGGCCACTCATGCGAGACGCGCGATTGCATGAGCTTTGCGATCTGCTCCCCACGATCGCCCGCGAGTTTGCGCGCATACGGGTCGCGAAAAAGGGCGTCCGGCCGCTCATTTTCGCGTGCACGATAAACAGCCACCCAAAGGGCAGTATCAGAGATGTTCCGGATCAGGGCTTCTTTGCCGGCATTTGTTGCGTTCATGAGCACCCCCCAAGCACAAATCCTGCCCTTGAATTTACTCGCAAATTCAGTCGTCGATCGAGGTTATTTATTGCTGAGCGCTGCCATGCGGCGCTGCATCTCTTCCTCGGAGACGTCTTCCTTGTGAGTGGCGATTGTCCACTTGTGGCCGAAAGGATCTATCACTGTGCCACTGCGATCGCCATAGAACTGGTCTGCCAGTGGCTTATTGACGCTTGCGCCGAGGGAGACCGCTTTGCCGAAAACGGTATCCACATCTTCCACATAAAGCAGAATGCCGACAGGAGAGTTTCCCAGCGTCTTCGGACCGACGATCTGCATTTCCGGATACTCGTCGGCGAGCATGATGATTGAATCGCCAATCTTCAGCTCAGCATGGCCGATGCGTCCGTCTGCCTGCGCCATTCTGAACAGTTCGACCGCCCCGAAAGCCTGCGTATAGAAGTCAATGGCAGCGGCAGCCCCCCTGGCGATCAGGTAAGGCGTGATGCTGTGGTATTCGTCGGGAATAGGCTTTACTTTTTGGGACATAGACCCTCCTAAGTGACTGATTGCACTGGGAAGCTGGACCGAGGCATAACTGCAGCCTATGACAGACATTCGCCTGATGGCACTATCCCGGTTCCAGAAAGGGTGCGAGAATAAAGCATAGCAAGCTGCGCCGTTTTGCGGTGCAAGGCCATCTAAAAGAGAGATCATGACGCAGAATCAATCCCTTTTTTTTCAGAAGTTTGGCATTACTCCGAACGATCTTCAGCGTTACCTTTCAGAAGCTCTTTCAGCAGGAGGAGAGTACGCCGATCTCTACTTTGAGTATTTGACCTCCACCTCAATCAGCGTTGATGAAGGAATCGTGAAATCGGCCTCTCAGGGGATTTCAGCGGGTTGTGGTGTACGCGTGCTTGCGGGAGAGCGGACCGGCTATGCCCATACCGACGATCTTGCTCCAGAGAAGATCCTCCGGGCGGCACGCACAGCGGCGCTGATCGCACGTGGGCCGGGTCAGCAGCCGGTACAGGCATTTAAGGAAACTGCAGTCCACCAGTTGTACCAGATTTCATCTCCTTCCGCAGACGCGGAGATTGCGGCGAAGCTGGATCTGGTCATGCGTGCCGATCGTGCTGCTCGCGCCTATGATCCCAGAATCGTACAAATGCGCGGCGTCTACGCGGACGAGTTGCGCCAGATCCTGGTGATCGGCTCCGATGGTACTTTCGCGGACGATATCCAGCCTATGGCTCGGATGAGCATCCTCTGCATTGCCAAGAACGGCAACACTTCCGCACGCGGACAGTCGGGGGGCGGAGGCCGCGTGGGCCTCGACTATTTTAATAGTGAAAAGACGCCCGAGTACTTCGCCGCGGAAGCAGCGCGACAAGCCATCATTCAGCTCGATGCTCGCGAGGCGCCTGCCGGTGAAATGGAAGTGGTGCTTGGTCCCGGCTGGCCGGGAATTCTGTTGCATGAAGCGATTGGCCACGGACTCGAAGCCGACTTCAACCGCAAGGGCACTTCAGCATTCTCCGGGCTCATCGGCAAGCGTGTGGCATCAGAGAAGTGCACGGTGGTCGACAATGGGACACTGCCTTCGCGACGCGGATCAATCAACGTGGACGATGAGGGATCGCCGACACAAAACACAGTGCTGATTGAAAAGGGCATTCTCAAGGGCTATCTCAGTGACAAGCTCTCCTCAAAGCTGATGGGCTTGCCGGATACCGGCAACGGACGGCGTGAGAGCTACGAACACATTCCCATGCCGCGCATGACGAACACCTACATGCTCTCCGGCGACGACGCCCCCCAGGACATCATTCGCTCTGTGAAGCGCGGTGTCTACGCGGTCAACTTTGGAGGCGGCCAGGTGGACATCACCAGCGGCAAGTTTGTCTTCTCCGCTTCAGAGGCGTACATGATTGAAGGCGGCCAAGTGACTGCCCCGCTGAGAAATTGCACTCTGATCGGGAATGGCCCGGACGCTCTTACCAAGGTGTCGATGGTCGGCAATGACCTGCAACTCGATGAGGGAGTGGGCACTTGCGGCAAAGATGGGCAATCCGTGCCGGTCGGAGTTGGAATCCCCACCATCAAGCTCGACAAGATGACTGTGGGTGGAACTGCCAGTTAGGATTTCGATGCCAGCCAACACGGAAACATTGAGCAGCGCAGCGCTCGATCTGCGTAAGATTGCCACGGATGTCGTTTCCCGCGCCATGAAGGCAGGCGCGAGCGCCGCCGATGCTATTGTTCGCGATGAAACAGAATTTTCCACCGTCGTCCGCATGCGAGAGGTGGAAACGCTGAAGGAAGCGGGATCGCGGGGCATGGGCCTGCGCGTTTTTGTGGGAAAACGCATGGCTAGCACATATTCCAGCGATTTCTCCCGCGAGGGCATTGAGCGGCTGGTTGGCGGAGCCTTGGAGTTGGCCAAGCTGACATCAGAAGATCCCTCGGCAGGTTTGCCCGACGAATCGGACCTTGGTTCTTTACCAGGCGATCTGAAGCTTTACTACGATGATGTTTTTTCCTTTCCTCCAGAGCAGCGGATAGAGTACGCGCGCCGGGCCGAGAAGGCTGCATTGGAAGCGGACCCGCGTATACGGAACTCAGAAGGCGGCGGCTTTGACGCATCCACCGGACGCAAAGTCCTGGCGAATTCTCTGGGTTTTGTCGGTGAATATGAACGCTCCTACTGCTCGATTACGGCAGTCCCAATTGCGCAGGATGAAAACGGCTCCATGCAGCGCGATTACTGGTATTCAGCCGCGCGTAGTCTTGCACGGCTGGACTCGCCGGAATCCATAGGTCGTGAAGCTGCACGCCGCACGGTGCGCAGGCTGGGGGCGCGCAAAGTGCCTTCAACCAAAGTACCCATCGTTTTTGATCGCACCGTCGCTGCCTCGATTTTGGCGCACGTTTTTGAAGCGGCCAGCGGCGATGCCATCTATCGTCATTCTTCTTTTCTGACGGGAAAGCTCGGTGAGAAAATCGCCGGAGAGAACATCACCATTATCGATGACGGCACCATGCCCGGAGGCTTCGGCACCTCGCCTTTTGACGGTGAGGGGGTTCCTACCCGTAAGACGGTTGTGGTTGAGAACGGTGTTCTCAAATCTTACCTGCTGAACAGCTATACGGCGCGCAAGCTCAGCCTTCAGACCACCGGCAATGCATCCCGCGGTCTGGCGGGCAACCCCGGAATCGGGTCAGGAAACTTCTTTCTCCAGCCGGGGCAGCACAGCCCGCAGCAGATTATCGCGGGTGTGCAGCGAGGATTCTTCGTAACCGAGTTTCTGGGCTTTGGTATAAATCTGGTCACCGGCGATTTCTCCCGCGGGGCCACAGGTTTGTGGATTGAAAATGGCGAGCTTACATTCCCGGTGGAGGAGGTTACTGTGGCCGGCAATTTCAAGGAGATGCTTAAAAACATCGCGGAAATCGGCAGCGACCTGGAATTCCGGAGTTCCACCGCCTGTCCTACTCTGCGGATTGAAGGCATGACTCTGGCCGGGGAATAAACGCGGCAACTGTGCATCTGTGATGGCCATCTCTTCTATTGTTCCCCCAAAAAAGAGGAGCCCACATGGAACACAGGCCGTACCCGCCCAACGCCACTAAACCGCCGCAAAGCAGGTTCCCCTGGCCCGTTGTGGCCTTAGCCGTTGCTGTTGTGCTGCTGGTGATTACGCTTTGGCTTTCGCCCAGCATGAACAAAGCTTCCACCAGAGAACAGAATCAAGCCAGCCAATCCGCTCAGCTAAAGCTTTCCTCCATAACTTTGTCTCCTCAGGAAGCCAATAACCAGTCCAATGTTGATGTGTACGGTCAGGTGAGCAACGCCGGTGGGGACCCTGTCACGAGCGCGATCATTTCTGCGGTGTTCAAAGATAAGAACGGCAATCCCATTGTCACGCAGCAACAACCGATGGAACGTGTGAACGTGAACCAGAAGGAGAAGGGCCTCAAACCGGAGAATTTCTTGCAGGATCCGCTTAAGCCGGGGGAAGCCGCGGGATTTCGTGTGAGCTACACCGAAATTCCGCCATCTTGGAATCACGAGCCGCCCCAGTTGTCCGTGCTGCAGGCGACAGTCAAGAGATAAACCTGTAAGCCGGATCCGGGCGGACCTGGGCTGCATCCTAAACCGCTCAGAAAGCTTGCGAGAAATGCGGCGGGTATAATGGCTCGCATGGGCGATCAAGAAAGACAGCAGCCTTTTGAGCCGCCACAGCACGTGCGAGAGAGTGGAAGCTGGCTGCCCATGGCTATTGGCGCCGCCATGGTGATTGTGGCCGTTGCTGTAATCATTTTCATAAGTCGCAGCGGTTCCACTGCCAATCCCAATCAGCCCAGCCCTTATGCCGCCAGCCTGCACGTTGACAACCTGCACATGGCCACGGCAGAGAATTTCGTCGGCGGGTCCGTGACGTATATCCAAGGACGGATCGCCAACGCAGGGGCCAAGAAGGTCAGCGGGGCCACGGTTCAGGTGATCTTCAAAAACTCTCTGGGCGAGATCGCCCAAAAAGAAACCCTTCCTGTGATGGTGCTGATGCCCAATACGCCCTATGTCGACTACGGCCCCATGGAGAGGGCGCCACTCGGGCCCGGCCAGGCGCGCGATTTCCGCCTGACGCTTGAGCACGTGACCGCCGATTGGGATGGCCAAATGCCGACCGTGAAGGTGGTTTCGGTGACGAACTGAAAGGCAGCACTCAGCCTTCAGCAGTCAGCATTTCAGTCCCGTTACATTTTTCTCGCTTGAAGGACGTAAACCTTTAGCCCATACCGGCACTGGGCTGACTGCTGAGTGCCGACTGCTGAGTGCTGCTGCTGACTGCTAAAATGCTCCCATGGCTGAAGCCACGAAACCAATTCGCCTCACTGAGCAGGTGAAGGCTGCGGGTTGAGCCAGCAAGCTGAGTCCGGCGGCGCTGGACGCGGTGCTTGGGAAATTAGCCCGGCAACATGATCCCAATGTCCTGGTCGGCTTTGACAAAGCCGACGACGCCGGAGTGTACAAAATTTCTCCCGAGCAGGCGCTGGTCCAGACCCTGGATTTTTTTACCCCGATCGTGGATGACCCCTACACCTTTGGCCAGATCGCAGCGACCAACTCTCTGAGTGACGTTTACGCAATGGGCGGCCGTCCGCTGAGCGCGCTGGCCATGGTTTGTTTTCCGGAAAAAGGCGACTTGGAGATTCTGGAGCAGATTCTGGCCGGAGGCCTTTCCAAGATGATGGAAGCCGGTTGCGCGGTGATAGGCGGCCACAGCGTGCGCGATCCTGAAATCAAGTTTGGATATTCGGTCACCGGAATGATTCATCCCGAACGCGTCTGGAGCAATTCCAGCGCGCGGCCCGGCGACCGGCTGATTTTGACGAAGCCGCTGGGAACGGGAGTGATTTCTACGGCAATCAAAAAGGGCGAGGCCAAGCAGGAGTGGATCGACTCTGCGACGAACTCTATGACCACGCTTAACCGTAAGGCGGCGGATATTGCGATCGCCGCCGGAGTAGCGATTCATGCTGCCACGGATATAACCGGCTTTGGTCTGATTGGTCATGCAAGGGAGATGGCTTTGGGAAGCGAGGTAAGCATCCGCATTGACTCGAAAAATGTGCCTGCTCTTCCTGGCGCAATGGAATGTATTCGCGCCAAATTCATCCCCGGGGGATTGAACGCCAACCGCGACTTTGCGGAGTGTATGGTGGGGTATGCGGAACGCGTGCCGGACGACATGAAAACGCTGTTGTTTGATCCGCAAACCGCAGGCGGCCTTCTTTTTGCGGTGGCATCTGAAGATGCCGTCCGACTCGGCCAGATGCTTCGGGCTGAGAGCGTCCCCGCCAGCCACATTGGTGAAGTCGTGCCTGCGGCCAAGCCGCTGCTTCAGGTGGTTTGAACGTCGGCGGAATCCCGGGTTAGCTGTGCGCGCCTTGCCGCTTCCCGGTCATGATGAGAACCACGGCGGCCAGGAGCAACCGGCGATCGATCAGCCTGGCGTCATCTCCCGTGAGGTCAATTTCCATCGTGTGCGCCCAAAGCATATTGCCGGGTATGGCGCTTCCTACAGCACGCGAACCAACGTAAAAGGTGTAGCTCTGGGGGATCAACTCTGTCAGATACCGCCGCAATAGCGCCAGAAAGCCCGAATCTTCCCCAATTACAAC